>JADEYI010000769.1_pt1 | contig 35741 bp, 26 predicted proteins | sample 8542331 | NCBI WGS metagenome assembly JADEYI01 (sample SAMN16510988, study PRJNA670497) | mine drainage metagenome | isolation source: biofilm near Copperflume 1 | place: Germany: Marsberg coppermine Kilianstollen | collected 2018-02 | reverse complement strand
CCATCTATAATGACCGTTCCCTCCATCGGCTTTATCAGCCCGGCTATCATCCTCAAGGTGGTTGTTTTGCCCGCCCCGTTCGGCCCAAGCAGCCCTGTGATCTGACTATCCGGGCAGTCGAAGCTCACTCCGTCTACCGCTTTGATAGTGCCGTTGCCGTAATACTTCTTCAACTCTCTTACCTGGATCACTTATTCCTCCTTCTATTCCCTTGCAACGATTTCATCCATTGTCAGATACGTTTACGGCGCGTTGGGGTTTCATGATTTACATTACGCACGGCGATAGATGAGCCGCCAAAAGGGGGTGCGAATGCACCCCCTTTTGGCTATGCCTCACTCAGCGCTAGCCCTAGGTTTATCCCCCGGTGTCGGTGAGCTTACTTGTTTACACTCACAGGTGAAGGTGTGTTCTGCGGTTGCACTGCACACTCAGGGAAGAAAGTGTTAGCATCTATCTTGGTCGTCTCTCCTCTCGTCACGTTGTTGAACGGTCTGAAGTATGGCATGTTGTCCGGTGGCACACATGGCTCACCTTCACTCCCGCACTCGTATCCGCTCATTACCTGACGATGGGTCAACCTGTTGATCCAGACATAGAAGGGGTTCCCTGGTGGCACATCTTCGTAGTACTGTGCTCCTGGGTCGTCCTGTATACCTGCGGTGTTGCTCACTATCTTCGATAGCTGCCCTCTCGTTGCGTTGGCTCCTGGTCTGAAGTATGGTCGGTCTGGTCCAACACATGGCTCCTGCGGTATCTCTCCGCATGGGTATCCTCCCATGAAGCCTCTGTGTGTCAGGCGGTTGATGTACTGGTAGAATGGACTGCCCGGTGGCACGTCTTCGTAGTACTGGTCTCCTGGATCGTCCTGGAACCCTGCCGAGTTGCTCACTATCTTGGCTATCTGCCCTCTCGTTACAGGGTTGTATGGCCGGAAGTAGCCGTTGTTGTTGGCGTCGCATGGCTCACCAGGGCCTCCACACTCGTACCCTGAGATGATCCCTCTACACGCCAGGCACTCTATGTACGGGTAGAATGTTGAGTCTGCCGGCACGTCGGTGAAGACGATGTTGCACACTGTGGCTGTGGCTCCTGCTGTAGCTGTCTCTGTCTCAGTCGGCCCACCTGGTGTTGAGGTTGGCCCTGTGGTAGTTGTTTCGGTGGCTCCTGTGGTAGATGTAGCCTGTGTTGTGGATGTGCCTGTAGGTATAGCCGTTAGGGTAGATGTACCTGTGGCTTGCGTTGTAGCTGTAGCCTGTGTGGTAGATGTACCTGTAGGCACTGCTGTAGCTGTACTTGTACCTGTTGCACAACCACCCCCACCCTGGGTGCGATAGATGTGGTCGGGTATGAAAGCGAAGGCCGGTGTTATACCACCTGTGCTCCAGATCTCACCCGTGCTGCTGAACCCTGCCTGGTTGGCCTGGCGTGCAGAGGGTAGATCGGGTGGTGATGTTGTCCAACTGCCACTCGGCCATGCTGACACATCCAGCGAGTCTACTTCTGTGGTTCCGTCGAAGTAGCCGCCGTTGTTGGCATCTCCACCCAGAGCGTACAGCGTGTTGCCTTGCACCGCCAGACCGAAGTCTGCGCGCTGCATCGTCCACGCCGGCCCTGTGCTGAAGGTGGCTGTCGCCATGTCGAGCCTCATACTTACTGCGCTGTTGGCGTCAGGAGCCTGTGGCCTTGAGGCGTTCTTGATTGCCTGCATGATCGAGCTTGCCGGGGCGGCATCTTTCGCGGAAGGGCTGCTGCCGTAGCTGCCAACCATGTACAGGTACTGTCCTATCTGCTTGTATCCTCCCAGCAGATAAGGTGAAGGAGTTGCAGGTCCTGGGGCCCACGTGTCATCTGCAATATTATATACGTAGCTGGTGGAGGTTGGTCCGCCTGAGCCGCCTCCTACCGCGTAGAGCAGGCCGTTGTATACCCCTACTGCCTCGCCATATCTGCTTCCTGGGTAGCTCGCACCACTCGCCCATGTGTTGGAAGCGATGTCGTAGATGTAGAAGAAGTTCGCCTTACTGTAGCCTGGGACCACGTAGATCTTGCCGTTGTATACAGCGGCTGCGGGTGCTTCGCTCCCTACCGGTATGGAGGCCAGCGAAGTCCACGTGCCCGTGCCTACGTTGTACCTTGATACTGTGGTCACTACCGAGCCGTCCGACACGCCGGAGATAACGTAGAAGTTATCGCCATCCTGTGCGAAGGCGTAGCGTGCTATATTCACCGGATAAGGCGCGGCTGGCGTCCACGACCCCGCACCTGTGGAAGGTGGGCATGTGGCTGTAGCTGTCACTGCTGGTGTGGCTGTAGGCACTACGGGCGTCGGGGTCTGCGTGGCTACCGCAGTGGCGCAGCCAGGCAGAGTAAAGGTAAGTTGCAGGCCAGCGGTGAGGCCTCCTGTGTTGCACTCGAACTGTGTGAACTGGTTGCTCCCACCTATCCCCTGCACACCTACTGTGGCGCTGGTGCCTGGGTCTGAGAGTGCTCCGTAGATTACATCAAAGCGCTGTGTGCTCTGGTCTTCGTACAGCCGTACTTCGTAGTTGAGTGGTGTGCCTGTGCTGTATAGCTCTGTGCGCCACTCTATGTTGAAGATGCGGTTGGGTGCGGTGCCACTCACCGAGGTGAATATCCCCTCACCCGTGCCGTTGAAGTTATCTGTCCTCTGGTCGTCCCAGTAGGGGAAGATGGTGTAGTCAAAGCCGCTTGCTGGCAGGCATACGTTGGAGAATGCCGGCTCGTAGTCTGATGGGAAGTCGAGCCTGCCGTTAGAGCTGGCATTCACTGTGGTGTATGTCTGCCCATAAAGTTTGTAGCTGAATGGCAGTGCGATTGAAGTGTCACAGTCATCACAGCTACTCCCTGTATCTGTTGTGCCTGGCACTATCGTCGCTGTGGACGTGGCTATGGCGTAGTTGCTGCCTGTGCCGCAGGACGTTGGGGTCGCGCTGGGCGTGTTAGTAACAGTATTAGTGGGCGTGCTTGTGGGCAGCGTGCCGGTAGCTGTGTTGGTGGGCGTGCCGAGCGGGGTTGTGGCGTCGTAGCGCTGGTTGAAGTTAGCGCCGTTGGGGATGCCTCCACTATAGTCATACCCGCCCATTGCGTACAAATAGCCGTCAAGCTGGGCTACCCCGTAATCACGGGTAGCATGTATCATGCTTGGGAAGCTGCTCCACGAGTTGGTGACAGGATCGTACAAATATCCTGTAGCATCGGGCACAGGGTAGACGCCTCCTGCTACGGCGATTTTGCCGGAAATCTCATAATTTGTAGAGCTATCATATGCCCAGGCTCCCATATCGCCGCGCGCAGTCGGTAGGCTGGCGATAGTGGTCCAGGTGGGATTGCGCTGGCTGGGGTCGAGCCGCTCTACGTTGACAACGGGCACAAGCTGGCGTGTCGAGGGGTTCCAGGTGTCGCCGCCGATAGCGTATATTTTACCGTCGAGGGCAGCGCCCGCGATGAAGCCGCGCCCCAGATTAAGGTTCGCGGTGGTCAACTGCGTCCACCTGGAGCCTTCCGCGGCCATGGGATCGAACTGCCAGGTATCGGAGAAGACGGACCCCGACCCAAGCTGAGAGAAACCACCAAAGACGTACAGTTTGTTGTTGACTACCGCATAACCGCCCGGAATGCGCACAGGGCTTGCAGGCCATGGGTCGCTGGTCAGGACAGAAACGGCGTCGGCATTGGGATCATAGACGCGCACGCCAGGGGTTGGTATAGAGTCAATGCTGTCGCCGCCGATGGCGTAGATGCGCGGGCCGCTTGCGTCAGTAAGGGCGGCGACCACCATGTTGGCAGTATATCTGCTGCCAACTTGTGCGCCGTCGAGCAGGGCGTTTTTTTGTACTATAGTCCCCGGATCACCGGGAGTGTACTCCCAGATCCACTGTAGCGGGTAATCCTGCCCGTCCAGGCCATGCCTGCCGCCAAGCACATATACTTTGCCGTTAGGCTCATACGCAGCGGCTCCGGCTCGCTTCAACTGCAAAGGGTAGCTGCCGGGTGTAGCTTGAATAGTCACCGTAGGCCAGGGGGCGATGTCGGCCCATGTGCCCGTCTGAGGCTGCTGATTTGTCGCGCCTTGCTTGCCCTGGGCCAACGCCGTGCTGAAAGCTTTTGCGCCGCTTGCGGCATAGGCGGGGCCAGCTGATGCATTATTGCCTCTACTGAGAGCCGAGATCAGTAAGAGAACCAGCGCCAGCGCCGAAGCTAAGATTAAAGACCCGAATAGTCGCCTGGTCATGAATTGCTCCTTCCTTAGCTGTATCTTAGTTTGTGATCACTCCTGCCTGGGCCAATGTGCGATATCTGCCCGATTTCTACTGCCGCCCATCTACCGCCTCTCTGGTGCGCGTATGCACGCAAGATAGCATAGCAGCACAATCTGCACGTTTAACTTTGGGCCTTACCGGTAAACAATTAGAAGCTCAAGCCAACTATCTGGCGCTGCTCAGCATAGCTGCCGGTGAGCGGGGTGTTGTAACGAGGAAAAGCACAGCGAAACGCCGGACGCGTGGTGAAATGAGACGGGAGAAGATCGCGCCCGGCTTTTCGCCTGTTATCTTAGAGAGCAGCGCCCTCTCTTTGTTATCCTCTGCCGGGATTGCTCGGCAAAGGTATAGGGCTGCCCGAATACATAGCGCAGCCACAGGTGGCCTGCACCGGATCGCCGCACGCGCAGTCGCAACAAGTCCAGTAGCCATTGCCTTGCGTAGCGGTCCAGCAGCCACCCTGATAGTAGGCATAGTAGACCCGGCACTGCAATATCTCGCCGTTGTACATATGCTGGAAGCAGTGCGCGCCGTTGCAGCTATCAGGCTGGGGCGGATATCCACCTTCATAATTGCAATATGGGCCTGGCGGGCTGCACACAGGCACTGATGGTATCTTATTAGGAGAGGGAGAGGGCCCACCAGCGGCAGAGGCGCTGCCGCCCAGCACGTGGCCTGCGGCGAGGGCGGCCACCCCGCCGAATATGGTAGCGCCCGTCTGCTGGAGGAATTTGCGACGGCCTACTGCCCTGGCTAAACCTTCACTCAAAACCCGCACTTTCTGTTCTACCATTGGACTTTCTCCTTATAGAATTGTTGCGCCTGCTGTACAACTGCACAAAAGAGAGTTGCTCTGCGAGCGCGCTACGCCGTTAGCCGGCCTCTGCGACTATGCCTTCTTCTTCGTCAGACTGAACGCCGGTCTTCAGTTCTTTGTAGTAAAGGTCCAGGCCCCCTTTGGAGTTGACCAGCCCCTTGGCTCGTATGGTCCCCTTCTCATCAATCATGAAGATAAAAGGGGTTACGCGCACCCGGTAGCGGTCGAGGAGGTTCTCCTGAGGTGTGTAGGGGAGAATAGGCAGTGTAGCGCCCGTCTCGGAGACAAATCTAAGGCTTTCTTCAGGGGAGGCCGCATTGAGCCAGAGCACAGCCACATCGGGGTGTGTTCGCGCCCAATCGTGCAGCTGCGGCAAGAGGATGCGGCAGGGGCTGCAATGTGGCGAGCCAAAGATCAGTGCGACGTCGCGTCCTTTGTAGTCGTGCAAGACGCGAAGCTGCCCGTGCTGGTCGGCGAGGCTGAAATCGGGAGCGCGGGTGCCTTTGTTAAGGCCATCTCGCGACACGCCCTGCGCGCTGCCCAGGTACATTATCCCAAGTTGCCGGTACAGCAATAGCACCAGCACACCGAGGGCAAGCACAAGCGCCCACAATACTATATAGCTGACCAGCCAGATGCCTTCCATCGACTCCTAACGGCGCAAAGCGAATCCATGCAGTAGCATTCTGCCCACTCAGCGACTGTGATGAGCAGTGCGCTTATTATATCCGCGCCCTGGCTCTTTGTCAACGTTTCGGGCAAGGAGAATTGTCAGAAAGTACAAAAACATGCCACCTAATATCTCGCACTACCCCACTACCCAACCTACGATCTCTGATCCCTCACCCTATTATTCTTGGCTCTCTTTACGCCCTTCTACCCTACCTGTAAGTAAGCTCCCGCGCCATCGCAACACCTAAAAACACCCTGCCACACAAGCAGGGTGTTTTTGCTTACCATCACTACTACCTAATCGAGATATTCCTTGAGCTTGCCGGTCTCCTTGGAGGCCCGCAGCTTGGTGAGCGCCTCGGCTTCTATCTGGCGCACTCGCTCTCGCGAAACTCCCAGCTCATCCCCTAGCTCGGCCAGCGTGCGGTTGTAGCCATCCTCCAGGCCGTAGCGTAGCTGTATCACCCGCTTCTCACGCTCCGTTAGCCCTGAGAGCATATCCACCACTTCCTCTTTGAGGATTTGCTGAGAGGCGGCATCGGCAGGGGCCACAGTGTTGCGGTCCTCGATAATGTCGCCAAGCGAAGCGTCCTCCTCCTCACCGATAGGCATCTCCAGCGACACCGTTTGCTGAGAAGCGCCCACTATCTGGCGCACCTTGTCGGGGCTGATATTCATCTCCTCAGCTATCTCATCAGCCAACGGCTCGCGCCCAAGCCTCTGCTGTAGCCTGTGCGACACCTGCGTCAGTCGCCCAACCGCCTCTACCATATGCACGGGCAGCCGGATAGTGCGGCTCTGGTCGGCAATCGCCCGTGTGATAGCCTGGCGTATCCACCAGGTCGCATAAGTGCTGAAGCGGTGCCCCTTGCGGTAGTCAAAGCGGTCCACAGCGCGCAGCAGGCCAAAGTTGCCCTCCTGTATCAGGTCGAGCAGCGATATACCCCGCCCCGCGTACTTGCGGGCCACGCTCACCACCAGCCGGAGGTTAGCCTCGATCAGCCTGCGGCGGCTTGCTCGCCCACGAGCATCCTCCGAGCGCAGCTTGCTTATATCTTCAATTGTCAGGTCAGAGGCTTCGCGCAAGCGCTCCTGCGCCCTCTTACCCTTTTGCATACTTATAGCCAGTGCTATCTCTTCGGTGGCAGAGAGGAGAGATACACGTCCGATCTCGCGCAGGTACATGCCTACCGAGTCTTCCGCGCTCTTATGATCGAAGCTCGTCGCACTCTCATAGTGCAACAAGTCGTCCTCTTCTACACCGCCGGCAACGGGCGTCTGGGCTGCATCCAAATTCATCACATCGCTCTCCTCTTCTTCAGCTAAAACCAGCTCCGCCATCTCAGGTTCATCGCCGTCGAATCCGCGAATATCAAGGTCTTCGAAATCGAACATGTCGAACTTTTCGACAGTACTGACTTCATCTTTGTCACCATGCTGGGCGCTACGCAGCCGCGAGCCAGGCACAACGTGCCAGGCCTCAGCAGAGTGCATATCCCAGGTCGTCTCCATCTGATCGGAGACGCTACGTACTGCCGGCATTAATATTTCCACGCCTAATGGTTACCTCCAAGCACCTCTCTATATTGCTGCCTCCGGTGGGGCCACCCCTTTGCACCGTCGGATAGCTCGATACCATTGATTATATTTATGGCGTACTCTATAAGCAGGGTTTAGATGCTTGACCATAACCTTCTACTTTATTAACGCCACTGCATACGTTTAAGTTTCAAAGGCAATCTGTGCGTGATTACTATCTCAAAGCGCTGAGACAATAAGCGCGGCTCCCGGTATTACTCGCGGGCCCGCGCAGCCAAATTTGCACCTTCGCTCTATTTTAAATTGGAGAACTTTTATTCCTCGAATCGTATTTGTACCATAATTCACATACCGAGTCAATAGCTAAGGCTTAAAGTCTGATTAGAAGTTTATCAAAATACATCTTAAGTCCTAGAGGGCATTCAGTAGTAGAGCTGCGCCTACCAACCTCCACCCCACCCTCAACCCGCTACATCATAGCCTTCTTTTGAGAGGGTCCCTTCCAACCTCCTAAGCTCAACCTTGTCGAGGTCGTAGTCGAGCGCCACACGCTTGTTGGCACCGTCCACTATCGCCTCCGCACGCCGTCAAGCTCCTTCAGCACCTCCCCCATACTCTCTTTGCCATCGTCGCATGATATAGCAGACACCACCAGACTTACTTGTGTCATTTCTCTCCCTTGCTCCCTCTCCTTGTTGTGTTGCCTGCGAACCACTTCCTCCAACCGTCGAGTTGATGGGCCATCTTCTTCTGCAAATTATGTACCAACCACAACCTGCCGTTTATTCTACTTTGCGCCCCACAACAAAGGCCCGTAACTGTTCAGCTTCAGGGTGGAGGGGCTAGCCTGGCCCCTCTCCCTTCATGGGAGAGGGGGTTGGGGTGAGGGTAGGTGAGGGTACGCCTCCACAGCTACTCCTGCAAGACTGCTCCACCCCTATTCTGAACTCTCACAGAGGCCCACTCAGAGAACAAAGGGAGTGCCTTTATGGTATTATATATCCGTCATTTATGCGCCGGCTCCCTGGCGCGGGGCCAATCTCTAGCTGCCGCTTCGACTACGACTTGCACGCCAACACACTCTGCGAGACCTGAGAGGAACAATATGCTTAAGGTAGAGAAGCTCACGAAAGTTTATCCTGATGGAACCAGGGCGTTGCACAACGTCTCCGTAGAGATACCCGACGGGCAGTTCGTCGTGATCATCGGTCTGTCGGGCGCGGGCAAGTCCACCTTCCTGCGCTGCATCAACCGCCTGGTAGAGCCTACCTCAGGTAAAATCTGGCTTGATGGACAAGAGATTACAGGCGCTTCACCCACTCAGATACGCCGCATACGCCTAAAAATAGGGATGATATTCCAGCACTTCAACCTTGTAAACCGCTCCTCCGTGATGACTAATGTCCTCTCAGGTCGCCTCGGCTATCGCGACACTCTCTCCTCGATCTTTCACCGCTTCCCCTCCTCTGACTACCAGCTTGCCATGCGTAATCTTGAGCGCGTCGGCATTGCTCAGAAGGCGTGGACCCGCGCCGATAGCCTGTCAGGAGGGCAGAGGCAGCGCGTAGGCATCGCCAGGGCGCTGATGCAGGAGCCTAAGCTGATGCTGGCCGATGAGCCTGTGGCCTCGCTTGACCCCGCTACTTCTCACTCAGTAATGAAATACCTGGAGCAAATAAACAAAGAGGATGGCATCACCGTCATATGCAACCTTCACTTCCTTTCGCTGGCGAGGCGCTACGCAGACAGGGTGCTGGCCTTTCGTAATGATGGCGAAGGCGGCGAAGTGGTCTTCGACGGCCCGGCAGTGGACATAGATGAGGCCAAGTTTCGCGAAATCTACGGTGAGGACGCAATGGAGGTAGAGATTGGGCCGGGAGGCGGCAAAGTAGCTCCCGACCCCGCGCTGGCAGGAGGTGCACGCTAATGGCAAGTGTAGAGAGACCAATCACCCAGCAGCCGAGCACAACAGGCGCTCCCGGTATGGCGCGGCCTGGGATCAAGCCGCCCCGGCCTTTCTTCGTCCGCTCTCTGGCAGCGCTCGTTATTACAGCGGCGCTCATCGCAGCCCACGTTTACGGCTGGCAAGTAGCAGCTGTTGACCCGGGCAAGCTGGTCGAAAAAGCGCCCTATATGCAGCGTATTCTCTCACAGCTACTCAACCCTGACATAATATCGCACGACCAGCAACAGATAGTAGTTGAGAACAGCAACATAGCGGGCGCTGATAAGATTGTGGAGAATGGACAACCGGCGCAAATCACACAGCGGGTAATGCCTGTCCTCAAGACAGGTGAGGATGTGAACGAGGCTCCGCCGGGCACTCAAGCTTATAACCCTACTTTTACAGTTTCTTCGGGCACTGTAGGGCCAGGCCAGACGATAGCAGTCTCAGGCTCCGGCTTTCGGCCAAACGCCGGAGGCACGATCATCTGGCAGTTCCCTGGAACCAATTCCTTTCCCACGCCAATCGCCACCTTTGTGGCCGATGGTGCAGGCAACTTCAGCGCTCAAGCCACAATACCCTCTGACCCCACCCAGGTAGTTACGCTGTTCCCAAACACGCTGCGCGTCAGCCAGACGTGGGACGTCGGCAGCCCTTATCTGAGCAAGACCGTCGGCGTTGTGTTCAACAGGATAATAGAAACTATATTCCAGGCGTTGATGGGCACGACATTCGCCATCGTAATCAGTATACCGTTGAGCTTTTTAGCTGCACGCAACTTGATGGCCCACAATATTATCGGCACCACAATCTACGCTATCGCACGCACTATCCTGAACGTGTTGCGCTCTGTCGAAGTGCTGATATGGGTGATAATATTTGCATCAGCAGTTGGCATAGGTGCGTTCGCAGGCGTGCTGGCGCTCACACTGCACTCAATAGCCTCGCTCGGCAAGCTCTATTCTGAAGCTATAGAGTCGATTGACCCCGGCCCAATCGAGGCAATCACCGCCTCAGGTGCGAATAGGCTCCAGGTGATCATGTACGCAGTGGTGCCGCAATTTATTCCGCAGTTCATCTCATTCACCCTCTACAGATGGGACATCAATGTGCGTATGTCCACAGTCATCGGACTTGTGGGCGGTGGCGGAATAGGCTTCATATTGATCCAGTACATTAATCTCCTACAATGGAACCAGGCGGGCACAGCCATTATCTTCATAGCTATCGTAGTTATCGCGATGGACTGGGCGTCATCGAGGATAAGAGCGGCTGTGATTTAGACAATCCAATATACATTGGAATGAAAGGAGATCACCCCAAAGGGGAAGGGCTTTCTTCTCTAAAAACAAATACAATAGAGCAACCTTCTGTTGTATTTGTTTTGCAAACCGGCATCTACACATCAACAACCATTCCCTCACGCCCAGCGGTTATCTCTGCGCCAAGCCTCTGCGACAGGGAGGCTAGCTCTTCCTTTATCTGCGCCTCGTGCTTCGGGTTGATATGCACGCATATCGTGGACGGATAGTACCTTTGCTTTGAGTAGAATGCCTGAAGCTCTATCTCGAGCGAGAGAGGAGTCAGGTGCTTAAAGCGGGCAGCCTTTGCATCGTCCTCAGAGCGCATCGTGGTCTCAATGATCAGCAAGTCGGGGCGTATACCTGTCCACGAAGGATTACCTGCGTCGTTTGTGTCGGCAGTATAGAAGAGGCTTCTGCCGCCGCGCTCTACAAAATAGCCCACTGTAGGAACAGTGTGATTCATCTCGACAGGCAGAATCCTGTAGCCCAGCGCCTCGAAAGCTTCACCGGGCTTCACCTGGTGGAAAACCAGGGGGTGATAACCCTCCGACAGATGCTGCATGGAAGGCCAGACCACATCATTGAAGATGTGCGCCTGCAAAGCCTGGCGTGTATCATCTATACAGTAGATTTGCAGGCTCTTGCTTTCCCAAAGATTGTGCGCGAGGGGCGGCAAATCTTTTATATGGTCGTAGTGGCGGTGGGTGATAAGCACAGCATCTATTTGCCCTTGCTCTTCCAGGGTGAGGCTGGAGGTCAGCCCTCCCGCATCTATAGCCAGCTTCTCGTCTACCAACATAGAGATGAAGCGCGTGTCGCGGCTCTCACCCTGATGCGTCCCCAGTAATCTAACTCTCATATAATCGCCTGTGCCTCCAAGTTGCTAACCCCCGTCCACCTGCCGTGGGCTGAGCTGAAAGGACCTTCGATCAGCATAATAGCCTCATGCCGGGAGCAAAGCTAATATCGCCAATGAGAAAACAAAACCCCGCATAGCGGGGCCTGTGAGGTAGCGCATAGGGGATTCGAACCCCTGATCTCCTCCTTGAGAGGGAGGTGTCCTAGGCCACTAGACGAATGCGCCACATTCGTAACAGGCACCAGTGTACCAGAAACGGCGAGACACTGTCAAGCAATCGGGGAGGGAAGTGTAAGCGTTCAGAGTTGGGATGGAGCGATCTTCTTGGGGTAACTGTGGAAGCGTACCCTCACCCGCCCTCACCCCATGCCCCTATCCCATGAAGGGAGAGGGGGTTTTACTCACCCTTGTAACCTCGTCAGGGGCTTGCCCTTCCACCCAACTGCTGTGAAAATAGCTTCTCGCAGGCACGAATTAGAGCCTGCGAGAAGCTATTTTCATTCATGGGCGGTTGGCAACCAGCGATGTAAAACTCCTCTGAAAATGAGAAGGGTAGTAGTATAGAGGGATGCTAAATCACTCGTATTTTCATTCGTGATGGTGGCCCATAGGGTCATGGCTTACTCTGAACGTTTACTCCACACCTGGTGATTCAGGATAGAGGCAGGGTATAATGCTAATATGCGTGTGGGAATAGACGCTCACCTGCTGGCTTTCACCGAAAACTACCGCCAGGCGGGGTTGAGCCGGTACATAGATGAGTTATTACGGCAGATGCCTTCCATCAGCAGGCGGGATCACTTCGTCGCATTCGTCGGCAACGGCGCTATCCCACAGAGCTACCTCACCGCCAGGTCTCCTAACCTTACCTTCTCACGCAGCCACTTTCCTACGGTGAAAGCGCCGGTGCGCATCGCCTGGGAGCAGCTAATACTTCCCTTCGCCTCCTTACAGAAACGCCTTGACCTCTTACATTGCCCCGTCAATGTCCGGCCCGTTGCGAGCGTATACCCTGTGGTTGTCACCATCCACGACCTTATTTTCCTGCGCTACCCGGGCAGCTTCCACCCCGCCAAGCGGCGCTATCTCACCGCGATGACAGGCTGGTCAGCGCGACACGCTGCCCAGGTGATTACTGTCTCAGAGGCCACGCGCCGCGATGTAATCTCTCTATTGAAGGTGCCGCCTGATAAAGTGACAGCCGTCGCCAACGGTGTAAGCGCACAATTCAGGCCTCTGCCTCAGCACGAGCTTGCGGAATTCAAAGGCGAAAAGGAGATCAGCGGGAAGATTATTCTATATGTAGGCACGCTTGAGCCGCGCAAGAGGATTACAACGCTGCTGAGGGCCTTCCGAGAGGTCGCGGATAATCCATTGTTCGACGATACAACTCTGGTGATCGGCGGCAGCAAAGGGTGGTATTACGATGAGATATTCTCCACCGCGAAAGAGCTTGGGCTAACAGAGAGTGGGCGCGTGCGCTTCCTGGGCCGCGTGCCTGACGAGGAGCTAGCGCTGTGGTATAATATCGCAACCTTGTTCGCCTACCCATCGCTATACGAAGGTTTCGGATTGCCTGCACTTGAGGCGATGGCCTGCGGTACGCCAGTAGTAGCCTCCAACAGATCATCACTGCCGGAGGTAGTAGGCGGCTCCGGTCTGTTGTTAGAGCCGGAGGCAATAGAAGAGTGGTCGCAGGCTATAAAGATGTTACTCTCAGATAGCGCGCGCCGAGCGGAACTTGCCAAACGCGCCCTGCAACGGGCGCAAAGCTTTAGCTGGGAGCGCACCGCACGCGAAACGATAGAGGTCTACAAAAGAGCGTTGGAAGCACAGTGTCATGAAGCTTGACACCTGGGGCCCGTACACAGTATCAGCTATGCACATTAGGGCGAAGAATCAGTACAATATATAGGTGCATGTCCAGGCATCTAGTTAGCAGATATTAAAGTGGCAGTACCGGCAGACTTAGACATAGTGAGTCATGGGGCAGAGCAGACGCGCAGGCTTGGCGGGCATCTGGCGAAGCTGCTGCTGCCAGGCGACCTTGTCCTCCTTGAAGGTGAGTTCGGCTCCGGCAAGACCACCTTTACTCAGGGAATCGCCAGGGGCCTCGGCATAGACAGCCGGTACGTCAATTCGCCTACTTTCACGCTTATAAATGAATACCGTGCGGGCAAGCGGCGGCTCAACCATATAGACCTCTACAGGCTCGAAGGGGACGAGCAGATCGCCACCCTCGGCCTCGACGACTACTTTGACAGCAACGGCATAACAGTGGTTGAGTGGCCCGCGGGCGCTGCGAGCTGGCTGTCAAGCGAATATTTGACGGTGCGCCTCGCCTACCTGAACGAGACTAAAAGGACCCTGCGCTTTTTCGCCACAGGCGAGCGTTATCAACAGCTAGTCGAGCAATACAAAAGAGAAGCTTTTGGCCTGGGATAACGGCGGCGGACGACCGGCGGCTGGCCGCTAAAGCATTCCCAAAATCAGATAGCGACGCGCCAGTGGTACCAGTAGTACTGCTGGTAATTGGTCAGCAGCCAATCCATAACAAGATGATCCTTGCACTCGATACTACAACCGAAATGGCAAGCATAGCTCTTTACAAGCAGGAGGGAGGCGTAGTGGCGGAGCAGTCCTGGCTGTCGGGGCGCGAGCAAACCACACAGTTGCTCCCTAACGTACAGAAACTGATGCGGCTGGTAGGCGCGGAGATTACCGATATAGAGGGAATAGCAGTGGCTACCGGGCCCGGCTCCTTTGCCGGAGTGCGTATCGGCATTAGCACTGCCAAGAGCATGGCCTATGCACTCGCGGTGCCCCTCTGGGGCGTTCCAAGCCTTGACGTACTGGCCTACCAGCAGGTAGCCGTAACTGCCGCACAGGTCTGCACTGTACTAACTATGGGCCGTGGGAGGCTTGCCTGGGCGCTCTATCGCACGCGGGGCACTCGCTGGCAGCGTCTGACATCGTACATGAATAATACCGCGCAGGAGATGGCCGAGAATATAGTCAAGCAGAAGTTCAATCTTGCCACCCTCTTTTGTGGAGATATAAACGCTGATACAGCCCGCATTCTAACAGAAGTGATTGGCAAAGAAGCCTCTATCGCCCCGGCTGCCGCAGCGGTGCGCCGGGCGGGGTACCTTGCCGAGCTTGCTCTTCAACGCGGCGCTCGCGGCGAGTCGGACAGCCCCGCCACCCTACAGGCAATCTATTTACAGCCCGCGTGACGACTACTGTGTATTGCGTATTGCGTGCGCCGCCGGATATGCTGTATCTTTATCCTCATAGACCAGGATCAGGATTAGCAGCAGTGTGGACCATCTGCCGACTCCTCGTCCCTGGCCTGAGCCCGCATGACTGAGTAAGAGATGCCCTACATACTCGACAATATGGTACAGGACGACATTCCACAGGTTGCCGCCATCGAGCGGCTTTGTTTCAGCATGCCCTGGCCTATCTCAGCTTACAAACGGGAGCTTAAAACACCTGAGAGCAACCGCTATATTGTGCTGCGCTTTGTGCCACCTGTAGCAGCGCACGCAACACATATGGCGGCACCCTCCGAAGCTAACCTCACCTCTTTCGCACACCCGGAGTTATACGGGCATGAAAACGGGCATTCGACGGAAGACGTGGAGAAGGCGAGTCGCTCGATTTTCTCTAACCTGCTACCCTGGATCCGCAACGACTCCACGTCGGGCGAAGCAAAAGATAGACGCAACAACTTCCCACTTGTAGGCTACGCAGGGCTATGGCTGATGGTGGACGAAGCGCATGTCACCACGATAGGTGTTCACCCCGACCATCGCGGGCAAGGAGGAGGCGAGCTTTTATTTCTGGGCCTTGCTGATATCGCCAGTGAGATGCGTGCGGCACGCATGACTTTGGAGGTGCGCGTCTCAAATACAGCGGCTCAGGCGCTCTATCGCAAGTATGGGCTTGAAATAGCGGGCGTACGGCGGCGATACTACAGTGATAACGGCGAAGATGCATATATTATGTGGAGCGAGCCTGTAGCCTCCGCACAGTTCAGAGGGAGAATCGCTGCGCTCAGAGCGCAGCTTACCAGCAGGCTGCAAGATAGTTTCCTCAAGGAAGCGCCCCCATCGAGACAAGTTGACACATCTCATCTACAGTAGATGACGAGGGGTTGGGGAATAGGAGCCGAGCTCTGCCCGCTCCTCAGCACTCGTTACTCACCAAGGTAAGTTATGAACATATTAGCAATAGAAACATCGTGCGACGAAACATCAGTGGCGATTGTGCGCGACGGCAGGCATATATTAGCTAACGCCATCGCGTCTCAAATTCCTCTGCACCAGAAGTATGGAGGGGTTGTGCCGGAGCTTGCCTCCCGGCAGCATGTGCTCACTATCATCCCTGTGCTCGAAGAAGCGCTTACACGTGCCAACTTGACCTGGGTGAACATTGATGCCATCGCTGTTACACGCGGCCCTGGGCTGTCACCTGCTCTCCTTGTAGGGCTGAATGCAGCCAAAGGTATAGCCTTCGCCCGGCATAAACCGTTGATCGCGGTCAATCACATCGAAGGGCATGTCTACTCTAACTGGCTTATCCCTGAAGCTGACGAGGCAGCAGGCATACGTCGGGCCGAGCCTCTCTTACCGGCGCTCTGCCTGGTGGTTTCAGGTGGGCACACCGAGCTAATCTTGATGAGCGGGCACGGACAGTACAAGCTCCTGGGCAAGACAGTAGATGATGCAGCGGGCGAGGCGTTTGACAAGGCGGCGCGTATACTTGGCCTCGGATACCCGGGCGGCCCTGCGATACAGAAGGCAGCCGAAGGTGGGAATCCTGACGGCTTTTCGTTCCCGCGAAGCACACTTAAAGGCACCTATGACTTCTCCTTCAGCGGATTGAAGACGGCGCTCCTGCGCAAAGTGCAGGAGTACGGGGTAGCTGCCAGCAAGCCCCTGCCCTGGCAGCGCAACCCCGAAACGCCACAGGCTGATCTCAACTCCCAGGAGCCGAGCGCAGAAACTCAAGAAAATAAGGGCGAAGAGTACACAGCACCCCGACCTGGGAGCGTGCTCACCCACAAAAGCTCTGACTTTAGCAGCTACACTATCGAGCCTCCACAATCTGAGCCGACTGCTACGCCGCCCCCACAGGCGCACGTGGCTCATCTTGGCGAGCCGGAGCAGTCGCACCACAATACTGGAGTGCTAAGGGACGCCGAGCTGCCTGCGTCCGACCTTGCGGCATCGTTTCAAGCCGCCGTAGTAGATGCTCTGATAGGCAAGACGCTGGCTGCCGCTGCTGAGTACAGGGTACGCGAAGTGCTGGTCGCCGGTGGCGTAGCGGCAAACTCGCTCCTCAGGGAAAAGCTGGACGAATGCCTGACGATCCCCTTCCGCTTCCCACCCCTCGCCCTCTGTACAGACAACGCCGCCATGATCGCGGCAGCCGCCTACTACCGCTACGCCGACTCGGTGCAACATGATTTCAGCCTCGATATAGAACCCAATGCAAGATTCGTGTAGGTAAACAAATTAATAGCTTGCTTCAATGCACCAAGAGCGTGCGGCAGTTCATATCAGGTGCGGCGTCTATGTGCATTATGTCAAGAAGAGTGAGGCTTATGTCGCAGAGCCTGCCGCCAGAGCGTAACTGTGCGTGGCGCAAGGGGCTGTCGCCGGGGGCCACCAGGATAAAAGGCACAGGATTGAGAGTGTGGAAAGTGTGCGGCCCACTTGTAGTAGGGTCCACCATCTGCTCGGCGTTGCCGTGATCGGCTGTGATCAGGAGCACGCCTCCCGCCTGCTCGATAGCATCATAAACGCGGCCCACGCATTTATCTACCGCTTCTACCGCTTTTATTGTGGCGTCCAGCTTACCGCTGTGACCCACCATGTCGCCGTTAGCAAAGTTGGCAACAATGAGGTCGTATACGCCCGAGTCTATACGCTTCACGAGCTCGTCGGCTATGGCGTACGCGCTCATCTCAGGCTTGAGGTCGTAGGTAGCCACTTTGGGTGAAGGCACGAGCATGCGGTCCTCGCCGGGGAAAGGCTGCTCGGTGCGCCCGTTGAAGAAGAAGGTCACGTGGGCGTACTTCTCAGTTTCCGCAATGTGAAACTGCCGCAGCCCCAGGTCGCTGATTACTTTGGCGAGAGGTACCTTCACCTCCATCGCTTTGTAAGCAACGTGTACGGGCAAATCCTCTGCGTAGCGCGTCATCGTCACGAAATAGAGGTCAATGAGCAGCTTACCGCGCTCGAACGAAGTGAAGTCTGGATCGGTGATGGCTCTGGTCAATTCGCGCCCACGGTCAGAGCGGAAGTTGAAATAAATGGCAGAGTCGCCGTCTTTGATAGTAGCGGGCGGCTCGCCACCCGGGGTTATTACCGTAGGCACAATAAACTCATCGGTAAGACCCGCCGCGTAAGAATCGCGAAAGAGCTGAAGCGGGTCCAAGGCTTGCGGGCCTTCCCCGCAGACAATCGCCTTGTACGCCTTCTCTATGCGGTCCCAGCGATTATCGCGATCCATCGCGTAGTAGCGCCCGGAAACGCTGCCCACTCTGCCAACGCCTATCTCCGACATCTTCTGGAGGACGCTTTGCATGAATGCCTGCCCGCTTTCCGGCGGAGTGTCGCGGCCATCGGTAAAGGCGTGATAGACGACGCGCTCTAACCCACGCATCCTGGCAAGCTCAAGGAGGGCGAAAAGGTGCGTCCAGTGGCTGTGCACACCGCCAGGGCCGAGCAGACCCAGGAGGTGGAGGGTGGTGCCCTGTGTAATGGCATGCTCGCACGCCGCTACCAGCTCAGGGTTCTCAAAGAAAGAGCCATCTTCAATGGCTTTATCGAGGCGAGTAAGCTCCTGGTAAACCACGAAGCCCGCGCCCATATTCTGATGGCCCACTTCAGAGTTGCCCATCTGACCGCTCGGCAGCCCAACGGCGTGTTCGGACGCATCCAGAGAGGTGTGAGAATATTCTGCCCAGAGCCGGTCCATATTAGGAGTATCGGCCAGCGCGATGGCGTTATTCTCACGGTTAGCGTTCAAGCCCCAGCCGTCAAGTATTACCAGCGCGACGGGGCGTGGTCGTGCGTTCAGGGCTTCCTCCTGCGGACTCGTATTGCGTGAGGGATTATGGACAAAGTATCTTAGTCCTCAACCCTTACCTACTGCGCAGTACGCATCCCCTACCCTCTCCAGGTCTTTTCGGCTTTGTACTCGTTGATGTAGTGTTTGCAGACATCACAGAGGGTCACTTCGGCCTGGCGTCTGTATACACCTTTACGTGTTCTGTAGCGGTAGTTATAGCGATGGCGGCTGACGTGGCGCGGGCAGTAAGAGAGGCCGCAGCGCTCGCAGCGAGCATAGAGCTCGTTAGGACAATCCTCCCAGCCACAGAGACCTTCTTCGCTGTTGCGGCGTTCCGCTTCCTGTCTGCGCTCCACCTCGGCCACCTGACCGGCCTCGTCCTGCAGTTTATGCCTGTACGTCGATCTGCAAAGGCGGCATACCGACACCTCGGTATCGCCATGCTTGACACAGAAGTGGCGACCGCAGATTACACACTGGGCCGCCGGAGCGCGAAAACAGACTGCAATTGGACTTTCACATTTTAATCCCATATTGTTGCTTGACTTCCAGTCTATTCAATTAGTCGGCGCCACATTACGCACGCACACGCTCTATTCTACAATGTAATGAGTAAAAGGTAAAACGGACGCGTGTTGGTAACTGTTCAGAGTTAGGGTGGAGCAATCTTCTTGGGGTATCTATGCACCCTCACCTGCCCTCACCCCAAACCCCCTCTCCCATGAAGGGAGAGGGGGCTTTCTCCCTCACCCCCATGCCCCTCTCCCACAAGGGGAGAGGGGGCTTTAATCACCCCTGTAACCTCGTCAGGGGCTTGGCCGGCCCCCCAAGCCCATACTCTGAACAGTTACACATTACGCAACATGCGTGCCTATTTTGCCGCCGTCTCTACGCCGTTGCGCCTGTGAGGGCGGTTAGCGCCGACCTGCCCCAAGTCATAATCGTGGTAGAGTTTGGGCAGCATATCCTTGGGCGACCAGTGCTTCCAGGAGCCATATTTGCCGTGATACTCGTGCAGAGTTTCGCCCACTTCATAGAAAAGGAGCTGCGCCACTCGCAAGCCTACCGGGAGAATCGCCATGGCGTGGCTGTGGTTGGTGATCTCCATCGTCCATTTGGAGATGTATCCCACGTCGCCTACCCCCGCGCATTTGCAAACAGAGAGGCACGAGCGGCCGATGCTGGAGCGCGAGCGCATAGAGGTGGTAAAACCATTACGCCCGCCAACCACTTCCTCGGTGTGTGCAAGGATGGTATCGCCAGGGCGAATGCATATAAAGCCATCCTCGGCATAATGAGGCCCCAGCCAGAACGACTCGGCGTCCTCCTCGTCAGTGAAGTTCACTGTCACCATGTTATGATTCGGAATGAAGTAGTACGCACCCAGGCGGACATCGTACGAGTTCGTCCCTAGCTGCCTCGGCTCAAACGGCTCGATGATAATATTCCCCTTCTCGATCTCTTCCGTGATGCGCTTGTCAGACAACAACATAGCCCAAATCTCCTTACAGTAGTCAGCAGCCGGTGGTCAGTGATAAGAAACCGGCCACCTATCTACGAACCATATGCCCAATCCCCGGCTTTTGCTTCAGCCACAACTCTTTTGTATACGTCCAACGTCATATCGGCGACGCGGCCCCAGTTGTAGAGGGTGCGTGCTACGTGATCGGCGCTCTGCGCTCTGGACCTCGACCAGTCGGGGTGCTTCAGAGTGTGTAAGATGCCCCATGCCAGCGACGCCGGATCGTTAGGATAGACCTTGATCCCCGTCTCATGCAGCTCTACGACTTCAGAAAGACCCCCCACGTCGCTCACCACCACGGGCGTACCGGCGGCCATCGCCTCCAGCGCCACAATGCCAAAAGGCTCGTAAAGGCTGGGGAAAACGGCAACATCTGCTACCTTGAAGAGCCCATCTCGAACCTCATCTGATATACGCCCAGGGAAAAGTATACTATCGCCAACACCCAGGGTGTCGGCTTTTGCACGAAGCTCGTTGGCGTACCCGCCGCCACCGGCCAGCACAAACTTCACCTGCGGCCATTCGCGCAGCACAAGGGGCGCAGCGTCTATCAACACAGACAGCCCTTTTTCGGGCACCATCCGCCCCACATAGTAAACAATTGGCTCGTTGGGCCGGGCGAAACCGAGGCGGAACGATGACAGGTCCACCCCTTGAAGCGCGTCGAAGCGGCGCGGGTCTACGCCATTGGGGATAATGTCAACCTTCTCAGGGGGCGCGCCAAAGTAGGTTTCCACTTCCCACGCCATGTAGTGGCTGCAAGCGATAATCCGCCACGACTCGTAGGCCAGCCACCACTCGGCCATATGAATAGACCTCTGCATCTCGCCGTAAAGCTGCCCTCGGTTGCGGCCCATCTCGGTGGCATGAATTGTCGAAAGAAGTGGAAGGTGGAAATCATTCTTGAGGGCTATTGCGGCGAAGCCACTGAGCCAGTCGTGGTTGTGTATCAGGTCGAAGCCGCCCTCTTGCCTGACCAGATGAGTGCAAAACTCCTCCACGCCGATGTTGTCATGCCAGGTGTTGGTGAAGAAGTCGCCCTGCCCCCCGGAAGGATTGACGCGGTAAAGCCTGCTGCCGTTCTGAGCAGGCGTGCCATCCGGCAGGTAAAGAGGCTCGCTGAACTGCGCGTTATCGAAGTTAGGCGTAACTAGATGCACCTCCACTCCATCGGCGATTAGCTCAGGCACTATCTCGACAACGTGCTTGCCAAGCCCACCGACGATGTGCGGCGTATACTCCCACGATAGCATCAACACTTTCATAGCGGTTCCTCCTCCTCTTTCTATCGTGGGTTTACTCACCATTTTCCGGTGCCAACCAGAATGCGATTGCGGGTGGGTTGGTAGGCGCTGCGCCTACCCACTTGTTTACTCTATTTAGGGTCTAGGGACTATATCATCGCCACAGATGTAGGCGTTATATACTTTCCCTCCGATCGTGGCTATAGACGCATTAAGGACAAAGGGGTAGCCGAAACTGAGAGGTGTGGTATAGCCAGCAACTCCATTGTGATAGAATACCACGTTCCCACTCTCCACAGATACTCGGAATGTGTCGCCTACTACATAGCTTGATCCTGGCACTGAGCTACACGGCATAGCTGGACTGCATACATAGTACGCATATGTGCCACTCTTATATAGGTAGATGCCGTACAGTACATCTCTGGATGCTGAACTTCCGCTGTTGCCCAATCCGAAAACCCGGTTTGTATTCGTGATATCGGCTGTGACCTGCACGTAGCCATCCCCACTGTTGATCGCCATATTGGATGTCGCACCGGCATCGTACTTGCCATCTACCCCACCATTCTTTGTTATGGTATTGTCGCTCATACTGACGCTCACCATTTGGATCCAATCAAACGGATAGCAGTTCGGCGGTTCGGGTGTAACTGAGGCTGGTGGGGTGCTGCCTACCGTGGGAGGTACCGACGGCACAGCGGGTGGCACTATAGGAGCCGCACGTGATGGCACCGGCACTGGTACAATCGGGGTACCGTTGGAAGGTAGCGTATGAGCATCGCCAGGAGTGTAGCAGTCGGGAAAGAAGGTGCCGCTATCAATCTTAGCCATTTGCCCGCGTGTCGCGTTCCTGTAAGGTCGGAAGTATGGCCTATTCTGTGGATCGCACGGCTCCTCAGGGATTGTACCACAAGGGTATCCTTCCATGATGCCCTTATTGGTCAGGACATTGATGTAAGTGTAGAAAGTGCTGCCGGGTAGCACATCCGTGTATATCTGCCCTCCTGGATCTCCTGTGATGAGCGCTGCTTTGTATACTATTTTAGAGATTTGCCCGCGAGTAGCCAGGTTCCAGGGCCGGAAAGTACCATCGCTGTAACCACCAATTATATCCCGACTTGCCAGCCGCTCGATCCAGGTATAGAAGGTATCGCCGGGTGACACGTCGGTAAAGTAGTGCCTGCTTGGAAAATCGCTGAAGAAAGCGGAATTGGCGACGATTTTGGAGATCTGCCCCCGGGTAACATTTTCGTTGGGGTGGAAGGTGCCATCACTGTAGCCGCTGACTATACCGCGACAGGCAAGGCAGTATATATAAGGGTAAAAGGTTGAGCCTTGGGGCACATCTGAGAATTGTACATCGCAAGTGGCAGGCTGACATGATGGGAACTTAAAGGTGCCTATTTGTGTCTTCCAGTTTTGGATGCTAGTAGTTGCGTAGTACTCGTTGGTATACCAAAAGGTACAATCATCTGATGGGTCTACTGCCATTCTGCTGTAATCACCCCAGCGCGCTTTCGGATCAGTTTCGGAGCCGCTGCCCGCTTTGAGGGTGGCTTCCTCCTTTAGGGTGCCTAGTGGATCGGTTATCTCTCGGCCAGTGTAGCGGATGGAAGGGAACGTAGTTTCATCTGAGACGCTATATCCCAAAGCAATGTTGCCCAAATTGTCCATTGCCATGCTGCCCATCCAACGCCACGGCAGGTCAGAGCTATAGGGAGCGTAAGTTGATTGCTGGCTTATATAAGGAGAACTATAAGGATAAAGTATTTCATACCAGCGCACACCTGATTGATAGGTATCAACTCCTAGATCGACCGTGTAGTTTATCAGCAATCTTTCAATACCGCCCAGGTTGCGATATACGAGCCTGTTCATCAACCTATCGCTTACGGCATCCAGCTTTGGGGTAATTGTCCCTGAAACATTGGGCTGTGGCACACAGTACATAGCTGGTGTGCCACATTTCTCAGGAGTGAAAGGAACGGTAGTTACATCGGCTGTGCCACCGAAGCGTGAATTGTTCTGGCCGTCCCAATCTACGGCTAATTGGTATATGTGCAAAGTATCATTATTCGTGTTTATGTCGCCTAGGCTGGCAAAGAGACCAGGCGAGCCTTCTGGTGGTAAATTGGAATCTAAACTGGAACCTTCCAAATCGGCGGGTAACAGCTGGTTGGGCGTAGATACAGGACACATCCGAAATTTAGCAGGCGCGCCACGGAGCATAGCATCACGTTGTAAGGCGACTGCCTCAGCACCAGCCGGGTTTCTCTGCGTATCTAAGAGGGCAGCGGACACATAATAAGCATCAGGCCAGACGCCGAACTTGGGATAGTCTATGGTTTGAGTATCAGTGGTGAGTTCAAAGAGGTAGCGATGGTAGACGCCTAACGGATTAGGGCTCGCGGAAACAGCTACACATTCGTAGCGGGTAGTCTCTTCACCAAGGAGCACCAGATAGCTTACCAACCAACGGTCCGCCCTGGCGTCATACAGCACTATCGGATCGGTGTTGCTTGGTGTGTCACATTGAGAGGGGAAACCCTGCCACAAAGTTCTGGCTAGGATAGGGCCGTATATATGGCTACCGCTTTTATCCCAAAAGTCAAGAGATTTATTAACAGACTGGACATAGTAGTTGCCTCCAACAGCGCCATTTGTATCAGGTGGCTCGCCCTGGGAAGGAAGATCGGCATAAGAAATACCTGGGAAGTTCAGTATGGGCGCAGGCATAGATGCTGAAGTTGTGGTCTGGACAATCGTATCCCTTAACCGTGCCCTTGTGCTTAAATATCCTGCCGCGACACGAGGGCTTTTGTTGGTTCCCGATATTGCTGGGTCGGCTGGAGATATTGAGCGGAGCGGCGGGGAATCATAAGATAGAGAAGGAGGACTGCCGTCCTCGCATACTACGAGATCTTGTGGGTTGGGCTTGGACCTCTGAGTGGTCAAAGGTGTTACATGCGCTGCTTTACTATCGAGTAAGCTACTGGCTCGCGTACTATCTTGGCCTTTGCGGTCAGGCGTGCCGACAATCAGCAATAAAGCTACTATCATCAATCCCACAGCCATAAGCAAGCGACGCATAACGTATCCTCCTGAAGAGCGGTTGGCAGATGGGGTAAGCAAAGGCGAGATTTTGTCAAATCAAGTTCCTATAGCTACGTTGTGCATAATAGCAGAGATCGAGATCGTAGTCAATGGGGTAAGTACAACAATCGGTGAGACTATGCCCTATAGGCTTGACTCTGGGGTACAAAGGGTGCCAAAATAGATACATTAGCGTTTCAACTAGAATGATATAGCACAAACAGTAGAGACTGCTATGAATAGATCTTCTACATACCAGCAAGCCAGGTCAGCTTTAGTGCTTGTTTCTTCGTGTGGTAAGCTCTGGCTTCTTTTGTTTACGAGCTCTATGGTTATATTGGTTGTTCTTACAGGCTGTACAGGTGCGGCAGCAACCCCCACGCCTGATGCTTTCCAATCCGGGGGGTTGGGGTTGACCAAAGGTGAATGGGAACGGCAGCACCACAAGCTCACGTCGGTTGATTATTTGTCGTCCTTTTATTTTTATGATTATGAGAATCTACAAAGCGGAGCTTCTGGGTATGCCGTCAGATTCTGGAGTGAAGACGCGCAACTCACAAATGAAACCCTTATCAGCTCTATTGGAGTTGACGTGCGTTTTGTGCTCAGTGGCACAGATGGGCTAAATATAGAGGCGTATTTGTTGACGCCTGACCAGAAGCATAAAGCAGTTAGCACCCTGTTACCTGCTGATACACAGTTTCAGCGGAGGATTGACCAATTTGAGGTTCAAGGCAGCTACTCAGATATATACTACAGTAAATCACTAGCAGGGCGTTACCCTCCTCTTCCTTCTGTGGGTGATCCCTGGGGCAAAGACCCACCAGGCACAATCCGCGCATCTTATTATCAGGCTGGCCCTGGTGTGAGTATTTCGGCTGGAAGCAAGAGGCCTCCATCATTGCCAACACCTACATCGCCCGCCCCCACAGAGACAGAGACGCCGTTGCCTGTGCCTTCTCCTGTGCCAACCACCTCACGGTCTGAGCCATTACCGCCACCTCCTGTACGGACGGGTGGGCCTCCTCCGAGGGCGGTGCCCACGGGCGTTGCGCCTTAGCGTGTGGCAGGAGTAAAAGGAGCATGGTAAAGAGACGGAGAAGTAGCGCCTGATTTTCGGGCAAATGCTCTTTCTCTCCTTTTTACCTCACACTCCTCAAGACCAGCCAAGAGCAACCTGGCTGATAGTAATTACGCTCTGTACCTAAGATTCAGGCAAGTTGATGCCGTAGAGGTTCATCGCGTCCCTGGTTTGCTTGAAACCAAAGCCTGTGTAAAGCCTCTGCGAAGGGGTGTTGTTCTGCTGCGTGGAGAGGCTAACGGACCCCGCACCGTCCTGCGCCATGAGGCCGAGAACGTACGCCAGTTGTGCAGCCCCAAAGTTGCGTCCTTGCTCCTGCTCAATCACCGCTAGCCGGTCAAGGTGTGCCCAGCCATGATAGAGGGTAAAAGAAGAATAGCCAACAGGCACGCCTTCATGCCACGCTATGTAAGCGGCCACATTGTCAAGCTGCAAATAGCTCTCCATCTCCGTACGGCCATTCCACCACAGCCAGGGGAACGACGAGTGGTCAAGCTCGAGCAAGAGGTCAAGGTCGTTGAGCGTGAGGCGGTTGTAGGAAAGCTCAGGTAAGGCATGAGCAAGATCGAGAGCGCCGCGAGCGCGCAGATCCTTCTGGAAGAAGATCACCCTTTCAAGATGTGAGAAGCCAAGCTCGATGTAAAGCTTGGGCTGGTCGTGCCAGACATCGTCCAGCATAAGAGCGATTCGGAAGCCATTAGCGTTTAATTCTTCGAGAAGCACCTGCAAAAGCGAAACGCGCCCCTTGCGCGCTGTGACCTCCATAATCTGGGCTATCTCTGTGCGACGCCGCCACGGCTCGGCAACCACATACTCGCCGGTGGCAGGCACCCAGAATGAGAGACCGGGATTTTCTTGGAGATGAGCCGCCAGCGATTGCTTGCTGAAGCGGCTGAGCCAGGGTAAACGCAGATCGCGCACGTCATCACCAGTAAGCGCCTGTACAGCCGGTCGTTCCTCACTGAGGTGCGGACCCCACGAGAAGCGGGGAGGCGTAGGGTCCATAGTGCCCATCAGCGCCCCACCAGGCGCACGTTCTTGAGAGTCAGGATGCCCAGCGGTGTCACCTTGAGGTTCTGCACATAAGGCTTGACGAGTGTATAGCGCACGGAATGGAAGAGCGGCACGGCAGGGTGGTCACTCAGCACCCGTTGCTCGACCTGCGCGTATGTAGACATTCGGCGCGAGCTGTCCGTGTCAGTGGCAGCTGCATTGAGAGCGGCGTCCACATCGGCGTTGCTGTAGCCTGTCTCGTTGGCAGGAGATGTCGAGCGGAAGAGGCTGCCGAGAATCGCCTCAGGATCAGGGTAGTCAGCGCCCCACACAACCGTAAACATCGGGTAGTCACCGCGATCCAGCCCGGCCAGATAGTCACTCCACTCCACCTCACGTACTTCCATATCAATGCCGAGAGTTTGGCTAAAAACATCGCGCAACATGGGGCCGAGGGTATCGCCACTGGTGTAGAGGCGCAGCTTCGGCAGGTTCTTCACCTCCTTGTAAGTTGACTGCGTAATCAGCTCTCGCGCCCGTGTAACATCGTAGCTAGGCGGTGTTGGGGGCGGTGTGTAACCTGACGGCCCAGGCGGCACAAACCCTTCTGCCTGCTGAACGCGGGACTGGAACATCACGCGAGCAATCTTCTGGCGATCAATCACCAGCGATAGGGCCTCCCTGATCTTGGGATCATCAAAAGGCTTGTCGCGGACGTTGAAGCCCAGGTAGGTAACTGAGAGATCAGAGATCGACTGTAGCTCCTTCGACATAGGATTGTTACGGTCAGAAACCCTGTCAATGTCGCTGGTAGGTACATCAGTGACATCGAGGCCGCCCACTTCGTACTGCTGCAAGCCGCCGGTGGCGTTGGCTCCCATCCAGATATTTACCCGAGTGAGCTGTGGAGCGCCGCCGTAATATTGCGAGTTGGCAACCAACACCATCTGCTGGTTACGCACCCATTTCTCCAGCTTGAAGGGGCCCGTGCCGCGGGGGTGCTCGGTCCAATCAGGGCCGGACTCTACGTTCGACCTCTCAACGACAAAAGCAGGGCCTGCCGTTAGCTTGGCAAGAAAGTACGATTTGGGGGCGTCAATCTTAATCACCAGAGTACGAGGGTCGGGCGCCTGCACACCCGCGATCTCTGTGGCTTTACCCGCAAGCTTGTCGCTAACACCCACGATGTCATTGAGAAAAAGACCTGCCGGCAGAGAGGAAGGCGATTGCGCGCCCGCCAGCTTTGGATCAGTAGCGCGCTCGAAGGAATACTTCAGATCGGCTGCTGTAACCTCCTGCCCATCGGTGAAATAGACGCCTGTGCGCAACGAGAAGGTATAGGTCTTGCCATCTGCGGAGACCGACGGCAGCGATGTCGCCAGGTCAGGGACGATCTTCAAGTTATCGTCGAAAGCCACAAGGCCGCTGTAGAGCTGGCGGATAATAAACTGTGAGTAAGAGTCGCTGGCGAGCGCCGGGTCGAGGGTGGGAGGATCATCTTTCTGGCCTGCGATGTTGAGAGCGCCCGCGCCGCCTGCAAGGGGTGTAGACACAATTCCGGGCGTTCCCGCACCGTTAGCTTGCGCGGTGCTTGGAGCCTCAGCGCCGGAGCCGGAAGTGGCTGCGCCCCCTTGCGCAAAAGGCCAGCAGCCATATAATGCTATCAGCAAAACAAGGAAAAGAGGCGCAACGCTCAAACCAGAGATGGCACGCCCCCCGAAACTGTTACGATGTACAGACAAAATAACCTCTCAACAGATTCAAGCTGCCGCTAATTCTATCACTCACACTCTATAAGGGTCAAGCGAGGGATTATGAACCAGCTACTTAACCCCGACCGATAAGCGTTCAGAATAGGGGCTTGGGGGCCCGGCATAGCCCTTGATACTCAGCAGGAAGAAAGCCCCCTCTCCCTTCATGGGAGAGGGGCATGGGGTGAGGGCGGGTGGCACACAGTTACCTCTTGAACTTTGTTACACACTAAATCTGAACAGTTACCTGGTCCGTTCACCTTGCCCAGGCTATATACTCTACCTTATACTTGTGCTATGTGTGGCATTGCAGGGATTTACAACATGGACGGTGAGCCGCCTGATAGAGATGTGTTGGAGCGCATGGCCCGACGCATCGCCCATCGGGGGCCTGACGGCGAACGCTTTTATGTAGAAGGCGGCCTTGGCCTGGCGCACAGGCGCTTACGCATTATAGACCTTTCGGACGCCGCGATGCAGCCGATGTGCAATGAAGACCATACTCTCTGGCTGATCCTCAACGGCGAGATTTACAACTACATAGAGATGCGGCCCCAGCTTGAGGCAAAGGGCCACCGCTTCGTATCGCGCTCGGACACAGAAGTGCTGCTCCATGCCTATGAGGAATGGGGGCCTCAATGCTTGCAGCGCCTCAACGGTATGTTCGCCTTCGCGCTGTGGGACGCCACGAGGCAGAGCTTATTCATTGCCCGCGACAGGCTTGGCGTCAAGCCCCTCTACTATTCCTGGAACGGACACACGCTGGCCTTCGCCTCCGAGATAAAAGCAATCCTTGCTCACCCTGAGATTTCCCCGGAGCCTTATCTGCCCGCAATCGCCGAGTATATGGAGGCGATGTACACCACAGGGGAACACACCTGGTTTCGTGGTGTAAAGCGCCTCTTGCCCGGCCACAGCCTCACCCTCGACCATCGAGGCTTACAGATAAACTCCTGGTGGGATCTGCCTTCCACTGAGGACCCTTTAGGCGAGCGCTCCGAGCGATACTATGTCAGCAAGACAAGACACCTGCTCGAAGACTCGGTGCGCCTGAGGCTCAGGTCAGACGTGCCGCTTGGAGCGCACCTCAGTGGCGGCGTAGACAGCAGCGCGGTGGTCGCTCTGTTGAGCAAGCAACTTGCCCCTCTTGGCGAGCAGGTGCGTACATTCTCGGGGGCTTTTGCTGAAGGCCGCGCCTACGATGAACGCCGCTACGTGCGAGCAGTGGTAAATCGCTATCACACCAACCAACATGAGATAGTGCCAACAGCAGACGACCTGCCTCGGCTGATGGACCGGATAACCTGGCAAATGGATGAGCCAGTCGCCGGCCCCGGCATTTTGCTCCAGTGGGCCGTTTGCGAGTTGACCAGGCAATCGGGCGTAACAGTCATCAACGGTGGGCAGGGTGGCGACGAAGCATGGGGCGGCTACTTCGGCTACATTCCCCCCTATCTCAAAACCTTGATCCGGCAAGCACGGAGGCACCCCAGCCTGGTTAGCGCACTTGGCAAGGATTTGCTCCTGCTCCTCACGCGCCGTCCTACCCGCGCATCGCTGCTCAAAGCGCTATCGCAGGGGAGAAGCGGGAGACTCAAGCCGCAGGCAGCCCTCGGCGGCTGGGCAGGAGAGAGCTTCTTTGCGCCAGGCTCATCCTGGGATACAGACGAGGAAATCGCGTTGCTCGAACAAGCAAGTAGCTCGTCAAGAACACCACTGGGCGCTGCCACGTACTGGGACTTGAAGTGGTACTTGCCTGCCCTCCTGCAAGTAGAGGACCGTACCAGCATGGCCTTCTCTCTTGAGTCGAGAGCGCCGCTCCTCGACTACAGGCTGATCGAGCATGCCGCCAGCGTGCCGAGCGCTCTCAAATTGCGCAATCTGGAAATGAAACACATCTTGCGCCGGGCTGTAAAGGACTTGCTGCCGCCGGTAGTCTACAACCGCACCGACAAAATGGGCATGCCTACGCCTATCACGATCTGGTTCAGAGGAAGCCTGGCAGGTTGGGTGCGCGAGGAACTGCTCTTTTCACAAGCATGCGAAGCGGGGCTACTCTCGCGTGATTACATAAAGGCAATGCTCGACGAGCACCTTTCAGGCAAAGCTGACCGCAGCCTGGACCTATGGAAGATGCTCAGCGTGACCTCATGGTGGCGCGTCTTTATGCAGGAAGGGATCTCCCCCTATGTGGCCGCCAACGCCGAGCAAGAGACGTTCAGCCTGCACTGATGCGCCTTCTTCTTTTCACCCAATACTACCCGCCGGAAGTGGGAGCCACACAAACGCGCGCCTATGAGATGTGCCGCTATCTCGTGTCGCAGGGACATCAAGTGACGGTTATCACAGAGGTGCCTAATCACCCGTCAGGGGTTATCCCACCCGCCTACACAGGAAAGATCTCCGAGCGGCGTACAGAGGAGGGGATAGACGTGCTGCGCCTATGGGTGTGGGCATCTGCCGAGAAGAGCTTCAAGTCGCGTATGCGCTTCTATCTCAGCTACATGGCGATGGCCGCGCTCGCCGGAACGCTGCTTCGGGGCAAATACGATGCGATCTATGCCACCTCTCCACCTCTCTTTGTGGGAGCCGCAGGGGTGGCTGTCGCCCTCCTAAGGAGGATACCCTTTGTCTTTGAAGTGCGCGACCTTTGGCCGGAGTCGGCTGTAGCTCTGGGCGAACTGAGCAGCCCCAAAGCCATCCGCGCCGCCGAAAAGCTGGAAGGCTTCCTGTATAGCCGTGCCCGTCGTATCGTGGTAGTAACGGAGGGAATCCGCCGGGAGCTCTGGGAGAGAGGTATATCTACGAATAAGCTGGCGCTCATACCAAACGGCGCGAACACAGATCTTTTCCTGCCCGATCTGTCAGGCGCGGGTGAGTTGCGCGCCCAACTGGGTCTGCAAGACAACTACGTTGTCATGTATGCAGGGATACATGGCATTGCGCAAGGGCTGGAGTCGCTCCTGGACGCTGCTCACCTGCTGAAGAATCGTAGAGATATTGAGTTCCTTTTCGTTGGAGAGGGTCCGAAAAAGGCCGAGCTGATAGCACGCAAGGAGGCGCTGGGGCTAGAGAATGTGCGCTTCCTGCCGGAAGTGCCGTCCTGCAAGATGCCTGCATATTTATCAGCCGCCGACTGCATGATTGTGCCTCTGCGGGCTGAGCCTCTGTTTAGAGGAGCGCTGCCCTCAAAGCTCTTTGAGGCGTGGGCATGTGAGCGTCCGGTAGTGCTCAGCGTGGCGGGCGAAGCTGAGGCCGTGATGAAAGAAGCGAACGCAGGCTTAGCCGCCAGACCCGAAAACGCAGCCGACATCGCTGAAGCTATAGAACGGCTGGAGGCAAACCGCGAAGAAGCCGCCAAAATGGGCAAACGTGGCCGCGCTTACGTGATCGAGCACTTCTCAAGGCAAGAACAGACACGCAAAGTCGAAGCAGTGCTCAAAGAGGCGCTTGGGAAGGGCAAGTAACAAAAGCCCTATCGCTCGCACAAGGCTCAGGAATCCTGAGCCTCACGAGCCATTTGCATTTTCTTTGTTACTTCTATTTGGCTGTTACTTGAAGCCCCCTTCTTTGACCAGCTTCTCGATAGCAGCACGCAACATCTCAGCGTGACGCTCATCGTCGCGGCGGATCTGCTCGATTATATTTCTCTCCTCGCCGTCCACATCCTCCAGGTATGTGTCGTATGCCGCCAGACCTTCGAGCTTGCTGAGCATGATCGCCAGCAGGTTATACGTCTTGTCGCTAATAATATCAGCCATCCTGGTCCCCCCTGATTTTCGACTTAGACAATCGTGCCTTGTCTTACTTGCAAGTTATGTGCCCTTCCACTTCGAGGCATAGAGCTTGCAAAGTAAAGGGGCGGCATTGTAGGAGGCGAACAACGTGGAACTAACCCCGAAAATGGAAGAGAAAAGAATCCAGGTTGACAGCAGGCGGGTGGCCTACACAGCGCGTGGCCCAGTGGACGCAGAGTACGCTTACGTTGGCATAAATGGCCTCATGGGGGGCGGAGACTCGTTCTGGGCCGTAATCGAGGGTGTGCCCCAAAGCTGGCGCGTGGTGCTGCCCGATTTGCCGGGTTGCGGGGGCTCTGAAACAATGGAGCCCCAATACAAGCACGACATAGGGGGCTATGCACAATGGCTCGACCGCTTTGTACATGAGGCAGGGCTTGGGGATAAAAAGATTGTGCTGGCGAGCGTGGCTACGGGTGCGCCTATATCGGTGCGTTACACCCTTGACCACCAGGACGCCGTGGTAGGCGAGGTGCTTCATCTGCCGTTCCTCGGCAAAGTCGCTATCTCAGCAAAGTGGGCGCGCCCGATTGTCGCTTACTCCCTCAACGTCGCTCCCCTTCGAGATTTAGTGGATGCCCTGCGCTCAAGTGACGCATTGATGCACAAGATAATCCTGAACAAGCCGCCCGATGCGATACCTGAGCTTGCCGAGCGTGACATAGACCACAAGCAGCAGGCCAACCTGCTTGCCGCCGGTGAGCTACTGCACGACCTTATGCTGACCGATGCTCGCACACAGATGCCAGGCGTTCACACTCCTATCCTTATCCTTGCCTCCGAGCACGACTTTGCCGCTCCCGTGCCCGTGTTAGAAGCTCTCGTGCGTAATCGCCCTGAACGCCGCCTGTACGTTTATCATGGTGGGCAGCACTCCTGGAATGAAGAGTTTATCGAGGATATGAACAAGGAGATCAACAAGTTCCTGGGACGCATAGAGGAGGCTTCGCGCTCATAAGGCAAACACATCTAAACGGAGTTTGTATCTTCTCCTTGATTTAGCTCTGCCCATCCCGCTACTGCTGCGCGGACGGTGAAGCAGTAATCTCAGGGAAGGGAGCAATGGTCGGAGTAGGAGCCAGTTGTGGCGTCTCAAATGCCCCTGGGGTCAATGGAAGAACAATAGTGATGGTCGCCTCAGGGAAAGAGAAAGTTGGCGTGGAAGTAACAGTTGAAGTGACGGTGGCTGTGGCCGGGAGAGCCGTAGCGGTAGCTGTCTTCGATGGGCGCGGGGTGACAGTGGGCGGACCAACCAGAGTTGTGGCCGTCGGGAAGCGGGTAGGGCTAGCGAAAGGAGTCAGCGTTCGAGTGGGGGTGCCCGTGGGAAGGGGTGTGCCGGGTGTGACCGTAGGGCTCGGCGTTCTGGTGGGTAAAGGCGTATCGGTGGGGATCACTTTCGTCGGGAAGAGACGGGGCGTGACGGTGCGCTGCGCGCCGGTGCCGCCAGGTGTGCCCTGTAAGCCGTTGTCCACGATAACCGCGCCCAACGTCACTATTGCTGAGGGAGTTGGCCGCGGTCTGGCAGTGCTGTCCGAAGGCGAAGGATCGCAGGCCACCAGGACCACAAGGCAGAAGAGAGCCACCAGAGATGTGCTGAATAAAAGCAAAGGGCCAGCGCCAGGGCGAATGCCAGGTCGCTTTCCACAGGAAACTCTATCGTTAAGCATCGCAGAAGAAACTATAACATATCCAGCGCACTGCTTCCACCTTGTGAAGTGTGGTAAGCGTTCAGAGATGGGGTGGAGCAATCATGAAGGAGTAGCTGTGAAGGCGTACCCTCACCCCCAACGCACCCTCTCCCCATGCCCCCTCTCCCATGAAGGGAGAGGGGGCTTTCTCCCTCACTCCATACCCCTCTCCCCTCGAGGGGAGAGGGGGCTTTGTTGCTGGAGAGTATATCTCCCTTCATGGGAGAGGGGGCGTTGGGGGCTAGCTCCCTCTCCCTCCACCCTATATCTGAACAGTTACGAAGTGTGCAATACGTAGTATACAGCGCGTATTGCGTTACTGATGAGGGATTGTGACAGTTATATCTTCGCTCGCAAACCGTCGCGTTTCACGCGCCCGGTAATTTAGCCCACAGAACAATGCCGTAAGAAAACGCAACCCTCAAACGTATTATCAGTAGGAGACTATGCGACTCCATCTCATAGCTCTCTACTCCTTCCTAGAATCCGGGCCTCTGTGATGGGGCCTGGATTTCTTTAACCTTGTTTTGTATATTTATTTCTGACAAAAGTCAGGAGTAATCATGCTGCGCGCTTTTCAGGCAGGCTCCTCCCGCCTTGTATGGTTGGTGGGGGGCTTACTGAGCCTCGTCTGGCTCGGTATCTACATCTCTACGGCTTCCCCCACAGTCAACTTTATAGATAGCGGTGAGCTGATTACCACCGCCTATACCCTCGGCATCGCACACCCACCAGGCTATCCGCTTTACGTGCTAATGGGGTATGTAACCTCACACTTGCTGGGCGGCGAGGTCGCCTGGCGGGTCAATCTGCTCTCAGCGTTCTGGGGCGCGGCGGCGGTGGGCGCTCTCTTCTGCTTACTCTATGAAGTAACTCGCTATCTAAGGTGGATGCCGGCCCGCCAATCTGCTGCTCGCCCAGGGCAGCGCAGGCGCGCCAAAGGCTCTACAGCCGCTGTCGGTGCGAATAATCCCGGTACGGCGGTTAGCTCTCCAGCTCCGACTCCGACAACTGTAAGCTGGCTCTTTGTGTTGGTCGCCGTGGCAGGCGCTTCGCTGCTTGGCGCATCGGCCACTTTCTGGAGCAGGACTGCACAAGCCAAAATGTATAGCCTCCACTATTTCTTTGTGGCGCTTCTCTTCTTGCTTGCCCTTGAGCAACGCTGGGCTTACGAGCGTGGTGAGGCGAAGCAGGCAAAACGCTGGCTGGTCGCCATTGCCCTTACTCTTGGCATCTCCCTCACCAATCACTTGATGACCAACTTGCTCATCCCCGGTCTACTTGTCCTGGTCCTCTACGGGCGCGACTGGAAGATGCGGCTGCGTACGGTTACGGCTTCGTGGCGCTTCGCTCTCCCAGCGCTCCTGCTACCTTTACTCCTCTATCTCTATTTGCCGTTACGCTCCAGCCAGAACCCTTTGATGGATTGGGGTTCGCCTGACAGCTGGGGCGATTTCTGGCGCCACGTGGGCGGCTGGCAATACAGGGTGTATCTCTTCGGCGGCGTGGGAGACAGCCTGAATGCGCTCTGGAGATACGCAAGCAGCCAGTGGGCATGGTTCAGCGCGCTTATTATGCTGGGCTCTATCTTTTCCGGCTCTCTGCTGGCAAAACTGAAGCCCGCCCTGTTCGTAGCCACACTACTGACGATATTGATAACTCTCTTCTTCACAGTAGCCTACGGCATCTCGGAGATCGAGCCATATATCGTCCCTTTTTATATGATGTTGATGCTCTGGCTCGTATCTGCTCCGGTCTACTTCTTTGTACGTCAGAAAAGTGAGATGCCGCTGCGCACAAGGGGGCTGGCGGCAGCGATCACCCTGGCAGTTGTGGCGGTAATCGTGGTGCTCCAATATCCGCGCCAGAACCTCAGCAGCGATTACCTCGCCGAGCAATATGCAATGAATGTCTATAACAGCCTTGAGCCAAACAGCATCCTCCTGACCAACTACTGGGACTTCTATGCCCCCACTTACTACCTGCAAGATGTGAAGAAAGTGCGCCCTGATCTTGCAATAGTAGATATATCGTTGGTGAAGTACCCCTGGTACACAGAGCAGTTGA
>JADEYI010000768.1_pt1 | contig 35782 bp, 32 predicted proteins | sample 8542331 | NCBI WGS metagenome assembly JADEYI01 (sample SAMN16510988, study PRJNA670497) | mine drainage metagenome | isolation source: biofilm near Copperflume 1 | place: Germany: Marsberg coppermine Kilianstollen | collected 2018-02 | reverse complement strand
CAATAGCGCAAACCAGTGGTCTCCCTGGGGCCATCCTCAAACACATGGCCGAGATGCGAGCCACAATTTTTACAGGTGACTTCGACCCGCTTCATGAAGAATGAGCGGTCTTCATGCAGATCGACATGCTCCAGATTCACAGGATCATCAAAGCTCGGCCATCCCGAACCGGATTCAAACCTGGCATCGGACGAGAACAAATCTTGCCCGCAGGCCGCGCACTGGTACACACCTTTGGCGTGATTATTGTACAACGCGCCGGTAAATGCTCGCTCCGTTCCCTTCTCGCGCAAGACGTGGTATTGCTGCGGGGTCAATTTCTCTTTCCAATAACTCTCAGGCATGTTCTTTAAATCACTCATCATGTTTCCTTTTTGTTTCGTTTGCATTGAATTAGTTCAGACAGTTTACAATGAACCGGTATCACTCCTTTTCACGCTTCAAGGATGCTTCTATTTACTACTATCATCCTTTCACTGACGAAAACAATACAATACTTCTACTTGTTCCCATTGAGATAGCATTTTTTTCAAATATGACATATAATTTTTCGGACGCGATAGAATGCTGGCTGAATACACCTCGCAAAGTAGAATGGCTGGCACTGGTAAAGGAGAAATCATCAATGGGGTTGTATGAAACTGAAGAGACCAGACAATTTACCTTTGAGCCATTTGCAGCACACCTATTTTATACAACAATCAATCGTTCGCTGGTCCAACAAGCCCTCGCCCGGCTTACCACACGTTCCGATAACGTACCACTGACAGTCGTAGATATGGCCTGTGGAACCGGCGCAGTCACCCGTCTGATTGCCGAAGAAATAGCTGCGCAGGGACGGCAGGCGCGTATTATCGGCGTTGATCCTTCAGCCGAAGCGCTTGTCCACGCCCGCAAGGGCATGGAAGAGATGGGAGCGCAAGCCGATTTTTTCCAGGGTGAAACCACCGATCTTCCCGCGCTTGTCCATGATGCCGATGCTATTTTCTTCTGTAACGCCATCCACCTCGTCCCCGACAAACATACAGCTTTTCAACACATAGCTGCTATTCTTGCTCCTGGTGGCGTCTTTGCCTGTAATAGCGCCTTCTACAACGGCACCAGCCCCGCAGAGACGACGCGCTTTGGTCGTTTATGGATACGCCGCGCCGCCGGTTGGCTGCGCAAAGAGCATCCAGAAGCTCTTGCATCACGCGAGGTTAAAAAGACAGCGATGCATTTACTCACACCCGACGAGTATAGCAGCCTGCTACTAGAGCATGGATTTAGCCACGTACAAGCCATCCAGGAGTATGTGATGATGTCACTGGATGGATTACGAGATCTCGGTCACTACTGGCTTTTCATCGAGGGTGCCTTGCCGGGAGTCAATTTGACGCTTGGCGCGATGGCGCTTGGCGCAACGGTTTATCAGACAGGCCAGGAACTTGACATGGCCGAGGTACCTCGCCTGTGGTTGCAAATCATCGCCACCAAAGGATAACTTCAAATAGCGCACGTAAAGCTATCATGATGAAATCCCTGGCCCCCAAAAAACGTGTAGAGGAATCAGTCCATGCGCCATACGAAAATTGTTTGTACGATCGGCCCCGCGACCAGCAGTGAGGAGCGTCTTGAACAACTCATGCGCGCTGGCATGAACGTTGCGCGTCTGAACTTTTCACATGGTACGCACGCGGAACATGAGCAAGTCATCACACGCGTGCGAACCATCTCCGCTCGCCTGGGATGCGCGGTGGCTATTTTGCAGGACTTGCAGGGGCCGAAGATACGCACCGGCACGCTTCAGGATGGCAAACCCATCACACTCATTGAAGGCTCGCACATCATTATCACCACACGCGATGTGGCAGGCAATGCGCACATTCTCTCCACCATCTACAAGCCGCTGCCGCAAGATGTAAAAGCAGGAGACCGTATCTTGCTTGACGATGGTCTGCTCGAATTGCGCGTCCTTGACACAAACGCAACCGATGTGCAATGCGAAGTGGTATATGGCGGCGAGCTTGGAGAACACAAGGGCATCAATTTGCCCGGCGTCGCCGTCAGTTCTCCCGCGTTGACCGCGAAGGATCGCGATGATCTACGCTTCGGTGTCGCGCAGGGCGTCGATTATGTCGCGCTGAGCTTTGTGCGCAAACCAGAAGATGCGCGTGAAGCCAAACAGCTTATCCGGCAATATATAACAGGGATATATGGCGAAGAAGATAACCGGGACATTCCCCTCATCGTCAAAATAGAGAAGCCCGAAGCGGTTGAACACCTCGACGCCATCCTGGCCGTGACAGACGGTGTAATGGTAGCGCGCGGCGATCTGGGCGTTGAAATGCCACCGGAGAAAGTACCCCTCATCCAGAAGCGTATCATCAGCAAATGTAACGAGCTGGGTCTACCGGTCATCACAGCTACACAGATGCTCGAGTCGATGATAACCAATCCTCGACCAACGCGGGCCGAGGTAAGCGACGTATCCACTGCTATCCTCGAAGGAACCGATGCTGTCATGCTTAGCGCCGAGACATCGGTGGGAGCCTTCCCCATCCAGGCTGTTTCGATGATGGCGCGCATCGCAATCGAGACAGAGGCCAACTATCACGCAGCCGTTCACCCCATCCACCAGCATCGCTCCCTCGCGCAAGCGGTCAGCCATGCCGCCCGCGCCTTGTCGGAAGATACGCATGTGCAAAACATCGTCGTCTTCACACGGTCAGGCAACTCGGCTCGCCTCATCTCAAATGATCGCCCCCGCGTCCCCATTCTAGCCTATACTCCCTCCGAGCACGTCTATCATCAACTCGCGCTCTGGTGGGGCGTATGGCCCCACCTCATCAGTATGCAGGGCACAACAGAGAACCTGATCGCGCTGGTCGAAAAGTGCCTGCTAGAAGACGGTCTGGCACACCCTGGTGAGTACGTGGTGATTATGGGCGGCTTACCTATTGCAAGCCAGGCGCGCACCAACTTCGTCAAGTTGCATTGTTTAGAGTAACAGGCCAGATTCCCCTTGCCATTTCTCTCGTTTCGTGTAAAATATCACTGTCAGCATCTAGACACCGCTCTCAGAAATGAGACGTTATTCTCAGAGTTACAGAAGGATAGAGTATGCGACAGAGTGACGGCGCTGATCTTCCTGGTACCAACAATCCCCCGAACGCTGATACGGGCATTATTTACGTCTCCTCAGATGACGCTCGACAGAGCATTCTTGAAGCGATTTTGAGGCAGGATAAACGTGGACGCAAGCACATCGTACTTGTCTTGCCAGCGAAAACCGACAATAAAGCGCTGAGCCGATCTACCGATTTTGACGGGCTAAGAGGAATGAGAGGCGATTTGTATGCACAACTGGTGATTATCGCTCCTAAAGGATCAACTCCTGCTGAACTGGCGCGCCAGCGACGTTTCCCTGTATATCCAGACCTGGAGGCTTTCGCGCAGTCGCTCCAGGAGGACGGGCAAACGGATACGCTGCCTTCACCTGCACCGCCAACCGGCGAGAGTGGCCAGCAGGGAAGAGATCAGGCACCATTCACCCCGGCAGACGATGAGGATGATCGGATGCAAGTGTTTCCACTGGCCTCTCCACAGGGAGAGGACTCTGAGAGTACGCGGCAGGAGAACGCACCTGAGCCTGCTCTTGCGGAACCAGCCGTCCCTCACCCGGCGGAAAATGACGAGGAACAAATCATCCTGATACCCCCTCCGCCGCGCGCGCAACCCATATCGAATTATCCAGTGCCAGCAAGCGCGGCAGTTCCTGCCAGATCAGGAACTATGGCAGCTGCTGGCGGTGCGCCGCGCCTTCGTCGCTGGTGGGTTGTTCTCCTCATTGTTTTGCTCGTCCTCCTGCCGGGTTTTCTGGTGTACCAACCCCTGCTGAATCTCATTTTTGTGCCAAAGGCTACCGTCACGATTACTCCTGCGAGCAAAGAGCTGAAAAATACGTATACGATCACTGCCGTCGTTGGCACACCGGATGCCGCTCAAACGCAGGTGCAAGCGCGAGTCTTGTTCGCGACATCCCAAACACAGCAAAAGACCGTCAACGCAAGTGGAGTGGCGCATACTCCAGCAACGCAGGCGACTGGTATGCTGACGTTCTATAATACCTCCCCCGCGCCGAAAACTATTCCAACAGGGACTGTCTTTCCAGGAGCAAGCGGCGTACCAGTCGTCAACGATGCCAGTGTGACGGTACCGGCTAGCGTTCTCCCCGCAACGGGTCAGATCACCGTGCCTGCCCACGCGGTGAACGCAGGCTCAAGTGGCAATATACCGGCAAACGATCTCAATGCAGTTACCTGCTGTGGCACTCCCGCAGTCCTGGTCAGCAATCTGACACCCTTTGCTGGCGGTGTGGACGCACGGACCTCCAGGTATGTCGAGCAAAGCGATATAGATGGAACCGCAGCCACGCTGGCTGCTTCCCTCACCATAAAAACCCAGGCCGACCTGGTGAAGCAGATTCAGCCGGGTGAACAACTGGTCGCCTCTCCTCGATGCGTACCTCTCATCAGCAGCGATCAAGCCGCCGGTGATAAAGTCGATACGGTGACAGTGAGCGCGTCGGTCTATTGTATGGGAGAAGTATTTGACCAGCGCGGCGCGTACAGACTGGCCGAAAACCTGCTGACGACTGACCCGGCATTGCATCCCGGTACAGCTTACGCACCGGTGGGTCACATTGTTACCACAATCCAGCAAGCAATGGCGGACGCGCAGAATGTCATCACCCTGACCGTCCTGACACAGGGCGTCTGGGTCTACCAGTTCAATGCAACGCAGTTAAACATATTGCGCAGGCTTGTCGTTGGCAAGACCCAACAGGACGCGCAATCTGTACTCCTGAGACAAAGCGGCGTGCGTCAAACCTCGATCCAACTCACCGGTGTAAATGAGTCAACTTTGCCCTCGGACCCTAAACAGATCGAGGTCTATGTGCTGAATGTGCCAGGGATGTGAGGCAACCTACACGTCAGCATGTGTTTGACATCACCTCCCCGTGTGCTATACTTTGTTTGTAGAGTTATCAGCAACGCGGCGGATAACGCAGCCGTTATCCGCCGCATCTTTTTGGAATGGAGTCCGTTTATTAAAGCATCACCGGCCTGTTTTGCCGGTATAGATGGAGTAGAAGATGACTATTCGAGAGCGCAAAGCCATACCTGTTCCGCAAGTTGAGCCTCGCCTGCCCATCCCAAGGCAAAATTTGCGTATCCCTGGGCCAGTGCCAGTGCCGCAAGAAGTCTTGCAGGCCATGACCAACCCCATGATTAACCATCGCGGGCCAGAGTTTGCCGCTATCGTGCGCAGAGTAACTGTCCGTTTGCAATATTTCTTCCAGACGTCTTCCCCGGTGCTAACCTATCCGGCTTCTGGTACAGGCGGCCAGGAGTCGGCCATTGCCAATCTTTTTTCGCCCGGCGACCATGTGATCGCCATTTCGATAGGCTCCTTCGGCAACCGCTTCGCCAAAATCGCCGCTATCTACGGGCTGGATATTACGCGCATCGATTTCCCCTGGGGACAGGCGGCTGACCCCAACATCATCGAGGAGCGTTTGAAGGCGAGCAAACCTTTCAAGGGCGTGGTTATGACGCACAACGAGACATCAACCGGTGTTACCAACGACGTGGAAACGCTGACCGCCGTGATACGTCGCCACAATCCCGACGCGCTGGTCCTGGTGGACGCTGTTAGCTCGCTGGGCTGCGTGCCGTTGGAAATGGACGCCTGGGACATCGATGTGGTATTCACCGCCTCACAAAAAGGCTGGGGTTCACCGCCGGGATTGATGATGCTTGCCGCCAGCTCGCGGGCCTGGCAAGCCAGCAAGAGCGCAACGCTGCCGCGTTTCTACTTTGACTGGGAACTGTGGCGCAAGAAACTGGAAGTGTGGCAGCACCCGACAACACCGCCGGTTTCAGTCTTTTACGCGCTGGATGTCGCGCTCGAACTGATGCTCGCCGAGGGACGCGAAGCCATTTTCGAGCGGCACCAGAGTATCGGCGATTACGTGCGCTGGCGCGCTAAAAACATGGGACTGAAGCTGCTGGCCGACCATGACCGCGCATCGAACACGGTAACGGCGATCTTACTACCGGAAGGAATCGATGGCAAAGCGCTGCTCAAAAAGGCGCGCGAGGTAGATGGCGTGGTCTTTGGTGGTGGACAGGAGCAGCTTGAGGGGAAGATTTTTCGCGTCGGCCACCTGGGCTTCTTCGAGGAAGCCGACCTGGTCGAGGCCCTGGACAAATTTGAAATCCGCCTGCGCGAGTTCGGCTTTCAAGGATAGAAGAGCAGGGAGTATGGAGCAGTGATGGAAGAAGCCAATTTTCGCATTCTTATAGCAGACCGCATCGCGCAGGAGGGTATCGAACAGCTGCGCCAGGAACTGCCCGAAGCGCAGGTCGATGTGCAGACCGGCCTCAAACCTGAGCAACTGCGAGCGCGTATACGTGAATATACGGCCCTGATCGTGCGCAGTGAGACACAGGTAACGGCGGATGTCCTGGCAGCCGCGCCACGCCTCAAGATCGTTGGCCGCGCCGGAGTGGGCGTGGACAATATTGATATCGACGCGGCAACGCGCCAGGGCATCATGGTGGTCAACTCGCCCACGGGCAATATTATCGCGGCTGCCGAGCATACCATCGCTATGCTGATGGCGATGGCACGCCACGTTCCCGCCGCCAATAGCAGCATGAAAGCGGGCAAGTGGGAAAAAAGCCGCTTCCTGGGCATCGAGGTGCGCCATAAAACACTGGGCATCATCGGCCTGGGAAAAGTGGGCAAAGAGGTAGCGCAGCGCGCCCAGGGGTTGGCAATGCAGGTGATCGCTTTTGACCCCTACGTCTCGCAGGAACACGCAGACACGTTGGGCATCACCATGTTAAGCATGGATGAACTACTGCAACAGGCCGATTTCGTGACCCTGCACACCTCGCTCACCAGTGGCCCCCAGGGAACACGCGGGCTGATCGGCGCGCGCGAACTGACCTTCATCAAGCAGGGAGCGCGCCTGATTAACTGCGCGCGCGGCGGCTTGATCGACGAAGAGGCGCTGCTGCACGCGCTGAATGAAAACCGTCTGGCGGGCGTCGCCCTCGATGTCTTTAGCCAGGAGCCGGTGCGCGACGATGACATCGTGCGACAACTGCTGGCGCACGAGCGCGTGATCGCCACGCCCCACCTCGGCGCATCGACCGAAGAGGCGCAAGTGGGAGTCGCCCTCGACGTGGTTGAGCAGATTGTTTCGGTACTGCGCGGCGGTTTTCCGCGAGCGGCGGTCAACGCCCCGCTCATCTTGCCCGAAACGCTCAAGACGCTGCAACCCTATATGCGACTGGTCGAACAAATGGGACGGTTGTATACGCAATTGCAGCCCGGCCCGCTCAACAAGATCGAGATTAGCTACAATGGCGATATTGCCAATTATGACCTGCGTCCCTTGCAAGCAGCCCTCATCAAAGGACTGCTGGAATCCGTCTCGGACGCGCATGTCAATATGATTAACGCCCAGTTGTTGGCAAAGCAACGCGGGCTGGAGATCATCGAACAAAAGTCAACCGCATCAACCGCGTTTACGAATCTGATCACCATTCACGTGCCGGGCCAGAACGGACACGTATCATCCCTGGCCGGTAAACCAGGCTCCGGCGATGAGTACATAAATGTGCTGGGCGGCACCGTCATGCAGAACGAAGCGCGCATCGTGCGCGTGGGTCGCTACTGGACAGAATTTGCGCCGGAGGGTTACATCCTGTTCTGCCGCAACCTCGACCAGCCCGGCATGATCGGGCGAGTCGGTACCGTGCTGGGCAAAGCAAAGGTCAACATCCGTCATATGGATGTAGGACCAATCGTGCGCACGCCGCATGTTCGAGACATCCAACACGCGCCCGAAACCGCCCTTATGATTATCTCAGTGGATGATCCCATACCCGAATGGGCATTGGAGGAGATTGGCGCATCAGGCGATATCTTCGGAATGACCCTGGTGAAGGTCTAATCATTCACACTTCGAGGAAGTCATGGTTGTTCTGATTCTCAGCATCCACCTCACCGCCTGGCATCTCCTGTAAGCGGGCATCCAGGCGGTGTTTGATCGTCGTTTTCACCAGGAAGTACCCTCCCACCAGCAAGACAATAACCAGCACCACCGGCACTGTAAAGCGCTGCATAAGGTAAAGCGCCAGTCGCCAGCGATAGCCCACGTTCCAGCCAATCGCAAGTATCCCCACGCACCAGATAACCGAGCCGCTCGCCGCTGCTGCCAGGAAACGACGAAAAGGCATACGCGCTAGACCGGCGGGAAAGCATGAAAAAGGGCGAATATAGGGTATGATGCGCGAGACGAAAATCATACGCGCGCCCGTCCTGTAAAACCATTTCTCTAACGACTGTATTTTCCGTGTATCGACACGCAGCATCTTAGTCGGGCCACGCAGTAAACGCGCGCCGCCGTGCCAGCCGATCACGTAGGCAAGACATGCGCCCGCGATACTCCCGCTCAACGAGACAAAGGCCAGCGCAAGAATATTCAGGTGTCCCAGCGAGGCCAGCGCGCCCGTTAGCAGCAAAAGCGTGCTATTTACAATAGGAATGCCGCTGCTCTCTAAAAGGAGAAACACACCCACGATCATATAGATCCAGAACGGATTTGTAGTATGAATAAGATGAAAAACCAGGTTCAAACCCTTGATCCTTCCCACACCGATAAAATTTTATACGCGCATACTACCAGATTCGACATTATGGCATTTTTCTCAAACATTTCCAATGATTAGACGAGTGGTTACAGCAAAGGGTTGCAAAAGAAGGACGCTCCTCCCTATCCATTTTACCCGCTGACTTTCAACAGAAAACAGGGTATAATGTCTGCACCTTGAGGAAATTCTTACAAATACAGACAAAGATATGCAAAATATCATCGCAAAAACTGAAAGACAACTTACAGCATGGCAAAAATACGGTCTAAAGAGAATGCTTCCCGTCTCCCTTCCGCTGGTCAAGCGCGTTTCGCATTTTCTATCCTGTTCCTCGTCAACGTTTTGAACTATGCAGATCGCTACGTCTTGCCCGCGATTCTACCCAGGATCGCCGACCCTAAACTGGGATTGGGATTGACGAGCTTCGAGCAAGGTCTGCTTGGTTCATCGTTTCTGGTGGTCTATGGCATTGCTACCTTGCCTCTAGGCGTCTGGGCCGACAGAGGGGTACGCAAAAACATTGTCAGCTTCTGCGTTGCCATCTGGAGTGTTGCGACGGTCATGGCGGGTTTTACACGTAACTTTATCCAGATTTTCAGCGTGCGAGCCGTGCTGGGCATCGGCGAAGCCGGCTATGCTCCGGCTTCACTTTCGCTGCTTGGCGACTTTTTCTCAAAGGCGAAGCGCGGTCGCATCCTATCTTACTGGTCGGCAGGCACGCTGATTGGCGCGGCCGTCGGTTTCACGTTCGGCGGTTTGATCGCAGACGCCTTCGGCTGGCGCTACGCTTTTTTCTTCGTGGGTGTTCCGGGTTTGATCTCTGCCTTCCTGGCATGGCGTATGTCGGAACCCAGACGCGGCGCGTATGAAAATGAAGAGGAAAGCACCGGCGAAATACCAGCAGAAGTTGTGCATGGCGGTATCGGGAAAGATTTCTGGGGAACGGTACAAAAGTTGCGCTCTATTCCCACCTACTGGATACTGGTAGGCGCGCTGGTCTTCAGCTTCTTCACGATTGGGGGCACATCGTTCTGGCTACCCTCGTACTTAGTAGATGCATTTGGCCTCAAGGTAGGACAGGCTGGCGTCATTTCGGGCGCGGTGCTGGTATCCAGCGGGTTGATCGGCACCGTCGGGGGCGGCTGGCTGGCCGATTTCGCGCAGCGCAGGCGTCAGGAAGGACGGCTTTTCGTCGCCACGCTGGGCTTTCTCATAGGCGCGCCTCTGGTGTTGATCGCGCTCTTCATTCACGTGCTTCCGCTTTTTATAGCGGTATTCACCTTCGCGGCCATCTCGCTCAATTTCTGCACCGGCCCGCTCAACGCCGTGATCCAGGACGTGATCGCCCCCGAAATGCGCGCGACCGCGGTTGGCCTTTCACTCCTGCTGGCTCACCTACTGGGAGACGCCGCCGCGCCCTCGGTCATCGGCGCTATCGCTAATAACCTCTCCCTCGGCACAGCTCTCATCCTGACAGCGCCAACCTTCCTGTTTCTGGCCGGCCTGGTCTGTCTCCTGGGTCTGCGAACGGTGGCTCGCGATATGCAGAACATGCAGAAGCACCTGCAAAAAAAGCTGCCTTGAAAAGAGAAAACACAAAGGCCTCTATCATTGCGATAGAGGCCTTTGTGGGAGCGGGTTACGGGGCTCGAACCCGTGGTCTCAACTTTGGGAAAGTTGCATGTTACCACTACACCAAACCCGCGTGGTTCAACTGACAGTGACGATTATAGCCGAAAGGCTGGGAAAAGTCAAGGTTTTTGGGAGTTTTCAACGGTTGGAATTTCAAAAACTCGCGCTATATGCGTATTACTGCTATATGATATGATGTACCTGAGCAACGATAGGTTTCTTTGCAAAAGATACGTACCTCTTATCACATTGGAGGATGAAATGGGCATATTCTCACGTTTAGCCGCGCTTTTCAATATCCGCGCCAACGCCGCGATGGATAAGTTCGAAAAGCCGGGCGAGGTCATGGATTATTCGTATAGCAAACAGTTGGAACAGTTGCAACAACTGCGCCGTTCCATTGCTGATGTCGTCACCGAGGAAAAACGCCTCGGCATGCTGCAAACAGAACTCAAGGGTAAATCCAACAAAATCGAGGAGCAGGCCAGGCAAGCGCTGCTGGTCAACAACGAAGAATTGGCGCGCAAGGCCTTGCAACGCCAGCAAGAATGGGTACTACAGATCAACGAGTACGAACGGCAAATCGCCCTGCTGCGCGGGCAAGAAGAAAAGTTGCTCCAGATGGAGCGCACCGTGAGCGCGCGCGTAGAATCTTTCCGCACGCAGAAAGAGATGGTCAAGGCTCAGTACAAGGCGGCGGAGGCGCAGGTTAAAATTAGCGAGACTGTCACCGGAATTTCTGAGGAAATGTCCGAGATGAACCTTGCGATGCAACGCGCGCAGGATAAGGTACTAACGATGCAAGCACGCGCTAACGCCATGGACTCACTTATTGAAGAGGGCACGCTGGGCGAGCAAGGCCTGTTGGGAACTGGCTCAGGCGATCCTCTGGAGCGCGAGCTAAATAAAGTGGCATCTCAACAAAATGTCGATGCTCAATTACAGGCCATGAAGCAGCAACTGCAACTCGGCGGCCCCAACCAGCAGCAACGACAACTCCCTCCTGGCGCATCGAACTCCGCCAGTTAAGAACGCGCAAAAGGCCAGGTATTAGCCCTGGCCTTTCTTCTTCTCTTGAGCCTTTTTGGCCTTGTAGAATGATTTTGGTCGAGGATGCCGCTCGGTATCGACATACGCAGCAGGCGCTGCATCTTCACGCGCGCTGATCTCGAATTCTTCTTTTTCGCTCAGAAGCTCCTGCAAATCGTTGTATATGTTATAGTTGTCGATCACTTCGGGCATACGCAACATATGGCGCACCACCTGCACCTGGGCGATATTCGTCTTATCATTCCTGGCAGGCTCAGCCTTACGCAACAGCTTCTCTACCAGGTCCATGCTGTCGTCATGCGCGCCAATACCCTCAAGACGCTCACGCGCTACCAGCAATTGTTCGTAAAGGTTCATTTTGCTCTCCTCAAGTGCGGACTACTGTCCCCGCAAAGCTATGGTAACATAACACAGCCACCCCGTCAAATGGAGGTAGATAGGCGGTCGCTTGTTGGGAAAACAAGTAGAATGTGAATATGGGTTAAACGCACTTCACGGTGAGCGTTACAAGGTTTGCCATTCGGCGAGGAGTTGGGAGGAGGAGGAGGAGGAAATGGATGAAACCCAGGAAAAACAGACAGCCGCAGAGTACTTCATCGCTATCATAGCCGTATTGGGAGGCGCATTGCTGATGCCATCCTTCGCGGTTTTTTTTACCACGATTGGCCCGCTCTTATTGCTCATCCTGACACCTGTGTTACTGATCGGTTATGCGCAACACAGGCAACAGAAACGCCTGCTGGCAAAGGAAAGCACGACGGCACTTTATTCCCAGGAACCGGTAGCTGTTAGCCAATCAAGCACAAGCTCCGACATGTGTGATAACGCGCCCTGGCGTTGAGAGCAACGCGGCAGGCTGTGCAGCACTGTTGTGCCGTACTCTTTTGAAATCACGCGGCGGTCAAAAAGTACGACGGCGTTGCGCCGCGTATCGCTCCATGCCAGCCGGTTGAGAGCGCGGCGCACGCGCAGGGTCGCCATCGGCACCGTCACCTGGTGGAGTTGGTCAGAGTAGGGTTCGGCGCGAGCCGCGATGACCGGGTCATTCAACACCGGCATAGGGAGCCGCGCCACAAGCACACATGCGGGAGCGCGGGTGACTTCATCAACGCCATCCCAGAAACTGCCCGTGCCAAGCAGCACAATGCGCTCCTGGTCATTGAACATTTGCCAGAGCTGGCGCGGCGAGCCATCGACGCCATGGCCGAGTACCAGTATGCCACGTTGTTCCAGGAGCGGCTTGACCGCTGCATAGGAACTCCGCAGCGCAGCATACGATGTAAAGAGGACCACTAGTTGACCTTCCAGCGAGGTTGCCAGTTGCGCTATGGCCTCATCCAGGTGACGCTGGTACTGCGGCGCGTTCGGTTCCGGCACGTCATTCGGCATATACAGCATGGTTTGTTCATGATGCTCGGTCACGACTGAAAGCGCCGGGCAACCATCAGATTCCAGTCCGAAGCGTCCGCGATAGAATGAAAAGCTCTGGTCAACCGAAAGGGCGACGCCCGCGAAGATGGAACTGACTCCAGGAGTGAGAAAATAGCGCTTGATGAAGTGAGCCGTTTGCGCGTCCTGCGCATAAAGCACGGGCATGGCTTCGACAGGCGTTTGCGGCGCGGTAGGTGAGGGTGGAGGTGCGGATGGCACGCGCAACCAGTATACCATGCTCTCTTTTTCGCTGTTACCCATTATGAGCGCTCGCTGGCCCAACTGCTTCTGCTCATCCAAACGCCGCGCCAGTTCAGTCAGCTCCCACACCAGCGACTCGTCTTCACCGCCACCTCCACTGCTGGCATCCAGGCGGTGTTTGGTGCGCTGAGTAGTAAGCATGATCTTTTGCGCCTCCTGCACAAGATGAATTACCGCCGTGAGGCGCGCAGAGGTCTGCTGCCAGGCGCGTTCCACTTCCATCCAACTCGATAAATTGCGCATGTGTGGCGACAATCGCAGGGGTTGATCGATACGTTCAACGCCGCGACCCGCGTTGGCAGCGCGGCCAGAGTTTTCCTGTTTGCCCGTATCGCGCGCCCTGCCGCTATTTGCTCCTTCTTGCAAAAGTCGGCCCAACGCACTAAACAGGTTGTCTACCGCTGCGCGGGCCTGGCGCAAGCTTTGAAACCACGCCAGCATTCGTGCATCCAGCGCCGCTTTTTCAATCGTCGGTGTGGTCGAAAGCCCACCCGGGCCATTTTCGCGCAGAGCGGGAGCCGCCAGCGCCAGCAATCCCTGATAACGCCCGTTGGGTAAATCGGCGCCTATGGTATTGAGCAACTCCAGCAGGCGCGTATGATCCAGGTCCGCGCTGCTCCAACGCGCCAGCTCCTCCTCTAATAAGTCCGCATCGAGGATGAGACGGCGCGTGATGCCGCTCAAGAGCGAACGGGGTGAGGAGAGATCATCGAGCAATCCTGCATGGGTGGTCACGACGATACGTGCCTGCTTGACACGTTCTTCAGCATGTTCTACAAAGCAATAGCCTTTTTTGTGATAGAGACAGCGCCCGGCGGGAGTTTCCGAACGCCCGGCGACCAGAGGCACACGTTCAACGCCAGAGGAGATACGCTCCCACGCGCTGAACTCCTGTGGCAATAAGGTTAATTCGCTTCGTTCGCCGGTCAGGGTTTGTTGCGCCCACAAGCCCAGCTTCGCCAGGCCGCGAGCCTGCTCTGCCGTAAGCTCGCCACTAGTACGCCGCAAGGCAGAGCCAAACCAGCGATGCACGCACAGGTACCCGCCGCGCTCGGCAAGATAGGCCACAGGCAATGTACTTTTGAGCGCGCCTTGCAAACGCGGCAACACTTTCTGAATGAGGCGGCGCGCCGCCTGTTGATTCGCGCAGGCAATCACCAGGCGATGCGGTTCGTGTTCCGACCCGGCCTCCTGCTCGCTCACCCATTCAAGTACCGGCAAAAGGGCGGGTGTATAATCATTCGCGCCTACTGTCACCTCTAAGAGTAAACAGCTTTGCCCGTCAAGCGCCTGGCGAATTGCATTACAGGCGGTCTGATAGCCCGCGTGCATGGAAGATGGGTGCTGCTCTTCAACCTGCTGCGCGCCGGATGTTGATGTATCGCGCTGAGATACATCTTCGGGGATGACTTCAACCAGTGTTTGCAAAGTCTCCGCTATGGGCGCTTCGTCTTGTGAAGCCAGCGCCACTTCTTCACCTGCCGGAGGAACAAGCGGCTCAGACGGCTGCACGTCACTTACGGCTGCTCGCGCATGAGCGCCATTGCCGGCCCGCCGCGCTAGTGCGAACGAAAGGATGCGCGGGTCTACGCCCAGTTGGGCAGCAAAGAGGTCGCCCAGGGTGCCACGTAACGATTCGGAGCGCAAGCCATCCTGCTCCATACGCTCGCGCCATTGCTGGCGAAAAAAACCCAGCAATGGCCAGGAGTGGGGAGCATCGAGGTTTGCCAGGTCTTTCAAAATAGGAGTATCTACCGCCGCGAGCAAACGATGCAGAGCCAGGAAAACATCCATCGCCAGCAACGTATCTACCATAGCGCGGTGTCTCCCCGGCGCAACCGTCAGCCCCAGGGCCGCGGCTACCTGCCCAAGACCATAACCTGGTAAAGAGGGTAATAAAACGGTTGCCAGCTCGAAGGTGTCAATAAGCGGGTTGTTGCGCGCCATGCCGCGACGGCGCAAGAAACCAACGTCAAAGGGGATACTATGACCAACAATGGGATACTCGCCTAAAAATTGCTGCAAACGCGCGGAGATCGAATCAAAGGGAGGAGCAGCCGCGATTTTCTGAGGCGTGATGCCGGTAAGTCGCTGTACGCGGAAAGGAATCGAACGTCCGGGGGCAACGAGAGTCTCCATCTGATCCAGAATCGTCTCGCCTTGAAACTTGACTGCCGCGACTTCCAGAATAGCGTCCTGTTCGGCATGGAGTCCAGTTGTTTCCAGGTCAAGCGCTACGCGAATGGGAGGCTGTTTCGCCATAAACGTTTTTGTTCCTTATTACCAGTATTCTAGTAGCACACGGGCGAACTGCGCGGCGCGTCCGCGATGGCTGATACGGTTCTTCTGTTCAGAGGTAAGCTCGGCAAACGTCCTCCCTAACTCAGGCAACAGGAAGATGGGATCATATCCAAATCCATGTATGCCTCGCGGACTATGCGCAATGACGCCCTCAATCAAACCTTCTACTATACGACATTGACCACCCGGTTCGGCCAGCGCGATGGCGCAGCGAAAACGCGCCCGGCGTTGCTCGCCCGTCAGTCCTCGCATTTGCTCAAGAATCAGGCGAAAACGCTCTTCATAGCTTGTTTCTCGCCCCGCGAATCTGGCAGAGTACACACCTGGCGCGCCATCAAGCGCGTCGATTTCCAGGCCGGAATCGTCTGCCAGGCTGAACATTCTGCTAGCCTGAGCATAAAAACGCGCTTTCAATGCTGCGTTCTCAGCAAATGTCTGGCCTGTCTCCTCTACATCGGTATCAATTTGAACCTCGCGTAGTGATTGCAATGTTAGCGGGAGATCGGAGAAAATAGTATAAAACTCATCCAATTTATGACGATTCGTGGTCGCCAGCAATAAGGCACGCATTGGTTCTCTCTACATGGGGAAAACATCCCTACAATTATACTTTGGGTGACATCTTACCATACTCATCTTCCCTTGTCGAGTTTTTCAGCGAAGGCGAGTGTTCTACCTTTTCAGGCTATTACTGAGCCATTTTGTCACTATGCAACGTATATGATATTACAATGAAACACCATACTTTACCGAAACACATGCTACTATAAAAAGTCATCTAAAACGTCTATTACAAAGGGAGACTACTATCTCTCATCATGTCCCTGATCGAAAGAGGGTGAATACCCATGCTACCGCAACCTACTATTAACGAAGATAGCGAGAGTTTATCGCTGCTTGAAGCTGCTTCATTGCTCATCGCGGGCAGTAACGCGCCTGAGCTACCCGGTCAGTTGTCACCCGCATACAATAGGCAGCCATTTCCAGGCCGGGTGAAGGGTCAATTTGAACGCAAACTGCGGCAGGCGCTTCATAAACAATTTCATACCCTGTTGCTAACGCTGCCATCACCCATGCAGGCACGCTTCCCGCAGTTGTACAATCACGCGCAGAAAACATTTACCTGTACCTCGCATATGTTGCGCCTGCTCCATTTAACTGAAGATGAACAAAAGACCATCGCTATAGGAGCATTTTTTCATGATATTGGGAAACTCGCGATTGATGAGCATTTGCTTAATAAACCCGGGCCGCTGACTCCCCAGGAGTATGCCATTATCAAACTTCATCCGGCTTATGGCGCTGATATACTCACGAGCTTCACGTCGTTACCAGAGGTGGCATTGCTGGCCTATCACCATCATGAACGGTGGGACGGTGAGGGTTATCCAGATCAATTGGCGGGAGAAGCGATCCCACTGGGGGCGCGAATGATTGCTATCGCCGATGCCTTCGATGCCATGACTTCAAATCGGAGTTACCAGGTCCGTCACAGCCCACAGGAGGCATTAGAGGAACTACAACGATGCGCTGGCACGCAATTCGATCCGCTGTTGGTGCAACTTTTCTGCGCGCATGGATTTATGCCGGCTCACCGGACATCAATTGCGCGATCATATCCAGCAAATCGTTAAGCTCAAATGGCTTTCTCAACACGTAGATGCCGCGTTTCCGTAACTTTTCAAACGGTAGGGTGGGACTCCCACTGATGAGAATGACCGGCACGTTGCGCATCGTATCGACCCGTTGCAAATGATCGTACAACTGTAAGCCATCCATGAAGGGCATAATATAATCGAGCAGGATGAGCGACGGGTGCAGGTGCCGCGCCGTTTCCAACACCAGGTCGCTTTCGGCAATCCATACAGCGCGGTGAATCGTGTTCTGCGCGATGGTCTGCATGAGCATCTCACCTATGGTACGGTCATCATCCACAATCAATATAGTCTTTTCTTGCGTATCAGGAACAGGTGATTCTGGCATAACCTCACTCCTCTTTCAACTCCTACTATAAAGACGTATACAATGAAAGAATAATGAGATTTTGGAACGTCAATTAGTACTTACAGGTTCTCGTTTCTGGCGTTCCTGTGCAATCGACCGGTAGCCACGTCGCAGGTCGTCTTCTAATTTCGCCCAATCCCCTTCGATATCGCTCGAGCTTTTGCTGGTAATGCGATCAACAGTAGTGGCAGCTTGCAGGCGCCACTGTGCCGATTCTCTGGCCTGTTCGGGTGTTAGCCCGAACAGGGCGCAATGCAGGTCCACCAGCGATTGCAAAAATTCTTCCTTCTCCGGCTGGCCCGATAGACGGCGGTGTACCTCAAAGTAGCGCAGTTCGAGGGCCGCAACGCGCCGCACATCGAATTGCAGACCAGCATAGCGCCGCGCCACTCCGTAGAACTTTCTCAAGTAATTCAACACCTTGCGCTCATCATGATCGACAGGCACCCAGGCGGCAGAAGCGCGTGCCGTATAATATGCCGCGAACAGCGACATGGGGAATGGTATCCGAAACTGCTCCTGGCACAGCCTCACGATTAACCACACCATCTTTAACCACTTGCGATCATAGTAGGCGCGCCAGCCAGCCGCCTCAAAGTAGGCTATCCGCTCAGGATGCATGGTAAATTTCGCTGCCATGTGTTTTGTCCCTTTCTGCCTCGTCTCAGCAACCACGAAAATACGCTAACATAGATGCATAACGCTACTGCAATTATACAGGCTGTTTGCCATCCTGGAAAATAGCAAACAGGTATCAACTACGCACTATTTTGTGGTATATCACTTAGAAATGATAGTCGATATCGTTCCGGGTAAAAAGGGTACCTGTAGGGACGCGATTCATCGCGTCCCTACAGGTACTCAGAAGGATGGAGAGTCAGCAATGATGGTTCCCATCAAAGAAGAGGAAAGAAGCGATGGACTGGTACAACGAACCGCCACAATGGGCCGCTCACAACGGCACCGTGACGATGCATTCTGCGTCAAAGACAGACTTCTGGCGTCTCGCTGGCATTGCGCGAGATAACGGGCATTTCTATTTCCAACGACAGGTTGGCGATTTCCAGATCGATTGCAAAATCAGTGGCAGCTACAACTCACAGTACGACCAGGCCGGATTGATGGTGCGCGTAGATGAGGCTCACTGGATCAAATGCGGCATCGAGTTCTTCAACGGCGCGCAACAGGCTAGCGCAGTCGTGACGCGGGAGTTTTCAGACTGGTCCATCACCCCACTTCCCTCCAACCTTGATGCGTTCTGGTTCCGTCTGAAACGGCAAGGCGCAGTTATCGAGATCGAGTATGCGCTTGATGGAACACACTACCACTTGCTGAGACAGGCTTACTTCTCCCCCGTCGAGGCGATGGACGTGGGGCTGATGTGCGCCTCGCCCGAAGGACCGGGATTTCCTGTGACGTTCGAGGGTGTGACTATTCAAAGGTTGTAACGGGTCTCGAAATGCCAATGCCAAAGATATTGACACAGGCGATAGCTGACGGTATAATCAGGCATGTCAGCAATAGCAAGCCGGTGTAGCTCAGGGGTAGAGCACTCATGGCAATTTAGCAACCTGGCCGATGTAACTCAGGGGTAGAGTAGTCGCTTCGGTTTTGCATATTAGACATAAGTATAACATTTATTACTAGCCGGTGTAGCTCAGCGGTAGAGCACGCGTTTCGTAAACGCGCGGCCAAGAGTTCGATTCTCTTCACCGGCTCTTTTTATTCCTCTGATGGTAATACCTCTTCCCAACTATCCGTCTTATGCGTCTCTCTCCAATGCCGCTTTGCATGGCAATTCACACAAAGTACATCGCATTTCTTGCTGGTTACTACTCAATTTGACATAAATCAAAGATAATTCGCAAAAGTGTGAACTAGTTCACATTTATTCCTGAGTTTATATGCTAAGCTTGTGCTACCTTTTATATTCTCTTAAAATAATCTGTCTCACAGATCTCTTCTATCATGTATGTCCTGGTCAATCAAAGGATAGATCATTATGCAAAAACCTTCACCATCCTCTAAACGCGCGTTCACCGGTATAAGCCTCTTCGTAATGCTCTTTCTTATTACAATGTTCGCTGCCTGTGGCAAAGTTACCGTAGGCACAACTCCAACTAGCACCGTGACTGGCGGCAAGACTCCGAATAGTACGCCGGGCGTAATCGCTGGCGCTCAACCCTGCCCTGGTGACACGGGCAACGCAGCGCACTGGCAAACGATCATCGGCACTGCTGGCGGTCCACATCAGGTGCAGAGTGTGAGTTGCGCCAACATCACGGGCACTGCCTCGCTCCAGGCGCTGGTAACTGATCATCGCAGCAACGCTGGCCCCACGCTGGATGTCTACGTGTTCAACAACATCACCAGCGCCACTCCCACAAAGCTTTTCCAGGTGCTGGGACTGGTCAAAGGCGCGGTGAAGATCAGTTACTACAACACCGTCATGACAACACAGGCGGACGAACTCTCCGCACTCAACGCAGGCAAGCCCGAATCCTCAATGACTGCCGATCTCTTCCGCGAGTTCAAATGGTCTGCCAGCGCTGGCAAGCTGGTACAGACCGTCTTCCCCGGCATCTTCCCCGACCTGACGCGCTACCAGGCCGAGGCCGACCAGGTGAGCGTCAGTTCTGGACACCAACCCTGGAAACTCAGCGCGACACAGGTTGCCAATACCCTGGCCGTCAGCCTGCTCAACTGGTCTGCCAGTCCGCCAACCACCCTGCTCAGCGGCGGTGGAGCGCGCGATGTCAGCGCGGTGGTGAGAGTGCGCAGCAGCCTGCCCGGCAGCGGGTCCATCCTGGTAACACTCTCACGCCTGGAAGGGAACACCAACGGCGGCATCTGGGAGGCCATCTCCGTCACAGTCGATGACATGTCGATCACCAGACCCAACCCGCTGGCAGTGCTGAGCAACCCCGTCAGCGTGAAAGGCACGGGCATCGCCTTCGAGGATGTAATCGGCCAAGTTATCATCCTCGATCACCTCTATCATTCCCTCGGCCAGGCGACCGCGCTAGGAGACGTTGGAATGGGCCAGACAACTTTCTCGACCAGCCTGAACTATCAGACCTCCTTCCCTGCTGGCATCCAGGAAGGAGTGCTGGTCCTGTCGGAGCCCAGCAATGCCACCGGCGCAATTGCCTCCGCAGTCATGCAAAAGGTATTGATCATGGGATTGCCAACAGGGTCGTAAGCAGCATTGTTATTCAGGCAGCAGTGGAGAGGCATCTCGAAACTGCTGCATCTTTTTCTCGACATCAAGAAAAGTCATATGCATGGTGGCGGGAACGCTTAAATTGAAGGTCAGAATCTTGCGGTTTAAGGCGCGCAACTTCCCTTCGTATGCGGTTGCGGCTTTCTCGACGGAGTCATTATAGGCGCGTTTCTCGCCGGGAAAGGGTGAGACGCGGCGCGTCCGCAAGGCGCGGGATTGGGAGCGCAGGCGATTCAGTTGTTGCTCTACGCGCTCGTTTTCAAGGCGAATCTCTTTGAGCAGTTCGATTTCGGGGGGCGCGTAGCCGTTTTGCTTGAGCAGGCGGTAGGCGCTGGTTTTGTCTCCGGCCAGGGCATCGTCTTCGAGGTTGAGCGGTTTGCCCGTACCTGGCAGGTTGTCAAAATCGCCGCGCGCCACGGCCTGTTGAATCTGTTCTTCAATGTAGTGCTGGTATTGCCTGCCGCTTAGTTTACCCACGGGTCGCGTTTGCTCTGCTCCATCTGTGTTATTGGCGGCGTTGCGCCAATCTTTGAAATCCATAAGTCACCTGCTGCTCTGGCAGCTTATGTAATATCCTCTTTATCCTCTATGAATATTATAGCGCGCTGGATGGCCTGTCGCGCAACTTCGTAGATCTCTTCCAGTGGAAGCGAGCGTTCCGAGGCGATGCGCCGGCACTCTTCATATTCCGGCGCGGCACTGATGACACGCCCTCCCAGCAGCTTCACTTTGACTTGCATCTTGCCAAAGGGGGTCTCGATTGTTTGCTGAACACGTTGGGCCTTGCGTCGCTGCATGTGCTGCATACGCACACCCAGCGTAGTGGTCTCGCTCAAAAGCAATTGCGCCAGCGCGTCGCCATCTTCGACGCGACAGATTACGGTAAGCATGACTGCGGGGCGGTTCTTTTTCATGTAGAGCGGAGTGTACGCCACGTCCAGCGCGCCAGATGCCAGCAAACGCTCCATCAGCCCGCCTAATGATTCGCCCGTCATGGTGTCAATATTACTTTCGATTACCGTCACCCAGTCGGTATCCATCGAATCCTGCGCGCCCGCCTCCATGCTGGTGCCAGACGGCCTGCCCAGGCAGAGCCGCAGGCAATTGGGCCAGGGGAAAGACTTGCGCCCGAAGCCATACCCCACGCGCTCGATACGTATGGCTGGCGTTTCAAAATGGGCCAGAGTTGCCAGGATGGCTGCTCCCGTAGGAGTCACCATCTCGCCTTCTACCAGGCAGGGTCGCCAGGGGGCAGACACGCGCCGCAAGATTTCCAGCGTGGCAGGCGCGGGAACGGGTAAAAGGCCGTGTGTTGTCTTGACGTGACCGCTGCTCAAGGGCAAAGCAGAAGCATACAGCGTCTCAATGCCCAGCGTTTCAACGGCCAGCGCCACCCCTACAATATCGATAATGGCGTCGATAGCGCCGACTTCATGAAAATGTACTTCTTCAAGCGTAGTACCATGCACAGCGGCTTCCGCTTCCGCGATACAACGAAACATGGCGATGGCTCGTTCGCGGACACGCGGGGGCAGCGTTGCGGCCTGCAACAGCGAAACGATATCCGTGAGGTGGCGCGCGGGCTGCTCCTGTGCGGCCAGTATTACATCGAAACGCACTCCACGAATGCCCTTATCCTGAAATTGCTCCAGCTTCAACTCGTAGCCACTGATGGGAAGACCTGCGAGCGCCTGCCGAAGCGTTTCGAGGGGAAAACCGGCATCCAACATGGCTCCCAGAAACATGTCTCCACTGATGCCGGAGTGACAATCGAGATAGGCAATACGCTGTGCCATTTATTTTAAGTGGGCTAGAAAGCTCCCGTCCTTGATGTAGAAGATAATAGCCTCTCTCCTCTAGAATCATATGTGCTGAAGAACTTTGTTCAAACCATCGTTCACACATCCACTTCTGGAAACTCATCTCGAATAAGGAGTTTCAACTGCAACGCCTTGTAAACATAATCAACCAATTGGGGTACGAGTTGCAGGTAACTAGGCTCATCCGCGATATAAAAATGATGGTCGGTTACTCCCTCGACCTCCACCTCGACATAGTAGGGATAGTCGGGATAGGCAATCGGAGTATGTTTCTCATTAGGGAAGAGCGGTCCGTAATAGATTATGACGGAGTGTTCGCCAGGTACACCATAGGTTCGCGGTGCCGAGTTGTAGTGCAGCTTCTCAAACAGGTTATCTAGTTCTTCGGGAAACCGAGCTGCAGGATCGTCCACCTCTGTCCAGCTCCCCTGACGGTATAGCCACGCCTTGTCGAGATCCATATTGCTGCTCCTTTCCTGCTTATCCATTAGATTGCCCCGTCCTTCTCGTTTGGTGGTTATTGCTCACTTTCTTCCAGTCCTCGGCGGGAACATTCTCCGCAACTCAGCATAGTTCACGAGTTTGGTGCGTTCATCGTAAGGATTGTGCTGAGTTTCTATCCTATTAAGGGCTGCCAGTCTGGATATTTTGCTCAGGCTGATTCCTAGCCTCTTGGCAGCTTCGCTCATGGGAATCCATTCGTCTTGAACTTCATCTTGCTTTGTCATTGATCCGCTCCCTACAAGAATTGTTTGGAATGATTATAGCATACACTGTATACCCTTGAATTTGTCGCAATATTATGATACTATTCAATAGTATCGTTGCTTTCATTGTTATCTTTGCAATTCGAACTGATAGGTTGATCCTAAGAGTGCCGGTACAGTCCTGATTCGAGAAGCAATAAGCCCAGCTATGGGCAAGAAGGTAGGGAAACTACATGCAACACCTCAACGAACTGCGGCAGTACATTATCGATCTCAACACCATCCCACGTCTCTCCCGCGAGGAAGTCCGGCACCTCATCTCACAATTGGTGGCAGCCCGGCAGGGAAGGCTCTCCCTGGAGCAGGCGGCCCAGGTGAAACGGCGGCTCATCGAGGGGCATTTGTGGCTGCCCGTCACCCTCGTTCGGCGCTCCAGCGCGCGGGTGCGCTCGCTCTCGCCGCTCGATCTGGTGCAGCAGGGCAATCTGGGCCTGCTGCGCGCCCTTGACCGTTTTGATGCTGCCACCAGTGGGAACTTTACGGCTTATGCCTCGACCACGATTTACTATGCGATCCTAGACGCGCTGCCGATGGAGAACACCATCCGGGTAAGCGATGACCTGACATGGCGCAACTGCACCGATGAACGCCTGGAGGAACTCCGCGCGTTGCAACCGCTCAGTCTGGACGCGCTGCACGGGGAAGCGGAGGACTGCACCTTTGCTGAGACACTGGATGCTCCACCGCTCGTGCTGCCTGACCCGACAGCCGCTGCCGCAGAAGAGCAGCGACAGCAGGCCAGACGTACCCAGGTCGAGGCGCTGCTCTCCCAGCTCACTGAGCGCGAGCAGCAGGTGTTGCGCCTGCGCTACGGGCTGGACGAGGCGGACGGGCGCTGTCTGGGCCCTACGGCCATCGCCCGGCAGTTGGGGCTAGATTGCTCGACGGTCTCTCACCTGGAATACCGGGCTTTGCGCAAGCTCCGCGCGCTGGCTCGCTTACAGGGTAATGAAGCGCGTCAGGGGCAGGAGCAACGGAGACAGGAGCAACTTGAACGCCTGCAAGCGGCCTGCGCCGATCTGGAGCGGCAGGGACTCGCGATCACGGTCAAGATGTTGGCACGGCACTCCCATGTCGATAGGTCGGCGGTGCGACCCTTTGTGCGCAACTACTGGAACCAGCACGGCAGCGAACAGGAACGCCTGGAAGCCGAGGGGTTGCCCGTTACAATGGCGAATCTGTGCAGCCGGGCGCATGTGGGCAGTCGGGCCGCCGCCGCTTTCTTGAAGACCTATCACCCCATCGTCAGACCCCGCCCGACGACCGACAAGGCCAAGGCTACCCACCCCGCGAAAGCGTCGCCACAGGAACGACTGCAAGCAGCGTACACGCGCCTGCTTGAACGGGGCGAGAAGGTGACGAAGGCCCGCCTGCGGCAAGAGGCCAGAGTGAGTACCGATGCGGCAGGAGCGTTCTTGCGGGCGCGACGCGCAGTAGATGCAACTCAACGTCGCAGGAATGAACGGGGTACCACGATACTGAGAGACTGCTACGAGCATCGATGAAAGGAGTACGCGCATGAAGAGAAGCAAGACGCCGACCTTTTTGTTGGAGTTGCCCCTTGCTGTCGATGCTGGGCAAGCCAAGCGTCTGCGTGCCCATTTCGAGGCAGCGCGTTGTCTCTATAATGCTTTGCTTGGGGAAGCGATGAAACGGTTGCGCCGGATGCGCGCTGACCCGGCATGGCAAGAGGCGCGGAGTATTCCACAGACGCACAAGCAGGAACGTAGGAAAGCCTTCACCCACTTACGACAAGCCTATGGCTTTTCCGAATACGCGCTGTATGAGTTTGCGAAAGTGGCGAATTGTGCCTGGATTGCTGACCATATCGATGCCTTGATGGCACAGGCATTAGCAGATCGTGCTTACCAAGCCGCTAATCGCGTCTGTCTTGGGCAAGCGAAAAACGTGCGTTTCAAGAGCAAAGGGCGCGGCCTCGACGGTGTGGAGAACAAATGGAACAGATCAGGGATGCGCTTTTTACTCCAACCGCCTGAGAAGGGCAATCAAGGGTGGTTACTCTGGCGTGGGGACTTGCTTCCGGCCCTCGTCGACTGGCATGATCCGGTGGTGCATCACGGCCTCCAGCACCCCATCAAGTACGCGCGGATCGTGCGGCGCAAGGCATACAGTCCGAAGGCGCAGGGGGCTGACTCACAGGGCTACCGCTACTATGTCCAGCTAGCCTTAGAGGGAACATCCTATCAGAAACCGAAGCACACGGTCGGAACAGAGGTGATCGGGCTGGATGTCGGTCCCTCCACCATTGCCATTGTGTCACAGGAGGGAGAAGCGCAATTGCTCCCCTTCTGTGAAGAACTCCAACCTGATGCCCGTGCCAAACGGCGTTTACAGCGCAAACTGGACCGCCAACGCCGTGCAAATAACCCACAGAACTACGATGAGAAAGGTCGCATCAAGAAGGGCGGCAAGGGTAAACGGCGGTTGACCTGGAAGAATAGCCGTGGCTACCTCGCCACCAGACGCCGCCTTGCCAGCAAAGAGCGCAAGCTGGCCGCGCATCGCAAGAGCCTGCACGGATGCTTCGTCCACCGTATCATCCGGCGTGGCAACACGATTCGCACAGAAAAACTTTCCTACAAAGCATGGCAGAAGCTCTATGGGAAAAGCGTGGGACGCAACGCCCCAGGGATGTTTGTAGAGCAGTTGAGACGCACGGTTGCAAGTACCGGCGGCACCCTGAGCGAGTTCCCCACGCGCAACACCAGACTGTCCCAATACTGTCACGGCTGCCAGACTTACGTGAAAAAGCCACTTTCCCAGCGCTGGCACTCCTGCCCCTGTGGCATCGGACCGGTACAGCGTGACCTGTACTCAGCGTGGTTAGCGGCTCATCTTACTCCACTAAACACGATCCCCTCTATCGCCCATGAGGAATGGGAAGGTGCGGACCTGCGCCTGCAGGCAGCGGTAGAGGTCTTACAACAACGTGCGAAAGAGGGGCAAGCACTGCCCCGAAGCGTGGGTATTCCCCGCGCCGGAGCGCATCTGCCCAAAAGTCTTGCGCCGAACCGACTAGAGCTGGTCTACCGACGAGGCAGGCTGGAAGCGTTGGGGTAGGCGAGGGAACCTCCCGCTTCTGGCGGGGGAGGATCATTTGCCGCTCTTGTGGAATGCGATGGCGTCGCGATAGACATCCACGTAGCGCATGGCCGAGGCGTGCCACGAATGATCGGCTTCCATGCCGCGCTGTTGCAATGTGCGCCATACATCCTTGAAACGGAAGAGTTCCAGGGCGCGCACGATGGCCGCGAAGAGGTCCCAGGGATCGTAGTTGTCGAAGGTGAAGCCATTACCCAGCCCGCTGCGCGGGTCATATTCCTGCACGGTATCGGCCAATCCTCCCACCTTGCGCACGATGGGAACGCTGCCGTAGCGCATGGCGATCAACTGTCCGAGGCCGCACGGCTCGAAACGCGAGGGCATCAGGAACATGTCGCTGCCCGCGTAGATACTCTGCGCCAGTTCGCTATTGAAGGTGAGAAAAATGGCAACCTGCTGTGGATAGCGCACGGCCAGGTTCTGGAACATTTCGTGATAATGCTGGTCGCCGATGCCCAGCACCACGAGTTGCACACCCTGCGCCAGCAATGGCTGCGAAATTTGCGAGATCAGGTCAAAACCTTTCTGATCGGCCAGGCGCGAGATCATCGCCAGCAGTGGCACATCGGACCGCACCGGCAGGTGCGCCCGTTCTTGCAGCGCCTGCTTATTCCCGGCGCGTTTCTCCAGGCTGGCGCTGTTGAATTGCGACCGTATGTAGTGGTCGGTAGCGGGGTTCATTTCAAGGTAGTCAATGCCGTTCAGGATACCAAACAGGCGTTCGCGCCGCGACCGCAAAAGCGGATCGAGCTTTTCGCCAAAGGTGGGGGTCAATATCTCCTGGGCATAGCGTTCGCTGACGGTGGTGATGGCGTCGGAAAAATGGATGCCGCGCGCCATAATATCGACGACGTTCGCCAGTTCGACAATTTGAGGATAGAGGAAACCGCCGGAGGCGACGCCCGCTACTTCCAGGATACGATAGCCGAAGATGCCCTGATAGGCCAGGTTATGGATGGTGTAGACTGTAGCGGCATCACTGAAAAAGGGGTCTTCGTGATAGACCGTGTGCATCCAGTTGGGGACGATGCCCGTTTGCCAGTCGTTGCAATGAATAATGTCGGGCGACCAGTCGAGCAAGCGCATCGTCTCAAGCGCGGCGCGGCAGAACAGGATGAAGCGCTCGCCATCGTCGATATAGCCGTAGATATTTTCGCGATCAAAGTAGCGCGGCGCGTCAACCATATACACCGGAATGTCGTTGCCGATGCTACCCTGCATAATGCGCACCTGTTCCTGGTACTGCGACATCTTGACCGTCACAGCATCGAGTACGCTGGTCAATTGAAAGCGTTCAGGGCTAACCTGTCCATAGCGCGGCATGACCAGCCGCACATCATGCCCCAGGTCTTGCAGCGCTTTCGGCAGCGCGCCAACAACATCCGCCAGCCCCCCAACTTTAGCAAACGGCACAATCTCAGCCGCCATTATCAAGATGCGCAGAGGCCGCTCAAGCTCTATGTCCATACAACTCCCAACAGGTGAATATCAACCGCAACGTATTTTTTCTCATTATAGCATAGGAAGCAGTTAACCAGGGCGGGGACAGAGCCGCCTTTCACTGGGAGGTGTTTTAAGAAAGGCATCAGCGAGGTGAAAGGTGTCATGCTGAGCGCAGCGAAGCATCTGCGTGCGACCCGGCGAGAGATGCTTCGCTGCGTTCAGGATGACAAGACAGGTATTGATCGGTAAAAATCATCAGGACGCCAGTAACCCGGCAGACCTTGTTGTATTTCACAATGAAAAAGCCAGGAGCGACGCTCTGTGTAGGCGTCGCTCCTGGCTTGCCAGCAATATCCTGAATGTGGAAAAGGACACATATTACACTTTGTAGCGGTTGCGTGTCAGGAAGTAGAACTGAACGGCGGCCAGGATGCCGATAACGATGACGACGGTGGTCGCGCTGATGCTGCCACCAGCGCCCAGGACTAAACCGCCGCCGGGCGTAAAGGGGATATTCGGCTCGGTCTCGTTAGGGAATACGGGCAGCGAGAAAAAGGCAAAGGCTGCAATGTAGATCAGCAGGCAGGTTCCTAAAACCAGCCACATTCCGAGGCAGCCCAGGTTATTTTCGCCGACAACGGCGAACTCGCGGCGCGCCACGCTCGTCCAGATGGCAGCCAGGGCCAGCCCACCGGCGCACAGCAGAGCAGCGATAATCACTTCGGAAGGAGTCGTATGCACCAGCAGGGTAGCAATAGCCAGCACCGCCGTAATGGTAACGCCGCTTATTACAACGAGATTTCGTTTCGATTTCCAGGCCCAGATGGCCGCCATTAACAGCGTGAAGAAAGCGCCCGTGATTATGGTGTCGATAATGTAGCCGCCCTGCTGCGAGAAAGAGCAGCTTTGCGGAATGGCGGTTAATTTACTGCACCCGGTCAGGTACTTGCCAAGGCCGAGGAAAGTCCAGGAGTGTATCCAGTCGATCAAGGGATACAAAACAAACCAGCCGATGAGGAAGATAACGCCGAATTGCGCCAGGTTAATACCGATGATATACAGACCCGACATGGTGCGCTTGCGCACCGGGCGCATCAGGTAGTGCAAGCGCAGGGCGAACGCGCCCAGCATACAAAGAATGGTGATAGCCAGGAAGAGGTTGAAAACAGTATTGACAATGAAAAGGCCGGTAAACGGGCTGGTGCATCCACGTTTGGGATCGATGCCAATGGGACATGCCGGGTTAATCAGTTGGGCAAGCTGTGTATCGCTCACAAAGGTGTAGAAAAGCAGGAAGATGATGAGCAAGACGGAACCGGCGGTGAGCATCAGGCGAATGGCCGGAGTTGTTCCGGGGTCTCTGCGATCGGGGTTGCGCTGCTCGCGCACTGCCAGCGCGCTGAAGAACACCATAGCGAGGCCGACCCCCAGAATGGTCGAGCCGATCATGACGAAATCGATTACGTTTACCGGGAACCATAAGAACTTGCCGCCCAATACCGCCCACAGATTCGTGCTGGCGTTAGGGAAATACTGGTTGCCAGTCCAGGCGGCCCACAGGAGCAGCGCCAGCCCGGCGAGAGCTACGGGAAAGCCAATCATACCGATTATGGCAGGCGGAACAACAGGCCTGGGGTCAAAGAGCATGACGACTACCTGGATGACGATAAAGCCTGCGATGCAGGTTGCAGCCAACCCCAGAAAGCCCTGCTCCATACCAACGAAAGACGCGGCGGTGATCTGATAATAAATAAAACCGGGAATTTGTCCAATCAGCAGGGCCGCTATAAAGAAGAAGCCAACTGCGAACACCATGGCACGCGCCCAGGATATTCGTTCTGATTGCTCCCGTTGTTGCGTTTGTTGCATAGATAGCAATCCCTTTCAACGTATCGCGGGATCAACGTGCGACACGACCAGCGATCGGGCGATAACGGAGCCGCGCCTCACGTTAAGAGAAGCGCGACCCCTGGACAATGGTTTTATTGTGTAATAGTCAGGGCAGCCACCATGACCGGGTGTATCTGACAATAGTACACTACGATGTGATTCGTGTTAAAGGTGAATGCATCAGCCTTGACCGTATAGGGATAACTTTTACCTGTATTCAGTAGATTGCTTATACCTGAGTCAAAGACTTTAGCCGGAACTGGAGCGGCTCCATTTTCGCCCACGATTGACGTAACCGTGTGCGGAGTTTTGCTTTTATTGACCCAGGTAATGGTAGTACCCACTTTGACCTTCACATTCGGGCTGATGATTTCCTGTCCCGGATTTTTAGGATCAGGCACCGCGTAACACGCTGGCTGGCAGGCGGCTCCTGCCGGCGAGTCAATAATATCGATGGTGATGGATTTCTGTTTGGTCATATCCACTACCGGGAAGGATGCGATACCGGTACCCTTAGTTGCCTGCGCGACAGCCGTCTGGTAGGCGCCCAGGTTGTTCTTCTTCAATTCGTTCGGAACCTGGGAAAAGCCGTTGGAACCAGGGCCAGAGGGATACCCATTGGCTGTCAGGTAAGCGGGATCAGCCGAACGAATAAGAGCGAATAAATACTGAATCTGGTCCTGTGTGAGCGGACCACCATATTGATCGCTCCAGGCGGGCATCAAGGGTGTACCTCCTGGATTGGCCGGGTCATAAATGCCAGCGCTGATGATGCGCAAAATATCAGCATCGGTCAGAGCATTGACGGCAGAGTTTCCATTCAGTTTGGGTCCCGTGGCACCCTGACCAGTGAGACCGTGACACTGGAAACAATACTGCGCGTAGAGCGCCGCACCGCGTTGGACATCGGTATTATGCTGCTGCGTCTTCGCTATCGCCTGTCCATTGGACTCCATGATCCAGAAAACAGGTATCATCACTGAGATAATTGAAAGCATGATGAGAGCGCCATATCCGGTTTTCTCGACCGCGTTGGTGCGAGAGTAGAAGACATAGAGCAAGGCTCCCACTGCAAGCAGCGTCACCACGATACCGACTGCAGCCTGTACAGGATCTATCATAAACACACTACCTTTTACAAAGGGCGAAAGCGCCATGCGCCCAAATCGTACGGGCACATTCGTTTTACACCCTGAACTGTGACTATGGCTTAACTTGCCCCACATGCCACCGTCGGAACGGGAATGATGCGAGTCGTAGCATCGGGATGCGGTACCGTATTGTTCAGTGTGCCCGTGCTTATAACCACATTGCCATTGCTGAACGACATGGCAAAGCGATCAAGGCTTCGAGGGGCAGGTCCATCCAGAAACTCTCCATTGACGTTATAGTGAGAGCCATGACAGGGACACTTGAAGCTCACACAGTCGTCTCGGAAGGGAACTGTGCAGCCCAGATGCACGCATTTTTGATATAACGCCACCCAGTAGGATCCGTCAGAATCTTTGACGAAACTCTCAACGGCCAACTGGTCGGTAAGGTTCGATCCGCTCAACGAAAATTGTGTACCAGCTGCCAGATGAGCGATATATGTTTTCGCCGGCTGCACATAGAAGACCCCTGCCTGGCCGATCTTAAAATTCGCGGGTTTGGCCGCCGGGAAATCTGTCTTCTTCCCTGCCGTCAGGTCTGACCCGAACTGGCCTGCCAGGTTGGGATACATCATGAATAATGCTCCACCTACGGCGGCTGTGGCGGATAATCCCCATACACCAAGCATAGACCTGCGCAGGAAACGCCGACGCGACAGGCGTTGTTGGGCAATCTCCGCAGCTTCAGCGCCCCCGCCGTGTAGCACTTCGTATTGTTGGGGGGTGATGGGAGGAGTATTGATACTCATAAAATTCCTCTCTGTCTATGCCTACTTACAGGTCAAAATACATACGCTGCCAGGGCCATGACCAGGTCCAACCGGGGCCTCGGAAGAAGCTGCCCGCCAGAGTTATCACTGCCCAGAACACGGCAAACATGGTGAAAGTCACAATAGCTACTTTGCGATCAGAATAGGCGCGGCTGGGGTTACGGTCCACGTAAGGGAGCACCATCAGTGCGAGCAGCGTCAATCCGGGAATCAGCACACCGGCAGTGGTGGGTGGGAAGTAGTGCAAAACCTCCTGCAAACCCAGGAAGTACCAGGGCGCTTTGGCCGGGTTCGGTGTCACGTTCGGATTGGCCGGGTCGCGCAGGGGTGCGTCGATAACGATGGAGACTATGGTTATCATGACCATCAACATGGCGGAGGCGAAAAATTCGCGCACCAGTAGATGCGGCCAGACAAACACGGAGTCTTCCAACGGTCTTTCAACACGCGTGATCGCTTCTTGCTTCACCACAGCCAGGGTACGATAGCGGCGTTGAGTCGCCGATCCCTGCGTCTGCGCTCCTGGTTCTTTTTGTTCAATCGACATGATCTAGCATCCTCTCAGTATCCTCTCAAGAGAACCGTCTGTTCTGGGCCAACGCCAGGTTGCGCCGAATACGCGACGGTCTGCAACAGCCAACACCGGTTATGGCCGGGCAGAGCCGACTACTGGACGCTCCGCGCGCGCTTCTACTTCTCTACGAGACGGAGGCGGAGGGCCTGCAACGCCGCCATCCTTACGAATACGCCAGAAGTGAACAGCCATCAGTAAAGCCGCAATCAGAGGTAAAAAGATCACATGGCCCACGTAGAAACGTATCAGCGTGGCTTGACCGACTACTGAACCGCCCGTAAGCACCTTGTAGACGGCATCACCAAGCACGGGGGCATACGGGGCCAGGTTGGTGCCGACGGTGATAGCCCAGATGGCAATCTGGTCCCAGGGGAGCAGATACCCCGTGAAACTCAAGAACAAAGTAGTTAAGAAAAGGAAGACGCCGATCACCCAGTTAAACTCTCTGGGCGGCTTGTACGCGCCGTGATAGAAGACGCGAATCATATGCAACGTCACGGAGACCACCATCAAGTGGGCCGCCCAGCGATGCATATTGCGCACCAGGTGTCCAAATGAAACGGCGGTGTTATACTGGTTGACGTTCACGTAGGCCTGCGCGGTGTCAGGTACATAGAAGAACATCAGGAACACGCCGGTAAGGGTCAGCAGCAGAAATAAGAAAAAAGAAATACCACCCATGCACCAGGTGTAGGTGACTTTCAAAGCCGAGCGGCTGATTTTCACCGGATGCAGGTGCAGAAATACGTTGCCCATCATCACCAGAGACTGGTTTAACGGGGTATCAGGATAGCCATGGCGAAATATTGAGCGCCACAGTTGGCTCTCGACCAGCTTCTGCGTGACTACGTCGAGCACGCTTTTCTTCGGTACAGAACCCACGTTGCCTGCCTTCCTAAATGTTCACACACATTTTCGGTTTCTGAATTGTCTCCGCAAGGACATTTGTCAGGTATTTGAAAAGTCCGTAATTACTATGCGTGGCAAATTATATCATACACATGCCCGCTTCGTGTATCCCCCGGTTTCGGAAAACTTGAGGCCACACTTTCTATTATAGTAATTGTAACGCATCCTGCCAGTATTGAGAAGAGTTGCGCGCTACACATGACGAGTGAAACGCCGATATGGGTTATCACTATGTAGCTTAATGTACCCTGCACAAGCTGGCATCAGGTAGATACCTGATATTTCTGCACTCAACACCTGATTCCCCTGTACAATATAGACATCTTGAGATAAGACTTCCCGTGAGGCGGACTTGAGACGTGTTCTAGCTGTCATCCTGAGCGCAGCGAAGGATCTTTGCGTCCGGCGAACCAGATCCTTCGCTGCGCTCAGGATGACAGCTAGAACACGTCTGTGTACAACGTATCCCATTTGACAGGATAAGCGCCCGACCCCTACAATATAAAGGGAGCAGGAAAGGATCGAAACATGGTAACAAACAGGCAACAGCTAGCAGAGGCTGAACAGCAGGGACACTCCGCGCTCAAACCGTTGTTGAGTATTCCTATTTTCTATAAGGTATTAATTGCGAACAGTTTCATCATTTTCGTGGGTGCGACGGGCGGCACATGGCTGGCGACGCATCTCAACAACAGCCCATATGCAACGCCCATATCGCTGGTGGGCTTCATCGCCGCGGGCTGGTTGATAAGTATCGCGCTCAATTTCGTGGTACTCCAGATCGCCTTCCGCCCGTTGACGCACCTGGGCAAAGTGATGCAGCGCGTGCAGGCAGGCGAACGCTCCCTGCGCGCGCCCCTGACGGGCATCGACTCTCAGGCCGACCAGCTTGCCAGCGCCTTTAATATGGTGCTTGAGGCCCTGGATGATGCCTCGCGGCAGCGCGCCAGCCAGATCATCAATGCGCAGGAACAGGAACGCCAGCGTATCGCGCGCGAACTCCACGATGAAACCAGCCAGGTACTTACCTCGTTGCTTATTAGCCTGGCTGTGCTTGAAGAGTCCATCGAGTCACCCGAAGCGCGCGAACGCATTGCGGATACGCGCGCCCTGGCGCATTCGACATTGCGAGCCATACGCACGCTTAGCATCGATCTGCGGCCCAGCGCGCTGGATGATCTGGGACTGCTGCCGGCGCTGCGCTGGTACGTCAAAGAATACCAGAAAAAGTGCGCTATCGAGGTGGATTTTCACTCAAGCGGGTTAAAAGAGCGCCTGCCAGCAGAGATGGAGACCGCGCTGTATCGCATCGTGCAGGAATGTCTGACCAACACTGCCCGTCACTCAAACGCCAAAAAAGTCTTTGTAGAGCTGAGAGAAACCGACGACGCGGTCAACGCTAGCATTAAAGATGATGGGCATGGCTTCGATTATGACGCCCTACTCAAAAATCCGGGGCAGGAACGCGGATTGGGCCTGGCCGGAATGCACGAACGCGCCGTGCTGCTGGATGGCACGCTCGCCATCGCAACAGAACCAGGAAAAGGGACGGCGGTGAAGGTCAGCATCCCACTGCCCTATGCCCGAAACTCATCAATGCCTGAAAATGAAGAGATGACAGTACAATAACAGGACATAGCAATGAAAATACATATCTTACTGGCCGACGACCACACCATTCTACGCGCTGGATTGAAGATGATGCTGAACGCGCAGCCTGATATGGAAGTGGTAGGAGAGGCGCAAGGCGGGCGTCAAGCCATTACGGAAGCGCAGCGCCTGCACCCGGATATTGTTCTCATGGATATTACTATGCCCGATTTGAGCGGTATCGAGGCCACCCGGCAAATCAAAAAAGTCCTGCCCGATGTAAAAGTGCTGGTATTGACTATGCACGAGAACGATGAGTACGTTTTCCAGGCATTACGCGCAGGCGCATCTGGCTATATGTTGAAAGAAGCTGCCGACACCGAGCTGATTACCGCGCTGCATGTGGTGCATGATGGGCATTTCTACCTCTCGCCAACGGCGCAATCGGTCATGGTGGGCGACTATCTCCAGCGCGTCCATTCCGGCGAAGAGAAGGATAGCTACTCAAATTTAACGGAGCGCGAACGCGAAATCTTGAAGCTGGTTGCCGAAGGCTATACCAACAATCAGATTGCGGAACGACTGGTAATTAGCCCGAAGACAGTAGATACACATCGCACCCATATTATGGATAAGCTGAACCTGCACAGCCGCGCCGAGCTGGTAAAATATGCCATGCGGCGCGGCCTGTTAGAGGACTGAAACTTTTAGAGTTCGTCGTCGGTGCCGAATTCTTCTTCGGCGCTGTTTTCGTCCGCGAAATATTCGTCGCTGTAGAAACCGACATCTTTGCCAAGGTAGACGCTGACCAGAAAATCATTTCGCGGCATATCGGCGGAAAGCACGAGGTCCTCGTCGATTTGCTCGATCAATTTAGTGATGTCAATTTCTTCCAGTTCCCGCTCCAAAATAAGTGTGCCATGCACCTCGGTGGTGGTAAAGTGGATATCTACTATACCAATGCGATTATTGCTCTGCAAGTTCGTACCTTGCATGATATAGTAACTTTCCGAAAAGGGCGTTCGGAAGTGTCGTTCAAATCGAATATCGTCCATGGTTGATGGTATTGCGCAGCCTTCTCCAGTCGCCGCGCCCTCCTTTCTTCATCGGTGCCGGTACATGTAGGAATAAT
>JADEYI010000767.1_pt1 | contig 35844 bp, 57 predicted proteins | sample 8542331 | NCBI WGS metagenome assembly JADEYI01 (sample SAMN16510988, study PRJNA670497) | mine drainage metagenome | isolation source: biofilm near Copperflume 1 | place: Germany: Marsberg coppermine Kilianstollen | collected 2018-02 | reverse complement strand
GGTTCTATCTGAGATGTACAAACGAGTGAGACCTGGCCTCTGGCACGTGCAAAAAAGCAGAATCAGCAGGAAACATACCATCAGTGCTAGAGAAACCTGTCAGACAGACATGCAAGCAAGAATGCAGATGACAAACACAAACATCTGGATGTGCCCGTGCAGGCGCTGAAGGCGGCGGGCAAGGAGGGGTTAGACACAGGCGCACTAGTGGAGGCGGTGACGGCGGCCGGGGTGAAGTCGTGGGAAGATGCGCGCATCGCCAAGAGCAGCGTGGCTTCCAGTTGCACCCATGACCCCGCCTTTGCGCGGCTGCAGAAGGGCCGGTTCGCGCTGCGCGTGCTGCGGCCCGACCTCGAGGTGCTGTAACTTTGTGTATTTATTTGTGCTTTCAGACGAAATCATTCTTACTGTCATTAGAGTAGACATGCTTTCAAGATGCATTTCAAGCGCATAAGCGTCAGATGCAGTGAATGAAACAGGCAGTGCATGCCAGGACAGAGGGTGGCACACACCTGCTGCGCCGCAAGATACCATTGAAGAGGAATTGTGCCACTAGGAATACCTTTTGAGGGCACCGTGATAATGTGATTCGATTTTGTCAATCAGCTAGAAGAAGCATATCGTAAAGGGAGGGGCTGAGAGCTAACAAATGCACAGCCGCATGACAAACTGGATAGCACACAATTTCTTTTGCTGGATTCCAAATGCTGATGCAATATCTTCCGTTGGCGCAGGAGGCAACGGTCAAAGCCATCTTGCAGAGGGCGGCGAACCGGCAGGGCGGCCTGGCGGCTGCGGCGGCTGCGCGCAACGCCCCGGGAGAGATGTCCGCGCCCCAGAACAACGACTACCACAAGAACAGCTTCAAATGCTCCAAGTGTCACAGGGTGAGTGCTGGCTGAATTGGAACTATGCATGCGGATTGTGATATTTTGTCAAGGCAGTGAATGCAATGGGAGCTGTGTTCGCTATGAGTGGGCTGTCTGAGCCTGCACATGCCAGTGAGTGGGATCCCGATAGGGAGAGACCTGCATTCTTTGCATCTCACAAGGTATTGCGAGTTGCATGCAATCCCTCCTTGTCAAGGACTTGCTCATTCGCCTGTGCTTTCCCGGGCGTCCAGGAAAACAGGCAACTGTGCATACTTCAACCAATCTCAGCCGGATTAGCAATTGTGATGGAATGGAATACATGTTGCAGGTGCATGTGAAGAGCATGTGCGGCAGTGCACTTTCGATCACCATCAACTTGAAAACTGAGTTGAAGTATGTTGCATGCAAGCGGTGCATGCAATGATGCTGAACATTGGGAGGGAATGCCTGTGCAGACGCACCACCTGGCGGGGTCGCCGATGCTGCTGTGCGACGGCTGCCCGCGCGGATTTCACATGGCCTGCCTGGAGATCGACTACGAGCAGCTGCCAGTCGGCGACTGGGCCTGCCCCAAATGCGCCTTGGGCGAAGCCAAGGCCGCCAAGCGCGAGGCGCGCACTGCCAACGCGCCAATGCGCGCCAGGGAGAGGTGAGCGGCTATGCTCTTTGCTATATTGTTCTCAATCTTTGTCCCGACGCCTCTGGTCATTAAGTAGAGAAGAAGGAAAACCAACCCAGTGGCCACTAGGTAAATTGATAAATTGAAGGAACGGGTAAATGACAAGAAGAGCTTACAAACTCTGGCCTCTGACCTCTGATGCGCCTGCACCATCAGCCCTGAGCTCTCGTTTGTGCTGCATCCCACATTGTGGGCACGATCAATTTTTGGATGCAACGGACATCACAGTGCCTGGATGTGTGTACATGGACGAATGGGCCAGGCTCCATGCAGACATACATGAAATGGGCAAGTCTTTGGCGCATAGCAGGCACATGCCCACTCGCAGAAAAAAAAGCTTGTGCTGTTCAGTTGATGCCTCACATATTCTTATCTGCATCATGGAATCTCGCCATTGGCATTTGATCGCCATCGCTGCCCTGAGACTCCCAGCTTAAATGGTATCAAGGGTGGTCTGAAGAGGCCAGAATGAAATGCGCAGGGGTTCGCTGAGCGAGACAGAGAACTGCAAACTTGGCAGGGACAATTTTAGGGCGGTTTGAGGGGTGTGATGAAATGCGCAGGGGGCCGCTGAGCGAAAAAGAGAAGGAGGAGAGGAAGCTGAAGCGCGCGCTGGAGAAGGCGGAGAGGCAGCTGGCCAAGCACCAGCAGAGGGAGGACAAGGAATTACTGAAGCTGGCCGAGCGCGAAGCACGCTCCATCGTCAAGGCCGCCTCTCCTCGCAACGCCTCCAAACTGCCCGCCGACGACCTCCAGGTGGGGAGCCCTGCCTTCAATCTTGAGGATCCAATCTCTTTCTTACTTGTGCCACTTCAACTGGCCATGATAGAGAGGGTAGAGACATGCCTCTTCACTGCACCTAGCACTGGACCACACCTGCCCTCTCATTCTTGAAAGTTAGGCTGCTGTGACGTCAAGGTTCCATTGCAAGCTGCCCTCTCATGACCTCCGCATGAGGGTATGTAGATCAGAACCTCCGCCCTAAGTCCAATTCCCTACAGTGTCTTACTTGTTTGTGATCGAGTGCTCTGTCGTGAACGCTGTTATGTTGGCACGCTTCATTGGTGTCTTGGGAGCATGCACAATTCATCGTGGGCGAAATTGCGTTGTTGCTGCAGAGCGCTAACGGGCATGCGATGCTGTGGCTGCAGGTGCTGGAGGAGGAGAAGGAGAACCTGAGGAAGCTGGAGGAGCGGGCGCAGAACATCGCTTTGGAGGCTGCGCACGCCGCCGAGGTGGAGGTGTCCTTGGCCACTGCAGGTGCGTGCTGTCTGCATTTAAAGCTGGCGCATGTTCCCTCTTAAGCCCTCACTGACAGTTTAAAAAGTTGACTGGTTGTAGACAATCTTGAGCCGGGTTGAGAGCTCTCTCATTGACATGCAGAGAAAGAGAAGTCAAAAACCGAGGTTTCTCATCTGCGCCAACAAGCATGTCGCCCCGGAAAATAAGGGCCTTATCTCTAGCCCGGTCTTTGAGGGTGTTGCCTGGGATGCCCCTTCTTTATTAACCTGTCAGAAATCTCCTGCAATACTGGAGCCCATGTTGCTCCATGCGCGCAGAGGGCGTTCCTGGGGTGGAGGGCGCAGTGGCGGCTGCGACAGCGCTGAGGGAGCGGCAGAAGGACGCCGATGAGAAGCTGGCGCGCCTGCGCAAGGCCATTGAGGGACCACCTGAACTGGAGGTGCGAAGCCGCGCACCTTTCTGTTTTACTTTGTGTGCTGACCACGCATCCTGAAGACGTGTTCTGTGTCTCTGACTGCCACAGCCGGCATTGCGCTGTCCTGTTGTTTGAGAGACCCTTCATGCTTGCATTGAAGCAGTCTTAGTGCAGCCTTGCAAGTAATGACCAGCCATTGCATCGTGTCATACACCTCCGTGCCTTGCCGCAGTTGACTTCCCAATGAAGCAGCGATAATTTGCATGGCCGCCAAGCGTTGCATTGTCATGAAGTATTTTTCTGTGTTATGGCATGGATCTGATGTTATGGTATGGATTGCCTGCCTTGCAGCCTTGTGATCTGCAGGTTTGCCGGGGTATGCAAGCAGGGACGGTCAGTCATACATTGCCTGATCTGGCACGCTGGCGCAGGTGATCGTGCGCAGCCCGTCGGCACATGCGTCGCTGATGGACGCGCTGGCGATATCGGAATTCCTTGCGGCGTTTGGCGTGCTGTGCGAGGCGGCCGTTCTGGGCCTTGTGGACATTCAAAGAGCCGTCGCGCGGCCGCTGGCCTCCTCAGTGCTCGCCAAGGCCTACATGTCCCTGCTGCGCTGCGTGCTGCTGGAAAAGGTGCGCATGCTCCCTGCCTTGGAGATGCAGCATCCCCATATTGCTTTGCTGGGACACATTGGCAAAAGCTTCGGCACCGGTTGTCACCCTAGCGAGCGTTGACATCTCGTACGGACATAGCATAGGTGATGTCGTGTCTTGTTTTGTGGGGCAAGACTTTCACCTTCTATCCGTTCTTCAAAGTCTGCCCTTTTTAGCATGACGGGGCCAACGGCTACAACAGTCCTTGCCGCAAGTCAAGTCCTCGCTCATGGCAACCTCTCTCACCACCAATCAGCACGATTTGCGCCAGGGCTTTGTACGCTGCACTGGGCACCTACATTTTGGTTGAAAGCAATGAGAAATACACATGTTCAAGTCGACTGACGGGCGCGGCTGGCGCATGCGCACAGGTGGGGCAGGACGGGTTGATGCGAAGCAGAGCGCGGCGGTGGGCGCGAGTCGTGGACGAGGCGACATGGCCGGAGGTTCTGCGGCGGTACCTGCTGGCAACGCGCGCAACGCTGCCGCAGCCGGGCGCCGATGACCTCAGCGCCGACCCCGCCATGCTGGACGATGACGTCATCGCAGTCTGCGCCGCCGAGCTTCTCTCTGAACGGCCCTACCACAGGTGCCTCAACATTTCCTTCCCTTGGGTGAGGGGAAATTGTCCAAATGATGCCTCCTGGTCTGATAATTGTGCAACCACGCTAGCGCTGACAACAACAAATGATGTGAGAGCTTGTGAAGGTGCAAACAGTGCACAGGGCTTCCTAAAAGAAAAAAGAAATGTGCTATGTTTCCATGACCTGTGCAACGGTTCTAATGGATAGCATCGGCATGGAATCAAGACTAGCGGTACATATGTGAACATTCCTAGAGACTTTTTGGAGCAAAAATCTGCCAAAATTAATAATTCAGTGTGTCCTGAACAGGCTCGAGCCCCCTCTGCACCTGCGGCTGCTGACAACACTATGCAACGACGTGGTGAACGGCGTCGCGCTCAGGGCCGAGTTTGCAGCGCGCATCGAGGAGGCGGCCCAGATGCAGACGCAGCACCGGCAGCTTCTCATCGAGGTGGGCCGCCGTCTTGCAAAGATGCCCCCCAGCCCAAACTATTGCCTGCCGCGATGACTGGCTGCACCCTGGCCAGAAAAGATGTGGTCAAGCAAGGACGTGCAGTAAACATGGTAGTGTTCCTGCATCGCCTAATGCGTTGCAAATGTTGAAGGGCTTCACGTGCAATTGTGCCTGATCGTGACATTCGGTATTCCAGCAAAAGTTCGGAGTGGTGTCCATGCAAGCAGTGCAAGCAATAATGGATCGCAGATTAATTCCCGGCGGAGATGGCGCAACTCAGTTACAGGAGTGTAAGCTCGGCCAAGCGGATAGAATTTGAATTTTCAAATGCTAATTGCACAGGAGAAGAAGGAGAAGCAGAGGCAGGACGCTGCGGAGGCGGAAGCGAAGGCAGCCAAGGAGGCAGAGGCAGCCGCAGCCAATCCGGCGCAGCCAAATGCGGCAGCGCCATCGGACGCCGCACCTGCGACCGACGCCCCGGTGCGCATATGGCCCTTTACACATCACTGCCTGGTCCACAGCATGCGATGCCTCATGTATCATGATGCCCCTTCCTTGCCACTTTGCCCAATTCTAAAGATATGTCTGCGGCTCTGATAGAGGATTTGGACATTTCTGCTGAAATATAGCAAAGCAGACCTTGATGTCCAGGAGCTGCATCTGGCGCGTTCAGGCTGTCAACTCTCCAGCTGCTGCAAAATTTTCTAGAGGCATGGTGATACTTTGGCACAGGGGCAGGCAGAGAAGCCGGCAGAGGACGCCAGTTCTGGCGAGGGGGGAGGTGCGTCGGCGGAGGAGAGGGAGCGAGAAGAGGCGCGTCAGCAGCGAGAGGCGGAATTCGATGAGCAGCTGCGGGCTAGGGCGGTGCGCGCGGATCTGCTCGGCCAGGACCGGCACTTCCGGCGCTACTGGTGGCTGCAGGGTGCGCTGTTGCGCTGCAGCTTGATGAGGGTTGGGAAAGTTCCTGGAATACTGTGGGGTCAGTGAACATTGATGCGGTGGCAAGATCGCTGGGTGTGCACATCAACCCTCTGTCTTGCCCCGTGGAAGTCTTCAGCCCCATTTGTGTCATCACTGGCAGTCTCCTGGGCCTGCTTACATGTGGAAGGCACCCTGCACAGATGTGTCGCAGCACACAAATTTGTGCATTTTCTTTGTGGACCACCCCGTGTTGATGCTATAGTTTGCCCTTGGTGTGTCTGCCAATCTTCATAAATAAATTGCGTGAAGCACAAGTATTGATTTGGTGCATCTTCAGGAGAGCAAGGCATGCTATGGGTCGAGGCGGCGGACGGCGGCGCGATGAGCATGCTAAGCGAGCCTGCCCAGCTGGAGGCGTTGATGGAGGGCCTGAACCGGAGGGGGATCCGCGAGCGCGGCCTGCTGAATGCTCTCAAGCGCCGCCAGCCGCAGATCTCCGCCACGCTCGCCGCGCAGCCGCCGCAGTTCACCGCTGACCTCGCCGACATCAGCAGGTGCGCCTGGCAGGACCACATGGACCTTTTCTTTTCGAGGGGCATCAGATATACTTGTGGCCGGCAGCAATCAACCCTCAATCCGCATGCGCTGCAAAGAATCTTTTTAAAGTGCTGTGATCCTTAAACATCTTCTTGTGCCTTGGAAGGTGTCAATTTCTCAATAGGAAGGACCCTGCTTGGAGCAGTCAGCTGTATGCCCATGTCCTGCCTGCACAAGCATTCTTGCAAGTTGTACCTGCTACTTGCTTGCAGACTCCCCCGTACCCTTTCTCAAGAGGAAAGGCATCTATAAAGAGCCTTCCAAGTGTGCGACTCCACAAGCTTTCGAAATCATCATCAACGGCTGAGACATGTTCTGCTAGCAGGGTCGATGGCGCACGGCGCGAGAAACTGGAGGCCAAGGCGACGGCCGCGGCGCTGCGATCGGCGGCATCGCAGGCTGAATTACTCATCGATGAGGTGGCGGCACAGAAGGGAACACTCGCAGACACGCCCGCGCAGTGGCGCGCGCGTCTGCGGGGTGTTGCCTCCGTCGATAACCTCATCTCCGGGCTGCGCGACCTGGAGACCCAGCTCAACGTGCTCGGCGATGGCCTGCCCAAAGGTACACATCCAAGAAGATTCTTTCTTGTGAGGTGCATGATGGAATCGTGGGCACCAGACAGATTCTTGCATTAAGAGGAGAGGACGTGTTGTTTTGTAATCGGCCAGCTGTGGGTCAGCAAGGCTTGTCCTCCTTAAACTTGTTGGTGTCAACAGACCCCAGTGCTCTTGCTTATTAATAAGATTGCTTTGAACGCATGGCTCAAGAACGTGTCAATTCTGGTTGACAGCGTCACTAGAGTGTCGGCTTGAGCCTCGCATGTAACACAGGTGCCAAGGACGAGCAGCTGCAGCCGCTGCTGCAGAATGGGCAGCGCGCCACGACGCCGGCCGTGCCCGAGGTGCTGCCCAACGGGGACCATGCCGGGCAGGAGGGCAGCCCAGACGGCGCCGATCCTCCCCGGAGCAACGGCGGATCTGCCGAGCCCCTTGCCAGAGCAGCAAGTGAGCAACGTCAAAGTTATTCTCGTCTCTTGCACCTTTTAAAGGCTACCAGAAGGCAATTCATTCTTCTGTCTTCAACCCTTTGCCTGCTAGTGAGGGCATGCACAAATGTGTGACGTCTACACCTGAAATTTAGAACAGAGGGCAGCAGCATTTTACCGAGATCGCTTCCAAGATTTTGACCAATTTAACCCCTCTTTTCAATTTTGCATCTTTTTGATCGCCGGTTGTGCGTGTCGTTAAGACTTTTACCCGTCGCGCAGGCGAGGGTGAGTCAGTGGAGGGGGCTGCCCGCAGCAGCGCGGACGGGCAGCCGGTGGGCAGCAGCCGGGGCCCCTCACAGGAGGCCTCGCAGGAGCTCGAGGCCGGCGAAGAGGGGCCTGGGGCCTTTGCGCGGCCGCGGGCGCGGCGGCCCAAGTATGTCACCCCAGTGGACGAGCTGGATGAATCAGACGCTGAGGCTGCGCAGGTGATTTGCTGATCCGCCCATCACTGCTCCTGCAAATGTCTGCCTGCGTTGTACGTGCTGTCATTGCTAACCAGTGACATTCCTCCGGCGCTTGGGGCTTATGTTGCATGCCACGGCACACCGCTGATTGTTTGCATCGGCTTGCATCTAGTCACGCACCCTGCACAGTGTCATCACCAGCAGCTTCCATGCTTGTTTGCTGTGCCCAAGGGGACATTGCAAATCCTTGTGATTATTTGTGACGTACGTGTTACTGGTTCTTGCCTTCGGAGATGGGGCCCTCCGGATGCCATCTGTCTGGCAGACAACGCTAGCATGGCCTACTGGAGACACCCATCTCCATTCCTGCAAGGCATGCGCCAGCATCAATGACTCATCAGGGCAGTCCAGGTCTCCACTTTCAGGAGGATGAAACAATTGCCAATGAGCCTGGACCCAGCGGTCAGGCAAGCGCCATTCATCAAGGAGTGTACCCTCATTTCTTACACCCTTGTGTGTCTCATGATGCAGAGGGACAGCCGGAGGATAGGGCTGTGGCGCAGCGCTAGGGAGCGGGCAGTGTGGCTGCTGGATATGCAGAGAGCCGAAGCTTCCAGCTCCATCGCAGCTGCTGCCTATGCTGCTGTTGTCCTTCGTGACCGGTGATTCCTGAGAGCCTTCCATGCGATGCCTTTCACACAGGCACACAAAAGATCCTTTCATATTTGGGCCTTCCTGTTGACTCGCATGTGGAAGGAGCCAAGGGTCAACTTAGTCAATGGCAACGCATCCATTGTCTGAGCGGGCCCACGGCCCTTTCAATGTCAGCTGACGCCAATTGTGTGGGATCAATCTTTGTTGCTGGAATATGCTTTTCTCCTGCAAGGCAGCTTTGTTGCGTGCATGCTCAGCCTGAGGTCTGTCTGACTGTATTTGTGGCTGTCTCTGACGCACAGGATGCAGCCGCTGCTGCACCGCATGGCGAAGCGGCTGGTGCGGGCGGCGCGGATGGCCGAGAGGGCCGCGGCCGACATGGGCGATGACGCGGCGATGACTGATTCCGACGCTGAATCAGACGATGACCGGCCGCTGCTGCCACGGGCGCCGCCGGCCGAGAAGCCGCCGCCCGCTCTGCCAGCTGCCGAGAAGCCGACAAAGCTGAAAATCAAGCTGAAGGTTGGCGGGGTGCGTGCTTCCGGCCGGATTGCGATAAATCTGCCATTGTCTTGTGTATATTGTGAGGAAGAGCCTGCTGTGCCAAATTTCCTTGTGGTGGCAACAGCTATCTGCAGGCTGCCAATCGCTTGCTTGCAAGCAGGAGCCGTCCTGTCACCTTTTTAGCAGAAAGTAATGCGTAACGAATGGCGTGGCCTCCTTATTGGGAGCATTTTGGCCTCTGCTCTGTGCCTTGCAAAAGTGTAATATGTGGAGGCTGGGAGTGAGTGCAAGGCTGTCACACTATTCAGGTGGCTGTTGGGTGTGACGAAGAGAAGAAAAAGAAGAAGAAGAAGGATGCGAAGGGGGAAGTTGAGCGGCCACCCAGCCCGCAGCCGGCAGCCGAGAGCTTTGAGGACGAAGATGATGACCGCTGGGGCTCCGAGTGCTCCAAGTGCGGCCACGACGGAGACCTGCTCTGCTGCGAGGTGCGCATACTTTTGTCTGCACTGCCTTTTTGACACAGCAACAATAGGCTTTTGGCAAACTACTATGGGACAACTGATTTTAAGTTTAAATCTTCAGCGGTAACAAGTCGCACGTTTCATGCCGTTTTGCCATACGCTATTGCCTCCAGTTGACACTGGCAGGCAGCAATTGCACGAAGGTGTCGGTACACAGCAGAGCCTGTATCAGGAAGTGCACAAGTGCTTGCCCGCACGTCCCTGTAATATTGTTCATCGGCATACATGCCTTGCTGCATGGTGCTGGGATGGACGTAATCCATGCCCCATCGTCCCTTCGCTGCTGGACTCAACAGAACAGAGAATGCGACCCAGGCACTGAAGGCACTGCGACCTTCCCGAGGAGGAGAAATGGCTGCCACGAATGCAAGCTCTAAGAGCATTTCGAATATAAACTGTGTACCTGCGGTCGCAGGCGAAGGGCTGTCGCATAGTCATGCACCCGTCCTGTGCGGGTCTGGCAGCCATCCCAGAGGGTGACTGGTACTGCCCAAACCACAAGGCCGCAGCGGCCGCTGCGGCCGCCAAAGCCAAGGCGGCAAAGGCCGAGAAGACCGCAGCGGCGCCGAAAAAGAAGAAGGTGCTGAAGAAGCTGAAGGACCTGGAGGCCGGGAACGCCTCAGCAGACGCGAAGAATGCCTCAGCAGGAGCAAAGCCTAATAAGCAGAAAACCGGCGGCAAGGATGCGGAAGGAGGCAACGCGGCTGCAGACGGGAATGCCAAGCAGAAAGCCGGCGGCAAGAAGCGCGAGCGCGCAGAGAGCACTACTGACCAGACAGGTGCGCTGCTACACTGAAGATTTGAAATTTTTGGAATTTGAACTGAAATTAAACAGGCACTCTAAACCTCAAAATGAGGGATCTCACGGCAGCCAAAGGAAACTTGCGATGATGCCTGCAAGAGTAGCTGGTATGGATAATTGCAGAGGTGTTTGGTGCCTGGAGCTGGGATAGTCGGCCTTCTTGCATGCCCTGTGTTGCTGGTTGTCATGGGCTGATGGAGATGGGAAGTTCTGCATGATGCATTGGCTGACCGATGGGTTGGACATGTGCAGGAGAGAAGAAGAAGGCGACAAAAACAGGCACCGGGTTGAAGTTAAAATTTAAGAAGAGCAAGGCGGCTGCTGACTGAGGGAAGGACAAGCGTACCCCTTTTTCGGCCCAGTTGGAATAATGCAGGCTTAAAACATTCTCCTTGAAGGAACCTTTTAGCTTGGCGCTTGGGACATCAATGTATCTTATTTGCAGCAGTGGCTGCTGGAAAGAGCTTACAAATATGTGAGGAAATTGATCTCAGGTCAGTGTTCCTACTAAATATGGTGCCATCGGCGTTGATGCTGCATATACACTGTTTGGTCTATGTAACAACTTCACTCATAAGTTCTCAAAATTGCAGCAGTTGTTCTTGAGCTTCGCCTGCTACTCCCTTGCATTCACATGTTCTTAGAAGGTACTCAGAGCTATCTCTACGAGCACTCAGAGTGTCACTAAGAAGACTCAGAGAGTGCACATGTCATACCATGCATGAAGGCTGAGCTGGAGGTCTTTGTGCATGCCAACTTGAAAGACATCGGCAGTGAGGTGCACAAGGGCCTCCTGGTGGCAGCGGCTGAGTTCAAAGGACACATCGCCTCGAACAGGTGTCCTTTGTTACCTCTCCAGTGCCTTCCCTCCTCACCTGTATTTTGCTTGTTGTCGTGTATGTTGTATATGGTTCAATGTCACATGCCCGTCCGGTCAGCTAGTGTCAGGAGCTCCAGACCTGCACTTTGGCAGTTGTCTGTTGGGTGCCGAGGGGCCTCCTAGTAATAGGAGGGGGTGGAATGCGCTGCACAGGTGGTGCCTCTGCTGAAGGAGGTGCCGCAGAAGCTGCTGGAAGCTGTCCTCGGGAGGCCATCACAGAGCCCAAGGACACATACCTCGCAGCGATTGAGGCAGATCTGGGGGAGGCTGAACATGCGTGGGACTTCTGCATCAAAGAGCCCGGCTGCTCAGAGGGCGACGGCAGGGATCAGAGCCCTTGTGCCAGCGTGCACAGCATCGACATCGAGCCCTGGGGGATCTCCGATGGCAGCCTCTGCATGTAATCGCCCCGCCTCGCCGGCCGCCGCACAGAGGAGCTGCTATAGTGCAAGCAGGACTCCTGCGCAGACGCCGACGCCATCTCCTGCAATGGTGATGCTCCCTGTGAGGACGCATCCTCCGCAGACATCATCTTGTTAGATGACACGGCTGGCTGCGCCCCGGCAACCTGCGGTGTAGGAGGACTCCTCGGCAGAGGCGATTGGCTGCTCTGCGTTTGGCGACGGTTTTCCCACAAAGAGGCACCTTTAGTGAGCAGACAGTGCGGCCAGTAGCACAGCAGCAACAGAGCCATATCTGGCCCTGACTGGGACACACTGATCACTTAGACAGTCCGGAAGAGCGTACAGCCAACGTGAGGTATTTGCAGCCCGAGTGTGCAGTTCGTAATAGGCCGTCTGTTCTGGCAGCAGCCACCAGTATGGTGTTTTTGGGCCCATGCGGCTGCAGACGCACTGCATGACATTTCATAACAAGCTGCAGTTTTGAAAGAGCAGCTTCCTCAGTAATTTTGGATTTTTGGTGTTGGACTGTCGGGGGTAATTGGTAATGTTGTCTTACCCTTTCGAGCTAAGTTTCTGGTTGCTCGAGATGTGGTCAAGAGCTTGCGTTGCATGCCAAGATATATATACATGTGGACATGCATGCATGTCACTACAAATAAATCATATGGCCTGCTCAGGCCTCAGCTTGCTGGTATATTGAATCCAATGTAAAATCATAGGATGAGAACGTCAGCGTTTGACTTACAACCTCAAGTACTTGTGGGCATTTGCTCAGGAGACCATGAGTCACTGGACAATCGCGAACTCATTCATGGGTGAATACCTTCTAATAATCTGCACAAGACAGAGAGATGACGCTTCACTTCACAGGAGGAAACTTTCAAGGAACTTGGGTGCTCAACTCCATGCTGCAATCTGGTGTTGCGACAACGATGCAATAACCATAGACAAATATCCCCAGGCCATCCGCCTTTGTCACTGGCAATAACACCATCATCGCACGCCACCTTCATGTAATATTAAGTGCTGATCCGCCTAAGATTAGTCTACATATGTCATGCATCCTAAGACCTGGGGACAGCACTGCAGCACATGCTGCCTGTGAGACTCTCATGTAAGATCCAAAAGGCACGGGCAGTGCCCCTTGGACATCCAGATATCAAGACCCATAACACAGCATTAAACAGCACCACATGGAATCAGGCTCACCAATAACATGGCCGCCCTTCATATCCCCAACGGGCAGCCGACTTCTTTGCCATCCTGGAGTTGAGCATGAAAAAAGTTGCAAAACACGTGTAAAAATGATCGTGGACATGAGCTCTGCAGCTTGCCACGGCTGCAGGTCACATCACAGGAAAAGGCGCCTTTCGGTCAAACACAACCCAAAAGTGAGAACATACTTCCTTCAATCCTTGCCACAAAACAGTGATCTCATTCGCGGTTGTGCACTGCCGTGACAGCCAGACGATGGGATTCTGCCAAATGCTCCCAATCCCCTTTTCTTACTTGGGCTTGGGTCCACACACCGCCGGGGCTACTCCTCAAAAGAACAGAGTAGGCGCCGGGGCGCTTCAGAACTGCCGCCTAGGCGCCATTCTTGATGTCATCGGAGAGATACTTGTCGAACTCGAACACGCCGAGGCCCTTGCCGACGCGGCGCAGCTGGGAGACATACTCGGACACGCGCTTGATGTCCTTCACCTGCTCGTGCAGGAAGTTGCCCTCTGCGCGAACACACACACACAATCACAGCCTGCTCAGCACCTATCAGAATGCTGCTGCATTTGTCATCGTGCAAGCACAACTGAGAGTGTCACTTGAACTCCTGCAGTACTGGCCCCCAGTGATATTTCCCTACATTGGGTCTCATCGCATGATGGCAAGGAGAGCTACTCAGCAGACCAAATGGCAGCCAGCTTGGCGTCATCTGCAGAGCTGATGACCCCGGGGATACTAACACTGCAAGGGGCCCCACACCAACAAAGTCGGCCAGCTGCGCGCCCTCTGCAGGACTGACCATCACAAAGGGGCGCAAAGACATCCATAGAGGGTGGGCGCACCGATGAAATCGGCAAGCTGGGCGTCCTCGGCGTCGGCGGCGACCTTGTGCAGCGCCAGCAGCTTCTGGAAATTGAGCTTCTCCAGCGACAGCGACAGCTCCATTGCGTACAGCGCATCGCCCTTGTCCTTGTTGTTGAACTCCGTCTCCGGCAGCAGGATGCTCTGCAGCTTCACGCGGCCCCCGCGGCGGGTCTGCGCGCGCACAGCAGATCCTCCGTCATAGGAGTACCAGGTGGGGGGTGCAGCAGTGTTGGTAGCATAACTTGCCCCAAACGAACAGAGCGGGCATGGTAGTCATCACTGGGTGACCAATGAAGCCTCATGAGGATTCCAGCATGCTGTTGAACGCTTATCTCCTGTTCTGAGAGGATCAGGTAGTGCAGTTTGTGTCAAGGCAAGCAGAGTTCATATGCTGCAGACTGTGCAAGACGTTGTTGAGAGTTGAGACTCAGCACTTCACAGCATTGACAAAGGCACACTGGCGCGAGACTTAGGACCGGAAAGCAGCCTTCGCCTGGGTTCCCCCTGCATTTCTGACAATATGTCAGCTCATCAAAGAAGGTGAGAGCAGGCGTGTGCGCGCACCTGCTGGCGCATCAGCTTCTCAGCGTGCTCGCGCTCTTCCTCAGAGCTCTCCCTGCAACCAACAGGAGTCTTGATGAGTCACTGTGACATATACACTACACGACAGGCAACAAACACTTGCATAGCCTGGCGCGACAGAAGCTACAAGGTTCTGGGCCACAACAGGGTAAGGTTCACTATCTGCCGCTCTAGGAAAAGATGGCCCCGAAATTGAATGTTCCGGATGCATGTCTGCTTGTTCACCCAGCACGCAGCCGCTTGTTAAGGTGCGCACCTGAAGTACTCAGCAAAGCCGGGCAGGCCCACGTTGTCGCGATCAAAGAAGGCAAACATGGAGTGATAGATGTACCTGCACAGAAACAGGTCAGCTCAAGGCACATTAAATAATAGTGGGGAGTGCCTATTCTGAAAGAATTACCAAGCAGCAGCAACAGAGGAGAAAGATTTTTTGATCTGCACATCCTGAGGATGTTGGGACTCACGAGATGTTGTATTCAATGTTGATCTGCGGGGCAGGACACAGACAGCAACCTCAGTGTCTGACAGCGAGGCCAGCAGAGTCCAAAATGAGCAGAAGCATAAATCACCAATAACCTGTCGTGATTGTGACTACAGTTCGTAGCGGTCTTGCAAAAATTCACCTGGTCATTGACAGCAGCCTCGCAAGACACTTCATAGTTGCTGCGCGCGAAGGACTGACTGCTCTGGTCAACTTTGGAAACTGTGGCAAGCTCTCCCTTCACCTGTGAGACAAGGAACATTACACTTTGAGAAGTTTGAATATGGCTAACCCTTGAGGCCATTCCAGGATCGTCCAAGAATTGAGCCAGAATGACAGAGGTCTGCAACAGTGCAAGAACATGAACAACCCTAGGTGAGAAGAGCGTTCGAGTGCTTCGACTGTACCTCCTGGAAAGGCGCGAAATTGATTTCAGCCTTCTCTTTGGCTGCCATGCACAAAGTCAGGCTCCTGTGAGAGCGGTGCTTGCAAATGCCGGCCAGTTTTGAATTCCTGCGTCGTCAAATTCGTCACCGGGCGATCCATGTGTCTTTCAAGCCAAGAATGTCCTTGATGAACACTTACTGGGCAAGATGGGACAACCAAGCTTTTCTATTGTCCTAGGTCAAGCTTGAAGAGTGCAGTGTCCCGCCTTTGCTTTGCCGTGGATACGAGAAGGAATTGCTGGGTTTCTGATGCGATTGACCTGCATTTCAAAGCTATAAAATGTTGCGCACCTTTTCGGGTCCCTGCTAGCAAGGCAGATGGCCTTGGCTTGCCCACTGACGGAGAGGAAATTCGCCATGCTTCCCTGTGTTTCGTGGAGGTTTGAAGAACACCGGCTTGAGATATATCCTCGAATGAAACTTCCCTACTGCGAATCTTAAGTTTGCCGCTTGCCTTTCTCCTCCTCCGGATTCTGAAGCTGTATGCATGAATCACGACGTAGCTTCATCCAGTCATATGACATGCATGACTAAGCGCCCGTCCAATCACCTGCAGACTCTGCAGGCAAGGAAAGGCAAGGTGAACTTTTACATCTGGTCGACTTGCACTGGAATATGCGTTCAAGATGTGAAGTTCAGCACCCCGGCGAACAAGTCCGAGACTTTCACTGCAGTTCCCGCGGTCCGGTTGACCGGTGTGCAGGACCTGTTTGCGGTGCGCATGCGTGCCGGCATGATGTGATCTCTGATGTCAACGATCTGATCACTGATGGCAGGACTCAGGAGCACGGTGAAAAGCTGCCGCGGCTGCGACAGCGGCAGCAGGCTGGCAGACATGTCGCACGGAATGATTGATCACTGAGGCACCTGCCATCATTGCCTCAATGCCACCCACCCAGTGGGTGGGCCATATCGGATGCCGCCCACCGATCGTGGCAGTGATTGCCAGGATGAGAACTCAAACGCACCCCTCGACATGTCCATACATATCATCTTGGTTGACAATGCCATGGATCACACCCTATAGACTCTCGAGGGGTTCACAAATCTAGAAGGCAGACACCATGCCTTGCAAGGTTTTCTGATAATATTCTCCTCATGTAATAGAAATGTATTCGCAGCACTTACATTGGGCTTGCAGTCACTGACGGTCAACAGCATAAGTTGATCAAGTTCATGAACAAAACGGGCGCGAGTCGGAAAGCCAAAGATTCCCTCACCACCCATCACATCGAACACTTGAACTCAAAACCATACATGGCGCAATCATCACTCCAGATCAATAACCTACATGTGCCGCACATTTATTATTTACATCCCCTCCGCTGCAATGCAGCTCGGCATTACTGGCAGAGACAGCGCTGTTGTCTTGATACATGTTGCGCATGCGCAGTAGCAGGCAATGCAAACAGCACACAGCAGCCGTTCAGCGCACTTGGCAGTGGGCACACTCACAGATCTCTTGGTGTCGCTTTGAGAAAACAGACCCACTCCCTCCAATGGCTGCTTTGACTTGCGGTCGTCCTGGGCCGCTCATGAGGACCCGCATGCAAGCAGACTGATGCGCTCAAACCTGCTTGGGCACGGGCAGGCCCACAACAGACTGCTGGGCAGGGGGTGTGACAGTGGGCAGCTGTGTGGGGCCGTGCCAGACGCCCTCCACCACATTGTTGCTCCAGATGGTCCTCGTCTCCTGCAGATACGCACAGCACAGATCAGATGCATTGTGTACCATTTACGGTACTGTCATGTATAGAGGCTCATGCAGCCAGCAGAATCTCAAATCCGAATTTTTTTACCAGGTTGGCATGCCAGATAACTACGTTTGCCAGGTAGACGGAGTTCCCAGAGGGTTTGAATATGGCTTGCTTTCCTTCACGCACCTGACACAGAGCGCAAGGCGCACACCAGCACCATGTGCAGAAGTCCCCAAAGCGGCTGCCTGCAGTGACAACAGCAACAAGTGCGTCAGGTACAGCATGCAGAAATTTCCAGGTGCTCTAAATCTACGGTGATTATAAGCCAGGTCAGCAAGAGGACAAGCTAGCATTGACAAGGCAGGCCAAGGTACAGTATGGGAAGGAGCATGCACCTGCGATGCCAAACTTCTGGCGCAGCATGGTGCGGTTGTAGGAGCAGTAGGCAACCCCGATCAGGAAGCAGATGATGCACAGCGACAGTGTCTCGTACTTCATGAAAATCGCCGCTTGGCACTCTGCATGCAGACACAACACAAGTCAATGCATGTCATTTAACACCTTGTCGACACATCACCTTAGGCTTGGGATTTCATGAGCCGTAGAAAAGCACAGAAACGTGTTCCCGAAGCAAGTGCATTCATTCAAGGTAGCGAGAAGTGGGAGGATACCTTCTGGCAGGTCGGCCCATGGGGTGGGCACAGGAGGCTTTCCATGGTGCTCGCCCGGCCCATGCTCATGCATGCCGTGGTCATGCAGCAGGCGCCGATTGCCGTTGTCTGCAAGCTTCTCCATGAAGGAGGCCTCGTCCAGGGGGCCGTCGGGGCACAGCATCATCTCTGCCTGGTTTGCTCCAAGGTACAGGTGAGACGCGAAGACGAAGAGCACGAAGTAGATGGTTGCATGTAGCAGCAGGGAGCTCTTGAATGCGCGCTTCAGGTTGTGCCTGCATCGCAGCAAGGCCGAATCTCAGGTGGGAACGATGAAACTCTGCTGGGAACGCCAAGTAAAGAGGTGATGAATGATTTATGCAACAAAAGTCAAAGAGCTCGTGCGACAACGCAGAAATACATACAAAATAATGATGCAGATGACAAGGACAAGACTAGCTTGGCAAAGCAAGAAATGAGAGAAACCCTTTGACGGTGCTGGTTGACAAACAGCACAAAATAACGCTGTGATGTCCCTGTAGAGCTGCGTGGCCTGCACCAGATGGACTACGATCTACTGAAATTCCCCTATAGCCATCTGGCCACAAGGGACATCTAGTCGAGGTGCCAGGCAAGGAAACTCACCCCCACGCAAAGCAAGGGCATGTCTGGACCAGCCCGAACGTGGCGCAGCCGGGCAGATCACAGCTGCCGCAGCAATTCAGGATTCCACCGTCCCATTCTTTCGGCGCCTCGCTGCACACAGCAACGGGAGTGTCCTTGGTGAACGCCTGCGCGGCCTTGGGGCTCAGCAAAGGTTCCTGCTCCTTGTCGCGTTTCTCGCCCATGTTTCCTACACACTCTATCGCCCCGCTAGTAACCCTGCAGACGATCTGGCTGACGCAGAGGAACGATTGATATGTTTTGATAGGATCGGGGCGAGACGGAAGCTGTTGCAGAAGGGCAGATGACTCGAGTGAGATTCGAGGCCCTATAGGGCAAATCCCTACCTTTCCAATAGTGCCATGTGGCAGGGACACATATATCGAGACAGGTCTCATGTGTTGAAACGCATTTCATTGACAGTTGTCAAATCTGTCTGTCAAAGCACAAGAAGAGAAAGCTTGACTTGCTGGCCTGTCTACAATGGCGTCCGCAGAGGAATTCCTCAATTCTGGAAAGGTGTATCTTTCTGCTCGTTCTGGTTGATCGGCATGTGATCAGTGCGGATCCTAGAACTTGACAGCAAGATATCGCTGGGGATGCCCCTTCTAGATTCATGCTACATAATTGAAGCACTTCTTGTCAAACGCAGGAGGTCGGTGTCGAGACCTGGAGAATTGAAGACTTCAAACCTGTCAAGCAAGGACCCACTGCTTTTGGAAAGTTTTATACTGGTGTGTACTCTAATTCTGCTCAGTACCTGCTGTTTCTTCCCATTCTGATTGCATATTGCTTCCCAGATTAAGTTTTGGGATAGTTACCAACTCATCAACACCGCTGATCTCGGGCCTTGGCAGCATAGCCTGTTCAATCTTGAACTGACAATTGAAGCGCATATTGCCAGGTGACTCCTACATAATCCTGAACACCAAGCAAGCTGGTGGTGGCAAGCTGTCCCACGACATCCACTTCTGGCAGGGCAAGGAGTCCTCGCAGGTGCTGATCTCCTCCCCAAAACAGTGTCACAGGCCGAATGCCACAAAAAGAAGCAATCTCCCTAATTTGCTGATGGGGAGATGCGCTGGCTGCCAGGATGAAACTGGAGCCTCTGCCATATTGGCGGAGCAGCTGGATGCTGCTATGGGTGGTAAGCCCAAGGAGTTCAGGGAAGTCCAGGGCGCAGAGTCCCCAGAATTCCTGCAGGTCTGAGCCCCCATCCTGCACCCCTTTTCAGTGACCCTGCATGGCCAGCATTGCTCAAACTGCCTCAAACCCATTTTGTCACCAGCCTACCAATCCAAGACTGCGCACAGTAGTCTGCACGCCTGAAGGCACATCGATAAGTGCAGGAACCTCCCACCTCTATCCCCGGCTTATAGTGTTGCTGCCGCAGAGGCTCCCGCCATGCAAGTGACAAAAATCCTGAAGTCAGATCGCTGTGGTTTCAGATATTCAAGGGAGGCGTGAAATACTTGGCAGGAGGCGCAGCAAGTGGCTTCCACCATCACGAAGACGCTCCCCACAAGGCAGCCCTCTTCCACGCCAAGGCACGCACTGACACTCCTCATGAGCGGCAGTGTACATGACACTTGCACATCTATACAGCATCAAGCTCCCTGCCAAAATGTGAAAGTTCTGATGTGCCTGCCTGTTATGACAAATGCTGGTGCTAATTTCTCGTCCCTGCTGGCGGGAGGCATGATCGGATATCATGCGCTATGTCCACAATCTATAATTCTTGCATGCATTCGACAACTCCCACAGGCTATTGCATGGCAGCAGCCTCCAAGCGCAGCCTGCCTGCAGGCACATCCATTCTGCCCCTGTTGCACGAGGTGCATCAAAGAACTAAATTGAAATTTTGACATGTGCAACAAAATCAATTGACTATCAACAGCGTCCCTATCCAAGCAGGGGGTGCGAGTCACAGAGGTGCCCCTGGGAGGGGCCTCTCTGAACAGCGGGGACGTGTTCATTTTGGACAACGGCGCCAAGATCTTTGTGTGGACGGGTGCATCCGCGTCACCCCTGGAGAAGAACAAGGCGCTCACGCACACCATCGCCCTGCGCGATGACAAGGACCACCAGGGCAAATCGCAGGTAGGCCCACTACGTCGGCACAGCAGATGCTATGGCGGCTTGTGCCATGTCGATGAGACTTGATGCCGGGGGATTGGCACAGTAAGAATTGCAGTCGGTGTTGTAGACTTTGTTGAGGGTAGGAGCTGGAGTCTTCTTGTCAGCATGGCTTCAAGCCTCTCAATTGCTTGAAAGACATGAAAGGTCCAGGCTTGTGCGCACTCCTGGCTGGTAAAAGTGCTGGGAGGGAGGGTGAAGGCAAGCTCAGCTTTTCCTCAGTCCTGTGTGTGGGCAGGTCTCCTGCAAGCGAGGTGCATGCCGGCAAATGCCCGAGGGGAATAGAATGACGAGTGTGTGGTGCTTCTGTCAGGTGATTCACCTGGAAGAGGGAGATGTGGAGGGAGAGGATGCCACTGAGTTCTTTGCTGCGCTGGGAGCCTCAGACCCCAAGAGTGTCACAATTGCAACGGCGTGAGTGGACTTACCAGTCTGGCCTCTTTCGAAGTGTTTGACGCTCTGCATGGTGAAAGTTCTGTGGCATTTCTGTGGTTTGTATTTTTCAAGTTTTGTCAGTTTTGCTAGCACTGTGGAAGGTTCCTGGAAGTTTCAGCTGAAATTCCATTGAGAGGATTTATGAATACACTGTAGTCTAGGTATAGAGAGTGTTTTGTGCTCCGTGCATGTTTGCAAATGCACTTCTTATTCGCTTGGCCTTAGTCATGGGGAGCAGTAGATCCATCACTGAACGCTTACATGGCATTCAAGCTAATTTAGTAATGTTACTTTATAGTTTTTGGGCTGCATTTATGTTCATCTTTTGATATTTTTGCAACAGAATGACAACATCTATGCGGTAATCTACAACGTCAGAAAGGCGCAGAATGTCACGCTTAGGCTCGAGGGGACAATCATGCATGCACAACATGCATTATCGCGTCTGTACTCCCTTCTTCAAAGGTGCTGACAGGGGCATTGCTTGTAATACCTGCGCTTCTTCAGTGCATGCCCTGCAGCTGATAATGCATACAAGTTGCATGCACATGTGTCGCTGCATACATTGTCGCGCGTGCGCTGCAACACGGCTGGCTCAGGCCAGATAGTTGTACACCTGCGGACACCACCAACCGCCAAAGTTCAAAGCCATATCTCGCAGAAATGCCGATTCTCAGAAATGGAAATTTCCTGCCATGCTGCAAGTTCCCAGTAGTCACCCTGCAAAGCAATCCCCGCAACGACCTTGGACCGTCCAACACAGAAATCGACAACCCAGAGGAGTCTTCTACAGTTGGGCTCATAGCTCTGGGTTCTGGGACGGGTTTCTGGTCCGCCCAGATCTTCTCGCACACTGCAAGCTAATTTTGACTGGATCAGAATTACCTGGAATTGCCCCGAGACATTGGAACATGCTGTCTAGGAAGCCTGGATTTCTGTGGTGGCGCTGTCAAGCCCTGCTCTACCATGGAAGCTGACAGCGTAGTGTGATACGCAGCAAGTTTGAGAATACAAGGGAAAAGGAAGGACTCACGTTGGGGTTATCCCGGTCGCGCTCGAGGTACTCTCTGTCGATGAGGGACTCGATGCGCTTCTTTAGGTCGGACTGCTTCATGGGGAACTTGAGCTGAGTCAGCAGCTCCGACACCAGCAGCTTGTGGCTCAGGCTCTTCCGCGTCTTCATCACCCGCACAATTGCCGCATCGATCTGCGCATGCGCAACATAGACAGCTCAGCCAATGCCATGCACACATGTCCGGGAAATTGTCCTTTGTTGGTGGCACTCTGTCAGCCGCGAATCAGGGCTGTCAGCACATGAGCATGTCTTATTGTGCACCCATGTCAGCAGGAAACCACAAATCGTGCTTACTCCAAAGCAAGTCTTCTCCTCCGTTATTCCACCAGCTAAAGACCAATGCTGCTCCATCTTGCACTCTCGCAATAGAATTTCTGCTGAGTGCAAACGTTCAGACACTGCTCTTTGACTGAGGTTGACAGAGCGCGTCTGATCAACATCTATAACTATCCACATCGCCGGGCGCACAATCAGGGGTCCAGGAATATCCAGGAAACACCAGTGGCCCAGGAAAGAAAAAGAAAGGAATGCACCTGGTACTGCCTGTCCTGGAGGACTTGGTCGTTGGTCTTCTTGTTCTCCTCCACAGTCTCCTTCATCTGGATGGCATTGATCTTGATGCGAAACAGCTGCGCGCTGAAATCCCCATTGAAGCGGAACATATCCCCGTCATCCACCTCTCGGCCCTGCCCCGGGGCAGCACACAGATACAATTGTCACAATAATCATTAGCCTGCCCAATCTAAAGGAGCACCTGAGAAAGGTGGGAAGGCCATTTTATGGCCTGCCCATAGTAAATCGAGCTGCAAAAATAGAGGCTGGTGAGCTCGAAAAAACTCACAGGTAGATTAAGATTAGAGAATAGGAATTGCCCAAGCAAGTGTCTATGTGCGGACCACTCTAGATTTTCTTTCTCATGTAGGCAGACACGTTTCAAAAACATAGTCAGGCCCCTTTCCACGCATGGCAGCAGTGCATTGACCATGCGAGAGCACGCAGATTGGACCCCAGATTCCTGACTCCAAGCAAGGCTCCCGTGAACTTACAATGCGCAAAATTTGCCGCATGCTTGCACAGCTCTGAGCACATAAACTTCTGAGCTCACAGAGACTAGTGCAAAGCTTGGGTTCACATCACATGAATAACACCAGTAGGCATCTTCTATGTGCACATGCCGACAGTGGACTCCTGCTTTCCAGAAACCTGATTTCCGGACACAAGCAGAATTCTATGCACAGTATAATACAGGAGATGACTGTGCGGCGCGGTCGTCACCTTGGGTTCTTTGGTGATGGCGCGTATCTTGCCGCAGGCCAGCGACTGCAGCGTGCGCCGCAGCTCGCGGTCTTCAATGCCGCTGGCCGCCTTTATGTCCTCAAACGACAGCGCATCCGCGTCGTTGAACAGCATCAGCACCACCGTCTGCAGCGCAGCGTGTCAGGCTTGAGAGTTGCGTCAGCACATCAGCATTGATAGTTGCACCATGCCCTTTAGTCATACTACCTGCCGCAAGGCTGTTTCTTCAGGCTGAAGGTGAGTTTGTGACAATTGGCATGCATAAAAGACCAAAATCACGCATGCAAAAAGAGCTGAGCCTTCAAAAGAGGAGAGCTGCCCAATGTGCAGAATACAATGTGCCGCGGCAAGCTGTTCAGGATCCACCTGTGTTTCCACGAGTCACCAACACTTTCAAATTCCCATACTTTTGCCAAAATGCCATGCAACCGGGTCACTCAGCATTTAACAGGCTGGGCAATTGCCATGCAAGCTGGCGTGACTGTGAAAGCCACACGTGCATGACGATGTGCTGCCCCCAGAATGCTGGGTGACATGGGCTGCACAATTTCTACATCTGGACAGAAAGACCAGGTCTCCAAAGCCAAAACAAAAGAACTCCCATTTGGGCAAGAAGGGGTCCCCTTCTCACGGATTTCAAAATCGGATGATCTAGGTATGGCAAGGCTACCCTACCTACCTAAACTACCATTCACCTGAAGCTTGCAGATGACTTCACGTGCAGCTGTGAGTCTTCCTAATGGGGTTGCGTGACTGTTCATCCGTCTGCAGCACTCATCAAGCTTGCACAAACAGCGCACACCTGAAAGAGGGAGATCTTCCTAATGGTATTGTGCGGCTGTTCCTTTGTCTGCAGCACTCGTCAAGCCTGCACAAAGATCGCCGCACCTGGAAGAGGGAGACCGATAGCTCCTTGGCGCCCTTGGGGAACTGGGCGCGCACGGTGCAGTGCCCCTGCGAGTTGTGCCACACCAGCCGCCGGCCCGAGTGTTTGGAGAGGTAGAATTCCTTGAACACGCTCTGATACTGCGTCAGCTCCTCTGGCAACTTCGCCTCCAGGATTGGGTACGTCGGCCAGTAGCCCGATGTCAGTATGTGCACGCTCATGTCCAGACCCGCGGGGCATTTTGACCTCGAGGACGCCTGCGCAGAGTTTGCGCAGCTTAGTAAGGTTCTACTATTTTGCAAGTCAGGAACATGCTATTCACCAGTTTAAGGAAGATTCTATTTGGTGCAGGACCTGACAGATCTGCAGGACCTGACAGACCAGCTGCTCGCGACATTCAATCAGCTTGATGAAATCAGGCATATCACTTGTTTCATTTTCCCCAAGATGCACTTGACTTTAAGGATAGGCCTAATTGTTCCCTTGCTGGTGTGACGCTTCTGGTCTATCAGGTCCTCCCTGCCACCAAGCAGCCCGCAGATCTATGCATACATGACTGGAGAATGCGGTAAAACAACACTTCCTTTTGCTCCTTTGCCTCATTTTATCTCTAGCGCCAATATCTTACCGACTGGCGGAAGGAGGTCATGATGTCGCGTGACAGGTCGACGTCCTTGAACATACCCTCCAACTTGTTGGTGAACTGCGACCCGCACTCCGCCTTGAGCTTGGTTATCATCCCCTTCTCCGCGTCTGTGCTCGCGCTCTTGCCCAGCAGCAGCCGCTTCGCCAGATCCTTCTTGTAGAACGCCTCAAACACATCCTTGCCCTGGGTCACACGCATGAATAATGGTCTTGCTCTGGGACGACACAAAATAGTTCCTTGCAGAGGGACACACGCGCATGTGCACCCTTAGACATCGTGCACAAGCGGGCAGGGGCACTCTGCTGTGTTCTTGCAGTCAAGCTGCAGGCCAGAGCATGCCACAGACTCGCATGAAAGAAAAATTTCTGGTGCTCAAGCTGCTGGTACTTCAGCCTCCCTATTTTCCGCAGGACTTGAGCACTGACAAGTGAAGGATAGCAGCACGCATGAAGTCTGCCTTGGGTATTTGCTGATAGTTCCTTGAGGAGGTTGGTTGACGCTCATATCTTGCATGCATGCATGACCTCTGTGCGGATTAACACTCATGCTCAAGGTGAGATCTGACTTTTACAAGGGGGCCCTAGCATGCGATTAAGGCTTCAATGACTACTGACAGGGTTGCGTACCTGGATGTATCTGAAGAGCATGAGTGCCTTGTCCAGCGTGCTGTCCAGCTCCTCATCGCTCTGCCCCTTCTGCCCTCCGCGCAACCGCTCGTCCATGAACTTCGCCACCAGCTCAGCCGGCCTGAACCACACAGGAATATCTCCATAGAACCCCAAAAACCGCAGAGAGAGATCCTGCACACGTGCAATTCAGACCATCGGTACAAGTCTTGGCACAAATCCGCCAAATATCTGTGATACATCAGGCCGCAAAGGTTCTGCTAAAGCATGAAGGTGTCTCCTGTGAGCTGCTTGGCATGCATGTTCATCTGGAAAGGCAACAAGCTAGTATGCAAATAAAGTGAGATCCTGATCACGTCCACGAGTCCACACAACGAGCCTTATCGTGCCTGATCCTCCGGCACATTTTCTTTTCCTGTCAATATTGACAAGCTTTTGCCGCAGCAGAAGGGCAAGCAAGAAGCACACCTGTTGGAGCGCTGATTGATGAAGTGCTCAAAGGCATCCTTCAGAGCGTGGCCGAACTGCTCGGCCCTTCCAAAGGCCTCTATCAAGACTGTGTCCAGCCGCTCCTTCATATCCAGCAGCAGCTTCACCATGTCCTTGTCCTGCACCAGATTGCCATCACGCTGAAGCTTGCTGCCTTGTGATCATCTGACCATGCCGACATCACTGAACACTTTCAGCCACAGAGCATGCATAAGGTTTCCTCTCTGCACACATGTGGTGCACTTCGTTTTGGCAGTAGCAAGTGGGAGAAATCTCCTGTTGGCACCTCTGAACAGTTAAATAGCCCACAGTCACCCACAGCCCTTGCAGAAAACAAAACCTGCAGCCTACATGACTGGCCTCACTCCTCATGATTACTCAGCAGGGTGACTCACCTTCTCCTCTCATCCATTGAATGAGCGCGATGCAGGCCTCCCTATTGTCGCTTTCAATATTCTAGACACGCAAGCAAAACATGCATCCCAGGCGACTAACCCTCACTGCACAGGGTGGCTCAACTTCTCCTCGCCAATGATTTTCACATGCCAACCTTCTTGAAGTCCTATCCTGTCCTACCCGCTCAGTCAAAAGCACGCTACCCAGGTGACTGACCCTCACTCAGCGGGGTGACTCCCTAAACAGGGTTACTCACCTTCTCCTCGTCCATGATGAGCGCGATGCCGGCCTTCTTGATGTACGCGCGGAAGGCGGCTTTGAGGGGATCCAGCGCATGGATGCGCGCGCACAGCCCAAACAGGCGGCCCAGGTCTGCAACGCGTCCCTCCGCCATGAGCCCGTCATATCCCTTCTCCAGGATGGCCGCCACGTGGCGCTCCAGCAGCTGCGACTCGACTGCTGAGATCAGCGGCTTCCGCGTGGTCGCGTCCAGGTACTGCTGACACCGCTCGTACTCCTCCGCCAGACGCCGCTGTGACGTCACACCCCATCGGCTCAGTCATCATCATACAGTAAGCATGACTCATCACTTGAAATAAGCGGGTGCATGCTCGCCATCGGAACCACTCTTCAAGGCCCTCAAAGGTTCAGATGTTCCCTGCAACAAATGTGCAAATTCACATCGCAAAGCCAGGAGCTGCTCTTTTTGGTCCAGTCTAATTACTGTGCAGCTCAAGAGGTTTTGATCTCTGGGAACCTGAGAGCATGCATTGTCTGTGCCCCTATCATTAGCCATCACAAACCACCAACAAAGCTGATTGGCAAGAGGTTGATCTTATAAAGAGGGTTGCGGAATACCTCGCAATGCAGGAGGTACTGGGCGACCTCTGTGGTGGCCATATATTGGAGCCCCTCGGCCGCATAGAACTCAGTGGTCTGCTGCAGGAAGGGGCCCTGGAATATCGTGCCATAGATGCCCAGGCTGGTGAAGCAGCGCAGCAAGTGCGCCATGAGAACTCTATCCACTGTCTCCCCGCTCCTCTCTGCCTCTATCAGCTGCAGCAGACCCACCACTGTCTTCCTCTCCACCTGCACACAGTCACACCCACTCCCTCAGAAACACCGTGAGACATGGGTCGTTTTTTTCCCCAGGTAACCCGAGGTGCTTCTTCCCAGCACCACCGACACCAGCTAAGGAGGCCAGCATAACACTGCATATGCTAGCAACCTCCGTTGGTGGCGAAATTGCTGAGACGAACTGCCTTGCCGGGATTTTTTATTGCGGTTGTTTCCTCAGGGCTTCTCTGGGAGGTGTGCTCCATACAATTGAGGTTTGTCCATCTAGATATAGTTGATTGCTATTGCCAGCACGGTGCCCACCTCAGGGTGCTCTGCTAGGTGGCTGCCAAAAAGCTGCAGGCCCATCTCGAACAGCGACCTCACGCCTGAGGTCGAGATGACATAGGTCCGGTCTAGATACAGGAAGATGGAGCGGATGATCAGCATCTGGTCGCAGTGATCCTTCCAACAAGCCGCCACCTGCAACAGCACTCCCTTCCTTTGCTCTCTCCCTCTCTCTCTATTATCGTTTTTATCACACGCCTTGCCCATCCATTAGAACCAGGTGCGTTGCAGCATTTTTACAAAAGCGCCTCCATCCTGGTCTATCGAGCACCCCTCCACCAAGTCAAAATAGACAGAGAGACTGCAAATCCTGCTTAACGTACTTATTCCAGGACAGATCTGCCTCACATGCCCTTTCTGGGTGAAATCAGAAACTAGAACATGGGCTGACTGTCACACATATCTCTGTGATCAGTCAGCCCTTTTTGGAATAATGAGCAAGTGTTGCTTGCCTTTCCTAGGAAGAGTACAGGGTCCATGGTCTGGTCTGTGGCAAGCTTGGTCAGCTGCTCGCTGACGTGGCGGTCACACTCCTTCTGCAGATTCACATACAGCCGGTCCGCCATCTTGTGCAGGCACATGTCCTCCACCAACTGCACAGAATAGGCAGAGAATCTCAGTGCTGCAGGTACAGCTGCGCAGCGCTTCAAGGTTTACTGATTGAAGGAGTCATTGACAAGAGTGTCACTGTGAAATGCAGAAAGGCAGCTTCACCATCCTTTGCTGCTTCAGGCAAGCAGCATGTATCATCATGCGTAAATGCCCCATGCAAGTGCACCAGGTGCATCCCGACAGCCAAAAGCAAGACCAGCATATGATTATGACACTGGAAAGAAAGGTGCAGATGCACTCACCCCATAGAGCTCCTCCAAGCTGCATGAAACAGGCCTCTTGGCATGGACAGCAAGGACCGCTTCCCGCAGCTTTCCCCATGTCCTGGCCTCAAAGTCAGCTGGTAACTGAGGTCTGCCTGCACAGTGCAGGCCACACCCAGTGGTATGAGTGAAACTACGTGGCTCGAGGAAAGCATTGCCATCAAGGGCTCATATTGTGACGTCAGCAAGGGGGGTGGGCATGTGCTTGCGACTGATTTTGGGCACAATGCAGATCAGTTGTGACTTTCTATTACGGTGCTTTCGTGACAAAGGGACCTCAATCTCTCAAGCTCAGGATTGATCCATGGATTTGCGAGAACATACAGGCGACTATGAGGAGGGCAGCAGCGGCTTACTTTTCAAGGGCTTGATCACCAGCTTTCGTGGAGCGGCCTGGGGCCCCTTGGCCTTTGTGCGTGACATCCCCAGCGTGCTTGTCATATTGGAAATGTTGCTGTGCAGATTAGATACATTTCAGGTCATAAGGAAGGATCATACTAGGGAAAAGGACGCTGACCCCATCCACTACAGGCATGCCACTTCCTAAAACACCTCAGATTTTCGTGCTTTTCAACGCTTGTGCATTGCATCGATCATGACATTTATCATGTTTGGCTTGATCTGCTACGCAGCAAACATTTCAGCATTTGGATGCACATTTCTGGGTCAGAGGGAAGACCAGACCACGAAGGCAGGATGCGTCATCGGTGCGTAATTGGCTCGTGAGATTTCAAAGGCAGTCGATGACAGCTACTCCTTGCCTCGACCAGGACACTCTTGGTGCCATCCGAAGGCAACTAATTGCCGACCCCTTGGATCAATCATTGCTGTTGAGGTTTCAACTTGTATCGGGAACAGTCCATCATAATACTTAAGCCTGGCCAAATTTGCAGAGCTTTCCACTGCAGCTCGGCTGTTGCGTACACAAATTGCAAGTGCATCGATGTCCAATGAGTCATGGACGATTGCAATTTAAATATTCTATTGATCCACTTCAATTCTAGGAATTGGAAAAGCAGGATGCACTGGCAAGAGGCGTCTGTCAAAGCACGACCGGTAGCAGAGCCACTGACTACTACTTAGTGAGTAGTACTGCCAGTGGCTGTTGCTGAAGTTGGTCCAAAAGCGACCAGTCGCTAAATATAAATCACAACTGAGGCCCTTTTCAGGCGCTCGCACTCATCTACATAATGCTTTACTACATTAGCCTGGCACTTTCTTCAGAAATGCCAGTCCTAACGTATGACACTTCGGCACAACAATAAATTTAACAGAAGCACCTTCTAAAAAAAACCTGCTCCAAGCTTTGCATGGAAACCTACACAGCGAGCCAGAGCAGCATAGCTCAAAAGCTGGTTGACACTGCCAAGAAGAAGAAGAATGTCTTCCAAATGTCTTCCCACGGTGTGCATATCCTTGCTGTAGTAAAGCAAATACAATGTCGGCTGATTACTGTCTGCTCTGCTCCAGCAGCTGATGATAGCGGGCCATGGCAGGCGCCAAGTTATTCCCAGCTATCTCCCGCCTAAATGCCCACTCGCCAACCCAGCTCTTCTCCCCGTCTCTCAGCGAGCCGACTCCCCCGGACTGTCCCCTCAGCCGCCTCTTCTCAGGCAGGTCAGCCGCTGCATCACCCCCAGCCGAGCTCAAGTGACTCCTCCCCAGTTCTCTGTCCTCCTGCTGCGGCAGGCTCGTGTAAAGGGCAGGCCCCGGTATTGGCTGCCCAGTCAAGCCGCCGTCCCCGTCACTGCTTGCTGCACTGCTGTCATCTGCATCTCTGCGCCCGGACTCTGCCTCGCTGGTCACACCTGCAAGCTCCAGCTCTGGGGAAGCTGCCTGCTGCCGGCAAAAGCTGCCGAGCGGGTGCAGCCCCGCATGCCTGAGGCGGGACAACACAGACTGCAAGAAGCCGCTGCCTGCCGCTCTGTTTTCCACCGTGCTGTCTTCCACAGCACTGATTCCAGCCACACCACTATGGGCTACGAGGGGTGATTTGTCGGCCTTGATCAGATCTTCAATGGCGTTCCTGTCGCCGGTGCTTTTAGGGCGATACTGGAACATGGGTAGCAAGGACGGGTGCTCGAAAGTGGCATGCGCATTGGAGTTCTTGTTTTTTGCGCCATTCACTGTCACCACCCCCGACGCGATCAGCAGCGAGCCGAGGATGCCCCACACTGTCTCCTGCTCATGTAGGAGCGTCACGCCAAAAATGTGCGCATATAAGACCTGCAGGAAAGTACACAACAAAGTGGTTTTTAGGAAAGTAATCAGGTGTCATCGCGCAGCATGAAGCACCTGCAGCTGCATGGTCACCCGGTTACCTGTCAATAACAACGCCGAAACTAGAGAATTAATCGCAGACATATATACCTGGGTGCAGTTGATGGAGGAGCCTTTGGCAGCGTTCTGGATCTGGAAGCTGTGGTTCAGGAGCATCTGCCCAAAGAATGATGACAAAATGATGATGCAGAGCATGCCACAGTCAAAGGAACCAGGGACCACAACTTTGTCCGGGTAGCCCACCTGCCCAGAGTCCACACATCAGCACACAAACAAACCATCTTGTGTTCTTGGACGATTCACATGTTAATGGAAATCATCACCTGAATCAATTGGCGCCTAGCTGTCGGATTCATTTCAAGAGTGAAATTGAAAGCAGGATGGAGAGGGCATGCGCACAATAAGAGGGACGATGGACATCACAATGGCCGCGCCATGGAACCAGAGGGAGACGACAAGCGCGGGCTCGGTCTTTGGTATGCAGGTGATGACAAAGAATGCCACTGCTGCAGTGGCTGCTGCCAGCACGCCCATCACAAAGCCTGTAGCAAACCCATATCCCCAGTCAGATAGACCGTTCCAACACCATGCGACCTTATTTTGCTACAAATGCAGGAAGCATGCAGTAGGCACGATGCTCAATTGCATGCCATTTTTGCCATGTCTGAGCAGGGCTGCTTGTAATGCAAAACAGGCCAACAAGGCAACAACACATGGCGGTGCGTGAAATGAGGACAGAATAGATAGCAGCTGAGCAATTGGATTTTCAACAAGGGGGATTTGGCTCACCAGCCATGCGCGTATGAGACCACTCATGGCCTCCGAAGAGGAAGGGCGGCTGAGCAACAACAATAACACCCATGAGTGTCACGGCAATCCCCACGCAGCCGCGCGCACTGAGCACCTCCCCACGCAGCGCCCAGGCCAACAGCGCCACCAGCACAGGATTGCTGTACATGATTGTGATCTGCGCAGCATGCAGAAGTGTGCTGGATTTTTTATATGTGATGGGAGACAGAGATCCAGGCTGGCCTCATGTGTCAAATTGCTGCATGTATTCAATGGTAATCTCTAAAGATAGGTTGTTGTCAAGAGCGTGACCACCATTTTTTCCCATGCAAAATGCAGTGGAACTTGTGTCCTTAGCCACCTGTGCATTCGGCTTAAAGGACAAAGTTTGGGTCCGATCAGATTCGATGAGATGAGGACTTACCGCATCGGCCAGTGGCATCCTTTGAATGGCCTCATAGTACAGCGTCATGCTGGTAGCACCAACAAAGCCTCGCATGGCCAGGATCGGCCACAGGCGCTTGGTGCCAAGATAGGACGTCCACTTCTCCGCCCTCACCACCGACACAGTCAGCATCAGGCTGACTGCGCTCCGGATCATCTGTGACGCATGACAGGATCAGCCTGTAGTAAAAGATACCAACCAACGACCACCATGCGCACTGTCATGCAGAGTGGAGACAATAACCATCCCTCATTGCCAAGTCAGAGAAAAATAGGATGGGGCAGTTTGAAGGATGGAGTGCATTTTGGAAGATAATGTGCTTGGCTCTGTTTGCTGTGCACAAGAGGTGAAGAGGATAAGATGCTCACCACAATCTCAAATACTGGCACCCGGCCACCTGTCATGGCCACAGATAGAGCTCCAGTCGACATGATGAGGGCCGCCACAACCATTGTGGCAGTCCCAGAGTCCCAGAAGCTCCTGCATGCTCAAAATCTTTTTGAGAGCAAACCAAGATTACCGCTTTCCCCTCAAATCTGACATATCCTGGTCAGCGTTCACATGGCTTTCAGAGCGTGGTGCTGAGGCCCTCACTTCCGCAGTCTGCGCAGAAAGGACAGGGCTTCGTGCAGCCATCTGATCAGCTTGTTCTGATCCTGATCGCCTCCTGCTGTTTGTCCGGTGGGGCCTGTGTTCTGCTCTGAAGCAGCAACATCTGTGATTCTGATGTCTACATATCCATTACCGCTGGAGTTTGCAGTGCTGCCTGTATTTCTAAGAGGACCTGGGACAAGCAGCGGCATGTGCTCTGCAGCATGATCGTCTCCAATCTCTGTGGTATCTGTCCACTTTTCGGGGCTCCCCTCTGCTGATAAATCTTTGCTGCCTGAGTCAGACCTTAAAAACAAGGATGGACTTGTGGTGCTATTCTTGTCCGTGCGGTTCGGCACGGACGTATCATTGCTGGGTGCGTCCATGTGTACCATTGTAGACAAGGCAATACTTGCAAGATAGTGACTTTATGCATGCTCTCACTCCTTACATAGTGGCACAGCCTGCTTAACCTCGGGGATGTGTAAAGGTATTCAGTGGGGTTGACTATAGCATGCTAATGCTTCAGTGCGATCACAAAGTAAGGACTTGCATTAGACTTGCATCAAGTATATGCCCTAAACAGATAATTTGCGATAAATGACACACTGGGAAAGCACAATACGTTCACCAAACGGTAAAGAACAATCGATGAATGCGAGCAACGAATGATCGCGTGTGATTACCTACATACATCATAACGATTACAATCTATTTCCACCATGTATCGAACTGGAAGAAGCCGGGCCCAGTCTCCCGGGGAAACGTGTGGGCTCTCGTCATGCCCTCTGGAGCCAAGATTGGCTCAAGTGTCTGGCTTAGCTTCCCTCAGCTTCTTCCTCCATCTATGGTGCTGCAGAAGATCATCATGTGAGTCAAATGGGACGTTCTTTGCTCGAAGGAGGTATTCATGTCAGTGGAAACATTTCGGACTGCATTTACTAGTCCTGATGAGACATACCTCAGCCAATCGTGCATGCGTGTTCTGCATCATAAATGGACAAGAGGCTTTCTATCGAAATCAGTGAATCCAGTTTTCAAAGTTTAAGTGTTCGCGTTTGTTTTCTTTCGGAGGTAAGATTCTAATATGAAATCGGGTGCATGCAAGTGTCCGTGTACGTCTGATCACCGTTGATACCATTACATCAGGATGCGTCCGCTGTCTTACATAAGGATCTCCCTTCTTCAAAGTTAATCAAGGACGATTGAAGGGAAGAAATTTGTCGAAGCGCAGATTGCTGTGCAAAAAATGACAATTTATGTTTTGATACAGCTGCAGTCCCAGCAGTGATAGAACGGAGAGCAAACGTGGGAGTTCTTCGCAGAAGTCCAAAACAATGGCTGATAGCATTGGAGAAATATTAGACAGCAACATGCCACAAAGTCCACTCCAGCCAATCATCGTCAACATGACTGCTGAAAGTGCACTACAAAGGGAGCGAGGCCTGCTAGAGCTTAATCGTCTCCTGACCGGTAAAGACACGACCCCATTTCATTTGTTCTGCATTAACATACAGGGCTCCACTGCTGCCATGGCTGTAGAGTGCAACGGCATTCAACTTGTGTGCAGGCAAAGACAGCAGTGGATCTGTGAGCGAGCTTCTGTTGACAGAAGCACTGCGGTTGGTTACATCAGATCACTGGACTCACCGCTTGGCAGCTGTCAACATGGCAAAGGTAAGGCCGAGCCCACACTCGCTGTTCTCTTCGCGTCTTGCAGGAGGTTGCACCAAATTGCACGCACGAGCATGACGTGCAGAAGCCATTGCCACTCACTTCACAAAGAGATCTACTTAATATGACTGTCTTTGGTTAATGCAGGCGCTGCTCAAAGTGGAACAGCCACAAGGCAAAGCTGTGAGCGAAGCCGAGCAGGAGAAGGAGAGGGAGCTGGGAAATCACGTCTTGCAGGGTGCCCTGATTCTCCTTGAGGACCCAGAGTCTCGAGTGCGCTTGGCTGTGGGTGAATATCTGGGGCTGCTGGCCCAACATCAGGGTGTTTCTGTCTGGGAGGAGGCCAGAGACTCTGTTCTGGGCAGCATAGAGCACAGCTGGGTGAGCTCTGCTTCCTCCTGACACTGTCTTGCTTTGCTCCTATGGTGGCCGGGTGCTGCATGTGAAAGCTGATTGCCTGACATAAACTGTGAAGACATTCATCGGCAGAATAGATAATTGCTGATGACATTGTCTCTGCTGATGTCATCATGCAAATGCCCAGTGGCAGTCGAGGATGGCAAATTTTATTGAGTTTGTGCAAAACTGCAGGACCGTGATACAGAGGAGAGCGCTGCCGAGCAGAGGAGCGCGGAGGCTCCCAATGCAGATGGGAGCGGCAATGGCAATGGATTTCTCAGCGATCTCCTGGGAACGTCCTACAGCTTCCAAGCCCCCGGGACCGGTGACATGCGTCATGGCACTGAGGGGTGGCGCAGCCTTGAGACCAGCTTCAAGGCATGGGGCTCTGCACTCCCAGTAAACAGTACACTCGAGGCAATCTGTGAGCTGAGGCTCTATGTGAAGGTCCACAATGTGTGCATGATGTGCGTTCCCCACATGTAGTTCAGTCCTTTGCCGCTGGAGCTGCAGGACACATGCCAATGCATCCACATCATTTCTGAGGCATGTCAGTCGTTCCTCCTTCCAAGGAGTCAGGGCTGCTCGATCTCAGCAAGAAGATAGCATGGTGCAGAAGCTCATTGTTGGCTGTCACAACTGTACAGTTAAGTTTTTAGTGATGCAGTATCAACAGTTTTTTCTATACGCTGCAACAGGCGCTGCAGCATATCATGGAGGGCTGCGGCGCGGCCTTCCAGCCGCATGTGACCCCCGAGCTGCGGCGGCTGCTGTTCCGGGCGCTGCTGCACCCCAACCGCTTCGTGCGCGAGACCTGCTACCACATCACCGCCACGCTGTGCGCGCTGTGCACCAGGCCGCAGCTGGAAGCCTTCGCGCCGGAAGCTGCCGAGCGGCTGCAGGACGGCCTCAGTGAGAACTGGAGCCAGGCGCGCTGCAAACACCTTCGCTTCTCGTCTGCGTGCTTTACACTAATTCTGGCTTACCCAGTTGTGTGTGTTAATTTCTATGAGCTCAGCATGCAGCATGCTTGAGTGGCAAAGAATATCATACTGTTTGTTAAGACAGTCACAATTTCAAGACATGCATTGCACCATCTACTCCTGATGAAGTTCGGTTTGAGTTGCAACATGGCCATGTCTGAGATTATGTCCTCTGGCA
>JADEYI010000766.1_pt1 | contig 35848 bp, 39 predicted proteins | sample 8542331 | NCBI WGS metagenome assembly JADEYI01 (sample SAMN16510988, study PRJNA670497) | mine drainage metagenome | isolation source: biofilm near Copperflume 1 | place: Germany: Marsberg coppermine Kilianstollen | collected 2018-02 | reverse complement strand
AGTGGAGCCTGCTCTATGCTTCGTACACGCGCCGTACGCAGACCCCAGCAGCGGTTGATCTTGCGGCCATCGCCCGGTTTGCGGTGTGCGCGGCGGTGATGGCCCTGGTGCTCGCGCTTGCCTTCGCGCCGTTTTCGAAAGCGGGGAGGCTGGCAAACCTGGAGATTGCCGTCGCGGGGACAATCGCCGGGGTCGCGATCTATGGCGGCATGGCACGCTGGCTTAGGGTGGCGGAGTTCGAAGAGGCGGTGGCGCGGGTGGCGGCGCGCATCGGGCGCAGCGATGGTGTGGCGGCCGCGGAGTTGGAAACGGAGGACCCGTATCGTTGATGGGACGACGTGAGCTTGCCAGGCGGGCATGACCACCGCGATAATCGCACAAATGTTCGCTCTCTTGGCCCGGGCATGACCGACCTTCACGCACGCCTCCGCGAAGCGCTCCACCAGCCGCTGCGCGAAGGTGGTGGAGCGCGCATTGAGAGCGTCACCGAGTTGTCGGACCTTTCCGGGCTGGGCGGCCACTGGTTCCGGTCGCCGCACGGCCCTGGTTATGTTGTTGAGAGCGTCTACGAACCGGGCCACGTCCACGGCGAGATCGCGCTCCATCGCAGCCTGTCGCTGGACCTCGTGCGGCTCGCCGGGCAGATTCGCGACCCTCGGCTTGCCGCCTGCGACCCACGCGGGCTGCTCTACGTGGACACGGAGACGACGGGGCTCGGCGGCGCCGGGACGATGGTGTTCCTCGCCGGAATCGCACGCTTCGAAGGCTCGCTCCTGCGGCTACGCCAATATCTCCTGCCCGCTCCGCAATACGAAGGCGGCCTGCTGGGCGGGCTGGCGGAGGAGCTGGCGTCGGCGGCCGCGCTGGTGAGCTACAACGGCAAGTCGTTCGACCTGCCGTTGCTGGAGTCGCGGTACATCCTTGCACGGATGGCGCCGGCGTGGAGGGGGTTGCCGCACCTGGACCTGCTGCACCCAAACCGGCGGCTGTTTCGGGGTTCGTTCGATTCGCATCGCCTGGTGCGCATCGAGGTGGAGCTGTTGGGCTTCGAACGCGCAGACGACTGTCCTTCCGCGGAGGTACCGGAGCGCTACTTTCGCTTCCAGCGATCCAGCGACCCCACGCACATCTTGCCAGTGTTGCGGCACAACGCCTGGGACATCCTTTCGCTGGTGGCCCTGGCCGCGCACCTGGCATCGGTATGCGATAGCCGCGACTACCCCCTGCAAACTGCCCGTGCGGCCGAGTATGCAGGGGACTATGCGGGGGCGGCCCGCGCCTTCGCGACAGCGGCTGCATCCGCCACCGCCCGCGGACAGCGAGTTGAAGCAATGGAACACGCGGCCCGCTGCCATGCGAAGGCAGGCGACCACCTGGAAGCGGCGCGCTGGTGGCGCCTGCTGATCGAGCAGCCAGGCAACCGGCGGCTGACGCCATACGTCGAACTGGCGAAGATCGAGGAGCATCACAACCACGATGTTCCCGCCGCCTACGCGCTCATTGACGAAGCTCACGTGCTCCTTGTGCGCGGGATCGCACAGCCAGGGCGCGCATCGGGCGAAGCGGGGGCGGCCGCGCTGGAGCATCGCCGGGAGCGGCTGCGGCGCAAGCTCACGCAGCGTGCGACGGCGGTCAGCTAACTCATCCCGAGTTCGTCCAGGCGAGCGTCGCTGATGCCAAAGTAGTGGCCAATTTCGTGCAGGACGGTCTTGCGCACCTGGTCGCGTACCTCGTCATCGGTCGAGCAGATCGCCTCGATGTGCTCCTGGTAGATGCTGATCTTGTCGGGCACGACGAGGTTATACCCGGTTCCCCCGCGCTTGGTCAGGGGGATGCCGTGATAGAGGCCGAGGAGCAGCTTGCCGGGGCCGCTGCCAGCAGCCTTGCGGTCGCGGGCTGTGGGGCGTGGTTCGACAACGACCTCGACGTTTACGACGCGCTCGAGCAGGTCAGGCGGGATCTCGGCGACCGCTTCGCGCACCAGCCGGCGAAAGTCCGCGCGTTCCAGCGTCTATCTCCGCGAGGGAGACGCGCTCCAGAGTGTGCGAAAGCCGACGCCGCGGATGGCATCCCGCTGGAGCGCGCGTTCGCGGGCGACCAGCTCGGCCAGCGCTTCATCGGCGAGCCGCACTGCCTCCACGTGGCCGCCATCGCTCACGCGTCGCATGACTTCATCCCACACGCCGCTTTCCGCGAGTGATGTCGTGAACTTCGGCCACCACACACTCACGATGCGATCGGGCAGAGCGAAGCGGGGGCGCAACTGTTTGAGGCTGCGATAGCGCTCTTCGACAGACTTCACGGGGTCGACGACGCGCACCATGGGGCCATCGATCTCCGTCGTCCGGAAGTCGAGCAAGAGGCGCTGTCCAACCGTGACGAAGCGGATGGCGATCACGTCGTTCGTGCGGATGGTCGATGCGATCTCGGCGAGATCGACGCTGTAGTCGTTGTCCATGGGGATCCTGAGTGTACGTCCTGCACCGGCGCAGGGAAACCGGCCGGGACGGGCGCCTGTCATGGCTGGTGGGTGAGTGTCTGACGGTTCTGGAACTCACGGTCGGCACGCTTGCCGCGATAGACGCGCATATCGATGGCACGGGTGACCTGCGGCGTGAGCCGGAACAGGAGACGCGGCTCCGTCTGCATGTTGGCAAAGAAGGCATCGACCGCCGATGCATTGGCGAGATCGCCACGGCCAACGTACTTTTCGGCGAGTTCGCGGGAGATGGGCCAAATATCGAACGCGGGCCGTTCGAAGGGCTCGCAGACGCCATCGAAGCCGACGTGGCCGGAAACGGGGGCGGTGGCTTCGATGCAAAGCGAGGCGCGGCCATCGTGGAGGAGTTGCTTGCACCACACGCGGGAGTAGGTGCCGGTGATCCAGATGACGCCCTCTTTCCACAGCCACCAGACGGGGACGGTGTAGGGCATGCCATCGCGGCGCAGGGTGGAGAGCACGCCGACATGGGGCTCACGGAGGAAGTCTGCGAAGGTCTGCGGGTCCATTCGGGGCATATAGGAATTCTGGGTGGTGGCGATTCTGTTGTCGACACCGCCACTTGCCACACTGCCGCCGGCTTCGAACGTTAGGCCGGCCGGCGGGCGCGCTACTCTGCCAGAAGATCGGCGGTGGGAGGCCGGGCAGCGCTCCAGTCTTCGCGCAAGAGCGCCATCTGGAGGACATCGTCGTAGCCGCCATCGCGCCAGAGGTGTTGGCGCAACCGGCCCTCTTCCACGAACCCGCAGGCGCGGAAGCAGCGGATGGCGCGCTCGTTGGTGGCAGCGACCGTGAGCCAGACGCGGTTCATGTTGAGGAGGCGGAAGGCATACTTGGTCAAAAGCTTCACGGCATCGCTCCCGAAGCCACGGCCCTGGTAGTCGCGATTACCAATCACAATTGTGAGTTCGCACGAGCGGGCGAACTGGTCGACGTTTGAGAGGCGGCAGTGGCCGAGGAAGTCGGACTGGGTTTCAATGCCAAACCAGACATCGCTTCCCGGTGCAGCGAGGAAACGTTCAACTATCCCGCGGACCGCCTCGGCTGGGCGGGGCAGCGGAGGCTCGGGCGAGGTGAGCAGTTCCAGCTCCACATCGTTCCGGAACTCCGCGTAACGGCTGATGTCTTCCGGGTGGATTGCCCGGAGGATGGCCCTTTCGCCCTTCAACATAGAGTTCTACCCTCGACTGTCCGCCCCGCATCCCACAACAGGAGTATCGACAAAGGGCGGTCAACCCGTAGCAGGGCCGGCCAGTTCGTAGCGCGGCGGCTCGATCCACTCGCTCGTGGGCGGGTTCTCCTGGGAACGGCGGGCCGCCCTGCGCTCTTCTGTTGCAAACTTCGCCGCCTGCTGAATGATCTGCCGGCGGTAGCGGGCATGTTCCTCTTGCTTCGCTGCTTTGACCCTCGATGGGCCGCGTGGTTTGCCCGGGTAGACCTTGAGGCGCCCTTCCTCCTGGAGCTGGTTGAGGTGGACGCGGACGTTGTTGTCGGCGGCGCGATGAAGGCGCTTGTCGATGTCGGGATAGAGCAGAAGCATGATGTCCCAGCTGCTCATGGCGCCGCCGCCTTCAAGCGTCTTCAGGATTTGCTGTTCACGCATATTGCGGTGGTCAACGTATTGCTGGAGGCGTTCGCGCGGGTCGTTCACGAGCGGGCCATGGCCCGGACAGATGACCTTCAGGTGGGGGAGTTCGAGGAGGCGGGCGAGCGTACGGCGGTAGTCGCCCAGGTTGTGGATGGTGGTGGTGCCGGTGCCGAGGAGCGTGTCGCCGCTGAAGAGGACACCTTCGTTTTCGAGGTAGTAACAGACCGAGTCAACGCTGTGGCCGGGCGTGAGGAGGACGCGCAAGTTGGTGCCTCCGCCAAGCTCAAGCACCTGTCCATCGGTGAAGGTGGTGACGCCGGATTTCGGAAGCCTGCCCTTGAGCAGGGGAATGGCACTCTTCGGGGCGACCACGTCCGCCTTGAGTTCATCGTGCACCCACTTGAGGTTGCCGCTGTGGTCCGAGTGGTGATGGGTGATGCCGGCAAGGGCAATCTCGGCGTGTTCAGTGGCGGCGAGATAGCCGCGGAGCATCCACCGGTAGCGGTCGAGGGCTTCGCCCGAGTCAATGGTCAGGACCTGGCCCCTGCCGACGAGGTAGATGCTTGTGAACTGGGGATGCATCGGGTCATCGTCGGGGACCTGGACGGCGCGGACGGAGGTGGAGACGTGCATGGGGGAAGTATAGAGACGAGAGACGAGAGGCGAGAGACGAGGCACGAGAGACGAGATGGCGGGAGGCGTTGTGGCGGCGCGGGCTGTCACGCAATCGCACGATCTTGCAACCAACTGGGGGAGCGGGACGGCCGAGATCTAGGGTGTGCTTCCATCGTTCTTGCGCCGCCCTTCCACACACCAACAGGTCGAACAGCTCATCCGCCAGGGTGTCGGGGTACGGGAGGCTGCCTGGTCGTTAGCCCCTGCGGGCGATGCTTCGGCAGCAGGGAACCAGATCGAGGCGATCGTGGGCTGGGTGCGATCGGCCATGGGCGAAATGCGACGCCCCTACGGCATCGACCATGTGGCCCTGGCGCTCGCCTGCCGCGACACGTCCGGCCGCATCCTTTGCAGCAACTCACTCGGGGTGAGCCGTCCCGCGAGCTTCTATGGGCCGGATGCGGGGAGACGAGTTGAGGCGTTCCTGCGCGATGTCGAGCAGGTGCGCAGCGAAGCGGAGATGGAAGTGGTTGCCGCGCTCTTGAGCCTGGGCGACCTCGCCTTCGAGCTGCGAAGTGAGCGGGCCGCCTGAGGCGACGCGGGATTCGCGCGCGCCTTGTTATGCACTATGATTGCGGCATCTCATTCGGCGGTGCCCGAGGGGTGCGCGCCCAAAAGGAAAGCCCTTGGAATTTCGAAACGCAGTGATTGTCGATGGAGCGCGCTCCGCATTTGCGAAAGGTGGACGTGGCAAGCTCGTCGCCACGCGGCTCGATGAGGCTGGCGCCCAGGTACTCCGCGGCCTCCTGGAACGGAACCCGAAGGTTACCGCCGATATGATTGAAGACATCGGCCTCGGCAACGTGGCCGGTGCGGGAGAGCTCGCGGGCATTGGGGCAGACACGGTCGCGCACCTCGCGGGGCTGCCGTCGGAAGTTTCGGCCTTCGATTCCAACCGCCAGTGCGGCTCTTCGATGGAGACGCTGCACCGCATCGCGCAGTCGATAATGGTCGGCGCAACGGATTGCGGCGTGGCCCTCGGGATCGAGCGCATGGGCCGGCAGCTCGGTGGCGGCGGGACACGCGAGACCACCCGGATCACCGAGTTCAACAAGCGCCGCCTCGAGCAGAACTCGGTGCAGCGCAACCTCGCAAAGAACCATTTCGACGACTTTTCAGTGCCGTTCCAGGACGAGATCCTGGACTATTCGCCGGTGCTTTCGATGACACAGACGGCGCAGAACGTGGCTGAAGTGTATGGCCTCAGCCGTGAAGACCTTGATGCCTTCGCCGTTGAAAGCCACAAGAAGTCTGTTGCTGGTTACGAACGTGGCGCGTACCGCGACGAGATCATCCCGCTTGAAGTGGAAGAGCCGGTCTTCGATGAGAACGGCAACTGGGTCGAAGCGGAGCACGGCAAGACGATCGTTTTCGACCGCGACGAGTGCATCCGCCCGGGCACAAACATCGAATCGCTGGGCCAGTTGCCGACGGTGAAGGGCATTGTCAGTCCCACCGGCGCCGAGCTCCGGATCACGGCCGGCAACAGCTGCCCAACGAACGACGGCATCAGCGCGGTCCTCATCATGAGCGAAGAAAAGGCGCGCGAACTCGGCCTCGAACCGCTGGCGCGCATCGTCGGCTTCGGCGTCGCGGGTGTGAAGCCGCAGGTGATGGGCCTTGGCCCGATCCCCGCGACGAGGAAGGCGCTGCGCCATGCGGGCATTACCGCCGACCAGATCGACCGGGTCGAATTCAACGAAGCGTTCGCCGCGCAGGTGATCCCTTCCTGCAAGGAGCTGGGCATCCCGCTGGACCGCGTGAACGTCAACGGTGGTTCCATCGCCATCGGGCACCCGCTCGGCGCGACTGGCGCGCGGCTTGTCCTCACCGTCGCCCATGAGCTTCGCCGCAGCGGTGGCCGCTATGGGCTCGCCACGCAGTGCATCGGCGCCGGCATGGGCATCAGCACGATCATCGAGCGCATCTAGGCGCGCGACCCAACGACCATCAGAGGGGCCGGAGCAATCCGGCCTCTCATTTTGTGCGGAGCCTTACGGGACCCGCCCATCCCGGCGCCGTAGGGAGCGGAGGTGTTGCAGTTCCCTATAGGCTGTGGGGGATTCTCTGTCCAGCAGACATTGCGAAGGGCCTGGACGGGGCTGTAGCATCGCACCGGAATCACCGGTGGCGATTCAACGCTGCCGCGGAGGTACGGCACCCCGCATGATTGAGCCGCGCGACCAGCTACAGTTGATACAAGACCGATGCGTTCCGGCGTGGACTGGTCCGCGCCTCGCCGTAGTGACGTTGGCCGCCGTGGCGGCAACCGACGCGCAAATCGCAAGCACATTGCTTATCACTGAACGGTCTGTCCGTCGCCATTTGCAAGAGGGCTCAGCCCGCGTTTTCGAATCGACCGGCACCGAGGCCACTCGGGGCGCGCTGGTAGCGTGGTTCTGGATTCATTCTGGCTGCTGCATGGCGGGAGCGATCCGATTGCTGGAGACAGGCCGCTTGTTGAAGATCGCGTAAGTCGTCCACCCGCAGTCCCCAACGCGTCCCTCCGCAGCGTTCTTTGCGACACACGATCCACCCATACTGGCTCCACCGGCGGCTGTCGGTGAGGAAGGAGAAGCCTTGATGCACCCTAACAGAACTCGTGAAGTCGGCCAGTTCTCGCTGAACCACCCAACTGAGCCACCGCCGAAGGGCGCGGGGGTTCCGACGCAATGACGAAGCTCTCGGTGCTGATTCTATCACTCGGAATCATACTGGGCTGGACGCTTGGGCCAGGACAGCATAGTGCGAACGCGCAAACCGTCGTCATTTGCGCGGCGTCGAGCTTCGGCGACGCAGCGGCGTTCCAGTCTTCAGTTGGCTGCCCAGTGCCGGGCATTCTGTCCGACACTTCCACGCTGAACAAGTGGGATGCTTCATGGGCAATGTATCTCGTGGCCCAGAGCACATTCAGCAGTTGTGGCTCATGCAACCTAGACACTGCTTTCGATGCAAATAGGAGCGGCAGTGGGACGTTTTATGTATTAGGTCAACACAACGTCAGCATCGCTGGATACACGCCGGGGTACGGCGTCACATACTGGTATTTCAACGCCTAGGGCAAGCCGCTCGGCGGCAGAAAGCGGGATAGTCGTAATGAGAAGCTTCCGCGGCAAGGACGGCTTTCGCACCGCAGCAGCGCTCGCAACGATGGCTGTGGTCGCCGTTGCGGCAGGAGCATTGATGCGGAGCACGCTGGGAGGCGACGCATCGGCGCGCGCAACCGGTGCGAATACGATTCCGGCAAAGGGGGCTCCGGTAGCGCTTACGGCGACTCAGTGCAGGGCCGCGGCATCGATGCTCTCGCAGCTAGAGAAGGAGTCTACCCTGGGCTCATTGCCTCAGCACCTCACCCAGGGGGATCTTGCGAAGCTAAACGAAGACGTTAGGCAGAGTACTGCCTGGGTGAGCAAGGGCTGCCCGGCCGACGCCGTCCGAGGCTACTACCCATCTCCAGGGGGTAAGGGAGGGGCCATTCAGATCCTGACTGTACAGTCGTGGGGGGGCGAATCGCTAGACGGCAAGAGCCGCATCGACATCCGGCCCGTCTCACCTTGAGGTGGGTGATCCCACTCTAGCGGGCCGCTCCAGTACCATGTGTGCGTGCGTCTCACTCTCGAACTCGAACGCGCAGGGCCGGTGCCGCCGTTGCCGGGCGATGGCGCGGCGCTGGTAGCGTTTATGTCGTTTGCCATTTCCCGCGGCTTCGGGGCGACACACCCGCTGATCGCCCTGGCCGACCGCCTGCACGATACGCTCCACGTCCGCCTCGGGCCGTTGACGACGTTCTATGACGCCGAGGCGGAAGATAGCGAGGACCGCGAAAAGCTGGCGCTGGCGTGGCAGGACCCCGCGCCTCTGCGGGAATCGCTGCAAGCTGTGGCGTCGGCAATTCGTAGCGACGCGCAGTGCCAGGCGCTGGCGCATCGAGCCGGGACGGACGAGCTCGGTGCGCAGGCGGCAGCGCTGATCCCGGCCCTCTGCGATGCCGAAGCCGCTGGCGAGCGCGTGCGCCTGGTGTACTGCCTGTGATGCGCCGCCGGCGCGAGACGAGACAGGCTCGCGAGCGGTGGGTCTTTGGCGCGACGGCGCCGGTCGCGCGGATGGTGGCATCCCAGGTCGCCATGGCATTGATTACGCCGCGCGTGGCCCGGATCATCGATCTCATCGACCTCAAGCCTGGCAAGCGCTACGCCGACATTGGCTGCGGCACGGCTGCGTTTGCCCACCTGATCGCGGCGCGCGCGGGCTGCGATGAGCCCCCGGTGACGCTCGACCTTGCTCGTGGCCCGGGTCCGGTCGATGCGGTTGTGCTGCCCGAGCACCTCCCCCTGCGCGATGACTCGGTCGATGCGCTGACCTGCCTCTACTACATCCGGCGCTTTGATGACGATGCCGTGCACGCACTCGGCAGCGAGATCCAGCGCATCCTTGCACCCGGCGGCGCCGCGCTCGTGATGGAAGTTGCCCCCGTCAAGAGCCAGCTCCTCGAACGCTTCCACCGTTGGTTGCTCAGGCCCGGCTGCCGCGATGTCGACCTTCGCGGGTGGGGGCGGCTCGCAGCGCTGTTCACGGAGGTGGGCTTCGATGCGATTGACCTTGTGAACGTTGGCCCGTTCCTCGTCCCGCCGGTGCCGCGGGTGGGCGTGCTGCTGCGGCGCGCTGCTGCGCAGGCCGAGTAGGTGCCGCGAAGCGCGCCCACCCTCGTAACGCCGTTTGACGAAAATCAAACGAGCGAAGGATCTGGCCGGATAACCCATTGCGAGACCATAGCCAAAGCGACGCGGACGTCCTGAGGAATCTGTCCATCGACGTCGTATATCGGCGGCATCGCAGAGACATGCGCGTTCCCCAATGCGAGGTCGTCGAGATCTGCGTCCAGGAACACCTTGAACCCGAGTCCGCGAAGTGTGCCCGCTGAGATGGAGAGGACGCCCCAACCGATGCCAGGCGCCTCCCCAAGCAACTGCACCGCGGTGGTCAGGTTTGCGTCATAGAACGAAAGCGACCGTTCGAAGTGTTGAGTTCGAAGGTTAAACGCGACAGGTTTTATTCGCCCCGTCGCCTTTTGGACAGCCCTGGGCATGGCACGGCGGAGGAGGAGCGACGCGTCAGGCGGGGAAGGTTCAGGCGGGCCGCTCAATCCGCTCCACGATGTCATCCTCGTTGACGACTGTTGATGGTGCCAACACAGCGCCAGTTCGCGCGTCCTGGACGACCATCTCCAACCTCCTTCCGCTGGGCGGAATGTCGATGATCAAGGTCGCGCCGGCTGCAAGGACGCTGATTTCTATGCTCCCATCCTCTCCCAGGGCAACATCGATCGAACTCGCGTCGGCACGGCTGTCCCGACCGATGAGTCTCAGCAAATTCGTCGCACGGAGAGTTGCCAGGCCGGACGGGAGGTCGAACCCATCGACTTTGGCCGAACGGTGGGCCGCCTCAAGGTCGGCTATCACCGCAATCATCCGCGAGGGCGTAGGAGCACTACGTGACACACGTCCATGATAGCGAACCAGGCGGGGGATCGCAGCGGGCGCTTCCGGGCCGTGCTCTCAGCCTCCTTCCGCGAACACCAGCCCCTTGGTAGGCTGCGCAGCCATGGCTTCGTTCAAGATCTGGGTGCTGGCTTCGCGCCCGTTCTCCTTCACGGCCGCGGTCGTGCCCGTCGTGATTGGCACCCTGCTGGTGGCACCAGAGCACTTCTCCTGGTGGAAGGCGCAGCTCGCCGTCGCCGGGTCTGTCTTCTTCCTTGCGGGCACGAATTTCGTGAACGACTCGTTTGGCGCGGTGCTGGCGCGCGGCCTGGGCACCAACTGGCTGGTGGCGTCGCTCTGACGGTGCCGGGGAATACGCGCGGTGCCCGGCGTTGCCGACGATCCTTCCGTGGGAAAGGTCATCTGGGCTGTGGTGTTGCTCGCGTTCCTCGGCACCGCGCGTTGCTACAACGCCGACGTGCCGGGTGCACTCGCCGGTCTGCCGGTGGTGGGTGCAATGGTCGCCCCGCAACCGACGACGCCCGCCTATGTGAACGCCATTGGCACACCGGCGGCGGTGGCGCTGCCGAAGGCTGACCTTTCAAAGTGGTTTCCAAACCCTGCGACCGACCCCTACGACCCGGCGATGTGGACAAGCGTGCGGGACGTGCTCGCCTTCACCGGGACGCAGGCAGGATTCACACAGGTGTGCAAGCTGGCGAGCGCAGCCGCCGGGCAGGACCGAAGCGCTCACCCGGAAGTGGGAGCCCTGGCCTGCAGCGCCGACCCTTCGGTGACAGCACTTCAGCCGATCGCGATCAAGCTCCTCGAAGCGAAGGCAGCACTTGCGCTCTGGACGAAAGGCGCGCCCGGGTCATCGACGGCGGCGATCCAGGGCGTGCAGGCGGAAATCACTAACCTCTGTGGCGGCGACGCGATCGCCCGCAATGGCGGGCCGACCTCGTGGTTCGCGAAAATGTGTGCGAAAGCGGCCGACACCGCCTACCTGACGGGTGCTCCCCCGGCGACGTTCACCGCATTCGGCGACGCCTTCACCCTCGTCGCCGCAGAGATCGCAAAACGCGACCCGAAGGTGGCACAGGCACCCGCCTACTTTGGCGCCACGCCGTAACTCGACAATCAGCGGAAGGCGGCGGGGCGCAAGGGCCACGCTATGAGTGCGGGCGGCGCTGCTGGGAAAGCCTGAAGAGGTCGGCCCAAACGTTGAAGATAGCCTCGTGGGGACGGGCCCCGGCGTCGAGCCCGGCCGCTTTCAGGACAGCCAGGAGCCGCTGTCGATCCGCCGGCCTCCCAAGATTTCGGAGGAGCGTCGTCCGTCCATCGCCGAAGCCGCGGCGCACGAACGACTCGAATGCCACACGCTCGTGTCCCACAAAGACCGCGCGCGGACGATGGTTCAGACTCACGAGGACACTATCGCTCGCGGGACGCGGGAGGAAGTCCGAGCGCTGCAGCGCGAGGACAACATCCACCACATACACGTTCTTTAGCAGGATCGAGGCCTGGGTGTCGTGCCCGACCCCGGCCCACTTCGTCGCCGCCTCCCGTTGTAACACAAGGAACGCCTCCGCGGGCGGGTGGTCGAGTGTGAGGAGCCGTCGCATGAGCCTGGCGGTCACCCCGTAGGGGACATTCGCGATGATTTTGTAGGGAGTGCGCGCGGGAAGCTCGACTGCGAGCAGGTCGCCGAGCACAGCGTTGACGCGCGGTTCATCGCGGAAGCGATGCTTCAGCTGCACCCACATCGCGCGGTCCAGTTCGACTGCGACGACCTTTGCGTAGCGTGAGAGTAGGGCTGCGGTGAGCTGGCCGTCGCCGGCTCCCAGGTCGAACACGAGTTGTGGTGGCGCGAGTCCAGTGGACGCGACGATGCGCACCGCCGCCGCGTCACGGAGGCGGTGTTGGCCAAGGGCTATGGTGTGAGGCGAACGAACAAGAGGACGCTGCATGCTGCTGCTCCGCGCATGCCATCGGCGACCAGGCTTGAAGCAATATCAAACAGGGAGTGCCGACAGCGAACGGCCCCTCCGGCGGAGGGGCGACGGCTCACCTGCGAGGGCGCTCGGCGACAATGGCCGGGCACCGGCGCTAGCGCAGGCGATTCGTGCGGAGCAGTGTTCGTATCGACATCGATGCCATCTCTCTGCGCAGTTTGGCCGCCTTTCCTGGTGCCCGCAACCGCCGGCGGGCAATTCGGTGGCGCTGGGCACCTAACCGCGCACCCATCTGGGAAGGCACAAGACGTCTGGTCAAGGAAGAGGTCATCTTCGTGGTCAGCGAAGTCCCATGGGGTGGCTTCACTCCCGCGCTCTCGGGGAGGCCATTTTCACCGAGGCCGATGACAAGGCAATCCGCGCCCTGAACAGTGACTGCGCGGAAGAGACGGGACGCGGCGAACCCAGAGTTCGCGTCGGGGATGAATTAATCGACCCACCAGCTGCCGTGAGATCGGAGACCGTCCCGCTCGTCGGGCGCGATCCCGGCGGCACTAATGAATTGCCGGATCTGGGACGCGTGCTCAGTCGTATGTCCCACCAGAGCCATGATGATCCGCGCATGCGGCTGGCCGCCGTAGCGGTGAGCGGACGGCAGCGGTGTCGCGGCCTTCTCATCGGACATGCCCTCGAGCGTGCGGCTCACCCGCTGGCGACCATAGTCAATGTAAGCGAGCATCTCAGCGCGCGACCAGGCCGCGGGCAAGCTCGGAAGGTCGCGCCAGTGTGGGTGCCCGGTGAAAGGCGGTGGTGGGGTCCATGGACCGGACTCGCCATTCAGGTCGTAGTCGATAAGTTCGAGTGAGTGCCATGCCACGCTCCACGGAGTCGACCATCGCTGGACCCAAAGCTGGGCCAGTGCGCGGCGCTGTCCGGGGTCCGTGACGGGATGCCAGTCCGATCCGAGGAACTCGCGATCGGGGTCCGGCGCCGGAACGTGCCACATGCTCGTTTCCCACAGTATGTCCGTGCAGTCCCGCACCGCCGCAGCCAACAGATGCAGGGCTTGCTCGAAGCTCTGACCGAGGCTCTCCACCCAGATTGATGCCATACGTCCTGACGCTACGCCCGGTTGGGGGCAGATGTCCAAAGCTAACGAACGGCGTGCTGGCTGCTCGGGACTGAGACGCCAAAAGCCCCGAGTGGAACTCCAGCCAATTCGGACTTTCAGCGTAATGGCGGTATCCTCCTTCCTGTCCGTAGAGGCGGCGCGACCTCAATGGCCCGACTGGTGCGATGCCGACGTCGCGCGACATCTGACCGAAACGTTGCGCCGGTATGCTCGGCAGGATGCAACGGGACCGGTGGCGCGCGCTCAGGGCGGGGATCGTGACGGGCGCTTCGGATGCCGATCCGTCGGCCATCGTCACCTGCACGCAGGTGGGCGCATCCACTGGCTACGGGCTCCTCTGGCTCTTCCCATTCACTACTGCCGGCCTCATCTGGCTCGAATCGCTGGCCGCGCGGATCGGCATTCGTCGCGGGCGCGGCATCGCGACCTTGCTGAGCGAGCGGTTTGGCGCGCCCACAGCGTGGGCCATCTGCTCGGTGTTCATCGGCGTGAACGTCGTCAACCTTGCGGCCGATGTTGCCGGGGCAACGTCCATTCTCAACGAGTTAACGGGCATCCCGCAGCCGCTGGCCGTGATCATGGCCGCCGGCGTGCCCGCGGCAGTGCTTTCCTTCGGCACATTCAGCCAGGTGCGGCGGGTGCTGCTCTTCCTGACGCCGCTCTACCTGCTCTATGCGCTGGCGGCGGTCGCCGCGCACCCTGCGGGGCTGCTCCAGCCGTCAGCATTCGTCCCGCGTGCGAATATCCGCGACCTTCTATTCGCCGGTGTGGGCCTCGCCGGTGCAATCCTCACGCCTTACGTGTTTTTCTGGCAGGTGGAGGACACTGCCCAACGCGAGCGGCGCTACGGCGAGGCTGAGACTGAAGGTGGATCCGGCGGCATGATCTTCGCCAATATTGTCCTCCTCTTCGTCGTGCTGATGGCCGCTGCCACGCTCCACAGCACGACCGGGAGCGGACTGCAACTGGCCACCCTGCGGCAGGCCTCCGACGCGCTCCGGCCGCTGCTCGGGAGGGGCGCCTTCGTCTCCTTTTCGGCGGCGATCCTGGCAAGCGAGCTGATCGCAGCCCCGGTGATCGCGGCAGTCTGCGGTTATGTCGTGGCCAACCTTACGCAGCGCCGCGCCGGGCTGAGCCCCACAACTGGCGAAGACGTTCTACCTGGCGACATTTGCGGCGCTTCTGCTGGCCGCTTGCTTCGCGCTGCTGAACGTCAACCCGGTCGGGCCGCTCTTCTGGGCGCAGGTGGCCAACGGCTGCTTGCTGCCGCTGCTGATTGTCTTCCTCGTGATCGAAGCCCGTGGGACGTGACGCTTCTCGCGCCCGCCTGCTACTCGAGGATCCAGCGGTCCACGTCCCGCTGCCAGGGGATGATCTCTTCGGGCCGGAAAAACAGCGCCGATTCCCGCTCGCCGCTGGCAGGGCTATCGCTGGCGTGGACGAGGTTGCGGCCCTTTTCGAGGCCATAGTCGGCGCGGATGCTGCCCGGTGTCGCCTCGATCGGGTTGGTCGAACCGATAGCAGACCGCACCGCCTGCACCGCCGAAGGCCCTTCGAACACAGCAGCGATGACCGGACCGCTGGTGATGTAGGTGACCAGCCCGGGGTAGAACGACTTGCCAACGTGCTCGGCATAGTGCTGCGCCGCAAGTGCCTCATCGATGTGGATCAATTTGAGGGCGATGATGCGGAGGCCCCTCCGCTCGAGCCGGGCGATGACTTCGCCGGCGAGGCCGCGCTGCATCGCATCGGGCTTTGCAAGGACAAGGGTGCGTTCGGTAGCTGTCATTACGGTACTCCTTCAGGTGGCGGCCGGTTGGGCGGGGTCAGCCGGTGAGACGTGCTGCCGCGGGATTGGGCCGGGGCGTGGTGATGTTCGGCTCACGCAGATACACGGCCTCAAGCTCTTGTTCGTGCCCATCCGGAAGATGGGCCAGGCCCAGCGAAAGCGCCGCCCGGCAGCGTGCTTCCGGTAGTACCTCAATGCCACCGAGAGCACCGGCCCCTTCGCCGGCAAGCACACGCCCGCGCAGTTCGTCGCCCGGCGCGGCCCAGAGGTCACCGGTCGCGGCCCCATCGCGGAACTGCTGGGCGGCGAAGTTGCCCCGGCCGGCTGGATGAATGACCGTCGCCTCGCGCAGGCCGGAAGCTGCGAAAGCTGCCTCCATTGTGCCGACCCCCGTGATAGGGACGTTCCGCGCGAGGGCCAGTCCCTGGGCGGTGGCAAGCCCGACTCGCAGGCCGGCATAGCTGCCGGGGCCACGGACCACGACGATCCCGTCGATCTGCTTCCCATCCAGCAGCTCGCTGATGGCAGCGAGGAGCAGCCGCGAATGATCCTGGGCGCCATCGCGCACAAGTGAACGCACCACTACTCCGTGCTCTGCGACGGCGAGGGCGAAATCGGTGGAAGCCGTGTCGATCCCGAGGATAGTGCTCACGCCGCTCCGAGCGATTGCAAGAGTTCAGCACCGCGGGAGCCGCGGGGGAGGAAGCGCAGCTTGCGCTGCCGCTCCACGTCGCCATAGCGCAATTCGACAACGAGGCCATCGCCGGGAAGCAGCTCGGCGCCCCGCTCCGGCCACTCGATGACGAGCACGCCCCGCTCGGCATAGTCCCACAACCCGAGGTCATCCAGCTCTTCGACATCTTCGAGCCGGTAAAGGTCGACGTGGAAGAGCGTCTCGCGGCCGCCATATTCGTTCATGAGGACGAACGAGGGGCTGTTCACCGGCGCGCCGCAATCGAGGCCGCGGCCGATGCCCTGGGTGAGGCAGGTCTTGCCCGTCCCGAGGTCGCCGCTCAAGAGGACGATGTCGCCCCTGCGCAAGATGCGCCCGAGGCGCTCGCCAAGCTGGCGTGTCTCTTCTTCGCCTGTCGTGGCCAGCTCAAAAGGATGCTGTTCTGCCATCCGCGCCAGTATATCGACGGTGTTCGTTACGCCATAACGCGCCGAAGGCAACATACTTCGATCCAGGTCAGTCCCCTGCAGGCCGGTGGGCCTGTACGCTGTCTCCCATGCGCGTCGCACTGCTCTCCGACGTCCACTCCAACCTCGCCGCCCTCGAAGCCGTGATCGAAGCAGCACACAAGGCAGGCGCCGAAGCAGTCTGGCACATGGGGGACCTCGTGGGCTATGGGCCGGACCCGGACGCTGTCGTGGCAGTGATGCAAGCGGAGGGGGCCGAGTGCGTGATGGGGAACCACGACGCGGCAGCGCTCGGCCTCATGCCAATCACCGACTTCAACGACATGGCGAAGGAGGCGGTGCTCTGGACCGCCGCGCGCATCTCCGAAGCGACGCGTGTGTTCCTCAGCGCCCTTCCGCAGACTCGGTCGGATGGGCGGTACACGTGCTGCCATGGCACGCTCCGTGACCCGCTCTGGGAATACCTGGATACCTATGACGCCGCGCGCGCCCACTTCGATGCGCAGACGACTCTGTGCAGCATCGTCGGCCACACGCACCGCCAGATCCTGCTCACACGGGGGGCATCCGGTGAAATCGAGGCATTGACCCCGGAGGAGGATGGCGTCTACGCGATTGCGGGCGACGATACCGCCACCCGCTACTGCATCAACCCGGGCGGGGCCGGGCAGCCGCGCGACGGCGACCCCCGCTCCTGCTATGCGCTACTGGACACGAGCGCCGGCAGCGTGAGCTTTCACCGCGTCGCGTACGATATCGCTACTACTCAGCGGCGCATCCGCGAAGCGGGCCTCCCCGAAGCGCTCGCTGAGCGGCTCTCAATCGGACGCTGAATCGTCTTTCCCGGAGGATCCCCAACCCGTGACCGAACCCCTCACCGTGGCCTTTGCATTTCGCATCGACGACGACCAGGTGGCGCGCATCGAGGCACTCGACCCGCGCATCCGCATCATCAATCTCTCTGAGATTTCCGGCCGCCAGGCGCCTGAGGGAGCGGCGAAGGCCGCCGTCCTGGACCGGATTGCGGAGGCCGAGGTGATCCTCGGGCCCAGCCGCATCCCGATTGAGTACTTCGACGCGGCCACGCGCCTCCGCTGGTTCCAGTGCGTTAATGCGGGGATCGAACGCATGGAGCGCGACGGGCTGCTGCGTCGCGGCTTCGCTGTCACGACGGCGGCCGGGCTTGCATCGAGTGCCATCGCCGAATACGTGATTGGCAGCATGGTGATGCTGGCGAAGGGCCTCCACCGGTTCACCGTCAGCCAGCAACGGCACGCCTGGGAGTTTCGCATGACCGGCGAGCTCTCCGGGAAGACGGTGGGTATCCTCGGCCTTGGCGAAATTGGCCGCGAGACGGCACGGCGGGCGCGGGCCTTCAACATGCGCGTGATCGCCTCCCGGCGGACGGTCTCGGCCAGTGGTGCCGACCCCGACTGCGACGAACTCGTCAGCTATTCCGAACTCGACTACCTGCTGGAGCGGTCCGACTATCTCGTCGTGGCGGTGCCCCTGACGCCGGAGACACACCACCTCCTGGGGGCGGCGCAGTTTGCAAGAATGCGGCCAACCGCCAGCATCGTTAACGTCGCCCGTGGCGAAGTGATCGACCAGCCAGCGCTGATCGAGGCACTCAGGGCGGGGACGATCGCCTCCGCTGCACTGGACGTGTTCGACCCCGAGCCGTTGCCGGCGGAGAGCTTGCTCTGGGACCTGCCGAACGTGATCATCACGCCCCATATTTCGGGTGCGGTCGAAGGCTATGGGCACAAGGCGACCGAGCTCTTCATCGCCAACCTCCGCTGCTATCTGGACGGCCAGCCGCTCGCGCACCTCGCCAACCCCGAACTGGGGTATTGAGCGTTCGCCGTGGCCCGATTCGATGCCCGCATCGAAGTTTCGAATGTGTTACCGCGTACCACGATTTGGACGTGTGCGCCCCTCGCAAAGGCGAATAGTTTCGATTGACCGAAGGGTGACCCATCGGTACGGTGCATTCACAAACGCATAAGTGTCGTGGGGCGCATTCGCCTCTGAGGGGAGTCGCACGTGGTGATGAAGACGATTAGCGAAAACGGCAAAGTGCCGGTCTCGGCGAACCTGGGAAACCGCATCCGAACTGCCCGCCGCGATGCCGGCATGAGCCAGGGGCAGCTCGCCACGGCCCTGAGCACCACCCAGAGTGCGATTAGCCTCTATGAAGCTGGCCAACGCTCCGTTGGCATCGATATGCTCCTGAACGTAGCCCGCATCCTCAACCGCCCGCTGCACTATTTCCTGGGCGAAGACGGCGACATGCTCTATGTGAAGGACAGCGACATTGCTGACCTCATTTCGGAACTAGAACGCCACCCGGAGGACCTGCCGGAGCTCCTCGCCTTTTGGAACTTCCTCCGCTGGCGCCGCACCACCAGCGCACACTAAGGTTGCATCCGGCAATAGCGGCGCATTCGCGCCCGTGCCGGGAAGAAGGCTCCCGCCGTGGCCCGACGACTCTGTGATGACACCGATGCCCGCCGCCTGCTGAACCCCGGCCCCGTCGCTATTGTCACCACCGCCTGGCGGGGAGCGGCGAACGCGGCACCAATCGCCTGGACCGCCCCTCTCGCGATGGAGCCGCCGCTTGTGGGCTGCGTCATTCACCCCTACCGCCACACTGCCGACATGATCCGCTTCAGCGAGGAGTTCGCGATCAATATCCCGGGGCCGTCGCTGCTGAAGCAGGTGGCATTCCTCGGGTCTCAATCCGGCCTGAACAACAACAAGCTGGAGGCGGCCAGCCTGGAACTCTTCAGTGCGCAGCGCATTGAGGCGCCACTCATCGAAGGCTGCCTCGCCTGGATAGAGTGTGGCCTGCACGACGTCATCGCCATCGGTGACCACACTCTCTTCGTGGGCAAGGTCACGCGTGTGCAGGCGCTCGATGAAGCCTACGCGCAGAAGTGGTTGCTGAAAGAGCGCCGCTACAGCCCCCTTACCTATATCGGCGGCACCAGCTACGCGGTCGTTGGCGATCCGCTCGAAGCGGTGGTGGAGGTCGATGCCCAGGGCGGGCTCGTTGGCGAGACAGCAGAGGAGCGCGAGCGGCGCGAAGAGGAAGAAGCGCGTGAACGCGACCAGCGCAAAGCTGAGGGCGACGAAGGCTTCGAAGCGATGCAGCGCGCCGAGGCCGCCGACCACAAGACCCAGTTCTGAAGCGGTCCGTGCTCTTGCGGGTGAAGCACGTGTTTGTTCCAGGGCGCGCCGGGCCCCGGTTCAGCGGTAGGTGACCGCCCGGATGTCCTATAACTCCGCCTACTGCTCGGGGTGTGCGATCAACTGTGCGTACTGGCTACCGTGAGCCCCGGTCAGGTGCTCGCCCTGGGCAGGTCTCTAAAGAATTGCCAATCGTTCGATGGCCGCTGCGGGCGCAGCCGTTTCGGATACACAGCCGGGTGCGTGCCGGCATGGGCTACGGCTGGCATCCGTCGGGCGGAGCGAAGACATGGCCGCCAGGGTAGCGTGCGGTGACGGCCATGTCTTGCAGGATCTTGCCGAACGATCGGCTAGCGCTGGGCCACGGGCACATACGTGCGGTTGGCGGCGCCTTCATAGAGCGCGTTCGGGCGCACGAGGCGGTTGTCGGCATATTGCTCGAGCAGGTGCGCGGTCCAGCCCGTGATGCGCGAGAGTGCGAAGATCGGCGTGTAGAGGTCGCTTGGGATACCGAGCATCTTGTAGACCGAGGCGCTGAAGAAGTCGACGTTCGGATAGAGCGGCTTGCCTTCGAGTTTGCGGGCGAGGTAGTCGCGCAACTTCAGAGAGAGGTCGAAATACTTGCGGTCGGGCGACTGTTCGGCCACCTGGTGACCGAGCCGTTCGAGGATGATGGCGCGGGGGTCCGTGGTCTTATAGACGCGGTGCCCGATGCCCATCACTCGTTCGCCGCGGCCAAGCATGCCTTCGACGTGGGGAGCGATGTTCTGCTCGACGCTGATCTGTTCGAGGATCTTGTAGACCGCTTCGTTCGCGCCGCCGTGCAGGGGGCCTTTGAGCGTGCCGATCGCGGAGGCGATCGCGGAATACATGTCGCTCAAGGTGGAGGCCGTGACGATGGCGGAGAAGGTCGAGGCGTTCATTTCGTGTTCGGCGTGGAGGATCATGGCGACGTCGAACGTGCGTGCCTCCAACGGGTTCGGCTCTTTGCCCGTGAGCATGTAGAGGAAGTTGGACGAGTGGCCGAGATCGTCACGCGGGGCGACGACAGGCTGGCCGGTGCGGATGCGGTGGTAGGAGGCGATGACGGTTGCCATCTTGGCAGTCAGGCGAGCGGCCGTCTGTTTGAGCTGGGCGTTCGTCAGGTCGCTGGATTTCGGGTCGATCGCACCCGTTACTTCGACGGCGACTTCCAGCGTGCGCATCGGCCGGACGACTGGATAGAGCTCTTTGAGGAGCCGCTCGACGGGTTCATCGAGGTTGCGTTCGGAGCGGAGCTTGGCTTCGAGCTCGCTCAGTTCGGTGGCGTTGGGGAGCCGCTGGTTCCAGAGGAGGAAGGCGACCTCCTCGAAGGTCGAATGGTCTGCGAGGTCGAAGATGTCGTAGCCGGAATAGACGAGTTCGCCCTTCTGGCCATCGATCCGGCAAAGTTTTGTGGCGGTGACATTGATGCCTTCGAGGCCACGGGCAACGGTTTCAGTGGTCAAGTTTCAGCTCCTTGGCAAGATTGTATACAGCGTCCTGATCCTACCATCCGCCGAGCGTGCTGTCCCGATACAGGCCACAGCCCCGGCGTGGCTACAATGCGCGCACGACGCCAGGTTGTGCTCGCTTCGCACGCGTCGCGGGCCAACGTCCAGGCCAGAGAGGTTCGACTATGAGTTCTCCCGCCCGAGCCCAAGCGTTTCCAACGCGCATCGCGCCCTGGCTCACGGTGGGCGACGCCAGCCAGGCGGTGGCCTATTACCGGGACGCGTTCGGCGCCGGCGAGTTGTATCGCCGCGAGGGGGAGGACGGGAAGCTGGAGGTCGCGCAGCTTTCAGTGCTGGGTGCAGACTTCTGGATCCAGGCGGACCCGGATGCCAGCCCCCGCTCCGGCGGTGCGGGGGCGATCCGCATGGTGCTCTCCGTGGAGGATCCTGATGCGGTCTTTCAGCGAGCGGTCCAGGCCGGCGCGACAGCAATCTATCCGGTCACGGACGCCCACGGTTGGCGGACGGGACGCATCATCGACCCATTCGGGCACGATTGGGAGATTGGACGCCAGTTGGCTCGAGAGTAGTGCGGCCCACGGCCAGCGAGTGAAGCTCCTATGCCACTCTCTCGGCGACGAGGTCGCCCATCCTGGCCGTGTCGACGACCTGGCCGCGGCCGTCGGCGATATCCGGAGTGCGGAAGCCGTCGCGGATGACCTGATCGACAGCCGCCTCGACGGCCGCCGCTTCCGCATCGAGGCCGAGCGAGAGACGAAGCATCATGGCGGCGCTGAGGATCATCGCCAGCGGGTTCGCCTTTTTCTGGCCGGCGATGTCGGGCGCGCTGCCGTGAATGGGCTCATAGAGCCCGAAGCCGGTGCCGTCCTTGCGGCGCTTTCCCAGGCTCGCCGAGGGCATCATTCCCATCGAGCCGGCGAGCATCGCTGCCTCGTCGGTGAGGATATCGCCGAACATGTTCTCGGTGACGATCACGTCGAAGCTCGTGGGCTTACGGAGGAGATCCATAGCGGCGGCGTCCACGAGGAGGTGGCGGAGCTCGACATCGGGGTAGAGTTTGCCGACCTCCACGGCGATCTCGCGCCACATCTGGCCCGTGCGCAGGACGTTCGCCTTGTCGACGCTGCAGAGCTTCCGACGGCGCTGCCGCGCCAGTTGGAAGCCGACATGCAGCACGCGGGCGACCTCCTTCTCGCTATAGCGCAGCGTATCGACTGCCTGGCGGCCGGATGCGCTCTCCCAGCGCTTTTTCGGCTGCCCGAAATAGAGCCCGCCGGTGAGTTCGCGGATGACGACCATGTCGGTGCCGTCCAGCACTTCCGGCTTGAGCGAGCTCTGGCCGATCATCGCCGGGTGGATGCGGACCGGGCGGAGGTTTGCGAAGAGCCCGAGCTGCTTGCGCATGCCAAGGATCGCGTCCTCGGGGCGCTGGACTGCTTTCGGGTCGTCCCACTTCGGGCCGCCGACGGCGCCGAAGAGCACCGCCTGGGAGGCTTTCGCGGCGGCGACCGTTTGTGGCCGCAGGGCGACGCCATAGCGGTCGAGCGCAGCCCCGCCGATCGTCTCTTCTTCGAACTGGAATTCGTGTTTGAAGCGCTTTTCGATGCGCCCGAGGACCTTCGTCGCCTCGCTCATCACTTCAGGGCCGATGCCATCGCCCGGGGTCAGGAGCACCTTGAACGTAGCCATGCCGCGTAGCCTACCGAAGATCGGATCCAGGCGTCCAAGACATCGATTGCATCGCCATCATGGCCGCGGGGTATGTATTCACCGGGAAGCAAGATGGTGGCAAACGGCGGGCGGGGGCCGCACAATGCGCGGGTGACTATTGCCAGCCGCCTCGCCGAACTTGGGCTCGAATTGCCCGCCGCGCCCACGCCGTTGGCGAACTACCTGCCCGCCGTCCGGACGGGGAACCTGATCTTCGTCTCGGGGCACGGCCCACGCCGCGCCGATGGCACGTTCATCACCGGCAAGCTGGGGCGCGACCTCAGGCTCGAAGAGGGCTACGAAGCCGCGCGGCTGACGATGCTCAACTGCCTCGCGGCACTCAACGCGGAGAGCGGCGGGCTGGAGGGCATCCAGCGCTTCGTCAAGGTGCTGGGGATGGTGAACTGCACTGAGGATTTCGCCCAGCAGCCCCAGGTGATCAATGGCGGCTCCGACCTGCTGGTCGAGCTCTTCGGCGAGCGCGGCCGGCATGCACGCTCGGCCGTGGGCATGCAGATGCTCCCCAACAATATCGCCGTCGAAATCGAGCTCATCGCTGAGACCGGCTGAGCGGCGCCCGCCTCAGCAGCCGTTGGTCAAAAGTGCCGGGATTGTTGTGGCAGCGGGCACCGCGCTCAGCGGGTTAATGTGCGCGCTGTCGATATGCCATCCGAACAATTGGAACGGCCGCACGTTCAGCTTGCGCATGGTGTAGACGCCACAGAACGCCTGTTGTGTTCCGTCGCGCAGGGTGCTGATGACGACGGCGGGGACCGTCGCGAAGATCGAGCCGGCGGCGCCGCCCAGGACGGGCGTGCCGAAGTGCGCATCGATTGACTTCGTGGTGGCGTATCCGTTTGCGAATTGAGTAAACGAATTGCCGTTGGCCTGGCCCTCATTCGACCAGTAGGTGAACGCCCTCGCGTACTGCTGTGCGTTCAGGGCGCTGTAGTAGGACTGCAGGGCGGTGGTGGAATCGGCCAGTTCGGCTGGTGCCTTCGTGGCGTCAGGTCCGCGCTGGATATCGCCGCCCGAGATCCTCCAGACACCAGCCTGCAGCTTGAGCTGGTAGACGCCCGTATATTGCTCGACTGCCTGGCCCGGAGCCGGGCTCGACGGCGTGTTTACAACGGAGAGAATGGCCGCCCCGATGGCGACGCCGTTCGACGAGGGGACAGCGTTATCGAACTGTGCCTCGATCCGCACCGTGTGCGCATAGCCGCTGGCGAACTGTGCGGCCGTCTGCTGACTGGCGGCGCCGTCATCGGCCCAAAGGGCATAGGCGGCTGGATAGTCCTGGTTGTTGAGTGCGGTGTAGTACGTGATGAGCGTCTGCTCGGCAGCGATCTGGTCGGCCGGCGGGACTGCACCGGCGGGGGTCGCACTGCCGCTCGTTGACGTTGTCGGTGAGCCATTTGGGGGGGTCGAACCGGTGGAGGTTGTCGCGCTCGCGGACGGACTGGTGGGCGTGGGCGTTTTGGTGCCCGTGGAAGCCTTGCCGCAGGCCGCAGCGAGGGCGACGACCAAGGCCCCGATGAGGCACAGCGGCAAGAGCCGCCGCGTGGCGTTGCGAGTGATCATGAATGGACCTCCGTGGTTTGACGTCCGTGCCGCACGGGCCGGGCGTTGCGCTCGCGCCGCCGAACTACCGACGGCGGCATTCATTCATCCTAACGCCGCGGAGGCGGGAAAAGTTCCGCTGAGCCGCGTCGATACTTCACCTGAACTACACGAACAGCGGGTCAATCCCGCCGGGGCAGCCATGACGCCGTCCGCTGTAACGCGTCCGAGAGCCGCCGCAAATACTCCACCCGTGAGATCTCGATGGCGCCCATCCGCGCCGTGTGGCCGGTGAGTATTTGGATATCGATGAGCTCGAGTCCAATCTCGGTCGCGTGCTCCATCATCGCGACCATCGCTATCTTCGAGGCGTCCGCCACCCGATGAAACATCGACTCGGCACCGAACATTGCACCGGCTGCGAGTCCGTAGAGGCCGCCCACCAGCTCGCCGTTCCCAGACCACACCTCGAAGCTGTGCGCCCAGCCGAGCTCGTGCAGCCGCGAATAGGCCGTGATTATCCCCGGCGTAATCCATGTTCCTTCTTCACGTTCGGCGCAGGCATGGATGACGCGTAGGAAGGCTACATCCACGGAGACCTGGAAGCGGCCCTGCCGGAGCGTGCGCTGCAAGCGCCGCGAGACGTGCAGGCCACCGATCGGAATAACGGCTCGCGGATCGGGCGAGAACCAGAGCAACTCGTCGCTGCCGTGGGGCCAGGGGAAAATGCCAGCACGATAGGCCGCAACGATCGTCTCCGGCGCAAAATCCCCGCCAAAGCCGATGAAGCCGTCCTCGCCATAGGGCCGTGGGTCAGGAAAGGCGAACTGTGTGGCGGGGAGCGGTTGGGGCGGGACGCGAGTACACACCTGGGGGGCGATGAGGCGGCGCATCACTCAGCCGCAGCCCCCGGTTGCCGGCGCGCTGCCCCAATGATGAACGTGACCATGCCGCGGGCTACGAGCCGGGCACGATCGTCGGTGACAGCGACTTCGACGAAGACAGCCGTCCTGCCGGCCCGCACGACCGACGCTACGGCGGTCACTTCACTTCCGGTGACCGGAGAGAGGAAGACCACGTGGAGGTCGCTCGTGGCGTGGGGGTGTGCCGCAATCTCGGCAGAGCTGCGCAACGACCGCACTGCGCCACCAGCAGCCGAGTCGATGAGCGTCGAAATCACGCCACCGTGGACAACATCGTTGTAGTTCAAGTGGTCGGCGCGGAGGCGCACGCGGTTGACGACCCGACCCGGCTCCATTTCGAGCGTATCGATGCCCACCAATCCCCAGAAGCGGCCGGAGTAGAGCTCCCGTTCGTGCGCGATCATCTCCTCGTGCATGCGCGAACGATGCGCCATTCGCGGCGCCGCCGCAATCTCACCTGCTGACTGGTAGGATCCGCGCATGCCCCGCACCCGACGCGAATCCCAGGTTGATAGCCGGCGGGCGCTCGACCGGCTGCGTGCCCTTCGCCCCGACCCCGATGCCCGCCGCGCGTTGGCGGTGGAACTGCTGGGAGCGACGGACGATGTGGAGCTGCTCGGCGCCGCTATTGACGTGCTCGCGGCACAGCCCGGCTCTGACCTGCGGGTCGCGCTTCACGCACGCTATGAGGCCCTCGATGCCAACCCGAAGAAGCGCGACCCCGGTGGCTTCCTGCGGGCGGCGATCATCCGAACCCTCCAGCCTGTCGCGGGCGCGGACGATGCATTGCTGTTCGAACGCGCCTGCGAAACGCACGAGGCCACGCCGGCGGATGTGAACGGGCCGGCCATCCTGCGGGCGGCCGGACTCGCCGCGCTCGCTGCTGTTGATGCGACGGTGGCAGCCCTGCGCGCCGCGGGGCTGCTCGCACGGACGGACCGGGCTTCGCCGATGACGGGCGAACCCGCGGTCACCGCGGCACGGGTGCTGGCGGCTCTGGGCGAAACGGCGGCGCTCTACCTCTATGCCGAGAGCGCGCTCGGGGGCGATGGGCCGGTGCTCGGCGAGGTGATCGCGGCAGCTGTCCGGGGCCTGGGCGAGATCCCCCCTGGGCTGCTTCTCGGCCTTGCCGAGCGGCCGCGTGCGCGCGATGGCATGGTGGCCGCGGCGTTCGTCGATGCCGTCATCGGACACGCGGGCGACGCAACGCTCAGCGCCTGGCTCTCCCGGCTGCTGCGCACCACCCCCGAGGACGACCTCTACGCCTTCGCGATCACGTCGATTGTTGCCAATCGCGCCGGCCAAATGTTACCGATTCTGTTCGAAGTCGCGCGCCACGAGACGGCGGGTGCACGCCTGCGGATCCTCGACGACAGCCTCGCGATGCTGGGAAAGGAGCCCGGTGCCGTGGAGGCGCTCGCCATCGTGCGCGCAAAGTTGGAGGCGCTGAAGCCAGCGTGAGGGCGGCCGGCCGGGCAGGCGCCCCGGGGGAGATGGACCTTATCCGGTGCGGTCGCCGCCCTCACGGGGCGCCGTGGCAACCTGTCAGCAGCCTGGTTCGCCATCGCTGCCGCAGCAATTGCTCCGGGTGCGGACCTTCTTCCAGTTGTTTCGCAAGAGCAGCCGGACGCGTGTGGCGAACGGCGCATCGTATTCACGGAAGTTGCTGACCACGGCGCGGAGCGATGGCCGCCCGGCCCCGGTGCTCATGCCGCACCTTCCGTGGTGACCGGGTAGATGTGGGAGCGCGTCGCCTCGAAGGTCGCGATGGCGTTGCCTTCGAGCATAGTGAGGCCGATGTCGTCGAGCCCTTCGAGCAAGCAGTGGCGTACGAAGGGGTCAATATCGAAGTGCCGGCTGATAACGCCGTCGGCCGTCATGACTGATTGTGTGCGGAGGTCGACAATCAGCTCAGAACCGGGCAGCTCTTCAGCGCGGGCCATCAGCTGCTCGACGTCTTTCTGGGGCAGGACGACGGTGAGGAGCCCGATCTTCGCGCAGTTGTTTCGAAAAATGTCGGCGAACGAGGGCGCAACAATCGCCTTCAGCCCCATGTCTTCAAGCGCCCACGGGGCGTGCTCACGCGAGGAGCCACAGCCGAAGTTCGGGCCCGTGAGCATGATCGGGGCACCGGTGTACTCGGGGTTGTTGAGGACAAAGTCAGGGTCCTTCTTCCACTCTTCGAAGGCGAAGGGGCCGAAGCCGGTGCGCTCGATCCGCTTGAGGAACTCCTTCGAAATGATCTGGTCGGTATCGACATCAGCGCGGTTCAGCGGGATGGCCCGGCCCTTCACCGTCTCAAACTTTTCCATCGGTCCATGTCCTTTGCGTGATTGGGGCGCGCTGGCTATTTCCAGGTGCGGATGTCGACGAAGTGGCCGGCGATGGCGGCGGCAGCAGCCATCTGCGGGCTGACGAGGTGCGTCCGCCCGGCCCGTCCCTGGCGGCCCTCGAAGTTGCGATTGGAGGTGGATGCGCAGCGTTCGCCCGGGAGAAGGATGTCGGGGTTCATGCCGAGACACATCGAGCAGCCCGCGTCCCGCCACTCGAATCCGGCGTCCTTGAACACGGCATCCAAGCCCTCCTGTTCGGCCTGGAGCTTCACGAGGCCCGAGCCGGGCACGACCATCGCATGCACGCTTTTCGCCACGCGCCGCCCGCGCACGACGTCTGCTGCTGCACGCAGGTCCTCGATGCGTGAATTTGTACACGAGCCGAGGAAGACGCGGTCGATGGCGATATCCTGGATGGCCGTGCCTGCTTCCAAACCCATGTAGACGAGCGACCGCTCCGCAAGTTCGCGCGCGCCTTGGTTGGCCGCTGTCGATGGGTCGGGAACGCGGCCGGTGACGGGCACACTCTGGGCAGGCGTCGTCCCCCATGTGACGCAGGGCTCGATCGCTTCACCCTGCAGCGTCACGTAGGTGTCGAACTGTGCCCCGTCATCTGTCGCAAGGGCACGCCAGGCATCCAGGGCCTTTTCCCAGTCCACACCCTTCGGGGCGTGCCGGCGGCCCTCCATATAGGCGAAGGTGGTGTCGTCCGGGGCAACAAGGCCGGCGCGTGCACCGCCTTCAATCGACATGTTGCAGACGGTCATGCGGCCCTCCATCGAAAGACCGCGGATGACGTCACCGCGGTATTCGATCACGTGCCCGACGCCGCCAGAGACGCCGATTTCGCGGATCACAGCGAGGATCACATCTTTCGCCGTGACTCCGGGCATGAGCGTGCCGGTCACTTCGACCGACATCGTCTTCGGCTTTGCCTGCTGCAGCGTCTGGGTCGCCAGCACGTGCTCGACCTCGCTCGTGCCGATGCCGAAGGCGAGTGCTCCGAAGGCGCCGTGGGTGGCGGTGTGGCTATCGCCGCAGACGATCGTCATGCCGGGCTGCGTCAGCCCTTGCTCTGGACCGATGACGTGGACAATGCCCTGGCGCACATCGTCCACACCGAAGAGCGGTACGCCGAACTCTTCGCAGTTCCGGCGCAAAACTTCCACCTGCTGGATTGAGAGTGCATCCGTCCAGGGCTTGTCGCGGTCAATCGTCGGGACGTTGTGGTCGACGGTAGCCAGGGTCAGGTCCGGGCGGCGCACGGTGCGCCCGGCAAGGCGCAGGCCCTCGAAGGCCTGGGGACTCGTCACCTCGTGCACGAGGTGGAGGTCGATGTAGAGCAGGTCGGGTTTGCCCACTTCGCTGCGGACGAGATGGTTGTCCCAGATCTTCTGAGCGATCGTGCGTGGTTCGGACATGGCTAACTCCTGGGGAGGCGCGGCAGGCAAGGGGGTGGGAGCGCCGGTATGGTGAACCATACGACCACCTCGAATCGGCGTCCAAGATATGGAATCGATGATCATGAGAGCCAGATGGCATCGATCCCAGGGATGAAGGCGGCACTGACAAGACCGCGACCGCCGGCACGGCCTTCCCGCTCAGGGGGGCCTGTACGCCGTTACGCTTCGCCCGCGGCGAACAGCGCAGGGGCGGGGATGCGGCCAGTGCGGTAGACGCGCCGGAGGTGAGAGCCGAGAAGGCCCGTCACGACAACGGCTGCGACAAATACCGCGCCCGGCACCCAGAGGAGCACCGGCGCGCCCCAGCGATCGGCGGCCGTGCCAAAGCCCAGGTTGGCAATCGCCATGATCCCGCCGGCAGACATGAGATAGAGACTCATGACGCGTCCGCGGACGGCATCGGGGATGACTTCCTGCAGGAACATCGCGCTGAGGGCCATGAAGATCGCCTGGGAGGAGCCCATCAGGACCGCGCTGGCGGTAGCCGGGATGATGGTCATGCTGGCAGCCATCAGCACCGGCGAAAGGCCACTGGCCACGGCCATCGCGAGGAAGAGCGGTCCGCGCCGCGCGCCCGATGCGACCGAGAGCACGAACGTCCCGACGAGCGCGCCTATGCCAACGCCCAGTGTCATCAGCGTGAATCCTCCAGAGGCGCTATGCAGGTGGTTTTCAGCAAAGCCGGGCAACATCGAGTCGAACGACATGGTCAACGAACAGTGGAGGAAGATGAGCAAGAAGAGGGCGAGGACGGGGCCTGTCCGGCGGACGTAGTCCACCCCTTCGCCGAGGCTTTGCATGACGTGCGACAGTGACGCAACGCCGCCCTGAGAACGCACGTCCGTCCGCAGCATCGCCAGAAAGGACAGGAGTGCAAACAACGCGGCGACACCGTAGGCGCCCTGCACGCCGATGGTCGCGAGCAGCGGGCCTGCAAGGATCGGGCCCACGGCGCGCGAACCCTGCTGAGACATCGTGGTCAAGGCGACTGCGTTTCCAACGTCCTCCGACGGTACGACGCTGGGCAGCAAAGCCTGATCGGCCGACGTTCGGATTGACCGCAGGACGCCCTGGACAAAGGCAATCACGACCACGATCCAGACGGTTATCGCCCCGGCGACGGCGATGACGAAGAGCACCATCGTCGTCGCAAAAGCGAGCAGCCTGACGACCTGGCCGAGCGCGCGGCGCTCCAGGCGGTCCGCCATGACACCGGCGAGCGGCGCCACAAAATAGGGAACCATCGACGCGAATGTGGCGACGCCCACCCAGAAGGACGAATTGCTGAGCTTGTAGACGATCCAGGCGTTGCCGAGGAGGAGGGTCCAGACAGCGACGCTGGACGCGGCGCCGCTTGCCCAGAGTGCCCGGAAGTCGCGGTGGCGGGTAGCGGGCATATGCCGGGCCACGCGCATGGCAATCGTCACCAGCGGACTGTAGCACGCCGGGCGCGAAGGTTGTTGCTACCTGCGCGCCCGGCGTTTCAGGTCGTCAACTTTTCGCGGGCGGGGTCTTGCTTCTCCGCCAGCTTCGGCAAGCTCCTTCCGCACGAACGTGAGCAGGGAGCCGACGCCATGCGAATTTTGCGGGAGCCAGCGTGTGCCCGCCGCGACCGCTTCATCCTTGGCCCGCCCGCTGGCCGCATGGCCGATACAGCGTGTGTTGATGACGACGAGGTCGGCGCTTCCACCGGCAAGTCCGAGAGCTTGCGGACCGTTCTTCGCCTCGGTAGGCTCCAGCCACTCGACTTCGATCTTCCAGCGATCCTGGAGCACAGGCATTGCGCGCTTCTTCAGCCACTGGTGGCCGCCAATGAACACCACGCGCTTGCCGGCAAGGTCCGGGTGGGTCACTTCCACGGTGGCGGGTGCGCCGGTGGCGGCGATGTGCCGCTGCAGCGGAGCGTCCAACTCCGGGTAGAGTTCGGTGAGGCCGCCGAGCTCGGCGACAGGGTCGTCACCGTCGTCCCCGGGCCTGAGGCCGTTGACGCGGATGAGTGCGTCGAGCGCATCTTCGAACGGCTCGCGCGCTTCCAGCAGTGTATCGAGCAGCACGATCAGGGCGGGCACGCGCAGCGCCTTCGGGCCGACGCGCTCGAATGGGGAACAGAGACTGCGCAGCTCCGCGGTCGCACCTTCACGGCGCAGCTCACGCACCAGCCGGTCGAACGCCTCGCGGGCGTCGTCATCGTGGCCCATCTTTTTGGCCGCAGCGAGGGCAGCACCATAGACCTGCTTGCGCTGAGCGGACGACATGCGTTCGGCGCCGGGAAATGCGCGGTCTTCGATCATCCGCCCAAGGGCGTTGAGCGCATTGTCGGGCCGGGAGCCTTCCTCCAGGAGGGGAAGCATGTCCAGGACCTCGGCCTGAGGGTCCTTCACACCCCATCTCGCGAGCGATTCGAGGTATGGCCCATCGGCGATCGGCTTGAGGCCGCTTTCGCGGACGCCGCTTCCCTGGAGATAGACTTCGGTCAGGTGCGGGGCCGAGATGGCCAGCTGTGTGCTGCCAATGCGCTTGAGGTAGCCGCTGAACTGGCGTGCCAGCGGAAGCGGCTCGCCCTTGGCGACGAGCCGGAAGACCGCCAGGAATTCCGCATGCTGGCGCCAGGGCCAGAGCGGGGGAATCAACTGGACGAGTGCACGCCGCTGGGCGAGGCTGGCCTGTTCTGCGGGACCGGCCGCGATGCAGCCGAGCACCGCGAGCGCACCCTGTGCGGCGAGCTCATGGTCGAGCCCCGGCAAGACTTCGAGCGCGTGCCGCACGAGCCACCCGCCATCGCTCAGGGGAGATTCCTCTTCGGCAGCCGGCCAGCCCCCGGCCCAATCACCCACGCAGCGCTGGCGCATGCAGAGATTCGCGAATAGCACGAGCGCGAGGGCGGTTGCCTCGGGCGAAAGGGATCGCTCGCGCAACACGCCGGCCACGCGCTCGCCGGCCAGTCGCGATCCGGCCGGGGCAGTCGCCAGCAGGTGCGCGACCCGGCAGTAGTCGCTCAGCGCCGGCGCCACGCGGCGTAGCCCCTGGTTGTTGACCAGCAGGTCCAGAGTGCTCCGCGCAGGCGCCGAGCCCAACGGCTCGTGGGCGAATCCAGCATCGCTGACGAGTGCTTGATTGATAAGCCGGGCGAAGTCCGCGATGGTGGCGATGGGTTGCACTGGGCCGCAATCAGCATTTATCAGGTCCAGCGCCACAGCAACGTAGGCGGACTCGGCGAGAGCGGACAGTGTGCCGTCCTGGAGCTCGGCGGGGGCGACCAGCACGCGACTGAGGTTTTCAAAGGCTTGATCGGGCTGGCCGGCGCGCTGAGCCGCGATGCCAGCGACCGCCCGGAGCGGCCCGGCGTCAATGGTGCTGGTGGTTTGGAGAAGGCGGTTGGCCTGGTCGAGCGCACCGGCCGGGTCCGTCGCGGAGAGCGCGAGGAGGGCGTGCCACTCCTCGGTGACTTCGTGCACTGCGGGGTCGGGGAGCACCTCTGCGGCGCTGGCGGGGCCTGCGGCGGGCGGCGCCTGCACAAGCGGCACAAGCCGGTCGACTTTCTCTTCGAGCCGGGCGATCGTCGCTGCCATTGCGTCCAGGGCATCAGCGATGGCGGCGAGGTCCCGCCCCTCGCGCCTCACGGCGGGCAGCAGCGACGGCGGAGCGATGAAGCCCGGCCGGGAGGTTGGCACCGTTGCCGCCGCATCCGGGTGTTGCGGCATCGTCCGCGCGATCGCTGGGGGCGGGCGCAGATCTTCATCTCGCCTGCGGTCGAAGTACTCCAGCACGCCGGCGCCGATGGCGAGTCGGCGGCCGAAGCGCTCCTGGAGGATCTCCAGCGCCAGCGGGAGGGCAGGGACGTACCAGCGCTTCTGTGCGGGGGACCAGTGGTATCCCGGGACGAGCTTCACCAGCTCCTTGTCCGCGACGATGCACTGCACCGCAAGCTGGCTGCCATCGAGTTCGGCCCGTGCAGGCCCCTGGGCCGCCGCGGGCCGCCGCGCGCGCGCCTCTTCGACGTCTGCTGCGAGTTCGGGCGCGTGGGTCCAGCCGTCAACACCGAAGACGCGGTCCAGAGCAAGCACGACGCCTGCCTGACGCGGGAACAGCCAGAGCCCTTGCGCCGGGCTGTAGCGGTGGCCGGGGATGAGCCGCACACGCGCGCCTTCGCCCGCATCCGCGGAGAGCAGATAACGATTCTCTTCGCCCTGGAGGGCCGGCATAGGCCGATTCTCCCACTTCCCTGCCAGCGATGGCATCGGGAGCATCCCGAGACTTCTTACGCTGTTCCTATAGCGCAGTCTTGACAGCCTGCGGTACTGTTACTCTGCATCCACTGAACTGGTCACCCGGTGGACGAACCGCTACGAAAGGGTTGCCGGCTCCTTCGCCAACGGCACGACGCGGGTGACCGCGATCACGCAAAGCTACGGGTCTCAGCCCTCCCCAGGTGAGACGGCCGGGCCGCCAAACAGGGGCAGCGGGCGCAGGCTTCACGGCCACGCCGCCGTATCCGGCAGAAATCGCATGACCGCCACCAGCCGATTCGCCAATTCTCGACTCGCCCTGCTCTCGCTAGCCCTGCTCGCGCTCGGTGCATGGTTTGCCGTGCACGTGGCAGTGTCACACGCCGCCCTGCCGTGGACTGTGACTATCACTCCTTCGGCAGCGAGCTTCCCTGCCGGTGGGGACGGCACATTCCTGGTGCATGTCGAAGGGGTCGGGACGCAGTTGCCGGCGCTGGATTACCGCGCCGACGGCGGCCAGGTGACGTCCGCTGGCGCATTGCACAGCGTGAGCGCCGCTGCCGCCGAAGCAACGGTACACGTGACACGGGCGACGGCGGGCCCGGTGACCGTCAGCGCCGGGTTTGCAGGGCAGACGCTGGCAAGCAGCCAGGGCTCGTTCGTGGCGATGGGGTCGGTCGGTGTCGCCGTCACGCTCGATGCGGGGCCGGATGCGGCCGCGCGGACGTGGCGATTCGAAGTCACGGATGCGTCTGGGGCGGTGGTGTCCACGCTCGATGTGAGCACAAGCGGGGACGCTCTCACGTCCTCGGCAGCATCCGCGCCGCTGCCATATGGCGTCTACGGCGTGCGCCAGGTCCTGGGCAGTGATACAGCGACGGGTTGCGTGGGCCGCGCGTTCTACGCGGTGGCGGCCCCACTCGGCGCTGCCACGCACGTCTCATTGGACTCGGCCACCGCGACTGCAACGTTCACGATCAAGCCATGCGGCGCGACCGACCTTTCGGTCAACATCCCAATCGACACGGTTACGTTCCCGTCGCCGGCGGCTGCCGGGGAGGTGGCGCCGGGGCAGACACCGATCAATGAAGTCCGCGGAATCCGCTCCGCTGGCCCCGGCGCCGCGGTAGCCGCCACGCCGCTCGCGCCCGCCACGGGCTCAGGCATGGCAAACAGGCCGGCTGTTCCGGCGGAACTGCTGTCCCTTTTCGGCCTGCTCCTGGTCCTCGTGGCCCCGCCTGCAGCCTGGTGCGCGGTGCGGAGGCAGCGCTGAGCGTAAGAGACCAGGTGCAGCCGAAACCAGCGTTTGAGCCTGGTCAGGGGGCGACCGGGGCGTGCTTTGGCCAGCACGCCCCGGTAACTTTTGTGTGAGATTTTACGTTCATCAGGGAGTAGGCTCAGGCGTGGGGTCTGTCCGCCACTGCTTGACGGTAGGGGTGCCCATCCCCCATAAAGACAGTGGCTTGATAGCTTCCGGCGGGTCGAGACGCCAGTAGCTGCCCGAGCCGTCGTCGAACCAAGCCAAGACGTCCGGCGGGGTGCGTCCAGAGGGTCTCACGGGGGACATCTATGGATCACGCCCGCCGGCGGATGTTTATTTCCGCTGTTGTTTCGTTGCTGGTGATTGTGGTGTTGGGCCGTGCGGCTTCGCTCCCGCATGCCGCCGGCGCTGCAGCCGCCATCAATATCAACAGCGACGGGAACGCCGCGTGGGTCCCCACTTCCCCTGTCCTCAACCCACCGGTCTCGGTGGGCGTCACCAACCCGAACCCGCCACGCCTCTATGCGGGCGACATTTCGCACCCATTCCCGGCCGATGCCGGATCCATCGACAACGAGCCTACCAACGGCTATTGCGTGAACATCTCTTCGTCGGGCCTCCTCCCGGCGCTGGTGGCGGGCGACGGTTCGACGATCCCAGCGACCGACCTCGGCTTCCGGCTGCTCGCTTCGGACCCCATCAACCCGACGGCGCCGCCTACTGTGATCGTCCCCATCCCCCAGAGCGTTGCCGGCGCTCACGACGGCGTGGCGCGCTTCAAGCCGGTCCACCAGAACCAGATTGACCCCACCGCCCAGACGCGCAAGACGGTCCCCGGCGACGCATTCTGTGTGATCGCACAGTCGCTGCCGGGATACCGCAAACTCGAGATTTCCTGGAACTACGTGCCCGACGGCTCGAGCCAGACTGACTCGACGGCTGTGAACGTATTGGAGCTGGCCCCGACGAACCACTTCGACGCCCAAAACAACGTCGTCGCCGACAGCGTAGCGAGCCCCGATAACACGGTTGCGCCGTTCTTCGGGATGCAGGTGAAGACCGTCACCCTGACCGCCTCCGGGCCGAACGCGGGCGGCGCGGGCGTGGTCGGCACGGTGTGCACGATCGGCTGGGATGCGTCCTTCCTGACGGGCCACACATCGAACTTCCCGAATACGAACAACCCCGGAACGCCCGACAGCCTGAACGTGGTGGTCGCAGCCGACTTCCAGATCACGGCGGTGAGCGGGCCGCTACCCACAGCGGTACCAGGGACTTCACAGGCACCGAATCCCTATCAGCAGGGCACCGAGTGGTGCCTGAACATCCAGACGACCCTGAACTCTCCGGCGACCGCATCTGTTCAATTCAACTTCGATGCCGTCTACAACATCCACATCGACACGGACGATGTTGTGCACAGCGCGGCAA
>JADEYI010000765.1_pt1 | contig 35854 bp, 30 predicted proteins | sample 8542331 | NCBI WGS metagenome assembly JADEYI01 (sample SAMN16510988, study PRJNA670497) | mine drainage metagenome | isolation source: biofilm near Copperflume 1 | place: Germany: Marsberg coppermine Kilianstollen | collected 2018-02 | reverse complement strand
GCATAGGCGCCTTTGGCGATCGCGAACTGTTTGCTTCCGCGCGTGAAGCGAATCACGTCGCCCGCTTCATAGTTGTAGGCGATCGAGCGCTGCGCGCCAGAGAGGCCGCGATTCACCAAAATGGTCTGTTCAGTTCCGAAGGTCGATATGTGACCCCGCGCGATAAGCTCGGCTCTGATCGCTCTGTTCAACTCGCGCCGCTCGTCGTTCGCCGGACTGACGACCAGAACTCGCTCCCCGGATTGATGGGCAGCGACGTACTCGCGGGCGATCTGTTTGCGGCGCTGTTCGATGTCGCCGATCTCGCGGATGTCGCCGCGGCGCTCGAGAATCGCGAGCGACTCCGCGACTTCGCCTCTGGCGGCGTGCATCACCACTTGACGTAGCTCGGGATCGCGCTGGCGACGGATGGTATCGAGCCGGGCGACCAGCATTCCGGCCTCCTGCATCTGATAGACGGGCCGCCCCGCTTCGATCGCATGATGCTGGCCCTGGTCGCCTACAAAGATGATCCTCGCGACGCTTTGCTCGCGAGCCTTGCGGAGAAGCCGGTTAACCTGCCGCGTCGGGAGCAGGCTCGACTCGTCGATGATCCAGACTTCGTTTGAAGCAACTTGTGTTGATGGACTTTCGAGGAGGCTGGCGACGGTCCTGGCCGACACCCCGGCCTCGGAGAGCGACTTGACCGCGCGCGTCGTAGGTGCGAACCCGCTGGCAATGTATCCCTGATTTTCCGCGAATTCGCGGATCGCGCCGACCGTGGTGGTTTTCGCGGCGCCGGCGCGGCCTTCGATTGACGTGAGCCAGTCGGTGGACGCAAGCGTGAGCTCGGCGACGGCAGCCTGATCAGGAAGCAAGTTGCGCTGGCTCGCCCATCGACGAATCGCGTCCGAACTGCCGATGGCGGCGGCCCTGCCCTGGCCCGCACGCATCAGTTCGATGTTCCCGCGTTCAAGGGCGATCATCTCTGGCGTCGTGTAGGCGCCTCGCGGCGAGTTCACGGAGTCGCCGGCGGCGATCAGCCGGCCGTATTGCTGGAACCGCTCGTGCTCAACACGTATCCGATGGAGGTCGGTCTGTCCCATCGCGTGCTGCAGAGCCTTCGCTTCAAGCGCACGTCGATCGATTACGGCCTCGCGCTCGATATTTTCGTCGATACTCTGGCGGATGGCTTCTCCCGCCTTTTCCGGATGTCGAAACCGGATGGGACCGCGTTGGTGCGATTGCGAAAGGTGGCGCTCGATCTCGATTCCATATTCCTGCGCACGCGCGCGCCACTCCGCCTTGAGACTCGCTTCGTCGCGATGATCCTTGGCCAGCCGCGTGCGATGGGCGATGTTCTGCGCCGCCTTGGCGCCCGCGAGTCCTTCACGCGCGAGAGTTTGCTCGATGTCCTGGCGACGACGGGAGAACGCCATCACCTGCTCGCGCGTGTAGCCGTCAAGCTCCCATCGTCCGTCGCGTCCGGCGATCCTGATTTCGTATCCAAGCTGCTGCACCTCTTGGGCTAGTTCGGAGCGGTAAACTGCGGTCGCAAAGCTCTGGGCACGATAGATTTCAATGGGATCGAGGCCGCGCCACTGTCCGTCCGGGCGGCGGGTCATGTTGGCGAGCACGACGTGCGTGTGAAGGTGCGGATCGGGACCGTAACCGTCTTGAACTCCACTGGCGGGCCTAGCGGCAATGTGATCGAAGCGGGCCGCTACGACATTGCCCGTGACAACCCATTCGCTCCCGCCTCGGCGCCGCGAGAGCGCATACTGTTCGAGTTCAACGAGCGCCCGACTGACTGCCGTACGATGCGCTTCGATGAGGCTGTGATCGTCTCCGGCCAGGCCTTGGATGCTGACCGATTTCGGTGCGTTGAACGTCGCGTCCCAGCCAGCGCGACGGTCGCCATAGCCGTTCGCCTTATGAATGAGCACCTCACCGGACGCGGGACCAAGCCCGCGCAGTACAGAGCGGAAGTCTTCGGACGCAATCTCGCCGGAGAGTCCCAACTCTTCAGCGCCGCGGCCGAACCATCGCCCTACGACCCGCTGTTTCTCGGTGTAGTAATCGTCCTGCGAGTACTTCTCTTCGTAATAGGTCTCGGCTTTTGCGGCGGTGAGCGCGCCTTTGGACATCACCAGCATTAGTCCTGAATCCTCACCGGAGCGCCCGCGGTCCCATTCGGAGGCGTCGGGGGGCGACTGATTGTCAGCGTCGCCAAGTCGGCGCCCGGCTCATCGATGACCGGCCTCGGAAGCGCGCGCGGAATGAACTCGACCTGCCGCCTGCGCGGAACGCACGGCTTCACTTTGACGCGAGCGCGATCGAGTCCCGCGATGCAGAGATAGCCTTCCAGCTTCGGCAACCGCTGGACCTCCGACGCCATCACCACGGGCTCGGTCCGGCGTGCAGGATGGAGGTTGTACCGGTTACCATGCTCGGCCGTGCTTATTCCGATCTCCTCGCGCAGCGCCTCGCGCTCGCCGATCTGCCGCGCGATGAAGGTGGCCGTCTCGGGCTCGTCCACGCGCAGTAGCAGCTTGGTCGAAGGCATCGAAGCGAGCACTGCTGCCTGCTCGTGGCCATAGATCCGGCGCAATTGCGCGATGCTCTGGAACCCCAGCACGGCGGCGAGCCCACGCTTGCGTCCACGCGTTACCAGCGTTTCGAGCTTCGCCTGACGGCCAAGCACCGGCAGCTCGTCCACCACTATCCAGACCCTTCGACGATCGCTGGCGGAGTTCAGCAGGCGGCCGACGATGAGGTCGAGCCAGAGGTTAGCGAGCGGCAGCGCCGCCGAGTTGGACTCGTCCCGCATGGTTACGAACAGCCATCCTTCGGGATGCTCGGACCATTCCAGCGCGCTCCACGAGAGCCGCCCGTCAGCCGGCGGCAGGTAAAGCAAGGACCGGGTCGCGTTCGCAACGGTCGCGATCATCCCAGCGCCCTGCTCGTGTGCTCCGGGGTCGATCAGGCTGTATGCCGGCGTGCCGGAGAGCGCCTGCTTCAACTGGTCGCGAGTGAGTTCGAGCAGCTTCGGGATGCTCTGCGGCTCGCGCGGGGTGGCGACTTGAAGCAGGCTTTCGAGCAACGTCCGGCTGGATTGCCGGAAGAAGTGGTCCGATCCGCTCTCGTACCCTCGCGGCGGTTCGGGAATGAGCGAAGCCGCGAGTGTCGCCGCGTCCGCCTGGTAGTAGCGCTCGCTCAATTCCAGCCACGGCGACCAGTACGGACAGCGCTCATCGACCGGGTTCAGGATCAGGTCTCCGCGCAGCGGACGGTAAAATTCGGACAGGTATTCGCACTCAGGATCGACCACGATGGCGAGCTCGCCGCGAGCCTGGATCTGGCGCAGCAGCGAACGGATCGCCATCGACTTCCCCGCTCCGGTCGCGCCCGTGATGAGGAAATGCTCGCACTCGATCGAGCGCGGAATGCGCACTCGGGCGAGCTCGACTCCCGGCGGGTCTGCCCGGAGTCCGGTGCGGCGAAGTTGACTTGATAGCTGGTGGCGATGAATCAGCCTGAGGCCTCGCAGGTGCTTTCCCTCAGGACGGTCCTCGGGATCGTGGAGGATGAAGTAGCCGAGCGCGATGTAAGCCAGACTGGCCGGTACCGCGCCCCAGACGCTGTAAGAGGCGAACCACTGCCCGAACGAACGGCCCAGATAGAAGCGCCAGTTGAGGTAAAGATACATGCTGCCGATCGTCGCACGCCCTCCTCGGTACGGGAGCGACAGAAAATAGAGCGGGACTTTCTGGGTGAAGAACCAGGCGAGAATCCAGCGGCCGAAGTATTGATGCGCGCCGAGTCCCGAGACGCGGCCGGTCCAGTACCAGACGAAGAAAAGGTCGGAAGCCGCCCAAATCAGAATCCAAAGCAGCAGGATTCGAAGATAGAGGCGCAGCAGCGTCGCGGCTGAACCGCAACTCAATTCGTATCTGATGGCGGTTCGTGAAAAATTCATATCGTTCTTCTCCTGAGCCGCTGCATGTAGCGCTCGGCTTCCGCCTGAGCCGTCTGACGGATCTGATCGGTGATTTCGGAGCCGACCTGGTTGTCGAGCAGGTGCTGGAGTGTGAGCCGGGTGCGGGTCAGGTCGAAGAGGATCTGATCAAGAGTTCGATACTGATTCGATTCGGCAGCGGCTCCGTCAGAACTGCCATTACGCTCTCCGCCGAAGCGCTCGGCGAGTAACGCGCGGATCAGTTTGCGGGGCGAGACTCCCCTGTCGCGCGCCATCTTCTCGATCCGTTCCAACAGCTTCGGCGCCAGGCGGACGGTATATGGAATTTCCGGCATGGGACTGCTCTTCAAGTCTTCAAGGGGTACACGTCGTACACTTCAATGAATCCGGGGACTTAGGCTGACGTGCTTCGCGCGGTCGGGCGCGCCGTACACGCCCGCGTGTACGAAGAAGCGCGCGGGATCACGTCACTTTCCGCCAGTCCCTGTACGCTTCGGTACTCATCGTTCATCCAGAGGGATGAGTGACGTGTCAGTCGTAAACACGTGCGAAGCACGTCAGCCGGCACCACATGGATGCAAGTCACGGTTGAAGCCCGGCGCCGGCGCTGGACAAGATTGGAGCAGAGACGCGGCGGTGCTCAGTCTTGTCAGCGGAGCGCGACCATAATTGGAATTCACGGTCGGAATCGAGAAAGGCGCGAAGGATCTCGGCGATGAGCGAGCGAGTGTCCACCGACTCGCCGTGAACGTGCTCGTAATATTGCGCGTAACGCTCAAGGCTGGCATTGAGGCCGCCAGTGAGCATGACGCGGACCTGAAGGGAGCGAAGGGGTTTGGTGATGCGTGCGAGCTTCATGTTGAACCTCCAAACTGCGATTTTGAGCTGCTTCGAATCGAGTCAGGGAAGGACGTAATTCAGCAGGTGGACGACCGCGAGCGCGATGCAGCCACCGATTCCGGATCCGGCCAGCCGGCGCGCCTGTTCGTCGCGACCTCCAAGCGCGTAGAGGATGCCCGCGAGGGCAAACGCCAGGACGATGATTGGCGGCGCCATCGAATCAATCATGAAGTTCTGCAAGGCAATCAGCGTCCGGTCCCACGGCAATCCGCCAGCAGTCGGAGCGGCCCAGCAAGCGCTGGTTGGCAGCAAAAGGGCGGTTGTCACGCCAGCGGTCACAAGCCTGATTGCTGGGCGCGGGAATGATCGGTTCATCGCAGTTTCCTTGTCCGCGGAATGTTTCGGTGTCGGCTGGGAGCTGTCTCGCTGATGTCTTGAAAACAGAATTAGAGAATTTCATAATCCATGTCAAGAGAGACCTTCGAAGTAGGTCCCTTACGGATTGGCGGACGCCCGGCGATCGCGGCTTCTATTCGAGGGGTACGGGGTTTCGCGGAAGATGCGGCCGTATCATGCCGGGCTTTTTGGAGCTGACAGCCTCGCCGTGCTCGACGAAGCTCACCTCGTCCCGCCGTTCAAGGGATATCCTGCGAGCGGGCGCCGAGGACGTGGCCTTCGATGGCTCGTGTCACGCTGCCGGGTTCATAGCGAGATCAGGCTCGATCAGGATCCTGAGCGCCTCGGTCGGCAACCGGAATACGCTCAAACCCGTAGCGCTCGCGGAGCAAGCCGATGATAGTCTCCTCGCACTTGCGCTCCAGTTCCTCGATCTCCCAGAGGGGTCGCTCCTCAAAGCGACCGGACCTGTCCGGGCCATCTTCACGGCTTCTTCTTCAGCGCACGAGTTTGCTCAAGCTTATACAGGCCGCGCTCGTGTCACATTCATGAATTTTCCGTTCGCGACACGGCGCGCTCGAAAAATTTCGTCAACCCCTAGAAGGCGCAATTTGTTGCGACCTCCCTCGAACAGAGCCGGATGGGCCAGCAGGGCTTCTATACCTGCGCGGGATAGCGGCCGCAGCCAGATCGGCCAGACGAAGAACCATTCATCACTTTCGCGAGTGGCTCCGACAGCTTGCATTCGGTTCGCATGCGGTGCGGTCGAGAACGACAGAAACCCGATGACGGCGAGACGATTCGCGCCGACCACCGTCGGTGCCGCGCCGGCGAGGCTGGGGTCATCGTATCTGAGCGCGTAACGCTGATCGTCTTCCGGATCCCAGCGGAATCCGTCTGCGTCATCGTCATGCCGCCAGGGCTGGAACAACGCCTCGGCGATTTTGCCGGGTTCAGTCATATCTGGAGGAGACTTGAGCTTTCGCAGACGGTTCGGAAGTTTTCCACGCGGTACGTCGACCAGACGTTCCAGAAAATTCTGATGCCCTTGTCCGAACATCATGACCAATGGGGCTGCGAAGAGGCCACCGGCTTTTTTCCGAGGCCACTCGGCCGTCAACGCCGAGGCGAGGGCGCCTCCAACGGATTTCTTCTGCATGCGAGTGGCGTATGAACGATAATCCTCGGCGGTAAAATCAACGTTCTTACGTTGATCAACCTCGAAATGCTGCTCGAAATGCTGAATGATCTCTGCGAGTCCTTCATTCGCTGCCTGCGCGATCTCTACCTGCTCAGGAAAAGCGGCAAGGTGTAATTGTGCCGTCCACGGCGGACCCTTCCAGGAGATGCGCGGCCGCCAATCGGGCCGCGCGGTTTCGAGTGCGTGAAGAAGTCCGAGCAGCGCCAGGAACGCCAATAGATTATCGGGTTCGAGGCCCGGCATCGGAAGCGATAGCGTATCGCCCACAGGATCGAGCGGCGTCATCATGGTCGATCCTCGTCCTGTTCCGCCTCCGACCGGCGATGGTCGGCCAGACGCAAAATCGCTTCGAGCCGCGCCAGGCCCCAAACGCCATAGCGGCGCTTGAGGCGTTCGGAGATATCGAGCCACGCCGCTGTCAGGTCGGCCAGTGAACGCGCGGGCTTGGAAACGATTCTGCCGTCCCCGAGATCGGTTGCGAAAGTGTCTCCCTCGCCCGGCCAGTCACGTTCGGGCGGCGGGAAGAACGGCCGTCCGTAACCATGATGGGTTCCGATCAGCCAAAGAACGAGATCCGGATCGTCTGCGTTCGTGAAGCGCGGATGCGCTTCGGCAAAGCGAAGCGAGGCGATCTCGTGGCGGGCTCCTTTGGGCAGGCCGGCGCGGATGCGCATCTTGTCCCAGTCGCGCGGACTATCCGGCAGCTTGGCGCTTTTCGCGAGGTCGGTTCCGAAGTTCGCGGCGACTTCGTCCGCGCCATAAAGCAAGAGCTTAAAATTCTTCTGTGCCTTACCCGCATCGTGAAGATAGGCGCTCAGAATCAAATCGTGTGCGACGCTGGAAGGCAAACCCGCCTGTTCGGCGAAGCGGCGCGCGTAGCTTTCGACGCCCTTGGAATGCTCGCCAAGAGTGACGCTTTTCTGCCGACCGGCGCGGAGGCTTTCATCGTCTTCTGTAACGGCTTCGCCGCTAGAATCGCTTTGTGTTTTTCTGCGAAGGCTTAGCAGCTTGCGCTCGATGGCCAGCGGTCTTCCGTCGGACGCTCGGATGACCCGCGGCTTCGCAAAAGCGGCTTCGTCCGTTCCTTCGGAATACTTTCTAAATTGATCGAGGATCGCCTTGTATGGCCAATCGGTCATTTCGGCAGTCGATCCGATCTTCTGCTCGTCCAGTTCAGCTTTCGTAAGCCTGAAAATGTCTCGGCCACGTTGCTGAAGATTGGCTTTGCGCGCCAAGTCCTTAACTCCGGCTTTCGATCCTGGCGCCCAGCCCCACCGATCGCACCCGCCGCGCGACGCCGGAACGATGATTATGTCGCCCGGCTGCAGATCATCCCTGATTAATTTGGTGCCTTCGTCGCTCTTGCCGCGCCAGCGAAGCCATGGTAGCGACGAAAAACGCTGCTCCGGCTCCTCGATCCCAGCCTCTACGTCCGCGAGCTCGCCAGCCGGTTGTCCGCGCAACCATCGCCGAGCCTCGGATATCGGAACCGAAACCGCCTCTAGGCTGGAAGGTGGGCAAACCGAGATGCACTCTCGCCAGAGATCCTGTTTATATCCTTCATCGACATCATCATCGAGATCGGCGCGCCATACGATTTCCACATCCGGTGGGCCGCTTTCCGGGCCGTGCAGATACAGAGGTACCTCCGGATCGGCGGCCGGTCTCGGCGAGGTGCGGCTCCAGAAATCGATGGCGCTCGGCAACAGAACCGGCGCATCTTTACGGGGCGCGAGGCATTTCACTAGGGTGTCGCCATCAGGGAACCAGGACGCGGAGCGGTCGATCCCGAAATCGATGAAATGTCGGGCCGTCTTGCCCTTGCCCTGCGATGCGCTCTTTTCAATCAGCAAGCCCCATGTTGATCCCAGCGCCGCTCCATATATCGGGTCAGGCTCGGCGCTTTTCCTGATCTGATCGGCACGGGCAATGATCGCAGCCTGCACATTGATGTCCCGCCCCATCCGATTGAGACGCCCGAAGCGTTGGCGCAGGCAATCCAGAGGCGCGATCTCGGTGACGAGAGCGTCAAAATCCAAATCCGCGCCGGCCTCTATGCACTGAGTCGCTACAATAATTAACGGCCTGGTTCGAGGAGTGCATCTTGGGCCCACCTTGACAAACGGCAGCAGGCTTGTCAGCAACTCTTCACGATCCAGATCGCGCACGCGGCCGGTTAGCAAAGCGACCTCCGGCGACGAAACATCATCAGAATGCTTCTCCCCAAACGGGCACGCGTCTTTTTGCTGCAACGCTTCGAAGATCGCGCGCGCCCGCTTGACGCGATTTACTACCACAGCAACTATGCTGCCCCCACCGATACTGGCGGTGAATTCCAAAGCCTTGTCGGCCAACTCGCCTGGCAGAGCGGCTTCGCTCGCCTTCGTTTCGATCAGTTCGGCGGGCTTTGAAGCGCGGAGCCGCTTGCCGAGCTGCGGATCGCCACGATCCTCGTCTGTGATCCGGAACGGCTGTTCGCCAGGCTCGCCGCGCGTATCCTCCGCATACGTCGCGGAAAGAGTGACGATGCCAAACGGCGCGGCAGCGGCATTCCCGCTCCATGGCTCTTTTCGAAAGATCAAAGTGTCGCGCGCCGTCTGAACAAACGGCTGAGAAAGATGCGCTTCGTCGAGCAGGAGAAGCGTATCGCAGCCAAGCAGCCCGGCATGAATCGGCTTCATCGAATCCGAAACGCCATAGCCGCGGAAAAGGAGCCGCGAACCAACCTGGTCCACAGTGGACACGACCACGGTGGGCTGGGCGGGCGTGCGCACCCAGTCCGGCTCTTTTGGCATCCCGCCGCGCAGCCTCGCGACCGCGAGCGGATGGTCCTCGTCTTCGGCAAGAAAGCGCAGTCGGTCGGCGACGCGTCTCAGGACTCCCTCTTTCGCCTCCGCAAGCTTGGTTGCGGCCATTTGCGCGCGCTCATAGGCGTCATCGACGACCAGGCGTCGATCGACAACGAACAGGATGCGCACAGCGGCGTGGCGTTCGGCGCCGCGCGTTGCTTCCAGCGCCAAGTGAAACACCGCAACATCGATCGCGGCCGTCTTGCCGGCGCCGGTTGGAATATCGAGGGCCCGGGGCCATCCCTCCGCGAAAACCCTCTGTGCCAGCCGCTCCTGCCAGGGAAAAGGCGCCAAGCCATGCAGTTCACTGAAAAATTCGCGAAATTCGTCCGGGCGAAGATCAGGATTCAAAGGTCTCGCTCCTCAGCCAGCGGCAGGCACAGACCAAAACCGTGAAAGCGGCCGGCACCGATGAGCACGGGACCCTCGACCGGCTCGGGGAATCTCAGGATCACATGGCGGCGCGGCCGGCTGGCGAACTTGGCGCCGTCGGGGAAGCTCCAGTCGGTTCCGGGACGTTTTCCGCCCGGCGGGTACGCCGATGGAGCGCCCTGCACGGCGGGATGTTTGTGAATCTCGATCTCCACGGGCTCGGGCAGTCCGATATTGCGGCAGGCTGCGGCAATAAGGCGACCCTCTTCTATCGGATCTCCGTGATCGGGATATCGGTCCAGCAGCACGGGTGTGGCGCTGGCCCACGAGATGGCGGCCCGGCACCAACGTTCGGGCTTGAGAGAGGCGCGCGATGGTGTAAGCGTACGCTCGACGCGCCAGAGCATCGTGGATGAAAGACGCAACTCTGCATGGGCCTCATCCCGATCGACATGGGCAAACCCAGCGAGCGCATCGAGAACGGAACGACGCTCCAATGCCGCCATCTCGCGCGGCAGAACCACAGCAAACCCGAGCAGATCGCCGGTTGAATGGGACCAGCCGATGTTGGTAAGTGGCACGATTGCGAGATGGGGCTTCGACGTGGCGGCGCCTTCCACAGTGTGGCCCGAGATGATTTCAGGGGCTGGTTGCGGCCCATGCTTCATCAAGGAAGCGCGTACGCACTTCGCCACATGCGCAAAAGCTAAAAGATCGGGGCGAACACCGCCCACGTCTTCGAATATAAACCAATCGTCCACTCCGCCAAAAACGCTCTTCGGTGCCTTCCGCAGTTTCGTATCCCGCGGCTCCATGTAGTGCATCGACATGCCGCTTTGCGGCCGCTCGTCTTTAGAGAGCCAGTCTTCCAGACGCCGCAAACGACCGGGATGTGCGACTCGCAGCGCGACGCTGCCATCGGTGTCCGGGTGCCAGCGCGGCGAGCCGTCTTCCGTTGCATCGATGAAAGCGAAACGCACCAGGGAAGCGGAATGCCCGAGGCTCGCAACGCGATGGGCCAGCGCCTCAAGCGCCGTTCGGTGCTCGGACTGGCCGGGCACTTCGTGCCAGATCAATCTAACGGTCGAATGGACCGGAATCGCGACCTGAAAGTTGCGGGCTTGCCGGGACCTGCGGTCGGGGAGCAGAGCAATCTTGTCCTTATCTCTGGGTGAATCGTTCGGTGGAACGAAAACCGTTGGTGCCGAGCGTTGGTCGCAGCCCCGCATCGGATCAGCTTCAATGCGAGGGGCGGGAAGAGATTCCAGCCATTCAAGGGCCGTGCGCTCCTTGGCATCACACCCGCCGTCACCCCAAGATTGAACCAATGCGGAGAACGCACGCTCCGGATGCGGCGGCCATTCCGCGGCGGAATTGTCCGGCAACGCGGCGCGGTAAACGCCGGTGAGCAACTCGATTTCGAGTGCAAGCATCGCGCGTCATTCCTTCGCGGGCTCGGCGTCTGTTTCCTCTTCGGCTTTTCCTTGGAGAGCCAATTCGCGGCTCGCGCTGACCAGTTGCACCAGCTTCGCTTGCGGCTTCAAAAGAAGATCCTCCTCGTTCCAGCCGAGTCCCGCCGCCCTCGCAGCCCCAACGGCCTCCGCCGCCAACCGGGTAGCCTGGCCGAAATCGAGGTCCACCATCTCGATGGCGCCGTTGGCATCGATGATTTCGAAGCCGGGCGCGGAATTCCCCTCAGGGATAAGATCGCATCGCGAGCGCAGAAAATATCCATTGCGATCCTGCGCGGCGACAGCGGCAAGGCCTAAGGCGGCCAATGCAGTCTGCGCTGCCAAATCCGCAGCCAAACCGCTGGAACCGGCCACGAAGCGCAAGCGGCGCAAGGCCGCGAAAGAAAGGACGAAGCTATGCAGCGCGTAGTCGACGCTGACTCCGAGTAATGCAACGGTCGGCGGGATACTGGAATGACTGATCTTCGACGGCCTCACTTCCTTTGGCGCATCTTTACCCTTTTTCTCTTTCGGCGGATCGAGAGACCAATCCCCGTTGGGAAATTTGTAGACTGTTATGCCGCTTCGGATGCCGAGCGGATCGATGCGGCTGCCCGTCCGCTTTCCCGAGGGTTGGTCAAGCACTTCAATCTCGCCGGTACGGCGATTGACGAACGGTTCGCGCTCCGTTGCCACTCCGACGCCAACGATCTCCGATACGACGCAGCGAGGAAACTTAGCGCCGAGGCCGCCGCCTTCTGAGGTGGAATTCCAAGCGCCGAATACCAGCGCGGTCGGCGAAAGCTCGTAGACGGCGCGCGCATTGTTTGATTTTGCTTCTGTGAGACGGCGACCTTGTTCTGTCTCCCGGAAGCGGATGCCGTTCAGTTCGGAATCCCGAATGATCGCGTCGAACACTCGATGAGGCGCATCGAGCGTCGTGATGCGGCCGATGTCAGCAACCTCGGTATTCGAGAAATCGACGGTGATCATCGGGAAGCTAAGAGCGCCCGTCTCCCGCGCGACCTTCAGCGCCTCCTCGAGGCGGTTGGCCTGACTCTGCACGCTGTCGATCAATACGCAGAGCACATTCTCGCCACCGATTCGCCGCCGCTCGAAGACATGCCGCGGCGGTGCATTACGGCCGCCACGGTCACCTGGAAAGGTTGGCGGGAATATCTTGTCGCCGGGGCCGCCAATAGGCTGTAGCTTCCGAATGCGCCGGATTGCGGCAGCGTTCGCAACCGAGCTGCGCAATTTTTCCAATGTAATGACCATCGGTGTTCTCCTCCGCGGCTACTTTCGAGAGCCAACCTCGGCGATGCGCTTCGTGACCACATCTGCATTTTCGAAAGGTTGCCCGTCCTCGCGCGCGATCTCCAAGAGCCGCGATTCGGATTGAGTTAATTTGACGATTTCGCGAGCGGAATAACGGCGGGAATGAATCGCCCGCTCACCTATGGCTACGCGGTCGTTCGTTATAAGGAATCTAAGGGTGATCCGCGCCATGTGTTTTCTCGCCCCAGGTTTCAAAGATGCGTGAGTTTTACCAGCTCTTTTTTGCGAATGCAAACCCCGCCCACACCCACCCCAGATTGCAAAGAGATTGATACTGGCGTCTGGGCCTGCTAGCCTTAAGTTGCGTTCCGACGTGAGTCGGCCTTATTGAAGGCAATCCGGCGTAGGTAAGCGTCGCCCAAACAGTTGTATTTTCCGCCCTCCTGGCGGCCTCTTCGGGGGATGGGTCACCTGTCCCCTTCTTTTTTTTCGAGCCCTGACTGCTTTCCCTTAACAAATAGTGTACAGAAAGAATAGTAGCTTATAATATGTCGTGACACTGATACACGTGGAGAATCGTCTTTTAGCGATTGTGTAGCGACAAAAAGGGATGATTCCATGCGTACCACCTATCTCGTTTGCTACGACATTCGCGATGACAAGCGGCTGCGGACCGTCTACAAGACCATGCGCGATTTCGGCGACCATCTTCAGTACTCGATCTTCGAATGCCAGTTCACTCCGGCTGATCTCGCACGATGCCGTCATGTTCTAAGCGAAATTATCGACCATCGAAAAGACCAGGTGCTGTTCGTCGATCTCGGTCCGGTCGAGGGGCGTGGTGATCGCAGGATAACCGCGCTCGGGCAGGCCTACTCGCCGATCGACAGCCCTTGCATCGTGGTCGATGGCGAATCCGAATCGCGGACCAAATAAGATTCCTTGTAGCGAGGACTCCCCCGATGTCGGACCCAGCGAAATCCAATCCGATTCCGATCGACGCGAAGCGCCTGGCGAGCAGCGGGAGCGAATCCAAACGGCGAGTTGAAGTTGACCTTCCGGACTATCTACCGGCGCGGATGCTCAACGAATTCGTCTATTGCCCGCGCCTGTTTTTCTATGAATGGGTCGAAGGAATTTTCGCCCATAGCGCCGACACGATCGAGGGCGAGCTGCGGCACGAGAAGCTCGAAACCAGGTCGGACCCGCTGCCGCCGCCCGATCAGGAGTCGCAGATACATTCGCGATCGGTCAGCTTGAGCAGCGAGACCCATCGATTGATCGCCCGGATGGACCTGATCGAAGGGGAAGCCGGAGTGGTCGTTCCGGTCGATTACAAAAAGGGCAGTCCTCGCGATACGGACGACGGTCCCGAAGCGTGGCCGGCGGATCGCGGACAACTCTGCGCGCAGGCGCTGATCCTGCGCGACAACGGCTACCAGTGCGACGAGGCCGTCGCCTACTACCATGCGACCCGCCAGCGCGTCCGGGTCGCGATCGATGACGCTTTAGTCGGTGAGACGCTGCGAGCAGTCGCAGAGGCGCGAAGACTTGCGCTCGGGGGATCGATTCCCGCGCCCTTGATTGATAGCCCCAAGTGTCCGCGCTGCTCGCTGGTGGGAATCTGCCTCCCGGATGAGACCGCGCTCTACCAATCGATTCCCAACGCGAGCGCGGACACTCAGATGTCATTGTTCGACGACGCGGGCGACGGCGCAGCTTCAGCGCACAACGACGACCAGCCGGTTCGCCGGCTCATCCCGGCGCGCGATGATCTCCGTCCCTTGTACGTTACCGGCTACGGCCTGATCGTCGGCAAGACCGGCGAGGTGCTGCAGATCAGGGAACGCAAGAAGCCGGTCCAGGAGGTGCGCGTCGGCGAGATCTCGCAGGTGAACGTGTTCGGCAATGTGCAGTTCACCGCGGCCGCGGTTCAGGGACTGTGCTGGGCTGAGAAGCCAATCGCGCACTTCTCGTACGGCGGCTGGTTCTACGGTCTCACCCAAGGCTTGGGCCTGAAAAACGTGTTTCTGCGCAAGCGGCAATTCACCCTGGCCGAGGAGCCGTTCTTCTGCCTCGGCGTGGCGCGCGAATTCGTGGCGGCAAAAATCCGCAACCAACGGACGCTGCTGCGCAGAAACCATCTCGAGCCGCCGCCGATCGCGCTGGCGCAGCTCAAGCGCTATGCGGAAGCCGCGCTGGGCGCGGAGGACCTCGGCCAACTGCTCGGCATCGAGGGCAACGCGGCGCGCATTTATTTCGCGAACTTCAGCGGCTTGCTGAAGGCCAGCGGCGATGATGGAGCCTCGACGCTTTTCAACTTCGAGTTCACCCACCGCAATCGACGGCCGCCCACAGATCCGGTCAACGCCCTCCTCTCGTTCGCTTACAGCATGCTCGCCAAAGACCTGACCATCATTTGCCACAGCGTCGGCTTTGATCCGTTCATCGGTTTTTATCATCAGTTGCGCTTCGGCCGTCCGGCGCTGGCGCTCGACCTGATGGAAGAGTTCCGGCCTCTGGTCGCCGACTCGGTCGTGATCGGGGCAATCAATACCGCGATGGTCGGCCCCGAGGACTTCATCCAGGTCGGTCCGGCGGTCGCCCTGACACCCAAGGGCAGGAAGGGATTTTTGCGCGCCTACGAGCAGAGAATGGACGCGCTCGTGACGCATCCCTTGTTCGGCTACAGGGTAAATTATCGGCGCGTCCTTGAGATTCAAACCAGGTTGCTGGCGCGGGTGCTGACGGGCGAAGCACGACGGTATGTTGGGTTCGAAACGCGCTAAGCGATGCGAGCGGCGGGGTGACGACGAAAAACCGGGATCCGCTCGATCGGGAAAAAGGCTTGCAGATGCGGGACTTTTCTACTAGGCAAGGAGGTGCCAGTCGATGCGTCGCACCGGTGGCACTGGGGCGCTCGCAAAACGTCTCAAAATTCTTTGAAAATTCAATAGTTGGAAGCGGCGGATTTCCGCGCTCATCGGAGCGCGGCCCCATTGAAGCTGAAACAGGCGACTTAGGCTATCGGCGGGGGCGTATCATTTCCGCGCTCATCGGAGCGCGGCCCCATTGAAGCGTCGATGTGATGGAGAATGGCACCGGCGGCTTTATTCATTTCCGCGCTCATCGGAGCGCGGCCCCATTGAAGCGGGCGGCACGACACAAGTCATCACCGGAACTCCGGCTTATTTCCGCGCTCATCGGAGCGCGGCCCCATTGAAGCCGATTTACGTCATACCAGCGGGATTCGCGCTCGCGAGCATTTCCGCGCTCATCGGAGCGCGGCCCCATTGAAGCTAAGACCGGCCCCGGTCGAACGGATACGCCGAAAAACGATTTCCGCGCTCATCGGAGCGCGGCCCCATTGAAGCTTGCAGCGCCACGAATCCCTCGGACCCAATGCCGGCATTTCCGCGCTCATCGGAGCGCGGCCCCATTGAAGCGGGTATTGGGAAAGAGGTGGTACTGACTACCGATGCCATTTCCGCGCTCATCGGAGCGCGGCCCCATTGAAGCCGTATGCTTTCGCGCAGCAGCCGCCTGACTATCTGAGATTTCCGCGCTCATCGGAGCGCGGCCCCATTGAAGCGTCCGCGATCGCGTTCGAGGTCGCGTTCGGACGCACCATTTCCGCGCTCATCGGAGCGCGGCCCCATTGAAGCGATTTCCACCGGAATCCGCTCATCCGCCGAAAGCCATTTCCGCGCTCATCGGAGCGCGGCCCCATTGAAGCCAAAAGAAATATGGGGCAAGTGTATGCAGGCGGTGTATGATTTCCGCGCTCATCGGAGCGCGGCCCCATTGAAGCTCTTATCTTCCCGTAAACAAATACTTGACCGTAACATTTCCGCGCTCATCGGAGCGCGGCCCCATTGAAGCATCTCAGAAGTGACGGGCTGTATCTCAGTACCGTTGATTTCCGCGCTCATCGGAGCGCGGCCCCATTGAAGCGCGGTTCCCAGCGCGCAGATAAGCCTCACCGCTCCAGATTTCCGCGCTCATCGGAGCGCGGCCCCATTGAAGCTCGTCATCGCGACGCTGCATCGCACCGATCGCATGATCGCATTTCCGCGCTCATCGGAGCGCGGCCCCATTGAAGCTTACACATCGCCGCCGGAAGATACCGTTGCAAAGGATTTCCGCGCTCATCGGAGCGCGGCCCCATTGAAGCTGCTGCCTATGCTGCTGCTGATGCTGCTCGTTATGCATTTCCGCGCTCATCGGAGCGCGGCCCCATTGAAGCGCCGGTGAACTGGCGCAACGTATCCTGCCCGTTCACAAATTTCCGCGCTCATCGGAGCGCGGCCCCATTGAAGCGAATATCCGCGCCGGCGATACGCCGCGATCCAACCCGATTTCCGCGCTCATCGGAGCGCGGCCCCATTGAAGCGCGACGAATCACCGACACCTTCTAATGCTGCTCGCGCCGCATTTCCGCGCTCATCGGAGCGCGGCCCCATTGAAGCTCGCCCAGTACCCCGTCGCTGTCCGGTCGAATACTCGCATTTCCGCGCTCATCGGAGCGCGGCCCCATTGAAGCTTTGGGGTTGGTTCAGGTGTCCCACAGGAATAGACCAAATTTCCGCGCTCATCGGAGCGCGGCCCCATTGAAGCAGCTTGAGATTCGCGCTCGCGGCGGGATTGTTTTCGATATTTCCGCGCTCATCGGAGCGCGGCCCCATTGAAGCCCGGTCAGCCCGGTCGCGGCGGCGACGCGCGCCATCGATTTCCGCGCTCATCGGAGCGCGGCCCCATTGAAGCACGACGTAATCGCGCCCCTCCTGATAGGTCGTGCCGCATTTCCGCGCTCATCGGAGCGCGGCCCCATTGAAGCTCGAAGGTCATCGCCGAGTACGGCGCCAGCATCGCCTCATTTCCGCGCTCATCGGAGCGCGGCCCCATTGAAGCTGACAATACCGGCGGCGGCGCCGAGAGCTATGCGTTCGATATTTCCGCGCTCATCGGAGCGCGGCCCCATTGAAGCGAGGGTGGCGGGATGAGGTGGGATAGGGCGGGATGGAACGGATTTCCGCGCTCATCGGAGCGCGGCCCCATTGAAGCCACGCCACCGGCGCATCCGGTGGTCGTGTTGCATACTATTTCCGCGCTCATCGGAGCGCGGCCCCATTGAAGCTCTGGACCCATTCATCCAATTGTTCCGGGGTTAATGATATTTCCGCGCTCATCGGAGCGCGGCCCCATTGAAGCACGCGACATAACGTCCTCACTACTTGGGTTGCGAGGCGAATTTCCGCGCTCATCGGAGCGCGGCCCCATTGAAGCGGATGCAACGGCGGCCCGGCAATATCGGCGTAGCCGAATTTCCGCGCTCATCGGAGCGCGGCCCCATTGAAGCCGTTCGGGGGCGCCTCGGACAGTCCGTGGCTCGGATAATTTCCGCGCTCATCGGAGCGCGGCCCCATTGAAGCAGCCGCACAGGCGCGGTTACCGGCTCTATTTCATTAAATTTCCGCGCTCATCGGAGCGCGGCCCCATTGAAGCCAATGATACACATCCAGGATCGTCGAAATATTAAGCCATTTCCGCGCTCATCGGAGCGCGGCCCCATTGAAGCGCGCCGCCATGCTCAAGACCCGCACCGCCTGGAGGCCGCCATGCCCGCATGAAAACCAAAAGCGTTTCCGACCCACCATTAACGGCAGACTAAAACTCCGGGACAAAGCTGAATTTGGAATCAGACCGAATCTAGACCGTCCGGCAGCTCGAGACTCGGAGAGATGTCGAGCCTTGACGGCCGTTCTCCGGACGCTCTGCTGCGCGTAGAAATCCAAGTTTCACCCTTAAATCGGGCTGGACGAACAACTGTGCACTCGGGATACCGCAATCGAAGTACAACCAGCGTGATCGCCCAAATTAATCCGCCTGTTCATAACTGACAACATTAAGTAACTAATTGCCCTTGACACGTACTTTACATCACCTATTATGCGTCTTGCATAAAGTGGGCTTTCTGGCGAATAAGGGGGAGGGATTGTTCGCCGAACCTGTTCGATTGCTTCCAAGCTGATTTACCGATGCCTCGCGCATCTGGACTGATCCCGTCTCTCCTGCTTGCTACGGGATAAGCGCAAGACTCGGCCAACATACCGATGTCCTCATGCCCGCAGCCTCTGCGGGCAGAATGGAATTGCGTGCGCGAAACGTAGCGCGCGGTCGCACCGGAGTGTCCAGCAAGGGCCGGACCGGGTACCAGTTGGGTTAGTCGAGCCAAAAATCGTATGGAGGTCTACGCTCAGATGTTTCGCAATGTTGCATTTGTAAGAAATGCCAACGAACCCACTCTACCGCGCTTAAGAATACTCGCTCTGGCGGTCTTTTTTCTCTTGATCGTGGCGGCGCCAACCGAGGCGGGAAATGTGTCGTACGTCTACGACAACGGGGATCGTCTGCTGGCCGCCTACGATGGCAACGGCAACGTCGCCAACTACCAGTATGACCAGGTCGGCAATATCACCGCCATCGTGAAGAGTAGCGCATCAGCCGTAGCCGTCTTCGGTTATTCACCAGATCACAATACGGGCGGGCAGGTGACCATATTTGGCAACAACTTCAGCACTACGTCTTCACAAAATACCGTCACCGTCGGCAGCATTCAGGCGACAGTTCTTAGCTCTACCCAGACTCAAATCGTAGTGTCGGCGCCGTCGAGCAGTGGGCCCATAACTGTCACGACGCCGTCCGGTTCCGCGACCGGCCCCGGCTTTAACTAGCCGCTCCAATAAGGGTTACCACGCCGTCCGGCTCTGCCAGCGGCCAAAAATTCTACCTCCCGTGAAACCTACGGCATTTGAGCAGACCTTGAGGAGCAATCATGCGTCGTCGTAATCGCCTGTGGAAAGTATTGCTTGCCGACTTGCTCGCGTATTTGCTCGCTGTTCCCCTGCCGGCGCTCGCGCAGACGCCAGTCATTGCTGAATCGCCCGTCGTTGCTCAGTGGCCGCCGGTTCTTCAACCACCGACCGGTGGTGTGGCGCAGCCGTTAATTAGTTCATGTCTGACCACCCACTCTTGCATCGTAAGCGGTGCTACGCCACCCGACGCCGCTCCCGCACCGGGCGAGCCGTTCGGCCTGTTGTCACAGGGAATGTTCGGCTATACAAAAACTGACCTGACGGTGGCGGCACCGATCCCAATCGTAATCGCGCGCGTTTATCGCGACGGAGATCTAACCAACTCCGGCACCAAGTGGAATGTCAGGGATTTCGGCATTGGCACTTCGTTAAATTACGATCTGTATCTGTATTCCAGCAACGAGATATCTGGCCAGGGGAACCCGTACTCGCCGATCAGTGTCGTGCTGCCCGACGGCGGCCAGATTACCTGCACCTGCACCACGGGCTATACATGCAGCACTCCAGGACCCTCGACGAATTTAACCTGCGCGGCTCAACCCACCGGCGAGTGGTTCGACTCTGTGATCACTTACAATTCCGCAACCCCCGGCTGGGATCTCACGCGCAAGGACGGCACGGTCTATTCATTCGGGCAGGGTGCGCCACTGCAGAGCATCCACGACCGCTACAACAACTCGATCACAATCAACCGAAGCGGCGGCCAGAACGGGCCGATTACTACCATCACCGCCTCCAATGGCCGCTACGTTACGTTTAGCTACAATACGGCCGGCACGCATATCACTTCAGTGGTTGATAGCAGCAACGTCGTAAAAGGGAAAGGTCGAGAGGTTGATTACGGTTATACGAGCGGCGAAAACACGCTCGCGGCAGCTACTTTTAGCAGCTACAGCTCGAATTCCGTCACGCACTACTTTTACGGAGCCGCCATCGGGGATATTACTCAGATAAATCTGAACGTCACCGACACAAACGGCACCGAACACGCCAATTACAACTACATCACCCGTAACAGTAACGGAAACATCGTAACATTCGGGCCGGATCTAGGCTCCAACGGCTACTCCTACGCCTATGGCGTATCCAAGCGGGGTGAAGTCTCAGTCACTCTGCCGGACACCTACATCCGAAACTTCTTCTTCGACAGCAATGGTTACCTGATTGAGGACCAGCGAGCACCAGATACCTTTAAAGAACAAACGTACTATACAAGGGATTCCTCCGAGCGAATAACCGAAATCGACAGAGACGATAACAATAATAACAAGTTACAAACGACCAATTATGTCTATGATCCTTCCACGGGAGATATAACCAGCGTCACACAGACGCCTGGCCCAGGAAATCCAGCGATACCTTACATTACGACGAGCTTCACCTATCAGCCTCCCTATCAGGGCCCGGGATCGATCGTCTTCGATCAGCTGACATCGGTCACCGACCCAGCGCAGAACCTGACGACCTACGGCTATGACACCAGCGGAGATCTGACCAGCATCACCGATCCGTTGCTGCGGGAGAGCACCTACGGCTATAACTCGATCGGGCAGCTAACGACGGCGACCACGCCGTCGCCCTTCAATGAGACGACTATCTATGGTTACTCGCCGACTACCGACGATCTGACTTCCATCACCGACCCGATGATGAATAATCCGACGGTCTTTACTAATGATACTTTGGGCAGGGTTACGCAGGTCACCTCGCCGATGGGCCATACCGCCAGTTATCAGTACGATAGCATGGGCAATGTAGTGCAGGCGACCGACGGCAACGGCAACACCACAATATCCACGTATGATCTGCTGGGACTGCCGCTGTCGGTGACGGATGCCAACGGAAACAAGTCCACGGTGACGCGGCCCTGGACGCTGAACAAGGAGACGGTCTGCGACGCGGCTAACCACTGCACGCTCACAAATCTCGACGGCGCGGGTAAGCGGACCGATGTCACGGATAAGCGTGGAATCAAGAACACGTTTTCATATGATGGTCTGCAGCGGGTCACCCAAGCCAATATTAACTCGACGGGGTTGAGCGGTTTCGATCAGCGAAAAATCGCCTTCAGCTATGACTTGCTCGATCGGGTACTGGGGATGGTGGACACGGTTACCGGGGTGAGCAATTCGCAGAGCAACACGATCGGCTACGGCTATGACGGCGTGGATAATATCCTGACGGAAAAGGTCGCCGTCGGGACCAATCCCCCGAGCACGCTCACGTATAACTACGATGCCGACAGCCGGCGGACTTCGGCCGCGGTTACCGGCACCAGCAGCAATGCGTCGTATAGTTATACCTATGACAACGATAGTGAACTGAAGACCGTCAGCAATGGCACCTTGTCCGCGACGTTGCAATACGATAATGACGGGCGTCGAACAAGCCTGGCGGTAGGCTCGGTCACTACGACTTACGGGCCCTATGATAAAGATTCCCAACTGACCCAGCTGAGCTATACGGCGGGCAGCAACTCGCTGGGGCAAATCAACTATACATACGACGCCGATGGCCGGCTTACCGGGGCAAGCAACAGCCTGGCAAGCCTTAACGTGCCGGCGACGGAGGGTCCTAATTACTATTCCAGCACCAATCAAGTCACGTCCTGGAACGGCACTGTGGCGACCTCGGACAGCGCGAGTAATCTCACCACCGATCCGACCACCGGAGCAACCTTTGCGTGGGACGCGCGCAACCAGCTAACCTCGGTAACCGGCGGACCGGCGGGCTCGTTCGCGGCATCGTATGACGCGATTCTGCGCCGCGACAGCCAGACCACGGCCTACGGCGGGACGACCACCTATGTGCACGATAACAAGGTGGTTGCGCAGTCGAGCACGACCAACGCGCCGCCCAATCCGATCGACAATTACCTGGCGCTGCCGGGGACCGGCGAGGTGCTGGCGTTCACGACCAGCAGCAACGGCACGACCAATACCTATGAGCCGATCCAGGACGGGTCGGGCTCGGCGATCGGGCTGGTGAACTCGTCGAATGTATTGCAGACGCAGTACACCTACGACCCGTTCGGCAATGTCAGCACCAGCGGTACGGCGAGCCCGTATCCGTACCTGTATCAGGGCATGGCGTACGACGCCACGGGCCTCTACTATGGCAATGGGGTCTATTACCAACCGCAGTTGGGGCGGCCACTCCAGGAGATGTCGCCGGGCGGTCAGGGCGGTGGCGGAGGTATAAGCACTTCGGTCGCCTCATCGCAAGGCTCGGGCGGAGGCCTGAACGGTGCGGAGCAATCCGGGATCGCAGCCGGAGCGGGTGTGGCGGCGGGTGCCGCTGTCAGCGCATTTGGCGGGAGTGCTGCCGCATTGTCTGACGGGATCGCGGCATCTTTTCTTGGCCTCTCGGCAACGGGAGTTGGCTTGGTGGTGGCGGCGGCGGTGGCTGTGGTACTGGGAATTCTGGACTTCTTGGGTGTGTTCGGCGGAGGCCAGTCTATCGTCCTCCTGCCCGCGTACTACCGCCTCGCCCACTATATCCTGAGTCAATTTATCGGCTGCGATTCCGTTACCCCCAACATGGAGGATTCCGCCAGCGTCGAGGCACCCATGGGCGGGCATCTGACATTGGTTAGTGGGCCAGCGTCTCCGACACCGTCGCCAGAGCCGGCGTCTCCGCCCAGTGCATGCTCCTACTATGATAATTTATGTGCGCAGTCTGGGGGAAAAGACGCCTATGCGTGTTCGGCAGGTAAGTGTTGCCGAGATTTCGGTGATACCGCGACTGCGGACTGCGTTCGAGGCTGCCTTATTGGACAAGACCACAACGGCTGCGCGACTTTTGACAATCCTTTTAAGAACGCGTGTCGTGAAGGATCTCACCCTTACTGTTGGGACAAATGTGGCTATCCTGGGAATCCTCCACCGAGCTGTGCTTCACCATTTATGCATTTTCTACTCCCGTAATAAAATGGTCTGAGGGTATGCGTCCCAGACGCAAAATCTTAAGCATATTCTCATTTTTGAAAACCAAAGGAGTAAATAGTCAGTGTTCGCATTCTTAATTGTATGGCTCGCTTCGATAGCTGCATCGATTGCCATCGGTTTACGAACGCCGAATTGGCTAATTTGGCGGTTGTTTCTGTTCGTTCCTCTCTTTGGTGATATTATCATCTCGGGCGGCTACGGTAATTCTGGCAGCCCAATTACTATACGCATGTTGACTGAACCATATACTTGGTTTTGGTTTGGGGTTTTTCTGGTTTATGGGGTGATTCTCTTCGGGCCAAGTGCTGTCGTACTCGGCGGACTTGGATGGAAACTTATCGAAGCGAAGCCTATAGCAGCCAGCTTGCCTAAGAGCATCATAATGGCGTCCGGCGTGCTTTTCGGGTCTATCGTTGGCGGTTGCTACCGAGTTCTATATGAAGTGGCAGTTTATCAGCGGCTACCACTCTTGATGGCCGTTCACAACCAAGCATGGCTCGTTGCATCGATAGTAGGCGGCGCCGCAGGCGGATTTATTGTCGGATTTTTTGCCGCAACTAAATCTCACTCAGACGGAGGAAGCGAAGCGCCAGTAGGAGGCATCTCTCGTGCCCCTCTCTAAGGGTCTCGATCCATTTTAATGGATTAGTATTGATGCGCAGTAAGGGGGCCTCAGTCGATGCCGAGGCGATTGGGCTGGTGAACTCGTCGAATGTATTGCAGACGCAGTACACCTACGATCCATACGGCAACGTGACGACGGTTGGGCAGGCGAGCCTGTATCCGTACCTGTTCGCCGGGATGGAATATGACTCGATCGGGCTGTATCACACGCAAACGCGCTACTACAGCCCAACGTTCGGGCGGTTCCTGTCGGCCGACGCGGGGATGCCGCCGAATGCGTTCAGCTATGTTGGTAACGACCCCGTCAATGCGATCGATCCGAGCGGCATGACGGCGGAATTTGTCTCGGGCGCGACCGGCATGAGTCCTCCGCCGGATGGTGCGCGCGGGGTGGCCGATGCGCAACCCGAAAGTGGTGGACTGGGCGGCGCCGTGTTGGCGCAAGGGTGCGAACCCATCCCCTGCGCCCCACTCCCGATACAATCAAGCCCAGAATCGGGTAGCTGGCTGGCTGACCTCGTCAGCTTCTTCGTCGGTCTATTTGGCGGCGGTGGCAGCCAACCCGCCTTCATCCCGCGCGGCTACCGCCGCGTCGCCCATTACCCGGCGATGTCCTTCATCACCGACTCCCAGGCCGACCTCCAGCAATTCACGCCCGACCTGAAAGAGAAGTCTGACGCTATTGAGACACTCGGCAGGCTAATACTTGTACAAATAGACGATGAGGAAGATCCTAACGAGAAGGGGGAAATGGAGTCCGCCTTCTTCGAAAACGTATTTAATGGACGACCGACTTTCACGCCTTCTGGAGGTGTCCTTCTGCGTTACAACGGGGGAGAGTACTATTTGCAACAAGGAATAGAGGGCGAGCCCGTCGAAAATGGTAAAGGATTGGTATTCAGATTACCAAACAGTGACATATCTGTTAGGATTATGGGGCCAACTATGGAAGGACGCTATAAATATCCGAGTGGTTACTTCCGGGTCTTTGAAGGGAATCAGGCGATTGATTTGAGCACCGGTAAACCGAGCTCAAACGCGGCAACTCACTACGGACTGCTACCATGAGTAGATTAAAGGAAGACCTGGAAAAATACCTTCACGTTATAATTGGAACCGGAGATCTAATACAGGTTAAATTCAGCTTGTATCAGGTCATTCTTGTGTTCGAGAGAATGTGGCTGGAGGTGTACCAACGCTGCGAGATTCGTTGCCCGGATGAAACGTGGATCTGGAGCCCGGAGCAAATCAGCGACATGCGCGGATTTGCGAAGCTTCTCGAATCGGGGATTTGCGCTTACGAAATATTGAGGCCCGACACAGTGATCCTATGCTTTACAAACAAATGTCAGCTTGTCTTGCGAGATGATAGAAGCGGCCTCGAGGTCTTCGTGGTTCACGCTGGCAAAACATCGATAGTAGTGTAGATGATCGATACGATTACGGACCACATCGAGGTAACAACTGTTAATTATATCACCACAGTCGGATTTAATCACACTTGGGCGATGAACTGAGGCCGTGCTCTGCGGGAATCGAGTGCGGTCATCTGCGGGTTCCATGGCGCGTCGTCCAGTTGACCAGTGGTGCTCGGCCCCGCCATTCGTCGCGGACACGGGCCAAGCGGGTTGGCTCTGCCTGCCCGTAAACTCGCTCGCCCTCGCCTGACTCGCCCCCCACGCCGCTGGCCCCGTCAGACGTTCATCGATTCGAGGAATTCCTCATTGGTCTTGGTCCCCTGCATCTTGTCGAGCAGGAACTCCATCGACTCACCGCGTTGAGCTGCGAGAGCAGCCTGCGGACCCAGTACACCTACCAACCGTTCGGCAATGTGACGACGGTCGGGCAGGCGAGTCTGTATCCATACCTGTTCGCCGGGATGGATCTGGATTCGAGCGGGCTCTATCATACGCAATCGCGATACTACAGCCCAACCTTCGGGCGGTTCCTGTCGGCCGACGCGGGGATGCCGCCGAATCCGTTCAGCTATGTTGGTAACGACTCGGTCAATGCGATCGATCCGAGCGGCATGACGGCGGAATTTGTTTCGGGCGCGACCGGCATGAGTCCTCCGCCGGATGGTGCGCGCGGGGTGGCCGATGCGCAACCCGAAAGTGGTGGACTGGGCGGCGCCGTGTTGGCGCAAGGGTGCGAACCCATCCCCTGCGCCCCACTCCCGATACAATCAAGCCCAGAATCGGGTAGCTGGCTGGCTGACCTCGTCAGCTTCTTCGTCGGTCTATTTGGCGGCGGTGGCAGCCAACCCGCCTTCATCCCGCGCGGCTACCGCCGCGTCGCCCACTACCCGGCAATGTCCTTCATCACCGACTCCCAGGCCGACATCCAGCAATTCACTCCTGACCTGAAACAAAAATCTACTACTCTAGAGGTACTAAAATACGTAGCACTGGGCGCGGCTGTAGTTGGGATTGCTGCTGCTATAGTATTCCAACCTGAAGTCGGTATTCCATTAGCCGCAGATCTGCTAGAGGAAGGGGCCCCCGAGCTTGCGGGGAGTGTAGGAGAAGGAGCATCACTAACCGGAGCAACAAGTGAATATACGCTAACAGAGACCGTCGCAAAAAACCTTGCTTCAAGGCCATACCTCAACTCGCGTTTGCTCGTACAAGAGATCGAATCGACGGGGTTAGGCGTACCTGATCCGGGTGGCATCCCCGGTGCTCTTCGGTACGATGTTCCAGGGACTCTCAGCACGATCACGACCAAGGGGATTAGCAAGGGAATTTACGAACTAGTTATTCATCCTGATACAAATATCATCTATCACTTCCTGTTTACGAGCGGTGGACTCTAAGATGCGATTTGAAATAGTGCGGACGAACCAAATCGAAATGAGGCGTGCTCTTGTATACCGACCAAAGGAGTTCTCATTCGACGTTACCCCATCTCCTGGTTCAAGCGTCACGTCGGTCCTATTGAATGATCTCAATCTAGAAGTCGATGAAGATGGTAAAGTTGTGTCGGTTTGGGGTATGTGTCCACACACACGGTGGCGCGATTTGACGCTCGTTCCTCCAATAGCAGGATATGGTGAGCTATTCGTGGTAACCGATACCCCTTTTCAAGCCGGGATATCCCAGCGTCTAACACCAAAGGGTAAGTACCTTCCTGTATTCGTCGACCGTGAGGGGGGTTGGGTGAAGATCCAAGGCGCGGCGAGTCCAGAGTCAGTAGTAATGATATTACCGGGAGTAATATTCGAGCTTGGCCACGAAGGAGGCTTTTGCTCTCTATGGCTGCGCCCGCAGAGCGGGATTAGTCTGCCCGGGGAAATTTGTACCAGCGGATGAGTTAGGAAAAGCTGGCGTGACCCGCGCCCCGGCACTGGGCCCCCGGTCAGACGTTCATGGATTCGAGGAATTCCTCATTGGTCTTGGTCCCCTGCATCTTGTCCAGCAGGAACTCCATCGACTCGACCGCGTTGAGCTGCGAGAGCAGCCTGCGGACCAGTACACCTACCAACCGTTCGGCAATGTGACGACGGTGGGGCAGGCGAGCCTGTATCCGTACCTGTTCGCCGGGATGGAATATGACTCGAGCGGGCTGTATCACACGCAATCGCGCTACTACAGCCCGACCTTCGGGCGGTTCCTGTCCGCGGACGCGGGGATGCCGCCGAATTCCTTCAGCTATGTCGGTAACGATCCCGTCAATGCGATCGATCCGAGCGGCATGACGGCGGAATTTGTTTCGGGCGCGACCGGCATGAGTCCTCCGCCGGATGGTGCGCGCGGGGTGGCCGATGCGCAACCCGAAAGTGGTGGACTGGGCGGCGCCGTGTTGGCGCAAGGGTGCGAACCCATCCCCTGCGCCCCACTCCCGATACAATCAAGCCCAGAATCGGGTAGCTGGCTGGCTGACCTCGTCAGCTTCTTCGTCGGTCTATTTGGCGGCGGTGGCAGCCAACCCGCCTTCATCCCGCGCGGCTACCGCCGCGTGGCCCACTACCCGTCGCTGTATTTCATTACTGACTCTCAGGCCGACCTCCAGCAATTCACGCCGGACCTGCATGAAAAGTCTGATACAATAGAGATACTCGAAGGCATTGGGTTTGCCGCGACGATAATATTCGCACCGGAGGTTGATGTAGCCGCATTAGCCGTAGAAGGTGCAGTCGAATTAGGGGAGGTGGTTGCGGAGGGAGAGGGTGCTGCGTTGGTAGACGACGCTTTGGTGACGGTCAGTCACTTCACGAATGCGGCGGGTGCTGAAGCGATAGGTGAAGGAGGTATGCTTAGAGCGGGCTCCTTCGTAACGACGAGCAATCTGTCGGGCCTAAGTGCTTCGGAGGTAGAATCGGCTCTAGAAATTGATCCGGGCAAAGGCGCGTTTTCCACTACATTCCAAACCCCTGCGTCGAACTTGGGACCAGCATTTAATGGACCTTTCACCAGTGGCGGCATAACTCAATTTCAGCTAAGAAATCCGGCGCTCGCAGCGAACTTTGTACCAACGGGACCATAACAATGGGAAGAACGAAAGGGCCTTACAAAGAGGAGTTTCCAATGGGCTCCAATGTAAAGATAGTGAGCCGGTCAGTTTTGGAGAATTTTCTCAAAACTTGGAAACTTCACAATAAGTTGGAGCCGAATCAACTGAATTACGCCGACCAAATTGCCGAAGTGGAATCGGTTGGTTTCTATCATGGAGGTGACGAGCTATATAAGCTCAAAGGTGTCCCTGGAATTTGGCATGAGCAGTGCTTGGAAGCTGCACCATGATTGAAAAGGAGTTGGGCGGCGGGCCTGTAGTTCTGTCGTTGGCGAAGTTGGTTGGCTCTTAGAACACGAACTGCTAAATCGTGTGGCTATAAAATCTTGCTCGATAGAATTACGGGCTGGTGACATCTGTGCTCCACATAAATTCTGCCCCAGTCATGTAGCATTCGCTACTAGACTGTACTCGTAACGCAAGAAGCAATTCAGGCTAGCCAGCCTGGCACAATCAATTATGGCTATGACGCGGATAGCCGCCGGGCCTCGACCACGATAACTGGCAGCGGGAGTACGCCAACCTATAATTACTCTTACGACCCGGACAGCGAGCTGACTGGCATCAGCGGGGGACCGTTGCCGGTAAATGTAGTCTACGACAGCGATGGTCGGCGCACTAGCCTCACGGTTGGGTCAGTGACGACCAGTTACGGACCCTACGATGCCGACTCGCGCCTGCCGACGATGACTTTCACGGCTAACGGCAATTCGCTCGGACAACTTACCTATACTTACGACGATGACAGCCGGGTGATCGGCGAGGGTGGCAGCCTGGCAAGCCTTAACCTGCCAGCGTCTGAAGGACCGAACACGTACTATGGCACCAATCAGATTTTGAAATGGAACGGACTCATACCTGCTAATGGGCCCGACCAGGCCAACAATCTGATAGAAGATCCGACCAACAATGCGATGTTCTCGTGGGACTCGCGCAACCAACTCGCCGGGATAAGCGGGGGGCCGGCGAGTTCGTTTACGGGCAGCTACGACGCCGTTATGCGCCGCTATAGTCAAATGACGGCATATGGCGGTACAACCCCGTATCTGCATGACCAGAAGGACGTCGCGCAGTCGAGCACGACCAATGCGCCGCCCAATCCGATCAACAATTACCTGGCGATACCGGGCACCGGCGAGGTGCTGGCGTTCACGACCAACAGCGGCACCTATGTACCGCTGCACGACCGGCTGGGCTCGACCATCGGGCTGGTGAACTCGTCGAATGTGTTGCAGACCCAGTACACCTACGATCCGTTCGGCAACGTGACGACGGTCGGGCAGGCGAGTCTGTATCCGTACCTGTTCGCCGGGATGGAGCTGGATTCGAGCGGGCTCTACCATACGCAATCGCGCTACTACAGCCCAACGTTCGGGCGGTTCCTGTCGGCCGACGCGGGGATGCCGCCGAATGCGTTCAGCTATGTTGGTAACGACCCCGTCAATGCGATCGATCCGAGCGGCATGACGGCGGAATTTGTCTCGGGCGCGACCGGCATGAGTCCTCCGCCGGATGGTGCGCGCGGGGTGGCCGATGCGCAACCCGAAAGTGGTGGACTGGGCGGCGCCGTGTTGGCGCAAGGGTGCGAACCCATCCCCTGCGCCCCACTCCCGATACAATCAAGCCCAGAATCGGGTAGCTGGCTGGCTGACCTCGTCAGCTTCTTCGTCGGTCTATTTGGCGGCGGTGGCAGCCAACCCGCCTTCATCCCGCGCGGCTACCGCCGCGTGGCCCACTACCCGGCAATGTCCTTCATCACCGACTCCCAGGCCGACCTCCAGCAATTCACTCCCTATCTGGCACAAAAGTCCGATGCTATCCAGGCAAAGAGTGCGATAATACTTGTACAAATGGACGATGAGGAAGATCCTAACGAGAGGGGGGAAATGGAGTCCGTTTTCTTTGAAAACGTATTTAATGGACGACCGACTTTCACGCCTTCAGGAGGTATCATTCTTCGACTGGATAACGGTATGGAGCTTTTACTTGGTGGTAATATCGAGGGCAAACCCACAAGAAACCTTAGAGGTAATATTTTCCCCTATGGACGAGGCTCTATCAGGTTGATGGGGCCAAAGCCCGAACCTCCGTGGAATGCTCCAAACGGGTACGTTGTGTTTCAGAATTCAGATGGGCAGGCCATAAATCCAACTACGCAACAAACGGTCCCGAAATCCGAATCGCACTACCCATTATTACCATGAAAAGCTAATGGCCGAAAGAGAATTCGAAACTTGGATCCTAGTGTGAGGGCAACCATGACTGTTGAAGAAATGGGAAAGAGGCTCCAGGAGCCGTTCTTTGATAGCAATATTATAAAACATGGGTTCGCACCTTTTCTTCGAGACTATGATGTTATCGCAGAAATCAACGAACGCCAGTTTCTTTATCGATTCAGTCACTGCGTCTGGGTGGCTGCCAGCACCGCCGTCAGAGACGACGTTTGGCGAAAATCGTGGGCGGACGTTTACACTGATTATTCCGCCTGGGAGCGAGCTGGTCATCCCGAGGGCTATGTTTGGGGAGTTTGCTATTCATTAGCGTATCCGGGCGCTACATATATTGAGAACTCTATCCTCGCCCGAGAATGGGCAGAACGACTCGGTAAGCCGATGCACGAAGTACTGATCGAGACGAACGGACATAACCTTAGCTTAGTCTACCACGATCTGAGCGTCCGAGAGCTGAAAGATGGCGACGAAGAATGGATCAGCAATAAATCGACGACCTAGTCAATTCCCAAACGCTCTTTCCTTCTGCCGAGGTCGTCTGCGGGTTCCACGGCGCGTCGTCCAGTTGACCAGTGGTACTCGGCCGCGTCATTCGTCGCGGAGACGAGCCAAGCAGGTTGGCTCCGCCTGCCCGTAAACTCGCCCCGCCCTCGCCTGACTCGCCCCCACCCCCCGGCACTGGGCCCCCGGTCAGACGTTCATGGATTCGAGGAATTCCTCATTGGTCTTGGTCCCCTGCATCTTGTCCAGCAGGAACTCCATCGACTCGACCGCGTTGAGCTGCGAGAGCAGCCTGCGGACCAGTACACCTACCAACCGTTCGGCAATGTGACGACGGTGGGGCAGGCGAGCCTGTATCCGTACCTGTTCGCCGGGATGGAGCTGGATTCGAGCGGGCTCTACCATACGCAATCGCGCTACTACAGCCCAACGTTCGGGCGGTTCCTGTCGGCCGACGCGGGGATGCCGCCGAATGCGTTCAGCTATGTTGGTAACGACCCCGTCAATGCGATCGATCCGAGCGGCATGACGGCGGAATTTGTCTCGGGCGCGACCGGCATGAGTCCTCCGCCGGATGGTGCGCGCGGGGTGGCCGATGCGCAACCCGAAAGTGGTGGACTGGGCGGCGCCGTGTTGGCGTTCACGACCAGCAGCAACGGCACGGCCAACACCTATGAGCCGATCCAGGACGGGCAGGGCTCGGCGATTGGGCTGGTGAACTCGTCGAATGTGTCTCCGTGCGGTGGCGGCGGTAACGGCGATACGGTCAGGGCAAACTCTCTGGGACACATTCCTTTCTACGATCGTCCGGGCTGGGGTTACAATTATTGCGACTCCGGCAATTATTCAGGTAAACCTACAAGTCTGACTGATGCATGTTGCGAAGCTTACGATGAATGCTACGCAAAAGCTTATCTCTCTGGAAACGACGTATCGGTTTTGCACCCTGGCCGAGATATCGGGTCGGCACCAGCGGATTGCGACGCTTCGTTATGCGCGTGTACTACGGGTCAAACGGACAATCCACCAAGTCTTGATCCATTACGAGCGGATCGCGTACGCGGCTGGGCACTTCCGATTCGTTCCAGCCAAAGCCGCCGACTCCACCTTTCGGGGCAGGCTTACGTGAAAATGCTTCTCAGCCACGGAACTTACCTCGTTTGGTCTCTATCGACCGGACACAAATCTTAGACTTTGTGGATGACGCCGTGACCACGGCTCAAAGCGGAGGTGGCGGAGCCTCATCGAGTTTGCCCCAGGTGGGGCAAACTGTACCGAAACGGCCACTTCAGGGCACATTTCGGGCCGAAAAACCTAAGGTTTTCTGGGCTTTCTTGGGGGGTTCAAATCCCTTCCGCGCGGGCACTTTTTCTTCTGTAGGTCAAAGGCTTTTGTGGCCGAGCGGCGTCCATGGGGCAAACGTGGCGCAAGCTCCCCCGGTTCCACAAAAGCTGCCGTTTCACGCAACGTGGAACATGCGTTCGAGGGAACAATCTTTTGAAAGGGAGTGCGAGGCAGCGCCTCCGAAAAAAGCCTGGAGTTTATGATGTCAGGGGAAAGTCAAATCACATTTGACCTTTGCATGACAATAAGACCCCTGAAAGTCGCGGGTTAGCCGACGAGGCGATCGTATTCGGCGTGGTTGCCGATCCAGAACCACAAAATTCCGCCCTCGACATCAATGCCGAGGGTGCGATGGTGAAGGCCGACTCGGCACGACCAGAACCGGCCCACGCGCTTGAGCTGAAGGGAGGGGTGACGTGAATCATCTTTGAGAAGGCGGTACTTCTCATCCGCCAAGCGCCGGACTGCCGGTCGCAGACCCCGGTACGAGGCCCAAAACTTCGGAGAGGCGAAGTGCCTCAAAACTCGGTGGATTTTCCCGCCGCGTGGTCGCGAAGGGTTTCATCGGCAAGCGCGTCGAGTTTCCCTGCTTTTACGTCTCGCTCGATCTGACGATCCCATGCAGCCGCATCAAACTCAGCGAACCACTGCCGAAACTCTGCGAGATCCTCAGCCGACAGACCGGAGACTCTCTTCTCGAGGGCTTCGAGTTTACTCATAGAAGAAAGAATACCATCTTCTCTTTTCGCGGGCGAACACCTCTCCTAGCAGCAACCGCCGACGCGTGCCCTCCGGGAACAAGCCGCTATTGTGCGGGTCACGCCGAAGGCCGAAGAGATACTCGGGAGACCCGGTAACAATCATCTTTTGATCGGAAATCGGCTCGAGGACGGCAAAAGTCGTTGTGCCCAATTTTGTGCCCTACTGTACCCAAAATCGTGCCCTACGCGCGTACCGCCGCTGATCATATGATGGGGGTCGGTAGCATCAATCAAAGTGCCGTAAGTCCTTGTGCCCCAGTGGTTTTGCTGATTCCGGGTATTATGGAATGATACCGATTAGTCTCGGCGTTTTGGAGCTGGAATACACTTCGTAATCAGCAGGTCGTCGGTTCGAATCCGACGGGTGGCTCCAGAAACTCCAATAAAATCAATAGCTTATGACGATGGCCGAGCCGCTGAATCGGCGTTCGTCATTCTGTGTCCACGCCGTGTCCACAACTCGGCGCACGACATTTTCAGTTAGAACGGTACGCGGTGTAAGATTCGGTCCATGAGTGATCATTCGGGAATCCCGCTCGCGATGGATTTTTTCGCTGATATGGCCGAGCTCGCTCGGCAAGAACTACTCGCGTCTGGTTACACCGTCGATTCCTCTCGAAAGCCTGATGAAATCGTCATGAGCTACTTCAATGTCCTCTGGCGCCGGATAAACGTCAGGCCGCGGACGGTTTTTATCGCGAAGGACCTCAAGTGTCCGGCAGATCTCCAAGCTGGCTTCGATCTCGTTCGCGCCAAGGCCCAAAAGGGCGAGGACATCAGACCGCATCAAAGCCGGAAACTCGCGGATCTCGACTTCGACGATGGACTCTTGAATGACTGGGGCATCAATCACCTGCACTTGGGAACATCTCTCGAATCCGACGGCTTTGTCACCCGCACCGGCCCGGTGCTTTTTGCGCGCGTCACGGCCGATGAGTTCTATTGCGTCGCAGTCATGGAGCACGGCAATTGGTCGAAACAGCAGTTGCTTGACATCATTCATGACAACTGGCCCGCGTCAATCTCTCGTTCAACGCTCCGAGGCGTAGGTCTGGAATGGCAGCCCACTGACGATGACGTGCGTAAACTCCGTGCGGCCGGCGTCACCGTCATCACTCAGCGTCCCGACGGTACCATTCACTTTCCGCCAGGCGGTGGTGTCGCGACAGACCGCACGAGCATGTCAGTGGTCAATAGGGTAATCGGCTGGAGAACGCTCTGCTCTCGGCTTGAGGAGGAAACGACGCGAAAGCTGGATGACCTCCTGCAGGAAGCAACCCGCCTCGGTGTCGAATTGCGTCCCCCTCTAAGGTTCCATCTCAAGATTTCAGGCGGCAAAACGCGAGCTGTCGAAGAGGCCTCACAGGCCTTCGTCGATTTCGGCCCTGCCTTGGCTGTAGAAAAAATCGCCGGAGCTTTCGTTCAGGCGCTCTCCTCCTGAGCTCCGGCCCCTGTATTTTGCCAAACCCGATTCGTTCGGGGTTGCGACAGTTCCTCAGCCCTCCATCCTTCACGGCGTACACCGATGCAGACCGCGTATCTCGTCCCAGCGCACCCGGTCTGCATCGGTTAGGCGTTCGGAATCTAGTACACGCTGGCGCGGAAGTTGCTGCCCGCTACACATCAACGAGCACGAATTTCACAACCAGTGCTCGACCGCTAGCAGCGAGGCGTCAGCATGGAAGGCAGCGTCTATCTCAAAGCGCGGCAGGAATGGGACGAGCGGTACGCTGATCTGGTTCTCGGCAAACGGAACTGGCAGATCATCGCCGCCGGCATGATGGCCATCACGCTGGTGCTGGCCATCGGGATGGTCTGGGTCAGCACGCGAAGCAAGTTCGTTCCATACGTCGTGGAAGTTGACAAGCTCGGCTACGCGCTGGCCGCGCCGAGCGCGCTCACTGAGAACGCCGCGCAGATCAGCACCGATCGGATGATGCGCTACGAGCTGGCGGCTTTTATCCGTAACGCCCGCGAGGTCATCACCGATCCGGCAGCAGAGCACCAGATCATCGGGCAGGTATACAGCCGCGCACGCGGACCGGCCTACAAGTTCCTCGAGAACTACTATCACGAAGACGACCTTGAACATGATCCGTTCAAGGTCGCTCAGCACCAATCCGTCAGCGTCCAGATTGATTCAATCCTGCCGCTGTCGAAAGCGACCTGGCAGGTGCGATGGACTGAGGTAGCATCAGGCCTCGACGGGTCTCCGGTCGCTACGACTCATTGGGAAGCGGCGCTCGATACCTCGATCATTTCCGAAACCTCGGACTCCTCGATCTTGGAGAATCCGCTCGGCTTCTACGTCACGCAGCTCAATTGGACCGAGCAGCGGAGTTAGGAGGCGATCACGATGAAGCTCATCGTCACACTTGGTATCGTCGCTCTGTCATTGACGCTTGCAGCCTGCTTGGCGCAGCAATCGTCCCAGCCACCACCGCTGACGCTTGTGACCAAGGCCGCACCGCCGTCCGAGGCGGAGCCGGCACCGCCTACCGGCGCTCAGCTACTTGCGCAGCAGCCCGCGGAAGTTCAGGAAGCGGTCAAGCAACATCAGCAGGACGGTAAGTGGCAGATTTTCAAAACGCCACACGACGAGCTTTATCCGTATGACGAAGGACAGGAGCCGATAGTTGATTGCGCTCCATTGCGCACTACCGACCTCCAGCTTGAGCCGGGCGAGACGATCACCGACGTCGCCAGCGGCGACA
>JADEYI010000764.1_pt1 | contig 35859 bp, 40 predicted proteins | sample 8542331 | NCBI WGS metagenome assembly JADEYI01 (sample SAMN16510988, study PRJNA670497) | mine drainage metagenome | isolation source: biofilm near Copperflume 1 | place: Germany: Marsberg coppermine Kilianstollen | collected 2018-02 | reverse complement strand
TCGCGCAGCTCCCGAGGTCAGCACTCGCCCTTGACAATCCATAGGAGCATCGGTAAGGGGCCCTTGCATCGGACACCCGGGCCCCTTCCGACGCAATCGGTTACCGCAACCATCCTCACGCCTCGTCGAAGGTCAGAACCTCATCTCCGTCGGGGTCGACATCACTTGAATCAGCGCCGTCGATGTATAGGTCAGCGCGGTCCCGCGTGTGGTCCTTTGAGAAGAACTCCCGCTCCTGTTGCATCCAGGCGAGCCAGAGGTGTCGCTTGGGTTCGCCATCGCGAGCCAGGCCGCGGGCGAGCCGGACATTCTCGGGGGCTTCGATCCAGATCTTCGATCCAGATACGGTAGGCAAGAAGGTTCGTGGCAGCTTGGCGCGTGCACGTCACACCATCGAGGATCACGAGCGGCGCCCACGGGGCAGTCTTCCAGCCACCGAGGGACGAGCCGAGCGGATCGTTCTGCCAATCGCGCACTTGGTAGTGGGCGTCCTCGCCGCGCACTAGGGGTTTCAAGACCTGACTGTCGAACCGAGGCCACCAACCCGAGAAATCGGTCCACGAAACGAAGTCGTCGATCTCGACCAGTGTCGCAGGAGCCCGATCCACGAGCCGACGGGTGAGAGTGCTCTTCCCCGAGCCGCTCGGTCCATCGATACCCACGATCCGTACTCCTTCGGACGGTCGAGTAGAGAACGCCGTGATGATGTCAGCCAGTGCTACTTGGCTCATAGGGGAATCATGGCGCACTGGGAGTGGGGGAGCGCTCGGAGAGCGCTTCGCCGTTGCACTGAACTGCAAGGGGTAGGGTGGACTGAGGGACAATGTGCTCCAAATCGGGCGCCATTGCATTCCTTCTGGATCGCCCGAGCCGCGCTCAGTTCGGTGGCCGATTGGAGAAACGTGTCCACAGCAGCCGCAGTTGAAGCAGGCAGCCAGCTCGATGTTCACCACGTGCCAGAGACGAACGGGCGAATGTCCGTGTGTCGACGATGCGGATCCCAAACTGATGGTCCGGAAGGACGACACCACATTCCCGCAGAGCGGCAACTCATTCGGTCCAGTGAATGGCTGGTCGCACAGTCGAGAATCACGCACATCGATCGCATCCGAGAGGTGCGCAAGGGATGAGCAAAATAGGCGTCGCATGCCGGGCGCCACGTGACGGTGGGCCAGTTCTCGTCGCTAAGGATCTTGTGACCCAGCTCCAGACTCTCCCCGGTCCTTGAGCCCCAGCTCACTCAAGTTTCCGCGCCACCGTTGCGTCAGAGTTCCGATGCTCTGCAAATGCTAGAAGCCCCGCCACGATGGCTGCGGGGAGTTTCTGCCTGAGGATCGCTTTGGAGCAGACGTTACGAGGAGCCCGATCAGGAAGTGGGCAACCGTCTTTGCCAATGGTTCCCTCAATGGACAGCCCTGCCTTCAGTGCGCAACTATGTGACCCGCTGACAGAGCGTCCAGCCCAACCCAGTCAGAGCGGGAGCAAGGTCATGTCGCTGAAGGTTGTAGGTGCCGGTGTCGGTCGTACCGGCACCCATTCGCTGAAGATTGCGCTCGAGCAGTTGTTGGGCGGACCCTGTCATCACATGATCGAGATCCTGGGGGACCCGAGTCAAGCGGCCGGATGGATGGACGCCATTGAAGGACGTCCGGTTGATTGGTCAACAATGCCCGTCGGTTACCTCTCGCTTGTCGACTGGCCCGGGTGCTCCTTCTGGCCCGAGCTGTCGGCCGCCAATCCGGACGCATTGGTCTTGCTGTCAGTGCGTGATCCTGAATCTTGGTATCGGAGCGCATCCAACACGATCTTCCAATCGTTTGACAAGGTGCCACCCGAACTGCAGCCCTGGATGGACGCAGTACGCAGGTTGTTTGGCGATCGCTTCAGCGACCGGCTCGGTGATCCCGTTGCCATGATGGACGCCTACGAGCGCCACAACGCGGCCGTTCGGCAAGCCATTCCGTCCGCGCGCCTGCTGGAGTGGGAGCCGGGTGATGGGTGGGACCCCATCTGTGACCGCCTGGGCGTCGATGTCCCGAATGAGCCGTTTCCCGTAACCAATACGACCGATGAGTTCCGGGCGATGGTTGGGTTGACGCCTCTCCCCTAGGGTTCCGACGCTCCACGCCGGTTGCCTCGATCCAACGGATCATTCGTCTCCGCCTTCGATGAATGGACGGGGCGGACGCCGGTGCATCGCAGCTCGCCTACCTGAGGCAGCGAGGCGCTGTGGATTGGGCACCCTCTGTGCGTGACCGGCTACGGAGATGGAGAAATCGGTCTTCACTCCCTGGAGATCGCCGGTTTTCGCGGAACGTTCATCTCGATGTCACATTGACGTTCAACACGTGCGTCAAACTGCCAGCAAGACGTGGGCAGGAGGAACGACGTGGGAGACCTTCATGGATGGCAGGCGGATCCCTTTGGGCAGCATGAGGCCCGCTACTTCTCGCAAGGGCAGCCAACGCGGCTGGTGCGAGATGGTGGCCAGGAGACATACGACGAAGTCCCCACCACCCGTGCGGTCATGAACGGCTCCGCTCCTGATCTGGGGAGTTTCGGCGGCGTACCTCCGGCGGCTCCACCGACCAACGTGGTTCCCCCCGTCGCGCCATCTCCGGCCGCAGGACTCAACCCGCCCCCGTCCGTGGTTCAGCTTCAAGGTTGGGAGGCCGACCCGTACCGGCGGCATGTCTACCGGTACATCGTCGAAGGCCGGCCTACGATCCATGTCAGTGACGGTGGGCCGGTCTTCGAGGACGATCCAACCGCAACGGATTCGGTCAGTGCGCCGGGGGAACCTTCACCTCGTGCCCACACAGCCGTCGGTATCTGGTCGCTGAACGACGAGCAGCCCGAGGGTTGGGGCGCCGAGCCCTCTCCGCGGCATGAAGAGGGCCATTTCGAGGAGACTCCTCCGACGCAACTCATCGGCGAGGGCGAACGAGACGATCGAGCCGGTGCTCGACCGCAGGCCGAGCCCTCGGTTACGGCAGAGACCTTCCCGGAGACGTGGGGACTGCATTCGGTCCGGTCACGGGGTCCAGAACCGGGTTGGTACGCGGGGGTCTCGGGCACACCGGGACTGCACTTCTGGGACGGGACGCAGTGGACCGGGAAGACCTGGCAGGACCCTTTGGCTCAGTCGACCACCGCCCAAGCGGAAGAGATGTCGACGTCGTCAGCCGACCATTCCCTTCGGCCCCCAACTTCCGCGGACACGAGCGCCCAGTCGCTGGTGGAACAAGAGGGCTGGCGAAGCGACCCCCTCGGTCGTCACGAATACCGGTACTTCTCCCTCGGACAGCCCACCGCCCATGTCAGTGACGCTGGGCATCTGTCACAGGACGACCCGCTTCGTGGAGCCGAAGTCCCGGTCGGTCCTGCGGCCGATCCCCGTCCGACTCCGCCCCTCTTGCGAGGATCCGTACTCCAAGGCTGGGAGACCGACCCGTACGGGCGGCATGAGCTCCGGTATTTCAGCGACGGCAAGCCGACAGGTCATGTCTGTGATGCGGGGATTCAATCGGACGACCCACTACCGGAACAGGAGGGTTGGAAAGCCGACCCGTATGATCGTCATGAATTCCGCTACTTCAAGCATGGCCGGCCGACGCGGGTGGTCAGCAACGGTGGTACGTCATTCGACGACGATGGCGGTCCGGCATGAGAATGGCGCAGTTCAGGGACGCGCCATAGGGCGTCCTTGAAGCCAAGTGTCCTGAAATGATGCCCGGCCGGCGTCGGCCACTGATCCGGGCGTACGCTGCTGAACATCCCCAAGCGGTTGCTGCTGAACGCCAGCTGACCTTCGCCGTCGGATGGAGGATCAGTGCCTGGGGGCTATCCAGCGTGGCAGGGTCACCTCGAACGCCGGTGCGGGACCGCCGAGAAGTGACAGTGCAGCCGCGCATTCGATGAGGAACACTTCCCACCAGGTGCCATCGGGTAAATCCAATGGGGGAGCGAGTATCTAGTCGGAGGTGGAGGGCGTGCCAGCAATAACCGTAGAGAACCTGCAGAAGTCCTACGGCGACAAGGTGGCCGTTGCTGATGTCAGCTTCGACGTCCAACGAGGGGAGGTGTTCGCCCTTCTCGGGCCCAACGGGGCGGGGAAGACCACGACCATCGAGATCCTCGAGGGGTTCCGCCGACGAAGCTCGGGCACGGTGGAGACGCTCGGTGTGGACCCGGCCGATACGAACACGCAGCGGTGGTTGCGGACACGCATCGGCGTGGTACTGCAGGAGCTTGCGGTGGAGCCCTTCTACTCAGTCCGCCAGGTGCTGACCCGCAACGCGGGCTACTACCCCTCGCCACGGTCCGTCGACGAGGTCATCTCGTTGGTCGGGCTGGACGAGAAGGCTGACGCCCGGGTCAAGACCCTGTCCGGCGGCCAGCAGCGGAGGCTCGATGTCGGCCTCGGCATCGTGGGCAATCCGGAACTGCTGTTCCTCGACGAGCCCACCACCGGTCTCGACCCGTCTGGTCGACGTGATTCGTGGGAACTGATCCGTCGGCTGGCGGCGGACGGAACCACGGTGCTGTTGACGACCCACTACATGGACGAGGTCGAGGCGCTGGCGGACAGGGTGGCGGTCCTCTCGAACGCCCGGATCGTGGCCACCGGTACCCCGTCCTCCCTGGGTGGTCGCGACACGGGCGTCGTCACCATCCGTTTCAGCCTGCCCGAGGGGATCGCATTGGGTGATCTTCCCGTCCCCGTCCACACGTTGCACGAGGGACGGGTCGAGATCCGCACCGAGGACGAATTGAAGGTGCTCTACGCATTGAGCGGCTGGGCACTCGAGCGGGGACTGCGTCTCCCGGGACTGTCGGTGGCCCGGGTCACTCTGGAGGACGTCTATCTGGCTCTGACCAGGGAGGACGAGAAGTGAGCGCCACGCCGACGGTCGGGTCGTTCGAAGGGCTCGGCGATCTCAGGCTGGTCGTCCGGCAGACCTGGTACGAGCAGCTGTCCTTCTGGCTGAACCCGATCGGCGCCGCCTTCACCGTCGGTTTCTCGGTCATCTTCCTCCTTCTCCTGGGAGCCTCAGCGGGGAACTCGCGCATCTCCTACTACGGCAATATCAAACTGATCCAGTACTACGTGCCCGGATTCGTGGCCTACGGCGTGATGGCCGCCTGCTTCAACATTCTGGCCATCACCCTCGTCAATCGCCGCGAGATGGGCCTTCTGAAGCGCCTGAGGCTCTGCCCGCTGCCCACGTGGGCGCTGCTGACCGCAGTCCTGCTCAGCTCCATGATCATTGCCGCCGTCGAGGTCGTCATCCTGTTGCTCGTCGGCAGAGTGGGATTCGGCGTCCACCTGCCCGACAACATGGGTGCGTTCATCCTGGCCGTGGTGGTCGGCATGGTGAGCTTCAGCGCACTCGGGCTGGCCATGAGCACACTCGTCCCCAATCAGGATGCCGCCGGACCCATCGTCAGCATCGTCTTCTTCGTGCTGCTGTTCCTCTCCGGACTGTGGTTCCCGCTGAGGCCGGGATCGGGGCTGGCCCAGAGCTCCTCCTACTTCCCCGTCCATCACTTCATCGTTGCGGTCTTCGCTCCCTTCGACACCCAGAAGGGTGCCTCTCCCTGGGCCTGGCACGACCTCCTGGTGGTCGCCATCTGGGGCGTGGCCGGCGCCGTTGTGGCTGTGCGCCGATGGAGCTGGACGCCTCGTCGCCCCTGAGAGGCGGCTGTAGTCTCAGCCTCCATGAAGCCCGCATCCGGTGGTCGACGATGACGTTCGTCCTCATCCACGGTGGGGGTTCAACGGCGCGGTTCTGGGACCGGCTGCTCCCGTATCTCGACCGACCTGCGGTGGCGGTCGATCTGCCCGGTCGCAACGGAAAGCCGGCCGACCTTGCCACCCTGTCGGTGGAGGACGAGGTTGCATCGGTCGTTGCTGACCTCGAATCGTCGGCGCTCGACGGGCCTTTCACTCTGGTTGCCCATTCGTCGGGGGGCCTGGTCGTGCCGGGCGTGGCCGCCGCGTTCGAGGGCCGGATCGGTTCCGTGGTCCTGAACGCGGCGCTGGTCCCCACCGAGGGCGGATGCGGAATCGATTGTATGAAAGAGCGACATCGCCAGGGCCTGGTGCAGGCCCGAGCGGCCGCCGAACGGGACGGCAGGGCGATCACCCTTCCCGGGCCACCGGAGGATCCCGAGTCGTTCCGCCACGCCTATGGCGGCGATCCGCTGGATGATGACACGCTGGCCTTCGTCATCGACCCCGCACGATGCGTTGAGGACACGGTGCATCATTACTTCCAACCGGTCCATTGGTCAGCGGTTGCCGGAGTCCCGATTGTCTACGTCCTGAATCAGCGCGACCGCCCGATTCCGCCAGAGACACAGGAACAGATGGCCCACCGGCTTCCGGAGCCGGTGACCGTCGTTCCTGTCAGCTCGGGCCACCTCCTTCCGGTCACGGCGCCCGCCACCTTCGCCGAGATCCTGGCGGAGTCACCGACCTGAGCAAGGGCGACAGTGGTGGTTGTTAGGCTGCCGCGATGATCGATCATGTTTCGCCCGACCCGGCGCGACTCGAAGCAGTGGGCCACAGTGCTGATGGCGGCCCGGTCGTCATGCTCAACCTGAGCCGTTACCGAGCCGTGGCCATGGTGCTGGCCACCCGGGGTGACCCCGAACCGCGTCTCGGTGTTAGCTTTTCCCGGTCTTCGTAGTTTGAGACCATGTCGTTGAGCCGCAGGAAAGGTGGGCACACGTGACGTCCGGAACGAGGCTGACGCCCATCGCACGCTCGGTGCCGCCGGGCCCGGTGGAGGCTCATCGGCTCCGATGACCCGCTTCCTCGCCAGTACCATCACGTTCCCCTACAAGCGATCCCTCGGCCCGGTGGTGGGTGCGTTCATGACCGCCCTCACCGAGCGCCGTATCCTCGGCATCCGCAACGGTGAGACGGTCCTCGTCCCACCGATGGAATGGGATCCGGCCACCGGTGCCGAGTTGGAGCACGACTTCGTCGAGGTGGGCCCGGCCGGCACCGTCAAGTCGTGGACCTGGGTCTCCGCCCCCTCCGAGCAGCACCCGTTGGCCCACCCCTTCGCCTTTGCCCTCATCCAGCTCGACGGGGCCACCACCCCGCTCCTGCACGCGGTGGACGCCGGCTCGGCGGAGGCGATGGCCGAGGGCGGCCGGGTGGCACCCCGGTGGCGGGGCACCCGCCTCGGGCGAATCGATGACATCGTGTGCTTCGTTCCGGGTGAGACACCCGAGACCGAAGGGGAGGACACCGGCCCGGCCGAGCAGCCGGTGGAGCGCATGGACTACCTCGCCTCCATCACCTACCGCAACCCGGTACCCGATGCGACCGATCGGGCGGTCGAGGCCTCGAAGGACCATCGCCTTCTCGGACTGCGATGCCCGACCTGCCAGCGCGTGTACGCCGGGGGTCGTGGGTACTGTCCCATCGATGCGTTGGAGCTCGGGCCCGACTGTGAAGTCGAGCTGCCCCACGCCGGAACCATCACCAACTACTCCATCGTGACCCCCGTCCAGTACCCGGGTCAGACCGAGACCGAGCCCTTCGTGCGGGCCTTTGTCCTCCTCGACGGCACCGACGTCATCGTCCCCTACGCGGCGGTGATCGACCTTCCGGCGGACGAGGTGCGGGTCGGCCAGCGGGTGGCGGCGGTCTGGGCCTCCCCGGCCGAGGAGATCGACGAGGGCGGTGGCATGGGGGGCGCGTGGGGCGCGCTGATCGGCTGGATCCCCAGTGGCGAGCCCGATGTCGCCGATCCCGATCTTGTGAACCGGATCTTCTGATGGCTGGTAGCAAGGACACCGGGCGCGGTGGCGACATCGCGGTGGTGGGATGGGCCCAGACGCCGATGGAGCGCCACACGGAGAAGTCCGAGACGCAACTGCTCATGGACGTCATCACCGACGCCCTGGCACCCCTGGCGCTCACTCGGGCTGACATCGATTTCACCTGCCTCGGCAGTTGTGACTACATCACCGGCCAGGCCTTCTCGTTCGTCTCCAACCTCGACGCCATCGGGGCCTGGCCACCCAAACGGGACTCGCACGTCGAGATGGACGGTGCCTGGGCCCTGTACGAGGCCTGGCTCCGGCTGCAGGAGGGCGACATCGAGATCGCCGTCGTCACCGGGTCGGGACGCTCCTCCACCGGAGACCCGGCGCTCATCTACCCCATGGAGATGGACCCCTACTTCCTGGCCCCGCTCGGAGCCGACCCCTTGACGTTCGCGGCGCTGCAGGCCCGGGCCGTGATCGCCGCCGGTATCGCCGACGAACGCTCCATGGCCGAGGTGGCGGTTCGCTCCCGGGGCAAGGGAGACGTCGATGCCCTCATGGCCGAGGACTACATCCGCCAGCCCCTGCGCCGCCACGACGTACCCCCCATTACCGACGGGGCCGCGGCCATGGTGTTGGCGACGGGAGACCGCGCCCGCCGACTGGTCGAGCGACCGGCCTACATCACGGGGTTCGACCATCGGACCGAGTGCCACAACCCCTCCTTCCGGGCCCTTGACGATTCCCCGTCGACCCGGCTGGCCGCCGAGGCCGCCGGCCTGGGCGACGGCCCGGTCGAGGTGGCCGAGCTGCAGGCGGCCTTCACCCACGAGGAGCTGCTGCTGGCAAGCGTGCTCGGCCTGGGCGAGGGCGTGGCCCTGAACCCGTCGGGCGGCGCACTGCGAGCCAACCCGATCATGGCCACCGGGCTGTGCCGCATCGGCTACGCCGCCGACCACGTGATGGGCGGGGGACACCGGGCCTTGGCCCATTCCACATCGGGGCCGTGCCTGCAGCAGAACCTCGTCTGCATCGTGGAGGACGCGCCGTGAGCGCCCGACCCTGCGCCGTGGTCGGGATCGGCCAGACGCACCACAAGTCGCGCCGTCTCGACGTGTCCTTCGGTGGTCTGGTGCGTGAGGCGGTGTTCCGGGCCCTCGACGATGCCAGGATGACCATGGCCGACATCGACGCGGTCGTCCTCGGCAAGGCGCCCGACCTGTTCGAGGGCGTCATGAAGCCCGAGCTCTACCTCTCTGATGCCCTGGGTGCCGTGGGCAAGCCCATGTTCCGTGTCCACACCGCTGGTTCGGTCGGAGGCACGACGGCCATCGTGGCGGCATCGCACGTACAGGTGGGAAAGCATCGCACCGTCCTGGCTGTCGCCTTCGAGAAGCAGTCCGAGGGCAACGCCCAGTTCGCCCTCGGGAGCGGCCGAGGGGCCTCGCTCGGCGCCGGAGGCGCCTTCGCCCCGTTCATCCGCGCCTACATCCACCGCAGCCGGGCTCCCGAGCACATCGGGTGGAAAGTGGCGGTCAAGGACCGCCTGAATGCGTTGAGGAACCCCTACGCCCACCTCCGGATCGAGGACATCTCCATCGAGAAGGTGAAGGCGTCACCGATGATGTGGGAACCGATCCGCTTCCTCGAGTCCTGTCCATCCTCGGACGGCGCCTGCGCCATGGTGCTCACCGACGAGGACGGTGGAAAGGCCGCCGCCGCCGACGGGCGACCGCCGGCTTGGGTTCTGGGCACGTCGTCCCGCTCCGAGCCGCCCAGCTTCCCCGGACGCGATCCCGTCCGGCCCGCGGCCGCCCTCCAGTGCGCCGCAGACGTGTACAGCCAGGCCGGGATCACCGAGCCCCGGCGCCAGATCGACATGGCCGAACTGTATGTCCCCTTCTCGTGGCACGAGCCCATCTGGCTGGAGGCCTTCGGTCTGGCCGATGAGGGCGAAGGCTGGAAGCTGGTCGACGACGGCACCACCGAGCTCGGTGGCTCCCTGCCCATCAACGCCTCGGGCGGGGTGCTGTCGAGCAATCCGATCGGAGCCTCGGGTCTGCTCCGCTTCGCCGAAGCCGCCAACCAGGTCCGGGGGGCCGCAGGTGAGCACCAGGTCGAAGGAGCGAAGGTGGCCATCGGGATGGCCTACGGCGCCAACAGCCAGTACTTCAGTACCTGGGCGGTGGGCAGCTCCCTGCAGCCCTTCGCATGACGAGACCTCCCGATCCGACCGTGGCCTAGCATCTCAACGTGGCTCGACTCGAGGTTCCGCCCGGCAGGGGTGGCGACGCCGTCCAGATCTGGTCGCTCCAGCCTGAACTGGGGACGGCGGCGATGCAGTTGGTGGATGCCGCCTACAACAAGAGCATCCTGCCCGTTCGGGTCCGTGAGGCGGCTCGCATGCGGATCGCACAATTGAATGACTGCACGGTGTGTCTCGCCTTCCGTGCCGACAAGGTCAAGACCCAGGGATTGACCGAGGACTTCTACTGCCGGGTGGGCGTCCCTGACGACGATGCCGACTTCAGCCCGCAGGAGCAGTTGGCCATCGAGTACGCCGAACGCTTCGCCAGCGATCACCTGAGCATCGATGACTCGTTCTTTGCTCGCCTGAGGGAAAGCTTCTCCGATCCGGAGATCCTCGATCTGACCATCTGTCTCAGCGCATTCCTCGGCTTGGGGCGAACCCTCCGGGCCCTCGGGATCACCGAGACCCCGCTGACTGACGTGTGAGGGCGCCAGGTCGGATGCGGACCCGCCGTCGCCTTGGTCAGCGCTCCTGGAATCCGGTGGCGGTGACCGAATAGAGCCGGCGGGACTCGGACAGGCCCTTCAGGTTGACGTCCCTCCCATTGCTGAACTGGAACTCACCGCTCAGGTCGCAGAGCTCCTTGAGCACCGAGGAGACCAGGATCTCTCCTCCTTTGGCCTCTTGGGCGATGCGTGCGGCCAGGATCACCGCGCCACCGAGGAAGTCGTTGCCGTCCCGGATCGCCTCGCCGGAATGGAGCCCGAGACGGACCTTGAGGGGCAGGTCGGGTTGGGAGCGATTGCGGTCCGCGAAGGCCGACTGGATGCCCACTGCGCACTCGAGGGCGTGGCTGGCGCCGCTGAATGCGACCATGAAGCCGTCACCCTGGGCTTTGATTTCATGACCCCCGGACCTGGCGATCCCTTGCCGGATGATGTCGTTGTGCTCGTGCAGTACCGCAACCGCCCGCCGATCACCTAGGCGCTCGGTGATGGATGTGAAGCCTTCGATGTCGCTGAACATGATCGTCACGGTGCCCTCGGGCCAGCTTCCGGCGGCTTCGAGGTCGCCACCGGCGTCGGTGCGTCCCTCGGCGACGGCGTCGATGAGCCTGGGAGCGGGTGGCGTCTGGCTTCGGTGTGGACCCCGGCCGATCGGGGGTCCGGTAGCTCCGGGCAGGCCCTCGCCGCTGCGTTGGGAGTGGGTCGGCTTGCTCCTGACGTTCACGGCGCCCCAGAAGGCGAACGCCTTCACCCGGATGATCGGCGATCCGGGAAGGATCGGGGCGTGCTTGAGACGCGAATCCTTCCCACCCATGATGGCGATTCCGCCCAGGTCCACTTCAATGCCCTCCGGGACAATGATGTCGATCCCACCCATCACGGCAACGGCGGTGATGTCAACCGCTGGGCCTTCGACCTGGGCCTTGCGAAGATCGAGCTGACAGCCACCCATGACGGCGACCGCACTGGTCTTCTCCCGTAGTCGCCAGCGGCCGCGGCGCTGGGAACCACCCATGATCGAGACCGTCCAACGGGTTGCCGGGCGGGCGGCCACCTCGGGAACTGCGGGTACCACCGCCTCCGGCAAGCGGCCGACCACGCCGGCGAGGTCGGAGCCGAAGCGGTGCGGCAGGTCGGCGAGCACCGGGACCAGGTCCTCGAGCGAGACTGCCTGGTAGGCAGCCCCCACCCGTTCGGAGAACTCGTCCAGTGTCAGCCGCCCCTCACTGCACGACGTCTTGAGGACTTCGACGACTCGCTCTCGGTCCCCGTCGGACAGACGGGGCCCTCCTGAGCCGCTCCCGGGCACGGGCATGGAGACCATTGTGCCTGATGACGGACCCGGAGACCCGATGCCGGCCGGGTGCGTGCCTACGGCGCCCGAGGCGCTCGTCAGCCGAGCGATGACCCCAGGGGGACGGCCGGACGGGCCCGCCACTGTTCCATCACCCGCATGCAAGCCAGGCCGTCTGCGAAGGAAGGGGAAATGACCTTCCCGTGGATCACCGCGTCACGGATTGCCGCCGCCCACGTGGTCATGGCCGAATGGTGCGGATCGCCGGCCGGACGGTCGAATTCGATGAGCTCGTTGGTGCCGTCTTGCCGATGGAGGGAAAGGCGGGCGTCTCCGACGTTCTCGATGGCTCCCTCCGATCCGGTGATCACGATACGCGGCGCCAGGCTGACGCCCGCCGTGAAGGTGCTGTCGACGGAAGCGGTGGCCTTGGAGCGGAGTTCGATCCACCCGCTGAACGCGTCCTCGGCGTCGCAGTGGTGGAGCTTCCCGTCGGCGTCGGGACGTTCGGGAATGTTGATCCACGTGGCGGCGCCGGCCCGCTCGATGTCGCCGAGCAACCATCGGATGAGGTCGATGGCGTGCGACCCGAAGGCACCGATCCAACCGCCACCCAACGAACGGTCGAACAACCATCCCCAGGGCCGCAGCGGCACCCGCGATCCGGAGGTGAATGCTGTGTAGGCAAGGTGCTCCGGTCGACCGATGGCGCCCGTCTCCAGTAGCTGTTGCATGGTGCGGCGAGCCGGCTGGTGGCGGAACTCGAAATTGATGAAATTGGGAACTCCGGCAGCCTCGGCCGCTTGGGTCATGACCAGGGCCTCGTCGACCGACGTTCCGAAGGGTTTGTCACACAGCACCGCCCGACCGGCGTCGATGGCCATGGCCACGTGGCTGGCATGAAGGAAGGGTGGCGAATGCACCGCCACCAGGTCGATGTCAGATCGACAGAGGGACCGAACCGCCGCCGCATCGCGGGCGGTGACGACGTCGGTGACCTCGCATCCTGCGTCTCGAAAGGCGCCCGCAACCACACGCGATCCGAAGCCGGTGCCGATGATGCCGACCCGCATCGGTCGGGCCCCGGGTGCCTCCTCCGGCGGACTGCTGCGCATGATCCCGGCCTCCACGCTCGACAACACGGCTCATTCTGCCAGCGCCCAGGTTGGTGACAGGGGAGCGCTTCGCAGGGCAGTCCGCCTCGACCGGCACCGGAGTGTCAGCAGCGTCACGGAGCCTTCTGGCCACAGGGCCTGCGCAGGTTGGTCGATGACGTCGGCCTCAGAAGTTGGTCCCGCTCCTCGGAGCGGGTCGCGTGGTCAAGAGGGCGTCGGCCACCGACAGGCTGCCGGCCCTCAACTCCTCGATGCGCCCACCGGCGGCAAGGAGCGAGGCCGGGAAGCCTCCCATATAGAGGGACCCGAGAGCAGGGAGCCCGAGGCTGAGATCGGCGTCCTCGCCGGGATGGGCCCGGCGGCACGAGGCGCCTTCCGGTCCGGCCTCGAGCACCCACCGGCCCGGTGCGGCGTCGGCCTCCCCCTCCGACGCCGCGGGTGGCCGCACGTCGAGCACGAGGCGGCCCTCTCCCTGGTACTGGCGGGCCTCGAAGGCGGCAGCGGGATCGAGGATCCTGACGTAGAGCCGGTCCTCGATACTGACGGTTCGCAGTTGGCGGGGATCGGCCAGACGCCAGCGAACCGGTTCGTCCACCGGCCTGCGCATGGCCCTGACCTGGCCGACCAGATCCAGGTCGAGCACGAAGCGCCACAGCGCTGCTTCGACCTCGGGGGTGGTGCCGCGCAGCTCCTCGACGAGGATGGTGACGCGATCTCCCTGGAAGGTGTTCGTCTCCGCCGTGGCCCGGTACAGGACGTACCCGTCGTCGCACACGGCGTGAAAGCGGGCGGCGGCTCCGGCCCGGTGATGGGGGGCATCGGCGAGGAGCAGGGTCCAGTAGCCGGCGTTGCGGCTGACCTCGCCGGCCCGGGTGCGGCGCTGCCGGTCGAAGATGTCGGGGAGCACCTTGCCGGCCTCGTCCTTGTCCACCAGGGCCAGATCCAGGGAGGGGGAGGGGACTGCGAATGCCGAGGACCGGCTGTCGATCGAGAATTCGACGAGGTTGGCGGCCAGCCCGTAGCCGAACCTCCCGTAGATGATCGATTCCGATGCCTCGAGTCCGGCGATCGCCTCTCCGCGTTGCCGGGCATCGTCATGCATGGCCGCCATCAGCTGCCTCAGATACCCCCGCCGACGGTGGGTGGGATGGACCCCGACCGCAGTGACCCCCGCCATGGGGATGACCCGGCAGGGTCGGCCAGAGGTTCCGGGGAGGGTGACGTCCAGGCTGTAGATGCCGGCGTTGCCGGCGAAGTGGTCTCCGGTGTCGACCACCCACGCCCGATCAGGTTCGAGCTTGGCCGCCGCCAGCTCCTGGTCGGCGACCTGATCGGGGTCGCCGGCAAAGGGTGCGAGGAACGGGATCATGACCGACCGTCGAAATGCCGACGACTCTTCTGGCTGCAGTCTGCGTACGACAGGGTCCATGGCGCCAGTCTGCCCATGCCGGGGTCAGGGTCGCCATCGCGGCGTCGACCGCCGTGGCCGTCGGTGAGTGAAACCCACAACGAGCTGGGCGTTTGTGATGAACTCCGGCACGAAGTCCTCAGATCGAGCGCAGTGTCTTTGGGAGTCCACGACATGTGACGATCAGCCCCTGAGCGAAGGAAGCCTGGTCGGACGGCTGACGTCGGGTCGGTTGTGCCACCATGGGCGAGAGAGCCGTGTCAAAGGGGGCGCACCGCGTGTCTGAGCACCTGAGGGGGATGATGCGGGCGGGAACGGCGGCGAGGCGTCCTGGACGACGGAGCCTGACCGCCCTGTTGGCCACCGGGCTGGTGCTGGCTGGCCTGGCCGGATGTACCCGCTTCGGAGCTTCGCTTACTCGCCCATCTGACCCCGTGGTGCTCGATGGCAGTGCGGTGCCGAAGCTCCTCGGCACCGACCCGATGCACGTCGTGGGCTTCTCGTGGGACGGCAGCGCCTGGCATCAGGTGCCCGTGCAGGTCGACAAGCGCGACTACGTGAGCCCTGGTGCGATCTACCACCTCCCACCGTCGAGCTACCCGAACCTGTACGGCACGACGGCGCCCTACAAGATCCTCGTGTACACGCCACCCGCCGGTCTCTCGCCCGGTTACACCTCGGCCGGCACCTACACCCCGCCTGACTCGAACCCGATGCTCGACGCCAACGATGAGGTGTCGTTTTTGGCCGCGGACACCGGCAAACAGGCCGCCACCTCGGTCGTGAACCCTGCCGGCGTCACCGGGAGGACGCGTGAGGAGGTGCGAGCCACTGACCCGCTCGATTCCTCACAGTTCGGTTACATCTACCTGTTCCACAGCGCCAAACTCACCGGGGGCGGTGCCGGCACCGACGGGGTCCACTACAACTTCAGCCTTGACTCAGGTTCCTACACGGCGACCTACAAGATGGGCTCGAACTCGCTGGCGCCCAACAACACCTGGGGCTTCAATCCTGAGCACTCCACCGTGCTGACGCCGTCGTACGGCATGAAGCTCGGTGACCGGTGGCTCAACAACGGATTGGACGTCACGCAGAGCGGCGCCACCGGGGCCAACTTCCTCGAGCGCACCCACTACTACGTCACCGTCGGTTGTGGGAGGTCCGAAGACACCTTCGACGGAGGGGCCAGCAACCCGGGTGAGGGTGCCTTTGTCGTCAACATCTCCGGCCCGGTGCGCGCCATCCGCTCGTACATCGGTGCCAACAGCTACCTGTACACCGTCAACACCGACACCTTCTACCCCGGTCGGGAGGACACCGTCACCGAGGTGCGCGGCCACGCCGGCCTCCCCGGCTACGGCAGCGCCGACGACTTCGTCACGGGCACGAGCGGTCTGAAGTACTCGGACCCGCTCAACAGTGGCGTCGTCATCGACGGGAAGCCCGACACGGTGACGCCCATCACGTATTCCACCGGGGCGGCCGCTCCGGCGACGTGGCAGATGGTCTCAGGCGCCCAGGGCTCGATCGTCACGGTGCGGGTGCTCAACACGGATATCACGGGACTGAACGTGGCCACCGTCTATGAGGACCGGAACCCGGCGTCCCCGCCACAGTGCACGGGTGACGCCGCCGCATGGGGTCAGAACGGGATGAACGTCACGTCGCCGGTGGGCTCTGTTCCGGTCACCGATCCCACCCTCACCGCCACGCCGGCAACCCTGGTGCTCCACCGGTACCGCTACCTGCTGGCTCCTAACGTCCCATCGGCCACGGCCGCCACCGTTGACACCCAGGCCCGCAACCCGATCCAGACGACGGTCAGCGGCTGATCGCCGGCTACGGATTGACCGCTGCAGCCGACGGTGGTGGCTGACCGACACAGCTGGACCCGGTGGTCACACTGGGCGCAAGGCTTCGGAGGGTGTGAGTCGCGCTGCTCGCATGGCCGGGTACATGCCCGCCATCGCTCCGACCACGAGCGCGACCCCGATGGCGGCAACGGGCGCAGGGATGGGGACGCGGCCTCGTGATCTCAGTGGCCATGTCGAAGTGCGATGAGCCACGAGCCGCGAATCCGTGAAGGTCCCGGTGTTGGCTCGACGGCACACGATCAGCGCGCCTCTCGCCTGGCTCGGTGCCTGAACCGTCATGGTCCCGCCCTGACCCACGGCCATCGTGGCATCGGCTCTCGACCTACGATGGCGACGTGGACGATCCGACGGGGCCGAAGCTCTTTGCCGTCTACCTCGGTGGCGATCCCGCCCCGGGCAGACTCACTGAAGACCATGAGGTCGTTCACGTTGTGGCGACCGACATCAACGATGCGAGAGCTGCGGCAAAGGCCAAGTGGACCGGGGTGGCGCGGCCCCATATCGATGCCGTGCGGCTTCTCCGGGTCGTCGACGGCCACCTTGTCGGATTGCAGCGGACACGGGAACGTCAATCCGATGACATCGACGGGACGTACGAGCCAGAGGATCCCTGAGGACTGACCCTTCCCCCGGGAAGGCCGCCATTCCGGCGGACCGGCAACCAATGGTTGACGGTGTAGCCCCTGAGCTCCTCGGTGCGGTCCATGGTTCCGGCGGCGGCGAAATGGAAGACCATCGCCGCCCTCAGACCTGGGCTGACATTGTCGGTCGACCGGTGCATGAGATGGCTGTCGAACACCAGCAGGTCCCCGGGTTCCATGAGAACCGGTTGGCATCCGTCCATGTCGTGGTCGACAATCTCGACGTACCCGTAGTTGGCGCCCACACGTCGATCCGGCTTGTGCTCATGAATCGGCTCCGAGTGCGAGCCCGGCAGGACGTGCAGGCATCCGTTCTCGAGTGTCGCTTCGGTGACCGCCAGCCACACGCCCACCACCGGTCGCGGTGGGTCAAACGGGAAGTAATAGGAATCTTGATGCCAGGGTTGGCCCCAGGCACCGGGATTCTTGAAGATGAATTGGCTCAGGAAGCAGTCGATATCGCCGCCACCGATGAGCTCGGCTGCCACCGCGGTCACGCCTTCTCGGGTGGAGAAGCTACGAAAGGGCTCGGCATCGGCAACTCTGAACACCTTCGAAGCATCCAGTTCGGGAAGGCCACCCTTGGCGAGCGAGGGTTGCTGCTCGGGTAGTACCAGCGCGGGAGAGATGTCGTCGCCGGTTGAAGCGAGGCGTACCAGCTCGATCACCCGATCCAGCATCTCTTGACCGACCGCCGGGTCCACGAAGCCGTTGATGCGGAAGAATCCCTGGTCAGTCCAGAGCTGGCGGTCCCGTTGGCTGAGGGCGCTCACCGGACCGGCCCGTCTTCGGTGCCGGATGTCTCCGCCGACGGATCACCGTGATGCCCCTCTGCAGTTCCCTGCTCGTCCCCTCCGGCCACGCCCCGGCCCCGCTCGCCCGCCTGCAGGAGCCGGCCGATCTCGGTCACCTCGGCGTCGACCGAGCGGGCGAACCACTTGGCCGCCACCAGATCGTGCAACCACCCGAGCGGACCGTGGCCCAGGTCGAGTTCCTCCACGTGGTGGATGCGTGTCCCCCCCTCGACGGCATCGATGTCGAACCAGGCGTGCAGGTGCCGCGGGACTCCGTGCTCCAAGGTGACATCGATGCTGGAGGGCCGCTTCCATCGGTACCGCGTGACCACGGACCCGGGGAACCGACCGAGGAATTTCCCGTCTTCACGTGCCAGCATGCCGTCGGCGGTGTCCGCCAGTTTCGTGACCCAGACCATCTTGGTGTCGGCCTTGGTGTACTGGGCCGGATCGAGCACGAAGTCGAACACCTGGTCGGGGGTCACCCCCTGTGCCACCGTCGTGCCTTCACCCCTGATCATGGCCCATCCGCCTCGTTCGCGCTGGTTGCGTTTCCCATTCTCCAATGACTCTCGACGGGTTGCAACGACGACGTTCCCACCTGGCTACTTGGCGCCGAGGAGCGCATCGATTCGCTGGTTCAGGGCCCCCTGGTCGGCGATGCGAATGTACAGATCGTGAGGACGACTGGGATCAGTGCGCCACGACAGCCCACCCACGGAGTTGATGTACGCAGCGCCACCCTGTCCCACCTCGGTGAACCAACCCTGCTTGCCCCCGATGGCGTAGAGGGTGGTGGGGCCGTCCCAATCCCCGTCCCCAGGCGGCCCACATCCGAACCTCGACTCGTACACAATTCGCATCGGGTTGTTGGAGGCCACGGTTGTACACAGCGCTCCTCCAACCTTGGTCTGGATTCCGGTGTAGCCATCGACCCAGACCATCGGTGTAGGCCAATCCGTGCCCTTCACGACCTCGCTGGCCGAGGCGAGATCCAGCTTTTGGTTCGTCACGGGCGGACCACCGCCGGGGAAGATACCGTCCTCGATCACCAGTCGCTTCACCTTCGCTCGGATGAGGGCACGTCCGCCGAGCGAGCTGTGCTGATCCGGCTTCGAACGCAGGAGACCGGCCAGGTTCGTGTAGGACCCGATGGAGACAAGGGTGACGCTGTGCGGGGGTTGCGATGCCAACAGGCGGCGGTAGAGGGGTACGGCCGGCGGAACGTCATGGCTCGAACGGACCGCATGCGGAAGTTTGCGAGCCAGGTCATCGCTGTAGCCGTGTGGCGCAGTGTTGGCCGCGCTGTGGGCGACGGCCCCCAATGGAATCTTGGGGTGACCGTAGGCAGTGTCGATGGCATCGATGGCAGCAACCGCCACCGGGTTCCGGATGTCGGACATGATGCCCAGTATCCGGACTTGTCCCCGCTGCTGGAGAACATTGGCCATGCCGATGGCGGTGGCATCATCCCACCACAGGGACAAGTCAGAATCGATGATGATCCGCGGCGTGCCTGCTCGCGTCCCTCCGCCCTGGTCGGCTGACGCGGGCCTGCCGGTGGCGGCAAGGACCGCGGCCGCGGCGGCGACAACCAGAGCGACCACCGCCACCATCGCTACTACCCGTCGCCCGACCATCAGCATCCTCCCCCGGAAAGGCAGATGTGGACCATGCACCCCGACATCCAGGTTAGGCGTACCTCCGAGAGCGCACACGGCGTTTGGGAATCTTGGACGATCTTGGTGCAACTCTTGGTTGAAGCCGGCCGAATTCACCGTTCACTGTGGAGGGCGACCCCGATGACGGAGAACTTCGTCGTGTCACTGATGAGCAGCCCTCATCTTCGTAGTTGACCGCAGCTGCTCGATGTGCACTCGGCGAGTAGCGTGCCTGAGGCGATAGGTAGCGGGCGACTGTGAACGCGGTGAGGCCAACGATGTTCGAAGAATCGGTACCTCTGACGATCAGTGGCGAGAAGGTCGCCGGCGCAGACGGGTCGTATCCCGTGTTCAATCCGGCACGGCCTCATGAGGTCGCGCTGGTGGCCCCGATTGCCTCCTCCGGCCAGCTCGACCAGGCCGTGGCCGCGGCCCGAGCGTCCCAGCCGGCGTGGGCCGCCCTCGGCTTGGCGGAACGGCAGGCCGTGCTCCAGAGTGCCTGCGACCTGGCCATGGAGGCGGTCGATCTGGACGCCGTCAGCGCTCTTCTGACCCGTGAGCACGGCAAGGTCCTCGTCGAGGCACTGTTCGACGTGGCCACCACGGCGGGCATGGTCGGGGCTCTGGCACCCCTGGTTGCCGACGCACTCGAGCCTCGTTCGGCGGGCACATCGGTGGTGGAGCGGGTGCCCCACGGAGTGGTGGCCGCCATCCTGCCCTTCAACTGGCCGGCTGCGGTCATGGGGAACAAGATCCTCCCCGCCCTCCTCGCCGGCAACACGGTCGTGGTGAAGACACCACCCACGTGTCCCGGTGCGGTCCTGACCCTGGCCGCCGCTATCGCCGCCGGATTGCCGCCGGGGGTGCTCAATGCGCTCAACGGGCCTTCGCCCGAGCTCGGTGTCGCCCTCGTCGCCCACCCCGATGTGGACATGGTGTCCTTCACCGGCGGGGTCTCGGCCGGTCGCTCGGTCCTGTCGGGTTGTGCCGCTCACCTGCGACCGGCGGTCCTCGAACTAGGTGGAAACGACCCGGCCATCATCGGCCCAGACCTCGAACCGTCGGAAGAGCTGGCCGGCCGACTGATCGAGGCCGCCTTCACCACTTCCGGACAGGTGTGCATGGCCATCAAGCGGCTGTACGTTCCGGCCGATCGCCTCGAGGGCTGGAGAGATGCGCTGGCAGAGACGCTGTCCCACGCTGTGATCGGAGACGGCCTCGAATCTGAGGTGACCATGGGGCCGGTCCACACCGAGGCTGCCCGTGATCGGGTCGAGGCGATGATCGCCGAGGCTGCCACGGAGGCCACCGAAGTGGTCCGCCCGGCCACCGTCACCGAACCGGACTCCGGGTGGACGGTGTCCCCGGCCCTCGTCATCGCACCGGAACCGAGCGCTGACCTCGTGCGGCAGGAGCAGTTTGCCCCGGCCCTGCCACTGCTCCCCTACGAGGAGATTGACGAGGCGATTGCGGCGGCCAACGACACTGGATTCGGTCTGTGTGCGTCAGTGTGGAGCAGCGACGCCGATCTGGCTGACGCAGTTGCGACTCGATTGGCGGCCGGAACGGTCTGGACCAACGCCCATGGCATGAGCGCCATGGACCACCTGGCGCCGATGGGCGGATGGGGCGAGTCGGGGCTCGGCACCGAGCTGGGCCTCGAGGGAATGGCAGCCTTTACCCGGCCCCGGGTTCTGCGCCGGGGCTCCCTGTAGTCGACCACCCCAGATTCGCCGATCCAGAATGAAGAGGAGAAGTCGGTGCCGACCCACGATGTGGAAATGAGCATCCCCACCACCAAGGTGGTGTTGCACGCGGATGTGGTCTTCGAAGTCCGGAGCGACGGCGAGAAGCTGGGCGAGCTCCGGATCAGCAAGGGCACCCTCGATTGGGCACCGTCGAGCGCCAAGATCCCCATACGGATGACCTGGGAGCAATTCGACCGTTTCATGAGGGAGCAGTAGTCCCCAAGTCGAATCTCATGCTGCGTTACGTGGCGACCGATCGGTCACACATCGTTCACACAGCGGCCTCGCCCAGAGCCAGATCCGATCTGAATTGGCACCTCCGGGTCGTCAGCTGACGGGTGCGGCAAAACGGCGCGAAGATCGATGGGGAATGGCGAACTCACTTCAGGACGTGATCGACGTTGGTGGCCAGGATGGGTTCTTGGCGGTCGTGTCGACGCTGCGATCCGATGCCACGATCCAGAGCTCGGTCGTGAACGCGGGCGTCCTCAGCCATCCGGTCGACCATGCCGAAGTCGTCGGCTTTGTCACCTACGGAAGGATGAAGTTGGCCAACCTATGGATTCGGCCGCAGCTGAGCGTCACGTTTCGGGCCGGGTGGCGTTGGGTGACGGTCGAGGGTCGGGCCGAGTTGATCGGACCCGACGACCCGGGCACTGACCTCGATGCCGAAGGCCGTCGCCTGCTGCTGCGCCATGTCTTCACGGCCGCCGGAGGAGTGCACGACGACTGGGATGCCTACGATCGCACCATGGCGGAACAGCGACGCACGGCGGTCCTTACCAGACCGTCGCGTATCTACAGCAACTGATCTCTGGATTGTCGGGGGTGCGGGCGACCGGCCTGCAGGCCTCGTCGACCGCTTTGGCAGGAGAGGCACGCACAATGTCAATTCTGCCACTTTCGGGGACCGCCGCCGACATCCATCATGGAGGCATGGCCCCCACAGGATTGCATCGAATCGTCGCCGGCGAAGGCACGAGCGAGCGCAGGATTGACCGCAGGCAACGCTTGCAGACGTTTCAGTCGACTCGCCCCCGACAGGAGGAAACAACGACCAAGCCGTCGACGCTGCTGGTCATCGACCCCGACAACCGCCAGCAGTTCACCGCTCGACCCAATCGATGGTGGGTGCGCCTGATGGCCCGTTTGGTCGCCTCCTATCTCGATCACCAACTGGCACGAGGACGATCGCCGGAGGAATCCAGACTCCTGGGGGCACGAGCTCAGGTACTCGTCTCACCGGTCATGCGCTTCACCTTGGCCGAGATGTGGTCGCACACCCTGGACCAGGCTCGAAGGCCACCCGTCATGCGTAGCCCCAAAGTCCCGATGAATCGCGACAGCATCATCGCCTCCGGTGAGGAGATACAAGCGATGATCGAGGCGCTGCTGGCGCCGGCGCCGGTTTCCGTCCGGGGCCCGGCCATGGTCAGCTGGATTCTCAGCGACGGAGCTGGTCCCCTCTATGACCGCCGTCGTTCGGCTGACTTGGCCGACGCGCTCACGGAGGCGACCGCACAGCTGGATCCTCGGGACCTTCTCTAAGTTGGCGCCTGTCGAGGCTCACTCGAGGTCCACTCGGCGAGCTCGATGGTGACGTCACCGGGCCCGACAATGAACACGAGTCTCCGGTCGTGGAAGTCCATGACCTCGTTGCGAGATTGCGCTCCCCCTGCCCGCAGACGAGCCAGGGTGGCATCGAGGTCGTCCACTGCGAAACAGACGTGGTTGAACCCCAGTCTGGCCAGATTCGATTCTTGGGGATTGGCGGGCAGGCTGGGGTGATGGAAGCGGAGAAGCTGGACTTCCTGGTGGGTGGCGGCGCCGTCCAGCGTCAGTGTGACGTGGTCGGCCTCCCAGTCCGGGATCCCCATATAGCGGGACATCTCGTCACCTGACACGACCGTCTCGGTGGTCTTCACGAATCCGAGCAATCCGAAGAACCGGATGGCCTCGGCGAGGTCCTCAACGGCAATGGTGACGTGGTCAAAACCACTGTGTCTGGTTGCACCCACCAACGGAGCGTAGGTCCCCGGCATCTGCTCGTTACAACCGCAGCACCACGGTCAACCCGGAGAGTGGGCTCGGCTCCCCATGTCGCCCCTTGACCGCGCCAAGTAGGTAAGCTATAACTTACCGTAAGCTATGACTAACGAACTGGCACTGGCGGCGCTCGGAGACCCGACGAGGCGCACGATCTTCGAGTGCCTTTCGGATCGCCCCTCGGCGGTTGGGGAGCTGGCCCAGCTCCTGCCGGTGAGCCGACCGGCGGTCTCTCAGCACCTCAAGGTACTGAAGGACGCCGGACTGGTCGTTGACCAAAAGGTGGGGAACCGACGGATCTACCGGCTCGACCCGAACGGCATCGGTGACCTGCGCGACTACCTCGAGCGGTTCTGGGGCTGCGCCCTCACCACCTTCAAGATGAAGAGTGAACAGAAGGGTCAAGAGTGACCAGAGACAGAGGAGATGCATGATGGATGACGTGTTGAGTACCCCTGTCCGTTCATCGGTTGTGGTTGATGCGCCGATTGATCGGGCATTCGCGGTGTTCACCGAGGACCTTTCCAGTTGGTGGCCTCCCGAGCACCACATCCTGGAAGGTGAACTGGCCGACATGGTCTTTGAACCCCGGATCGGCGGCCACGTCTACGACCGCGGGGTCGACGGGAGTGAGTGCCGGTGGGCCCGGGTGCTCGCATACGACCCTCCGAACAGGGTGCTGATCTCCTGGGACATCAGCTTGCAGTGGCAGCGGGAGACCGACCCCGAAAAGACGAGCGAAGTGGAGGTCTTGTTCGTCTCCGAATCCCCCGAGCGGACCCGGGTCGAGCTCGAACACCGCAACATCCATCGCCACGGGGAGGGTTGGGAGACCATGCACAGCGCGGTCGGGTCCCCTGATGGATGGGCCGTGGGATTGGCCCGATTCGCCACGAGGCTGCAGGGGGCGTCGACCCCCAACGCCTCGTGAAGGGCTTCGTCTTTCGGCTCATTCCACCTCGCCCGGACTTCGCCTTCACCATGACCGATGCCGAGCGATCGACGATGCTCGAGCACATGGCCTATTGGACGCGCCTCGCTGAGGAGGGCCAGGTGCTGGCGTTCGGGCCGGTGAACGATCCGAGTGGGCCTTATGGAATCGGAATCGTGCTGGCCGATGACCCTGGAACGGCTGAACTCATCAGAGATGCTGATCCGGCAATGGCCTCGTCACATGGGTTCCGGACCGAGATCGCCCCGATGCTGGGCGTGGTCACGCCCAATGGTCGTTTCGACTCCCGATGAGAGCGGTATCCCTCGGCGCTGCCCCAGAGCGAGCTCAGTGTCGAGGGACGAGTGTGTTATCGGCGACCTGCGGAGTGGTCACAGGTCAGGTACCCGCCCCCACGATCGGTGCGTTGAGCTTCATGCCACCGGTCGACCCAAAGAACGAGGCGTCACCGTAGGAGAAGACCCCTCCGTCCGAGGCCACCAGCCAGTAGCCGTTGCCGCTGGCGGTGGGCACGATGGCAACGATGGGTCGGTTGAGGGCAATGCTGCCGGCGGATCCGGAGAACACGGCATCACCAAAGGTGAAGATGCCGCCGTCGGAGGCCACCAACCAGTACCCCCGCCCGTCGTTCGTCGCCGCCATACCGACGATCGGCTTGTTCAGGGTGCCGCCGACCGAGCCCAGTGTCTGTGCGTCGCCGAACGGCGTGACCGATCCGCTGGCCGTGACAACCCAGTAGCCCTTGGCGTCCGCGGTGGAGGCGATGGCCACCACGGGCTGAGCGGGTCGATTGCTACCCAACGATCCGAAGCTGTGGGCGTCGCCAAAGCTGAAGACGCCACCATCGCTCGCCACCAACAGTAGCCGAGGCCGGTCAGCGGTGGCCGTCATGCCGACGATCGGAGCATTGAGCTTCAGGCTCCCGGTCGACCCAAAGAACCCGGCATCGCCGAAGGTGAAGACGCCGCCGTCCGAGGCGACCAGCCAATAGCCCTGACGGTCCGGGGTGGTTGCCATGCCGACGATCGGGCGGTTCAACACGGTGCCGCCCATCGAGCCGAAGAACGTGCTGTCACCGAAGCTGAACACTCCTCCGTCTGCGGCGGCCAGGTGGTATCCGTAGGGACCGGGGTTGGGCGTCCCCGGGATGAGCAGCAGGCCCTTGGGGCTGCTGAACCCGGTGGCCACCGGCGTGATGGTGCCGGTGGTGAGGCTGACGGTCCCCACGAACCCGGCCACTCCCGAGTCATTCGGCGCGCTGACGAACAGCGTGCCCGGCATGAACGAACCGGACATCGGCGTGACCTTGTTGGTTCCTGCGTCGACCATCAGCAGCGTCCCGGTGGTGGCGGTAGCCCAGGCCGCACCGTCGATCTGCGTCCCTATGGTGAGGCTGGTCAGTGTCTGACCCAGCGTTCCCGCATTGGCCACGAATACCACGGTCGAGTCTCCTTGGCTGTCGACCATGACGTCCCCCGCGAATCGCGGGCTACTGGCGGGCACCACGCTCAGCGAGTCGGGATCGGTGAGCGTGATGGGAAGCGACGGATTGTTGTCGGCGAAGACCGAGGTGAGGGTGGCGATTCCGGTGCCCTCGTTGATGACCACCAGGTAGAGCGCCGGTGCCCCCGGCACCGCGGGATTGGAGCCCGCGGTGAAGATGTTGCCCGACCCGTCGATGACGACGTCGTCGGTCCCGCCTCCACCGAGGGTCACCGGGTCGACGCTGTAGGCCAGATGGACGAGCTGGGCCGCAGGTGGCGCGCTGGGATGGATGACGTACATCGACGAGTGGGAGTCTTCGTTGACGGTGAGAATGACCCGATTGTTGGCCGAGTCAGCCGTCAAGCCATCGCATTTGCCCACCACGGATCACTGGGCCACCACCGTCCCGTCTTGACGGTATTCGATGATGGTGCTGTTGGTGCCTCCACTGGGCGAGGGCTCGCCGTTCGGACCGACGCCATTCTGGTATCCCACGAAGAGGTTGCTCCCGATGAAACCGCTGATGTCATCGGGACCCTTGCTGGGACCGGGCATGGTCAGGGTGTGGCCCGCCAGCCCGGGGGCCAGGGAGAGGCCCGACGATGACTCGTGCACCAGTCCGGTGGCGGGCTCTACGTGAGGTGAGACGGTGGCGGCTCCGGCGAGGGCGCCCGGCAGGGCAACCGCACCGACCAGCGCCAACGCGGCCACGCCGGCGCGCCGGGCGAGATGTCGGCGCCCTCGACCCGAGAGTGCGCGACCACGGGCGTCGATCCCCTGGTTGTTGGTGTCCTCTTCTGGCTGAAGTCGGGAGATGTCCATGCCGTTGAGTAGTGCGTGCAAGCCTCACCGTTTCACGTGAAATTTTGGCGTCCTAGGTGAATTCAAAGTGACACGTCGGTGACAGCCCTCTAACCTTCAGCGGACGGAGAGGAGAAGCCCATGCCCGAGTTCCCGACCATCACCCACGTGGCCCTGACGGTCCGTGATCTTTCCCGAAGCGTGCCCTGGTACGAGCGGCTCTTCGACGCACGGCCGGTGCTGGATGAAGACACCGGGCCGTTCCGGCACGTGGTCTGGCTGGTCGGAGGACAGACGCTCGTCGGCCTCCACCAGTTCCCCGACCCGGCCGACGCCGTGCCGTTCGACGAACGCCGACTGGGACTGGACCACCTTTCCTTCGCGTGTACAGACCGGAGTGAGCTCAGCCAGTGGGCGGAGCGCCTCAACGAGCTCGGTATCCCCCACGGAGGAGTGGTCGACGCGCCGTACGGGTCGGGGCTCTCATTCCGGGATCCAGACAACATCGCCCTCGAGTTCTTCGCTCCACCTTCGTAACGATCCGCTCAGATTGGCGCGGTAGCGCCATCGCCGCAGGCGATCGGCGTAGGGGTCGGTCGGCATGGCTCGGTTTCAGTGGCGGTTGAATCGCCACGCTGAAGACGAGGAGCCTCCAAAGCAACCGACCGGATTGCCAACCTCCGGTCGGAACCCGGCAGTAACGTCTGCGATCATGCCTGAGGTCGGCGCACACAGGACCGCGCCGGTGCGGATCGCGAAATGGAGCGGCAGATGAAGACTCGATCGTTGTTGGGCTGCGCCGCGTTGCTGTCCGCTTCGTTGGCGATGACCGCCTGCTCCAGCTCCTCCACGGCGCAGAGTGGAACGACAACCACCACTGCGACCCGGACCACCACGAGCTCATCGGGATCCCCATCGACCTCGTCCCAGTCCTCGGCACTGGCAATGAACGTCCAGGTCACCGATGCGGTGCGGACGCAGTTGGTGGCGGCCGCCGCCGGGTTGAACAGCATCCCGGTGGCCGAGTTCACCGGCCTCGCACCGGGGTTGACCTACTACGCCTTGGACAAGGAGACCAACATCCATTGGGCCGGCGCCCGGTTGGTCCCCGCTCCATCCTCCAACCCTTCCTCTCCGACCCAGGCCCAGATATCGTCCCAGGACGCCGGCTCGTACTACCTCTTCCAGCAGCCGATGGGCGGCCAATGGATCGCCTACGCCGCAGGAAATACCGGTCAGGGCACGCCGTGTTCCATCACCGTTCCACCCGCCGTGCTCGCGATCTGGGGATGGCCGGCGGGCGGCTGTCGGCCGAGCGGAGCCTGAGCCGCTGTGATCTAGTGCTTCTGGGGCCCGGGGGAACGATCAAGGAGATCCGGCCCAGCACCGAGCGGTCGTGGCTCCGTTCCGAGTGGGGCATGCTTTCGGGATGAGCCTGCCCGCCACCTACGAGCTCGACGGTCATGTTGCCACCATCACATACAACCGGCCCGACTCCCTCAACGCCATCAACGGGGAGATGCGTAGCGCGCTCAATAGGGCCTTCTCCCGATTTCGAGAAGACGAGGAGGCGTGGGTGGCCATCGTCACCGGAGCGGGCACGGCGTTCTGCGCCGGAGGCGACATGCGGGACGGGACCGGGTCCACGGGCGAATTCCCCGGGACGTTCTGGGAGAAGCCCACGGTCAACTCGTTCGAGAGCGGATGGGAGATCTACAAGCCGGTCATCGCCGCGGTCAACGGCTACTGCCTGGGCTACGGGCTCACCCTGGTCACCTGGTGCGACTTCGTCATCGCCAGCGAGCGGGCGGAATTCGGCTTCCCCGAGGTCCGCCTCGGGTTCCCCACCATTGTCGGGGCGATACGACTGCCTCAGCGGATCAACTGGCAGTAGGCCATGGAGCTGCTTCTCACCGGTGAACGGATCGATGCCTCACGTGCCAAGGAAATAGGCCTCGCCGGTTGGGTGGTACCCCACGATCAGCTCATGGTCGAGGCCCGGTCCCTGGCCGATCGACTGCTTGCCGCCGCTCCGCTGGCAGCTCGTGCCACCAAGGAGGTGGCGGTGCGGTCGCAGAGCCTCGGCCCCGTCGACGCCATCCGCTTCGGGGAGACCATGCGCATCGTGGCCGCGGCCACCGATGATGCCCGAGAGGGACGGCTGGCCACCGGTGAGGGGCGGGAACCCCGGTGGCGGGCTCGCTGAGCGGCCGTCCGGTGGAACTCCTGGATGCGACCGGGCTCCCATCTCCCTCCAATGGGCCATCCCTACGGGAGCGCCGGAACGATGGTGACGGCCCTACCCCATGGTCTTGGAGCCGTCGATGGACTCGCGGATGATGTCGGCGTGCCCGGCGTGCTGGGCGGTTTCGGCGATGATGTGGAGGAGGACCCGACGAGCGGACCACCGGCCTCCCTGCTCGAACCAGGGCGCCTCAGGCAGCGGATGGTCGGCATCGAGGTCGGGGAGGCTGACCACGACGCCGTCGGTGCGCGTCGCCACCTCCTGGTAGTGCTCGAGCAAGCCGGGGAGGGTTTCGCCCGGGGACATCTGGAACCTCGCCTCCCAGCTGCCGGCGCTCGAATCGGCGCTCCAATCATCGCCGGCTGAGGCCATCGCCGCCGGACCGTCCAGGATGAAATCCACCCAGCTCGACTCGACGTCGGCAACGTGTTTGATCAGACCGCCGAGGCAGAGGGCGCTGACGGTGGAATGCTGCCCAGCCTGTTCGTCCGTCATGTCCCGCACCGTCTGTCGGAGGAAGCCCCGGTGCTTGGCCAGCGTCTGCAGCAGGTCGGTCCGTTCACGTTGTGCCCTGATCGGTACGTCGGTTTCCATGGTCGGGTCCTTTCGTCGTTTGCCGTCGAATCCAACCTAAATCCACTAGCGGCCATTTTCTGTCCTAAATAGCGGAATACTGGTCGAGATGGCCAATACGAGCTCACGGACCCTTCGACTGCTGTCGTTGTTGCAGACCCGCCGTTTCTGGCCCGGGGACGATCTGGCCGAGCGACTCGGGGTCTCGACACGAACGCTCCGTCGTGACATCGACAGATTGCGAGAGTTGGGCTACCCGGTGGAAGCGCAGCGAGGAATCGACGGCGGCTATCAGCTCGCACCGGGTGCCGTCCTCCCGCCCCTGGTCCTCGACGACGAGGAGGCGGTTGCCATCGGCGTGGGACTGCAAGCGGCCATCCAGGGCGGCACCGTCATCGGGATCGAAGAATCCTCGGTCCGCGCCCTCACCAAGATCGTGCGGGTGGTTCCGTCGCGGCTGCGCCGCCGGATCGACGCCTTGGCCGCCATGACCGTCCCGGCGCAGTGGGGCGACGGTGCTCCGAGCGTCGACGCCGGCGTCCTGACCACGATCGCGCAGGCCTGCCGGGACGCCGAACGGCTGGAGTTCACCTACACCACCCGCGAGAACGAGCGCGCCGTGCGCCACGTCGAGCCCCACCGGCTGGTCCTGCTCGGCCGGCGCTGGTATCTGGTGGCCTGGGATCTCACCCGCTTCGACTGGCGAAGCTTCCGCCTCGATCGGCTGAGCGAGCCCCACAGCACGGGCGCTGCTTTTCCCCAACGCCAATTGCCGACCGGTGATGCCGCCGAGTTCGTGCGGGCGGGCATCGACAATCTGGCCACGCGTTACGAGGTCGAAGCGCTGGTCCATGCCCCGGCCGCCTTCGTGCGCGCTCGCATCGGACGGTGGGGGACCGTCGAGCACATCGACGATGACCGGTGCCTCCTGCGGATGTCCGCGGACTCACTGGACTGGCCGATGGTGGCCCTTGGCGTCACCGGGTCAGACTTCGAAGTGATCGCACCGCCCGCGATGCTCGACCACGTCCGTGAATGGGTTGATCGCTTCGGCCGTGCCGCTCAGCACGACCAACCCGGCTGACCGGCCCACGACCCGGTCACGGTCCAGCCGGGACATCGGCGAATCCGCCACCGCCATCCCCGCCGCTCTCATGGACAATGCGACCTCAGCACTCCCTCGGCGCGTCAGTCGTTGTAGAGACCCTCCCAACCCGGGGGTGGCGGGGCCAGCCGCCAGTACTGCTCGGGAACGTTGGCCGCAATTCGCTCGCGCAGCAGATGGTCCTGCTCCAGCGGTGGGATTTGCGAGGCGTATTCCATCAGCGCCGCGGTCTTGCGATCCACGTCGAGCTCGACGGGCACGAGGGCTGGCGTCGGCCACAGCCCACCTCTGAACAGCTTCGAGATCCGCCAGGCCAGCATTCCGGGGAGGTGCTTGTACCCCTGGTCCTCGTAACAGAACCACGCCGGAGTGCCCTCGCCGTCCCCGATGGCGGCACGGGCCAGGATGCCGGCATCGTGGCTCAAGACGTGATCCGGGTTGGCAATGCCCATGGGAAGGAAGACGGCGGAGGCGCCGGTGGCCCTGATGGCCCGCTCCAGGGCGGGGCCGACGTCGTCGGGCGTGGGCCGCGCATCGACCGGGAGGTATTGATGGTCCGGAAAGTCAAGCCAGATGTGCTCCGACGACAGCCGCGTCATGGCGGCCAGGTCCTCCTGCTGCCTGGCCTTCACCACGTTGTCGCCCTTCGTGAAACCACCGGCCGCGTCCCAGGGCGAAACCTCGTCCGGATAGGAAGGCGGCTCACCGGCCAGGACCGTGATGACGGTGCTCCCCGGATAGGTGAGCAGGAGATGGCCGGCGCCCATGGCGGCGTCGTCGAAGTGCGGCGACACCACTGTGATCCGTTCGAGCACCTCGGGATCGAGGGCTCCCCACATCGCTCTGTCGTCCATCGGCCCAGGGTAGCGCCGACCACGGAGGCCCCCGGTGGCCCGCCCTTCAGCGTTTCGGGCTTGCCCGGATCGGCCCCGGTGCAGCCATCCCCGTGCACCTGAGCAGCGATTGGGTCAGCCGACCTGCCACTATTGACAACCCGCACCCGCGGTACCGAGACTCGGTCGATGAGCGGAAAGCGCCAGACGAAGCAGAGCCGGGAGGATCTCCGGGCCTCCTTGCTGGCCGCCGGGCAGGAGATCCTGCACGAAGAGGGGCTTGAAACAGCGTCGAAAAATCTGACCTTCAAGCGGGTGTTCGAGCGCGTGGAGAGGGAATCGGGGCTGCGGGTGACCAATGCCTCGGTCATCGGGCGCGTCTGGGAGAACCAGGCCGACTACCAAGCCGACGTGCTCGTGTCGATCGCCCAGGACCGGGGACGACCGGAAATAGGTCTGACGATGGAGGCGGTCAGTGGGATCTTCGATGGCCTCGACCTGTCGACGCCGGAGTCGCGTGCCGGCGCCCTCCGGCAGGTATGCCGGGTCGGTGGGGAGGCGAGCAGCCGCGCCCTTGCCGATTCGACGAACTGGTCCCTCTGGATCAGCGTTGTGGCCATGGCCACCACCCCGGCCCACCCTGACCAGGGCAAACGGCTGTTGACAGCCCTGTCCGAGGGCTACGAGGCGGTGGTCGAGTTCTGGGTGGAGACGCTCTCAGGGCTCATGGGGCTCTTCGGCCTACGGATCCGTCAGCCGTGGACCGAGCGCCAGTTCACCATCGCGGTGACGGCCTATTCCGAGGGATGTTCTCTGCGACAGCGCATCGATGGGCACATCGATGGCGTCGTCCTCCCCACCGGGCCCAACGGCGAGGATCAGAAGTGGACGCTGTTTGCCGCCGGCATCGAGGCCCTGATCCACCACTTCTTCGAGCCGGACCCCGACTTCACGCCGACGTCCTCGTAGTCGTCCGTGTGCCGCCGGACTAGTGGTTTATGTCCGAGGACCACCGGATTGCTGTCTGCCCCGTGATCGGCCGAATGGCATTCACCAGCGAGGCGTAACCGACCGGCGGGCTGTAGCCGCCGCCGCCGGTGTTGGCCAGCACCCCGTACACGGTCAGGACCCGTCCGCGTGACATGGCATACGAGATGAGTGAGGCCCACGACGCCACTTCGGAGCCGAAGTAGGCCTCTGGAACTGCGACGTCGGGTCTGAATCCGTCGGCAATCTGCAACAGCTGATCATTGGACCAGTAGCCCGACTCGGCGGAGCCGAAGTCGATCATGGCCGGTTGGAAACCACCCACCGCATTGGCATAGCCGGCCAGGAGGTCATAGGTGTTCTGGTAGCCCGGGTCGAAGGCGGGCTCGGCGTCGTCCCCGGCGACAACTGTCACGCGATCGGTGTAGCCCGAGCGGCTCCGCAGTGAATTGGTGGCCGATTGGGCCTGCTCGACAGCGGCGGCCAGCTGAGCTCCCCATGCGGTGAAGCTTGGCGGCTCGGACTTGCAGCCGCAGACAATGCTCCCGCAGGGTTGCCCCGTCCCGCAGCTGTTGTTCGTCCCGATGACCACTTCCAGACGCAGATTTGGGGCTGCACCGGCGAAGTATCCCCGGACGTAGCTGATGGTGGCGGAGACGATCGAGGCCAGCGAGACGAAGTTGCCGGCGAAGTCCATGGTTCCCGATGTGGCCCCGTTGGCCGCCGGGCGTCCGAAGTCGAGGATGGCCAGACCCTGGGCGCCGGCTTGCCCAGCAGCCTTCCCTTGGGCGACGAGGGTGCCGGCGTCGACGCCCGTCTCGTAATGCGAGATGGTTGTTGGCGGCATGGCCGTGGAGCCGCCCGCGGCCGGGGAGAACGGAAGGCCGGCGGCGAGGGCTGCCATTACCAGGAGGCCGACCGACGCCATCCGACCGGTTCGGCGGGAGACCAACGTTGTCCGTATTCCAGAATTCACGCGGGCTCCCTGTGTAGGACCGTGGAGTAGACGAGCGACCAGCAGGTGGGTGCAGGACTCTGCTCTGAGACCACTGGCTCGATCTACCGGATGCGAGGCTCAGCCTCGTCTCCATTCATCGACCTCAACGCCGCGAAACTTGAAATGCCAAGGTCGGATGGGACACCGACGACGATTGACAACGGTGAGGCCGCTCACTCAGACTTGTCGGTGAGCGGATGATCGGAGCCCAGCCATGACCACGAAGGTGTACCAGTTGCCGGTGGACAAGACGGGGTGGCAGACCGCAGACAAGACGGGCACGGCCAAGTTCACCTGGGACTACGACAACGGCCGCGACAAGCTGATCAACCTCTATGACAAGGGCAAGAGGAAGCAGTGGGACGCCAAGGAGCGGATCGACTGGTCCCATGACCCGAATCCGGAGAACCCCCTGGACATGCCGGACGAGCTGGTACCCATCTTCGGCTCGACGATGTGGGACAAGCTCACCGCCGAGGAGCGTGGCAATGTGCGGCGCAACATGGTGGCGTGGCAGTTCAGCCAGTTCCTCCACGGCGAGCAGGGAGCCCTGATCTGCACGGCCAAGATCGTGCAGACCGTCCCCGACATCGACTCCAAGTACTACGCCGCCACCCAGGTCATGGACGAGGCACGACACGTCGAGACCTACTCGCGCTATCTCGACAAGATCGAGATCGCCTACCCGATCAACGACAACCTCCAGTCGCTGCTCGACGACGTGCTGAGCGATTCGCGCTGGGACATGACCTACTTGGGCATGCAGGTCCTGATCGAGGGCCTGGCCCTGGCCGCCTTCGGCCTCATCCGCAATACGGCCGGCGATCCGTTGGGGAAGGCAGTGAACGCCTACGTGATGCAGGACGAGGCCCGCCACGTCATGTTCGGGCGCCTGGCCCTGCGCGACTACTACCCGCAGCTGACCCAGGCCGAACGTGATGACCGCGAGGAGTTCTGTGCCGACGCCTGCTATCGGATGCGCGACCGATTCCTGGCCAACGAATTGTGGGAGCGCCTCGGATACGACACCGAGGCATGCATCAAGTACGTCGACGAGAGCGAGAGCCAGAAGGTCTTTCGCAGCCTGCTGTTCACCAGGATCGTCCCCACCCTGAAGGACGTCGGGCTGTGGGGACCGAAGATGCGTCAGACCTTTGCCGACATGGGTGTCATCGGCTACGAGTCCACCGATCTCGATGAGGTCATGGCCGAGGACGAATCGGTCGCCGAGCAGATCGACATCGATCGCCGGCACATCGACGAGGCCATTGCCGCCGGGATGGCCGTCGAGGCCTGATCAGGAGCGCCGGGCCCATCACGGTCCGGTGGGAAGGCGGTCGAGCGCGTCAGACTGCGGTGCGTGGAATCGAGGACGGGGCCAGGCTCTCCTGGCGAAAGGAGGGCCCTGTGAGCCCCACCATCACGAAGAGACTGGCACTGACGCTGGTCGCGGTCCTTCTGGGACTGACCTCCGTGGCGGTGGTGGCCCAGACCGGCGCCCGGGCCGTCCCAGCCGCCGCCCTCACCAGGGGCCACCTGTCCATCGTGGTCAGCCAGACCCCGGCCTTCGCGGGTGACGCCCCCGACCCGGACGTGGTCTATTCCAACGGCACCTACTACGCCTTCACCACGGGGACACCGCTCGGAAACCACCTCCAGGCCCTGATCGACACCTCGGGCAACCCGGCCAGCGGCTGGCGTTCGTACACCGGCGGGAACCTTTCGACAGCCCTCCCGACGGTGCCGTCATGGCAGACCAACGACACCCAGACCTCGCCCGGCGTCTTCTTCTACGGCGGGCACTGGGTCATGTTCTACGACGCCTCGGTCAGTCCCAACCCCATCGACAACGGGCACAGCTGCCTCTCGGTGGCGACGATCCCGTCGCTCAGCCCGACCCCGCAGTTCACCGACAACTCGTCCGGGCCGCTGTGGTGCGGGTTCGGGGGAGGCGTGCTCGATCCCAGCCCCTTCGTCGACCCGGCCACCGGTGCCGCCTACCTGGTGTGGAAGTCCAACGACGGCAGCTCGTCCATTCCCTCCCAGGTGTGGTCGGTCCGGCTCGGGGCGGACGGAACGACCTTTGCCGGCACGCCGACCGTCCTGCTCACCGTCGACCAGGCCGATCTTCCCTGGGAGACCACCCTCGACAACCCTCAACTCGTGTTCAACGGGGGCACCTACAGCCTGCTGTTCTCGGCGGGAGACTTCTTGTCCGCCAGTTACTCCCAGGCCCTCACCGCCTGCAGCGGTCCGCTGGGCCCGTGTCAGCAACCCTGGGTGGGCCCTTCCTCACCTCCTACGGGAGCGTGGCCGGCCCGGGCGGGGGGTCACTGTTCACGGATGCCGGTGGGAGCTGGTGGCTTGGCTACGCCGGTTGGCCGAGCACGTGCACCAACTACTCGTGCGGGGGTGTGCGCCGGCTGTTCGTGGCGCCCATCGACATCAACAACTATCTCAACGTGCCCTGCAATCGACCGGCCGGGACCCCTTCCGGCTACCGGCTCACCGCCAGCGACGGCGGCATCTTCAACTTCGGCAACCTTCCCTTCTGTGGATCGACAGGATCGATCCTCATCAACCAGCCGGTGGTGGGCATCGCCGACACCTCCGACGGTGGCGGCTACTGGACCGTGGCCAGGGATGGGGGAGTCTTCAGTTTCGGTGACGCCCGTTACTTCGGGTCGACCGGGGCTGTCCACCTCAACCAGCCCATCGTGGGCATGGCCGCCACCCCCGACGGCGGGGGCTA
>JADEYI010000763.1_pt1 | contig 35901 bp, 38 predicted proteins | sample 8542331 | NCBI WGS metagenome assembly JADEYI01 (sample SAMN16510988, study PRJNA670497) | mine drainage metagenome | isolation source: biofilm near Copperflume 1 | place: Germany: Marsberg coppermine Kilianstollen | collected 2018-02 | reverse complement strand
GTCGTTGGGCATAGCCGCAGCGTACACCAGGACGGCAGGGCGCACGGCGGGCATGCCAGAGGCCGGTTACTCCAGGCGCATCACCGTGGTGGATGTGAGCGTGATCTGGTTGTTGAGGCTGCCGCCGCTAAAGAGCCGCATCAGCCCGCCGACCGGCGTGAAGAAGTGGTAGACGTACTTCGCCGTGATAATCGCCTTCTGCCCGGAGATGTTGCCGTTGGGGTAGGAGACCGAGACCGACGCGACGTTGGCGAGATTGAGGCCGGCCAGCGCGGCGCACGTCTGACCGACAACGGTCCCGTCTGAGGTCGGCGTGCAATTCGTCGGATAGGCACCGGGCGTCGCGCCGATCGACGCGAGGCGCGCGCCCTCGCGGGTGGCGTTGGTCACTTCGATGTAGCTCCGCAGGACCATCCCGAACTCGATGACGCCGAAGATCAGGATGAGGAGGATCGGCAGGATGAGCGCGAACTCGGCGAGGCTTTGGCCTCGTTCCGCGCTGCGCCTCGTAGAAGTGTGCATGATCTCTCCTGACGGCGCCCCGCGCCCTCTTCATGCCGTGATCTTCGGCACGGGAGCACAACCTCTGAACTATGAATCGAGCACGTGCATCCAGCTTCGCGGCCCGCGAGGCCAAGTCTGTCAAGAACGGCGGGCGCGAGACAACTCCGCGTGTTCAGCCTGCCTCGAGCGGGCCGATAGTTTGAGTGGAGCCGCCGCAGGCTGCGCCGACCGGCGGCTCTTCCGCGGCCCTCGCGTCAAGACGACCGACGTCCTGACGCAGGATCCCGACTGCCGGCCCGGGATGGGAGGGACGACATGATGCGACGAGTATTGCGGCGGGTCCGGGGTGACCATCTGGCGCTGGCGCCGGGCGACGCGGTGCGAAGCATGCGCGGCCGACGGCGCGCGGGCGAGCGCGGGCAGTCGCTCGCGGTGGTCGCCCTGTTGATGACGGCGCTGCTCGGCGCGAGCGGGCTGGCTATCGATGGCGGCAATCTCTATGTGAACCGGACGAACGCGCAGCGGACCGCTGACGCCGCGGCGCTGGCGGGGGCGCGCACGGTGCTCACGAGCCAGACGCAGGGCATCGCGGATGCGCAGGCCTACGCGGCGGCAAACGGCGAGCCGAACGCCCAGGTGACGACGCTGAGCATCGTGCGGCCACACGACGCGGTGCAGGTGACCGTGACGCACTCTGCGCCGACCGGGCTGCTGCGGGTGCTGGGCATCACGAGTGGGACGGTGAAGGCGACAGCGGTGGCCCAGGTCGGGCCGGCCGGCGGCGCTGTGGGGATCATCCCGTGGGCGGTGAACGACGACGCGTTCTCGGGCTACGGGAAGGTGGCCGGGCTGCAGCCGGCGCAGTCGGGCGGCAGCGACGGCGCGTTCAATTTCGTGAGCATCACGCCGCCGGGAGGCCAGAGCTACGCCGACGCCATCGCCCGCGGCGTCACGTCGCCGATCCTGATCGGCACGAAGTACCCGACGAACTCCTTCGACGGGTCGAGCATCTCGCCGCAGACGGCGGACGCACTGAACGCGCGCATCAACGCGCGGCCGACGGAGACCTACAGCACGTTCACCGCGGGCAGCCCGCGCGTGCTCTTCGTACCGGTGATCGGCGGCGACATCCCGAATGCGCCGAGCCCGGTGGTGCCGACGAATTTCCGCGCGTTCTTCATCGAGCGTGTCGACACGGTCAACAAATCGATCTGGGGGCGCTTCGTGCAGGCGACGATCCCCACGGGCACGATCTCCACGGACCCGAATGCCGTGGATAAGGGGGTGCACGTCATCAAGCTCATTCGGTGAGGGTGATGCACGTTCCGACGAGCGGCACACGCAACGAGTATCTGGGAGGGTAACAGATGATCAGCAAGCTCATCGGCGCGGGACTGGGCGTGACACTGGTTTCGCTCGCCGCGGTCGGGGCATTCGCCTCGCAGGACGCGGTGAATACGCAGGCACTGCCGACGACGACAGCGACGGCGCAGGCGACAGCGACGAACACGGCGACAAGCACCGCGACGGCACAGGCGACGGCGACGAGCACCGCGACCGGCACTGCGACCGCAACGGAGACCGCGACGAGCGTCCCATCGGCCACGACCACGCCCGCACCGACGGCTACGAGCACGCCTGGGACGGGCGCTTCGCCCACGGCCACGGCGAGCGGCACGCCGGTGGCCGGTTGCAACGACGACAAGCGGGACGAGAGCCAGGACGACAGCAGGGATGGCGCCGCGGTGAGCACGCCGCAGGCGGCGGACCCGTGCGACGCGGACGAGAAGAAGGGGCACGACGACGGCGATAAGAAGGCGGACACGCACGCGGACGCGAAGGACGCGGCCCACGAAGCGGACCACGACGGCGCCAAGAAGGACTGACCTCCCGCGGCTTGGCTGGACGATGAAGACGGCCCCGAGGGTTCGGGGCCGTCTTCACGTCCGGCGTCCTACGTCAGCAGCGCTTCGAGGATCGTCGCCATCTCGCGCGCGTCGCGGCCGGGCATGCCGATGAGCGGCAGGTCGACGCCGAGCGCGCGGCGCTCGTCGAGGTCCTCCTTGCAGCGCTCGAGGGGTCCGACGACGGCGGTCTGCTCGAGCATGCGGTCGGAGACGCCGGCAGCGGCGGCCCTTGGGTCGCGCGCCTCCCAGCCGGCGCGGATCTTGCGGACCTCGTCCTCGAAGCCGTTGCGGATCAGCATCTCGTAGTAATACGTCCCCATACGGCCGACGTAGAAGGCGATCGGCGCGCGGGCCTGCATGCGGATCTGCTCGGCGCTGCCGGCATCGGTGATCTGCATAACGATCGAGGGGGCGACGGTGAGGTCAGCGCGCGACTTGCCGGCCTGCTCCGCGCCCTGCATGATCGTCGCGACGCCCTCCTCGATCTTGTCCTTCGGCCAGTAGATGGGGATCCAGCCGTCGGCGATCTCGCCGGTCTGCACCATGCTCTTCGGCGTGATGGCGGCGATATAGGTAGGGATGTGCTCGCGCAGCGTCGGGAACTGCATGGTGAAGCCGCGGCCGAGGCGGAAGACCTTGCCTTCGTAGTCCAGCTTCTGGCGCCGCATGATCATGTCGATGATCTGGACGTACTCGCGGAGGCGCGTGGCGGGCTTCTCGAACGGGACGCCGTGCCAGTGCTCAATGACGTTGGCGCCGGAGCTGCCGAGACCGATGAGCGCGCGCCCGCCGGAGAGCTCGTCGAGGGTACCGAAGGTCATCGCCAGGACGGCGGGGGTGCGGCTGAAGACGTTGACGATCGCGGTGCCGAGCTGGATGCGCTTCGTCGCGAGGGCTAGCTGCGTAAGCATGCTGAAGGCGTCGCGGCCCCAGGCCTCGGCGACCCAGGCGGACTCGACGCCCAGGTCATCGGCGATCTTGACGCGCTCGACGAGGTCATCGCGCTCGGTGGGACTGCCGGCAAAGCCGATCTGGATGCCGAGGCGCTTCGTCATGGGTTATCGGTCCTTTCGTCAGCGGAGCCGCACGCGCGGCGATGATGGCGGCGCGGGGCAGCGTAGCGGGCGCGCAGACCGACGGCCAGCGCTGGCGGGCTGGTAGCATGGCCGCGATGCGCATCGTGACGGTGGCGGACGAAGCGGCGCTGGCACGCACGGCGGCGGACATGATCTGTGCCGCCGTGCGCGGAAAGCCGGACGCGGTGCTGGGGCTGCCGACCGGCACCACGCCGATCGCGACGTACCGCGAGCTGCAGCGGCGTTCGGAAGCGCGCGCGGCCGACCTGTCGCGGGTGATGGTGTACGCGATCGACGAGTTCGCCGGCGTGCCGCGCAGCGCGCCGGGCACAAACAGCATGTTCTATCGCACGCACCTGCGCCTGCCGGTGCGGGCGCTGCACATCCCGAACCCGGACGCGCAGGACCCGGATGCGCACATCCGCGCGTTCGCCGGGGCGATCCGGCGCGCGGGCGGCTTCGACCTGTGTGTGCTGGGCGTCGGCACGAACGGGCACATCGCGTTCAACGAGCCGGGCGCGGCGCGCGAGTCGCGGGCGCGGGTCGTGGATCTGACGGAGAGCTCGCGCGGGGCGTATGCGGCGGCGTTCGGCGGCATCGACCAGGTACCGGAGCGGGGGATGACGCTCGGCGTCGCGGACCTGCTGGAGGCGCGGGCGATCCTGGTGCTGGCGTCGGGCGCGGGCAAGGCGGCCATCGTGCGGCACGCGGTGGAGGGGCCGATGACGGCGGAGGTGCCGGCGGCGTGGCTGCAGGGGCACGGCGACTGCACGTGGGTGGTGGATGCGGCCGCGGCGCGCGCGCTGCGGGCGCCGGGCGGTTAGGAGGGCGAACCGCGGGCGCCGGACGGCGGCGCCGATCAGCGGCGGAGGGCGGGCATGCGCGACGGGCCGCGGCGGGCGCGGACGTGATCGACGACCGCGCGCGCGTTTCCGTTGACAATCGCGAGGGCAACGAGGATGACGGCGAGGCCGCCGAGCAGGCCGTAGCCGATGCGCTCGCCGAGGACGGCCCAGCCGAGCACGGTCGCCACAACGGGGATCACGTAGCTGACGAGCGCAACCTGCGTGGCGCTGACGCGCTGCACGAGCGTGAAGAAGATGATGTAGGCGAGGGCGGAGCAGAGCAGGCCGAGGGCGACCCACGCGAGCGCGGCGCCTGTGGAGACGCGGAGGTGCGGCGCCCCTTCGACGGCGAGCGCGAGGGGCACTGCGACGAGGGCACCGGCGGCGAGCTGGCCTGCGGCGAAGCCGATGGCGTCGCCTTCGCGGAGGCGGGCGCGGGCGACGACCGTCGAGAATGCGTAGGACGCCGAGGCGGCGATCACGGCGAATTCGCCGAGCTTGCTGGCGCTCGTGAGGTCGTGGAGCGTCGGGTTGATGATGATGAGCGCGCCCGCGAAGCCGATCGCGAGGCCGACGGCGCGGTCGAAGCTCAGGCGCTCGGCTCGGAGCGACATAGCGATGGCGAAGGTGAAGAGGGGCATGGTGGCGTTGAGGGTGCCGGCCAGGCCGCTGGCGATACGCTCCTCGGACCAGGTGATCAGCGAGAAGGGCAGCACGTTGTTCGTGACGCCGAGGAGGAGCAACACGGGCCAGGTGGCGCGCGGCGGAAACGCCCGGCCGGTCGCGCGCAGCAGCACGAGGAGCGCAGCCGCCGCGAGGAGCAGACGGCCGGCGACGAGGGTAAGGGGCGGGACATCGCGCACGGCGACGCGAATGAACAGGAACGCCGATCCCCAGATCACGCCGAGGAGCAGGAGCAGCGCGAGATCGCGGGCCTTCATGCGCCTCCTCGGTGGGGTGGATGCCTGCGCCGTGTCATCATTGTGCGCGGGCCAGCGGGGAAGCGCACGTTCCGCTGCCCGGGCGCTTACGCGCTCAAGGGAGCGCGCACAGGCACGCTGGAGTCCCGATGCCAGAAGCTGGCCGGCGCAGGACGAGCCTGACTGACACGCAACGCCATCGTGTCCGGGGGGCGGGAGGCGCATGACGTACCCGCGGATCTCCGGTTTGTACGTGGTGCTTGACCCGGACGCCTGCGCGGGGCGGGGTGCGGTCGAGGTCGCGCGGATGGCGCTCGAAGGGGGTGCATCGGTCGTGCAGTGGCGGGACAAACGGCGCGATAAGGGCGAGCAGCTCGACGATGCGCGGGCGGTCCTCGCGCTGTGCCGGGCGGTCGGCGCGGCATTCATCATCAACGACCACGCGGACCTGGCGCTGGTGGCCGGTGCGGACGGCGTGCACCTGGGGCAGAAGGACCTGCCGATCGACGCCGTGCGGACGATCGTGGGGCGAATGATCATCGGCGTGTCGACGAACACCGTCGAGGAAGCGCGACGCGCCGAGGCGGCGGGCGCGGACTACATCGCGGTCGGCGCGATCTTCGGGACGCGCTCGAAGGACGTGACGCGAGCGGCGAGCATCGAGCGGCTGCGCGAGGTGCGGGCAGCGGTGCGGGTCCCCGTCGTGGCAATCGGCGGCATCGACGCGTCGAACATCGGCAGCGTGGTCGAAGCGGGCGCGGACGCGGCGGCGGTGATCAGCGCGGTGTGCGGCGCGGCGTCGCCGAAGCGGGCAGCGAGGGAGCTGGCGGCTGCGTTTCACGCACAAGCTGACCGGGCTGGGGTCTGACCACGCCGCGGCAGCGGAGCGGATCGAGGGCGCGGTATCGCGCCCTACGGTGTCCGACCGTGGAGGGCGTAGAACTCGTCGCGCAGGATCGCCATGACGAGCTGTTCGCGGTATGCGCCGGCGGCGTAGCGCTCCTGGCGCAGGCGCACTTCCTCGACCATGCCACACCTGCGGTAGCACGCCCGTGCGCGCGCGTTGTCCTCGTCCACGGTGAGGTCGATGCGGTGGAGGTTCATCTCATCGAATCCGAAGCGCATCAGCGTGAGCATCGCGTCGGCGCCGTAGCCGCGCGACCAGTACGCCTTCTCGCCGATGGTGATGCCGAGCCGGACTTTCCGGTCCTCCGGCACGGCGACGTGGAAGCCGATGCTGCCGATGTGCACGCCGCCCTTGGTCTCGATAGCGAAGTGCACGTTACCGTACGCGAGCGGCTTCGACGTGCGCTCGCGCATCCAGACCTCCTCGGCGGCGAGCGGCCACGGATAGCGCACGTTGAGGAAGCGCGTAACCTCGCGGTCATTGACCCAACGCGCGTTGCGATCGAGGTCGGCCATGTCCTGCGCACGCAGGTTCACGAGCGTGCCCTCTATCATCGTGTCGTCCTCCTGCTCGGGCGCAGCAAGCGGCGCCCCTACGGGCCGGGCGCAGCGAGCGGCGCCCCTACGGGCCGGGCGGGCCGTGGAGCGCGTAGAACTCGTCGCGCAGGACGGCCATGCGGACCACGTCGTGGTAGCGGCCGTCACGGAAGATATCGTCGCGCAAGCGGCCCTCCTCGACGAAGCCGCACTTGCGATACGAGGCATGGGCGCGCTCGTTGTAGTCGTACACGCTGAGGGCGACGCGGTTCAGGTTCATCTCGCCGAACGCGAAGCGCAGGAGCGTCTTCATCGCGTCGGTGCCGTAGCCGTGCGACCAGCAGTCCCGCTCGCCGAGCATGATGCCGGCCAGCGCCTTGCGGTCCTCCGGCGACACATCGAACAGGTTGCAATTGCCGATGTGCCGCCCCTCCTTCGTCTCGACCGCGAAGAACGCGCGCTCGAACGACAGCGGCTTCGCCGTAAGCTCGCGCAGCCACGCTTCTTCGGCCGCCATCGACATCTGGTAGCGCAGGGTAAGGAAGCGCGTGACCTCGCGGTCGTTGACCCACCGCGCGTTGCGCTCGAGGTCGGACATCTCGGGCGCGCGCAGGTTGACGAGTTCGCCCTCGAGCATGCGTTGCCTCCAGGGATCCGGGCGGGAATGCGCCGTCCGAACGGTGTGGACGCGGCGCCCGCCGGTTCCGGTTGGATTGTCGCGTAGTATACCGGCGGTGGCCGTGTCTGCTACCATCGCCGCGAGTTGAAGTGTCTCCGCGCCGTCTGTCACCTGCGATCGCGCCGCTCGAAGACGCTGTGCTGGCCCGCGCCCCATGCCTGAACCCCGCACCGCACGCACGGGCCCGCTTGTGCACCTGCGCATCCTCGACCTGACGTCGGGCGTCGCGGGGCCGTGGTGCACGAAGCTGCTCGCCGACTACGGCGCCGACGTGATCAAGATCGAGCGGCCGGGCACGGGGGATGAGTCGCGCGGCCATGGGCGCTTCCCCGCCGGCGTGCCGCATCGTGAGAAGAGCGCGCTCTTCCTCTGGCTGAACACGAGCAAGCGCGGCATCACACTCGACGTCGCGACGGCGACGGGCCGCTGGCTGGCGCTGCGCCTCGCGGCGTCCTGCGACGCCGTCGTGCACGATTACCGGCCGGCTGAGCTGGCCCGGCTGAGGCTCGAGTACGGGGACTTCGCCGCGGTCAACGCGAAGGTCGTCGTGACGTCGGTCACGGCGTTCGGGCAGAGCGGGCCGTACGCGGACTGGCGCGCGACGAACCTCATCTCGTACGCGGCCGGCGGGCAGCACTACCTGACGGGCGACGCCGACCGCGAGCCGCTGCAGAACGGTGGCTACCAGGCGGAGTACCAGGCGGGCACGCAGGCGTTCGGCGCGACGCTCGCGGCGCTGTGGCACGCCGCGGGGACGGGCGAGGGGCAGGCGGTGGAGGTCGCGGCGATGGAGGCGCAGGCGTCGATCCTCGAGATCTACCTGCCGGACTACGCGTACCGGAAGTCGGAAGCGCTGATCGCGCGCCGGGGCAACTTCTCGTCGGCGGTGGTCGGCCTCTACCCGGCGGCGGACGGCCATATCGGCATCCACGCGATGCCGAAGAACTGGCCGCAGTTGCTGGAGGCGATCGACGCGCAGTGGATGGCGGATGACGAGCGCTTCGTCGACAATCGCGCGCGCCTGCGGCACGACGACGAGCTCTCGGCGGAGTTCTACGCCTGGGCGGCGGGCGTCACGAAGGGCGAGGCATACGAGCGGGCCGGCCGCGCGCGGGCGCCGATTGCGCCCGTGAACACAATCGCCGACCTGCTGGCGTCGCCGCACCTGCGAGAGCGCGGCTTCTTCCACGAGGTCGAGCATCCGGCCGCGGGGGCGCTGCCCTACCCGGGGCCGCCGGCACGCATGTCTGCGACGCCGCCATCGCCACGGCGCGCGCCGCTGCTCGGCGAGCACAACCGGGAGGTGTACGGTGAGCTGCTCGGGCTCGCGCCGCGCGACCTCGCCAAGCTGAGCGCTGCGGGGGTGGTGTGATGGCGCAGGCTTCCGGGAGGCGGTCCTTTGGGCTGCCCCTGCAGGACATCCGCATCCTCGACCTGACCATGGTCTGGGCGGGGCCAGCGGGGACGCGGCTGCTCGCCGACATGGGGGCGGAGGTGATCAAGGTCGAGTCGGCGCGGAGCTGGGACATGCTGCGCTCGCTGCACTTCCTGGGAGGCCAGACCGAGCGGTGGTGGGACAAGGCGGCGTACTTCAACCACAACAACCGCAACAAGTACGCTTGCACACTGGACCTGCAGACGGAGCGCGGGCGCGATCTGGCGCTGGGGCTGGCGGCGCAGTCCGACCTGGTGTTTGAGAACTACCGCGCGGACGTCGTCCGCAAGCTGCGCCTCGACTACGACGATCTGCGCGCCGTGAAGCCGGACATCATCCTCGTATCGATGCCGAGCCACGGGAAGAGCGGGCCCGAGTCGCACCACGTCGCGTACGGCACGAACGTCGAGCAGCTTTCGGGTCTGGCGTCGCTCACTGGCTATCCGGGGATGGGCCCGCACAAGTCGCCGATCGCGTACGGGGACCCGAACGCGGGCGCGATCGCCGCGGCGGCGGCGCTCGCCGCGCTCCAGCATCGCCGGCGCACGGGCGAGGGACAGCACATCGAGGTCGCGCAGTGGGAGGCGATGATCGGGAACATCGGTGAGTTCGTGCTGGGGTACGGGATGCATGGCGACCAGCCCGAAGCCGCCGGCAACCGCCACATCTCGCGCGCGCAGGGAGTGTATGCGTGCGCGCTCGAGCCGGGGCAACCGGACGCGTGGCTGGCGGTAAGCGCCGGCTCCGACGCGGAGTTCGCGGCGCTTTGCGACGCGATCGGCCGGCCGGAGCTGGCGCGCGACGGACGCTTCGCCGACGTCGTGTCGCGCCACCATCACCAGGACGAGCTGGACGAGATCATCGGCGCCTGGACGGCGCCGCGGACGCAGCACGAGGCCGCGCGCACGCTGCAGGCGGCGGGCGTGGCGGCGGCGCCGGTGCTGCGCATCCCGGAGCTGATGGCGGACGCGCACCTGCGGGCGCGCGGGTTCTGGGAGACGGTGACGCAGGCGGCCGCGGGCACGTGGGAGATGGAGGGCGTGGCCTGGCGCATGTCGCGCACGCCCGGGCACGTGCGGGTACCGCCGCCGATGTACGGTGAGCACAACGGCTGGGTGCTCCGCGACTTGCTTGGGCTCAGCGACGATGAGATTGGCGCGCTCGACGCGGACGGCGTGACCTCGCGCGAGCCGGACGTGCGCGTGCACGCGTGACCCGGCGGCCGCGGTGACAGGCTGGAGATTGGACGCGAGCCACGGGCGCACCGCCAGCGGCCAACCCACGGGCGCACCCCTACAGGCGGCCGCCGGCCATCGCGCTACACTGCCGCCCAGATGGGCGACCTGACGCTACACCTGGTGCCGGCAGAGTACTTCCTCGACTGCGACCGCGACGCACCGTACGTGCCCGAGCGCTTCGAGCACGAGGGCTTCATCCACTGCACCGACGGCGCGGACGAGTTGGCACGGACCGGCACGCGCTGCTATCGCGAGGACTACCGGATGTACGTGGTGCTGGTGATCGACAAGCGGCGGGTGCAGCCTTCGATGCGGTACGAGGACGAGGCACGGATCTATCCGCACATCTACGGCGCACTGAACCGCGACGCGATCGTGGGCGTGGTGCCGGTGCTGCGTGCGGCGGGCGGCGCGTTTCTGCCGCCGCGATTGCCGGAATAGGCCCCACGCCGGGCGAGCACCTCCGGGGGGCGGGGTGCTATTCTGCGCTTCTTTCAGGGAGGGCTCCTTTATGCGCGTTCTGCCCGTGATGCTCATCGCCGCGCTCGCCGTCTCGTGGGCGTGCAGCGGCGGCGGGAGCAGCGTGACCCCGACGAGCACGCCACCGAACGCGACGGCTGCCGCCACGGCATCATCCGGGGCATCGGGCGCGGCAACACCTGCTTCGGCGCTCACGCGGACGTTGCTGACGACCTCCGACCTGCAGCCGGGATGGACGAGCGGACGCCTGCAGCAGCCACAGATCACCGATAGCGTCTGCGATGTCAGGTTCGACGACCTCGTAAGCACGGCACGCCAGCGGGCAGCACTCGTAAGCGGCCAGTTGGGGCTGTTCGAGAGCGTCGCCGCGTACCCGGCGGGCGACGCGCAGCGCGCGGTCGAGCAGGTACGGACCGCCTTCGCGTCATGCCAGCAGTGGTCGCGCGTCCTCAACGGCGGGCGGCTCGTCACCTACACCTGGTCGAAACTCGACAGCATTCCGGCCGCTGGGGACGAGATGCTCGCGTTCAACGTCCATGTCGCCGTTACACCGCCGCGTGCGGAGGGCACGGACCAACTGGTCGTCGTGAGACGCGGCAACGTCGTGATGATCCTGTCGTACCTCGCGCCGGGGGCCGGCGACCCGGCGGTCACCCGGGGATACGTCGACAAGGCGGACCGCAAGGTGGCGGCGATCGCCGGTGCGTATTAGCGCGGTCGCCGGACCGTCTCAACATGCTCCGCCCCACCCGGACGCCATCCCCGGCGCGAGGCAACTGCCGGCGTAACGGTGGCGGGCGGCCGTGCGTTCGTACGTGCAAGCGACGTCTGCGGCGGTGGCCGGCGCGCTTGCCGCCACCGTCGAAGATGCCGCAGGTGCCGGCGACGGGCTGTTGGCGCTCCGGGCGCAGGCAGCGGCGAATAGTGGTACTATGCTTATGACAAGTGTGGCCGGGGGCGCGCCTCCGTGGGGTTCCGATGCGCCGCGTTCCCGGCGTCCCGAACCTCCCATCCAGCGAGCGCTGCCGCTGACGCCCGGCCGGGGCGACGGCTCCGGATGACCGGCCGCAGGCGCATCACGATCCCGCAAGTCACGATCCCCGCCAGTCAGGTTGATACAGGTTGGCACTGCTCGCATCAGCGCTCGCGGCGACCATAACCATCGTCGCCGCCCTCCTGCCGCCGCTGCACGTGCCGGGGGTACCCGACGGTCAGAAGCCGCCGCTGTACCCGGCGCCGCCCGGCTATCTGCTGCCGTGGCATGGCGGCGAGATCCACTCGGTCACGCAGGGTGAGGACACGCCGTTCACGCACAACGGCCTGGCGGCATATGCGTTCGACTTCGACCTCAACTACGAGACGGTCGTGGCCGCGCGCTCCGGCAAGGTGACGATGGTGAAGGCCGACTCGAACCAGGGCGGCTGCGACCGCGCGTACACGGCCGATGCGAACTACGTCGTGATCGACCACGGCGACGGCACGTCGGGCGTATACATGCACCTGGCCTATAACGCCGTCCTCGTGCGCTCCGGGGACCTCGTCGAGCGGGGACAGGCGATCGCGATCTCGGGCGAGACCGGCGTCACGTGCGCGGCCGACGACAAGCACCCCGGCCCGCACCTGCACTTCCAGGTCGAGCGCACGGAGCCGGGGCATTACTTCACACAGTCACTGCCGATCGCATTCGACGACATCTCGACGCATGAGGGCGTCCCTCAGGAGGGGGAGGCGTACGCGTCAGAGAACTTCGGCAGCGGCTCGCCGCATGCGATCACGCTGACGCCGCACCGCATACCGCGCGTGTTCAACCCCCTGGCAACGCCGCGCAACCCGGGCCTGATGGAGGCGCCACCGCCTCCGGCGGACACACCGACGCCGGCAGCGAGCGAAACGCCCGCGGCGACGGAGACGACGGCGGTGACGCCGGCGCCCGTAGCTTCGACCACACGCACGCCGACGCAAACCACGACGCCGACACCGACGCGCACGCCCCCGGCGACGGCGACCGCGACGCCCTCCCCGGCGGACACACCCACGGAGACGCCGTCGCCGACCGTGACGCCGATGCCTGCGACGAACACGCCGGCGCCCGCGCCGTCGGCGGGCCCCGGCGTGCCTACCCCGAGCGCCGCGCCATCGGGCACGCCCGCTGCCACGGTAACGCCGGGCATGTGACGCGCCGGCGGCGTCGGACATCGCCGTCGGGCGAACGCTGGCGGTAAGCGCCGCTTGCGCTACCCTGCGCCGGGATGAGATGCGCCGAGCTGGTGATCCCCTGCTACAACGAACAGCGCGTGCTGGGCGACAGCGTCGCGAAGCTGCGCGCGTGGTGCGCCGCGGAGTTGCCTTACGGCTGGCGCATCGTGATCGCCGACAACGCCTCGACCGACGGCACTCTGGAGGTGGCGCGGCGGCTCGCGAAGGAGCACCCGCAGGAGGTCGGCTACGTCCATCTGGACCAGAAGGGGCGCGGACGGGCGCTGAAGCGCGCGTGGCTGGAGAGCGCGGCGGATGCCATGTGCTACATGGACGTCGACCTGTCGACGGAGCTCGCGGACATCAAGCCGCTGCTGTGCGGCGTGCTCGACGAGGGCTACGACGTCGCATACGGGTCGCGGGTCTCGGGGAAGGCGGACGTCGAGCGGTCGCTCAGGCGCGAGATCAACTCGCGCGGCTACATCGCGCTGATCAAGCTGCTGTTCCGGACGAAGTTCTCGGACGCGCAGTGCGGCTTCAAGGCGATTACAAGAGAGGCGGCGCGCGAGCTGCTGCCGCATATCGAGGATGGCGAGTGGTTCTTCGACAGCGAGCTGCTGATCACGGCCGAGAAGGCCGGCTACCGGCTGAAGGAAGTGCCGGTGCGCTGGGTCGAGGACCCGGACACGCGGGTGCGGTTCCCGCAGGACATCGTGAAGATGGGGAGCAACCTGGTGAAGCTGCGCCTGCGGAAGCTGCCCACGAAGGCGCAACTCCAGGCCGCGGGGACGCAGCCAACTTCCGAAGCGTAAGCCGGCGAACGGCGGCGCGTCGGACACGCGGGGGAAAGCGCGGGCGTTGTCTCGTCAAGCCGGACGCAGCCCACAGCGACGCCCCTGCGGCCATGTGGACGACGGACGCGCGGTCAGACCTCGACGTACACGTCGTCGGCTTCGACGCGGGTGGGGTACGAGGAAACGCTGCGCCTGAGAAAGCCGGGGAACGTGGCGTCCATCAGCAGCTTGTACCACGTCGGGTGCGTGACCCAGCTACAGAGGCCGCCGTCCGTGACGTCGAACTTGGCGCCGTGGTTGGCGCACTCGACGACCGTGCCTTCGAGCGTGCCGTCGTGCAGGCGGCCACGGAGGTGGGTGCAGATGTCGCCGATCGCATGGACCTGCCCGTCGACGTTCGCGACGAGGATCTCCTTGCCGTGCGCCTTGACGCCCTTCATCGACCCGGGCGGGAGGTCGGACAGCCTGCAGACGCGGATGAATTCGGCCACGGGCACACCCTCCTTGGGTTTGGGCGCGATTGTAGCGGACGGCTGCGGCAAGCGCTACCGACGCGGAGGCGGAGGGGCGCCGCGATCACGAAAGCGCAGCGGCAGGCGGCTACCCGGGGCAGGCCCTCTGGGCGTATGCTGCAGGCTCGGGAGGTCAGCGGTGGCGCGCGAGGACGACGACTTCGCGGGGATCGACATCAACGGGCCGTGGGGCGGCATCCGCATCGGCTCGGGAGGCGTGCGCATGGGACGCGTGTTCGGGGACGAGGACGACGAGTACCGGCGGGCGCGGCGCCGTGTGCGGCAGCGCCTGAACTTCTACCGCAACGTCGCGTACTTCGTCGTGATCGTTGGGGCGCTGGCGCTGATCGACTGGGCGACGGGGGGCGGCTGGTGGGTGCAATGGCTGGCGGCGATCTGGGGCGGCTTCCTGGCGCTGGAGTTTCTGGGCACGTTCGTGGCGCCGGCGCTCTGGGGGCGCGAGGCAGAGGAGCGCATGGTGGCGCGCGAGATGGAGCGGCGACGCGGGCGCGCGCACGTCGAATCGGCGCCGCGCGACGAGTAGGGCGAGCACGGGGCGCGCCATTGCGGGCAATCGCCGCCGGACGGCAGGTTATTCAACTCCTGTCACGAGGCGACACCGCGGGCTACGCTGAGGTATGGCCCGCCGCACCATTCCGACCGTCGCTGGCGCCGTCCCCAGCGCGGCGTACACCTTCACCGTCCGCACCCAGTACGCCAACCGGCCGGGCATGCTCGGGCGGATCGCCTCGCTGATCGGCGAGAAGGGCGGCGACATCGGCGCCATCGACATCGTCGAATCGCGGCGCGAGCGCATCGTGCGCGACTTCACGATCGCGGCGCTGAACGACACGGTCGCGGAGTCGATCGTCACGGCGTTGCGGCGCGCGGTCGGCGTCACGGTGCGGAGCGTCTCCGACCGGGTGTTCCTGACGCACCTGGGCGGCAAGATCGAAGTGCACAACAAGATCAACGTGACGACGCGGCGTGACCTGTCGGTGGTCTACACGCCCGGCGTGGCGCGCGTGTGCCGTGCGATCACGCGGGACCGCCAGACGGTGTGGGACCTGACGACGAAGGGCAACACGGTCGCGGTCGTCACCGACGGGACGGCGGTGCTGGGGCTCGGGGACATCGGGCCGGAGGCGGCGCTGCCGGTGATGGAGGGCAAGGCGATGCTCTTCAAGGAGTTCGGCGGTGTCGATGCATGGCCGATCTGCCTTGACACGAAGGATCCGGACGAGATCGTCGAGGCGGTGAAGCGCATCGCACCGGGCTTCGGCGGCATCAACCTGGAGGACATCTCGGCGCCACGTTGCTTCTACATCGAGGAGCGCCTGCGCCGCGAACTGTCGATCCCGGTGTTCCACGACGACCAGCACGGGACGGCGGTCGTGGTGCTGGCGGCGCTGATCAACGCGCTGAAGATCGTCGAGAAGCAGCCGCGGGATCTGCGCGTGGTGCTGTCGGGCGTCGGCGCGGCGGGCGGCGCCTGCGCGCGGATCCTGCTGTCCTGGGGCGTCCGCGACATCGTCGGCGTGGACGAGCACGGCATCGTCCACGCTGGGCGCGAGGCCGGCCGGGGCGACGCGTCGAAGGACTGGTTCGCAGAGCACACCAACCCGCGGGGCCTGCGCGGCGGTATGGACGAGGCGATCGAGGGCGCCGACCTGTTCATCGGCGTCTCCGTCGGCGGCGTCCTGAAGGTCGAGCACCTGAAGAAGATGGCGCGCGACCCGATCGTCTTCGCGATGGCGAACCCGGACCCGGAGATCATGCCCGAGGCCGCGCTGCCGTACGTACGCGTGATGGCCACCGGACGCTCCGACTATCCGAACCAGATCAACAACGTGCTCTGCTTCCCGGGCATGTTCCGGGGTGTGCTGGACGCGCGGGCATCAACCATCAACGAGGAGATGAAGCTGGCAGCGGCGCAGGCGATCGCCGGGCGCGTGACGCGCAACGAGCTGAACGAGGAGTACATCATCCCGAGCGTGTTCAACCGGGCGGTCGCGCGCGACGTCGCCAAGGCCGTCGCGGCCGCGGCGGTGAGGACGGGCGTGGCGAAGCGCACGAGGAAGCACCACTTCGTGGCGTCGGCGTTCTAGAAAGCTGGCCATCCCCACCCGGAACCCGAGCCCCATTCCGGCCGCCGCGCCAGGACGTCCTGCACGGTCACGGGCCACGTGGGCAGGCTGGTGCACTGGCGGCACTGCAAGGGAATTTGCTCAAACCTCACATGACGACGGGAACGGGCGGTCTCCAGCGCTGTCTGACAGCGGGCGCCGCGCTACGCTGTATGTGGCAGGCGCGCGTGTGGCGCGCGGGCTCGCACGGCCGATGCGTGCGGCGGGCGGCGGCAAGCCCGGTAGGACCGCGGAGTGAGCGATGAAGTACCGCACGTTCGGCGACACGGATCTCAAGGTCTCGGCCGTTGGCTTCGGCGCGTGGACGGTGAGCACGGGCTGGTGGGGCATCGACGACGATGACTTCGCGCGGCGGCTGATCCGGCGCGCGTACGACCTGGGCATCACCTTCTTCGACACGGCCGACACGTACGGCAACGGCAAGGGCGAGACGCTGCTGGCCGAAGCGCTCGGCGACGTGCGCGACAAGATCGTCATCGCCACAAAAGGCGGGTACGACTGGTACACGCACGGGAACGAGCGGCGAGGCCAGAAGGAGATCCCGCAGGATTGGTCGCCGGGCTACATCCGCAAGGCCGTCGAGGGCAGCCTGCTGCGGCTCAACACGGACCACATCGACGTCTACCAACTGCACAACGCAAAGATGGACTGCCTGACGCGCGACGACACGTTCGCCGAGCTCGCGCAGCTCAAGGACGAAGGGAAGATCGGCGTCTACGGCGTCGCGCTCGGCCCCGCGATCGGCTGGCAGGACGAGGGGATGTACGCGATGGAGCATCGCGACACCGGCGTGCTGCACACCATCTACAACATGTTCGAACAGGACCCCGGGCGCGCGTTCTTCCCCGTCGCGCGGGAGAAGGGCGCTGGCGTGCTCGTGCGCGTGCCGCACTCTTCGGGCATGCTCGAAGGCGGCTACACGAAGGAGACCGTCTTCGGCGAGAACGACCACCGGCGGCACCGCACGCGCGAGTGGCTCGATGACGGGCTGCGCAAGCTCGACACGCTGCGCTTCCTGACCGAAGGCCGCGGGCGCACGATCGGACAGGCGGCGTTGCAGTTTATCCTGTCGGAGCCGAGCGTCGCTTCGACGCTGCCGAATATCTACGACGAGGAGCAGCTCGTCGAGTTCGCGGCGGCGTCCGACACGCCGGCGTTCACTCCGGAGGAGTTGACTCGCGTCGCGGACCTGTACGCGCGTGACTTCCGGGTGGAGGGCGAGCCCGCGGGGAGCCGCGCATGAGCGGCGCACCGGACAACGGCACCCCGCCATCGACACGGCAGTACGTCCAGTTCGTGTTCTACAAGGTGGACCCTGCGTGGCGCCGCCTGCCGGCGGAGGCGCGCGAAGCGGCGAAGCGCGAGGTCGAGCAGGCGGTCGCCGCCGGCTCGGAGCGCATGCAGGTGCGGCCGTACAGCCTCGTCGGCGTCCGCGGCGACGCCGACTTCCTGCTCTGGCAGATCAGCGACGACCTGGCGCCCTTCCAGGAAGCGGCGACGCGGCTGCTCAGCACCGGCCTCGGCCCTTACCTATCGACGCCCTACTCGTACCTGGCGATGACCCGCAAGAGCGTCTACGTCGACAAGACGGAGCGCGAGGGGCCGTCGCGCCGGCTGCGGCTGACGCCGGGCACGGCGAAGTACCTGTTCGTGTACCCGTTCGTGAAGACGCGTCCCTGGTACGTTCTGCCGGCCGAAGAGCGGCAGCGCATGATGGACGTACACATCCGCGTCGGCCGCAAGTACCCCACGGTGAAGCTCAACACGACGTACTCCTTCGGGCTCGACGACCAGGAGTTTGTCGTCGCGTTCGAGACCGACGAGCCCGGCGACTTCCTCGACCTCGTGATGGAGCTGCGCGAGGCCGAGTCCAGCCTCTACACGCTGCGCGACACGCCGACGTTCACCTGCGTGGCGACGACGGTGCGGGGGATGCTCGACGCGCTCGGCGCGCCCGGCGATGCGGCCGCGACTGAGCGCGCGGCGTCCGACGGCTGGACGCGCGTGGCCGCGGTCGATGACGTGCCGCCGGGCGGTGCGACGACGACCTACGCCGGCGGTGACCAGGTGGCGGTGTTCAACGTAGGCGGGCAACTGTATGCCATCGAGGCGCGCTGCCCGCACGGCAATGGGCCGCTCGTCGAGGGCACGCTCGAAGGCACGGTGCTGACCTGCCCGTGGCACGGCAGCCGGTTCGACCTGGCGTGCAACGCCGAGATCGTGCGCGGCCCCGCGGTCCGGCCGCCGCGCACGTACGCGGTGCGGGTCGCGGACGGCGCGATCTACGTGTCACCGGCCGGCGCGCCGGCACACTCGATTCTGTAGGACCAGGCGCGGGCGTACCTCCCGGCGACTACTCCGCCTCCACGCAGAAGCCGGCGATAGCTCGCATTTCCTTCGTGAGCGGATCGTAGAGCACCTGGCATCCTGGATCGAAGCCTCCAGGCGGACTGCCGTCAAACCCTCTCCAGGCACGCCCCCAACCGATCGCCCGCTATCCTGCGGTGATGATCGAGCGCCTGCACCTCACGCGCCACCAGTTGCTGGCGCGACTCGCCGAAGACGGCGCGCCGGGCGCGACATCGTACCGGCCGCCGGGGACGGCGCCGCCGCTGGCTGCGCTGGCGCTGGCGCCGGACGACGGCGACCGGCTCGCGGAGGTCGCGCTGGCGTCCGAGACGGGCAGCGTGCTGCTCGCCGGCGCGGGCGAGGCGCTCCTCGTGCTGCCGCCGTTCCCTGTCGAGCAGCCGGTTGACTACTCAGAGCTGTACGCCGCGCCGCTGCGTGAGGCGCTCGATCGGCGGCGCAGCGTCGCGGTGCTGCTGCTCCGCCTCGGTGGCTTCAGCGTCGGCTTCTTCCGCGGCGACGCCCTGGTCGACTCGAAGACGGATCAGCGCTTCGTCAAGAACCGCCATCGCAAGGGCGGCCAGTCGCAGCGCCGCTTCGACCGCATCCGCGAGAAGCAGACGGACGAGCTGTTCGGGAAGGCATGCGAGACGTCGCGCGAGAAGCTGACGCCGTACGAGGCCGAGATCGAGCATGTCTTCTTCGGCGGCGACCGCCACACGCTGCAAGCGTTCCACAAGCAGTGCTCGTACTTCGAGCACTTCGGCGCGCGCGTGATGCGGCGGGTGTTGCCGGTCGCCGGCGACCCGCGCCGCGCCTCACTGGAGGCGATGCCGCGGGAGGTGTGGTCGAGTGACGTGTACGTGGCGCGCAGCGAGACGTGAGCCAGGGCCCGCCCTCGCCTCCTGCTTCCCGCTTCCTGTCTCCCCGCCTGATTGCGCCAGAGCTCGCTACCTGTTGCACTACCGGCAGCACCCTGATCAGCACGAGAGGACCTCACGTGGCGGACTACCTGTGGTGGAAGCACGGCATCATCTACCAGATCTACCCCCGCAGCTTCCAGGACTCGGACGGCGACGGCATCGGCGACCTGCAGGGCGTCATCGACCGGCTGGATTACCTGAACGACGGCACCGAGCGCTCGCTGGGCATCGACGCGATCTGGTTTTCGCCGACGTATCCCTCACCGATGGCCGACTTCGGCTACGACGTCTCCGACTACGAGGGCGTACACCCCGACTTCGGCGACCTGGCCACGATGGACCGCCTGATCGCCGAAGCGCACAAGCGCGGCATCCGCATCATCCTGGACTTCGTGCCGAACCACACGTCGTCGCGGCACCCCTGGTTCCTCGAGTCGCGGTCGGCGGCGGACTCCCCGAAGCGCGACTGGTACGTCTGGCGCGAGGCGAAGCCCGACGGGAGCCCGCCGAACAACTGGATCGGCGCCTTCGGCGGGCCGGCGTGGGAGTGGGATCAGAAGACCCAGCAGTACTACCTGCACTCGTTCCTCGTCGAGCAGCCGGACCTGAACTGGCGCAATGCCGAGGTCGTGCGGGCAATGCACGGCGTGCTGCGGTTCTGGATGAAGCGCGGCGTGGACGGCTTTCGCATCGACGTCATGGACCGCATCCTCAAGGACCCCCAGCTCCGCGACAACCCGCCGCAGCCGGACCGGCGCTGGGCCGAGCTGCTCGGGCAGACCGCGCTCCAGGAGCACACGTACGACCAGAACTGGCCCGACATCCTCGACGCCGTCCGCGAGATCCGCACCGTCGTCGATGAGTTCCCGGAGCGCATGACCGTCGGCGAGGTCTTCGGCACGCCGGAGAACATCGTCCGGTACTACGGCGGCAAGCAACTCGACGGCCTGCACCTCGCGTTCAACTTCGCGTTCGCCCGCGTCTGGGAGAGGCGGTGGACGGCGGAGCACGTCCGCCGCAAGGTCGATGAGTTCGAGGCGGCGCTGCCTCCCGGCGCCTGGCCCAACTACGTCTTCGGCAATCACGACGTCGACCGCGTGACGACGCGGCTCGGCGGTGGCGTCCTCGGCCGGGCGCGGGCGCGCGTGGCGGCGTTGCTCCTGCTGACGCTGCGCGGCACGCCGTTCGTCTACTACGGCGAGGAGGTCGGGATGGAGAACGTGGACATCCCCGAGGACCGCCTGCAGGACCCCGCGCGCCGCTACGGCCGCGGCCGCGACCCGGAGCGCACGCCGATGCAGTGGACGCGGCACGGCGGCTTCACGGCCGGCGAGCCGTGGCTGCCGTACGGCGACCTGACAGGCAACGCCGAGGACCAATCCGCGCAGCCGCGCTCACTGCTCTCGCTGTACCGGCGCCTGGCGTGGTTCCGCCGCCGGTCGGACGCGCTGCGCTTCGGCGACTACGCGCCGGTCGACGGGACGCCGCCCGGCATCTACGCCTACACACGCACGCACGGCGACGAGCGCCTGCTCACGGCGCTCAACTTCACGAATGAGACGATCGCCTTCGAGGTGCCGGCGTCGCTTCAGGTGCGGGAGTTCGTCCTCGGCACGCACGAGGCGACGTTCGACGGTCAGCAGATCGCACTCGCGCCGAACGAAGGGCGCCTGCTGCGGCTCGGGTAGCACGGCCGTCGCATCGGGCGTGCGTTGGCGTGCCCACAACCAGCACGAGTATACGCAGCAGCGATGTGTCAATGCGCGGGTTGCATGACGATGCACGTCGCAAGTTGCCCAGGGTGTACGCGCGGAGCAATGATTCCGCGATGACGCAACGCGCCGCACGCCTCACCGCCGGTCTTCGCGTCCCGGGGCTGATCCGCCCGTACCTCTACCTCGCGCGTATGGTCGCGGTCGGACTCATCGCCATCGGCGTCAGCGGCGCGGTGTGCACCATGGTGCGCTCCCGCCTTGGCAACAGCGCACTTGCCGCCGATCAGCAGAGCGCGTACCTCTCGCCCACACGCTGCGCCGATCTCATGGAGTATCACCCGGAGCAGACAACCTGCGCCGGCGCGGAACTGGCGCACCACGCCGACGAGATCGTCGAGTATCGACTCGCCGCCGGCGTACTGGGGCTGCTTGCCGCCGCGGCGTACGCTCTGGTGCGCTGGCGCACAGGCTTCAGCGCCGGAGAGTCGCGTACGCAGTTGCGGCGCTACCTGCTGGTCGCGACGATCGCGTTCGGTGGCGCGGCGGCCGTCCTGCTGGGCATCGGGGCCGGCACGCAGCTTGGCTCCGGGGACACGGCGCCGCGCTGGTTCGCGGACGGCGGCGTCGCGCTGGCCTTCTTCCTCCTGCACGCCCTCTGGTGGGCACGGCTCAACCGCGCGGCCACGGCTCAGCCACCCACCCCCGCCTCTTGACGCCGCGCTGCGTTCCGCGGTGCCGATCCCTCGTCTGCGGTGGCCGGGTTGGGGCGCATCTGCTAGGATCAACGGCCGTCGGGGTGTAGCTCAGCCAGGCTAGAGTGCACGGTTCGGGACCGTGAGGTCGGCAGTTCAAATCTGCCCACCCCGACCATCCCTCCTCCCAATACACCGTCGTCAGTTCAGGTCGCTCGTCACCCATGCGAGGTCGACGTTGGTAGACGTGAGGCCAATCATCCGCCGTGCCGCACGCGCGCTGCTCATCGACGCGCGCGAGCGCATCCTCCTGTTCCGCGCCGAAGGCGACTTCGCCGATGGCTCCGCGATCTGGCTGACGCCCGGCGGCGGCTTGAAGCCCGGCGAATCCTACGCGCGCGCCGCACGGCGCGAGCTGTGGGAGGAGACGGGACTCGCTGCCACGGTCGGCGCGTGCGTGTGGACGCGGCGCCACGTCTACCCAAACCACGGCCACCGCGAAGAGGCGCGCGAGCGATTCTTCGTCGTCCGATGCGCCCCGTTCGAGGTGAGCCGTACGCACTGGGAGCCCGCTGAGACGGCAGACCTGACCATGCACCGGTGGTGGTCGCTGGCCGAGATCGCCGCCTCCGACGAGGTGTTCGTGCCGCGGCGGCTCGCGGCGCTGCTGCCGCCCATCCTGAACGGCGAACTCCCCCCGCGCCCGACCGACTGCGGCATCTGAGACATCGCAGCGGCGCGGGCCGCCCTCCAACCTCTCACATCCAGCCGCCCTCTCCCCAAGGTATGCCACAGTGCGGCAAGGCTGTACGCTGATCCGCGATGGACGACAATCAGCGGGCTGAGCTGAAGGCGCGCGCCTGCGCGGCGATCGACGAGCGGGCGGTGGAGCTCATCGACCTCAGCCTGCGCATCCACGCGAACCCGGAGGTGGCGTACCACGAGGTGCAGGCGAGCATGTGGCTCGCCGAGCTGCTCGAAGCGCGCGGCTTCGACGTGACACGCGGCATCGCGGACATGCCAACCGCGTTCCGCGCCGGGGCCGGGCAGGGCGCGCCGGTCGTCGCGATGCTCGCCGAATACGACGCGCTGCCGGGCATCGGCCACGGCTGCGGGCACAACATCATCGCGACGAGCGCCGCCGGCGCCGGCATCGGCGTGCGCGCGGTGATCGATGCGCTCGAGGGCAGCGTGCAGGTGATCGGCACGCCGGCCGAGGAGGTATACGGTGGCAAGGTGCAGATGATACGGGCCGGCGCCTTCGATGGCATCGACGCCGCAATGCTCGTGCACCCCGGCACACGCGACGCCGTCATCGCGAAGGCGCTGGCCTGCGCGGAGCTACAGGTCGAGTATTTCGGACGCGAGGCGCACGCGGCGGCGCAGCCGGAGAACGGCATCAACGCGCTCGAGGCGATGATCATCGCCTACAACGCGATCAACGCGCTGCGGCAGCACATCCGCGGGACGGCACGCGTGCACGGCGTGATCACGGACGGCGGCGAGGCGCCGAACATCGTGCCGGGGCACTCGGCGGCGAGCTTCCTAGTGCGCGCCGAGGACGACGCCTACCTCGAGGAGCTGAAGGAGCGCGTCGTGGCGTGCTTCGAAGCGGGCGCACAGGCGACGGAGGCGCGGGTCGAGCTGCGCTGGAACCCGAACCAGTACGCCGCCATGCAGACGAACGCGCCGCTGGCGGAGGCGTTCCGGAACAACTACGCGGCCGCCGGCCGGGAGGTGCCTTCGCCGGAGACGCCGCGCCCGCTGGGGAGCACGGACATGGGGAACGTCAGCCGGATCCTGCCGGCGATCCATCCGGGCATCGCGATCGCGCCGCAGGACGTGAACGGCCACTCGCCGCAGTTCGCGGAGTACGCAGCGTCGGATGCGGGCAAGCGCGCAGCCATCGACGCCGCGAAGGCGATGGCGATGACGGCGATCGACGTGCTGGCGGACCCTGACCTGCGCGCGCGGATGAGGGAGGAGTTTGAGCGCTGGCGCGGGGTTCCGGCACCGTGACGGGCGACGACATCTACGCGACCCAGGAGCTGGCGGCGCTCTACGACGTGGTGTGGGGCGATCTGTCGGACGACCTGCAGATGTACGAGCAGTTCGCGCGGCGCGGCGAGCTGCCGTCGCTGGAGTTGGGCGCCGGCAGCGGGCGCGTGGCGCTGCACCTGGCGCGCGCGGGGCTCGACGTCGTCGGCATCGATGCGTCACTGGCGATGCTGGCGCGCGCGGAGGCGGCGCTTGATCCGGCGACCGCGCCGCACGTGCGGCTGGTCGAGGCGGACATGCGCGACTTCGACCTGGGCGGCGAGAAGTTCGACCTCGTGTACTGCGCGGCGAACACGTTCCAGCATCTGCTGAGCACCGACGACCAGTTGGCGGCGCTGCGCGGCGTCGCCCGCCACCTCGCCCCGGGCGGCGTGTACGTGATGCAGGTGCGGGCGCCGCGCACCGTCGATTGGGGCGTCGAGCGGACGCCGTTGTACCTGCGCTGGACGCGGCCGCTGCCCGGCAGCGAGGACCGGCTGATGCGCCTGGATTCGACGACGGTCTCGCCGGCGGAGCAGACTGCGACGACGCAGCACGTCTTCGACCGCGTCTCCCGCACCGGCGCGGTGTCGCGGCGGATCATCGAATACACGCTGCGCTACACGGGACTCGCGGAGTGGCGTCTGCTGCTCCCACGCGCCGGTCTGCGCGTGGAGTCGGTGTACGGCGACCCTGACCTCTCCCCCTACACGGACGAGAGCGATACGATGGTCATCGTGGCTGAACCGGAGCAATCCTGACCTTGCTGATCGCGCTCGATGCGATGGGGGGAGACCACGCACCGGCGGCGATCGTCGCCGGTGCTCTTCTTGCGCGCCGTGAGCTGGGGATCGACGTGGCGCTGGTCGGCCCGAGAGAGGTCGTCGAGACGGAGCTGTCGCGGTACGGGCCAGTGCCGGCGGGGATCGAGGTGATCCACGCGGCGGAAGCGATCGCGATGGACGAGCACCCCGCCCAGGCGGTGCGCAACAAGCGCGACGCGTCGATCAACGTCGCGATGGGGCTGGTGAAGCGAGGCGTCGCGGGCGCCTGCGTCTCGGCGGGCAACACCGGCGCCGTGATGGCATCGGCGCTGCTCAACCTCGGGCGCATTCAGGGCATCGAGCGGCCGGCGCTGGGCACGATCGCACCATTCACGGAGACCGGCGTGCTGGTGCTGGACGTCGGGGCGAACGCCGATGTAAAGCCGAACTACCTGGTGCAGTTCGCGCAGATGGGCGCGGTGTACGCCGAGCGCGTGATGGGCATCCAGAACCCGCGTGTGGCACTGCTGAACATCGGCGCCGAGGAGACGAAGGGCAGCGAGCTGATGCAGGACGTGTTCATCCGCCTCGGCCGCGCGGGGGTGAACTTTGTCGGCAATATCGAGGGCGGCGACGTGCACCTGGGCCGAGCGGACGTCGTCGTGACGGACGGGTTCACGGGCAACGTGGCGGTGAAGGTGACCGAGGGCGTGGCGGACTTCATCTTCCGCGAGCTGCGCGCCGCCATCTACGCGAAACTGCAGTACAAGCTCGCGGCGGCAGTCCTGCGGCCGGCGCTGTTGCACCTGCGCGAGAAGATGGACCCGGGGACGTACGGGGGTGTGCCCCTGCTGGGAGTAAACGGCGTCGTCACCATCGCGCACGGCAACTCCGACGCGCGGGCGATCCGCAACGCGCTGCGCTTCGCGAACGACGGCGCGATGTCCGGCATGCTGGACACGATCCGCACGTTCTCGGCGCGGAAGGGGTAACGGCGGACGCGCGCCGGCGTCCTTGCGGCGACGGGCGCTACTTGCCGGACCTGAACTCGGCGACGTGGTCGGCGAGGTCGATGTAGAGGTCGGCGACGCTCTTGAGCTCGAGCGCGGCGGTCTCACTGAACGCGGCCACCTCGACGCGGACGCCGCGGCTGGCGACCAGCTCGACGACGCGGCGGAAGTCGCCGTCGCCCGACATCAGCACGACCACGTCGAGGCGGTCTGACATGGTGAGGATGTCGACCGCGAGCTCGATGTCGAAGTTGGCCTTCATCGACCCGTCGGCAAAGCGCTTGAGCGGCTTCGTGACGAGCCGGTACGGCTGGCCGATGAAGTGATGCGCGAAACGCTGGCTCTCCAGCTTCGCGCTCGGGTCATCGCTGATGGGAGCGTAGGCGGTGGCGCGCACGAGCTCGCGACCGCGCGTGAAGTACGCCAGCACCTTGCCGAAGTCCAGTGAGACGCCCCTGCGTTCGGACGCGTAGATGACGTTCGGCACATCGACGAAGATGCCGACGCGCGGGGCGATCGCCGTGTCGGGGCGCTGGTCGAGCCGGCGATCGAGGTCCGCGACAGCGATCTGCACGCCCTTGAGCGTAGCCGCCATCTGCGTCGTGAAGGCTTCGAGCGCGGCGGTCTGCCGCGCGAGGGCCTGCTCAATCGTCAGCGGCTCGACGGGCTGCTGTTTCGGTCCGGGCGCGGCCGCGGGGGCGGCCTCGGCCGCGGCCTGGCCCGGCTTCTTGCGTCCGCGGCCACCGCGCGTGCCTCGACGGCGCTTCGCGGGCAGGGCGCCCGCCGGCTCGGTCTCCTCGCCGGTCGCGTGCGATGCGGGAGGCGGCGCGGGGACGTCGGCCGGGGTCGCGGCAGCCTCAGCGGCCCAGTCGCGGCGGGGAGGACGGGCGGAGGTGCGGCGGCGGGGCTTCGGCTCCGGCTTCTCGGCCACTGGTGCGGGAGCCGGGAGCGCTTCGAGCTTCACGGCGCGGGATGGCGTCGACGCCACCCGGGCGGGGGTGCCGCCGGCGGCGGCTTCCTTACGGGGCTTGCCAAAGAATCGAACCAACTTATGCTCCCGAGGCGTACTCTAACACACTGCAACGCGCGGCGACCTGCCGCGCGACGTCGATGAATGCGGCGGCCTGCTGGCTTTCGGGCGCCGCCTGGACGATGGGCTCCCCGTCGTCGCCGGCGCGGCGGGTCGCGGGGTCGAGGGGAAGCTCGCCCAGGAACTCGAGGCCCAGGTCTTCCGCGGCGAGCTTCGCGCCGCCGTGGCCGAAGATCTCCGTGCGCTCGCCGCAGTGCGGGCAGGCGAAATAGCTCATGTTCTCGATGACGCCGAAGATAGGCACGTTGAGCTTGTCGAACATGGAGACGGCCTTGGCGGCGTCCTCGAGCGCGACGTCCTGGGGGGTGCTGACGATGACGACACCGGAGATCGGCGCCTCCTGCGCCATGCTCATCGAAGCGTCGCTGGTGCCCGGGGGCAGGTCGATGAGCAGGTAGTCCAGCTCGCCCCACTTGATGTCATGGAGGAGCTGGCGGACAGCGGTGCCGATCATCGGCCCGCGCCACACGACGGGCGTGCCGGGGGGCAAGACGAAGCCGATCGAGCAGACCTTGACGCCGTAGCGCTCCTCGACACCGAGGCCGCGCTCGCTCTGGACCTGGGCGCCCTGGCCGATGCCCATCATCGTGGGGATGTTGGGGCCGGTGATGTCCGCATCAAGCAGCCCGACGCGGGCGCCGAGCTTCGCCAGCGCGACGGCGAGGTTGGCGGCGACGGTCGACTTGCCGACGCCACCCTTGTTGCTGGCGATGGCGATGATGTTGCGCACGCCTTCGACGGGGTGCTGGCCGGACGGCCGATGCTGGAGGACGTTCGCCTCCATGGTGACATTGGCTTCGCGCACACCGGGGAGCGCGAGCAGCGCGGCGCGCGCGTCGGTCTGCATCTGGTCGCGGACGGGGCAGGCGGGAGTCGTGAGCACGATGCGGACGCTCACCGCGCCATCGCTGATCTCGGGTTTCTGGACGAAGCCGAGCGAGACGATGTCGCGGTGGAGATCGGGGTCTTCGATCTGCCGCAGCGCGTTCAGGACGTCGTCTTCGTTGATGCTCATCGCGTAGGCCTCGATTCGCCCGGGAGGGGCGCCGTTGCGGGAACGGGGCGTCCCGCCGGCGTGGGGATCAGGTAGCGGCAACAGGCCGCGCAATCGCCGCTGGGCGGCGCGGACTCGACGCCGTCGCCGAGGAGCGCGGCGAGGAACGGCTCGTGCCACTGGCAGGGTCCGCAGCCGTCGACGCTGGTGCGGTAGATGCAACTAAAGTCGCGCACCTCCCAGGCGCCCGCCAGCTCGTGCCACTCGGCGAAACCGCCATGCGCCTGGAGGATCTCGACGGCGCGGGCGATGCGCTGACTGCCGGTGAGCATGAGGACGTCGCCGCGGTGCTTCTCGGCGAGGGCAAGGGCGGCCGCGCGGAAGAGCCGTCCACGGCGCTCGTCGGGGGTAGCGCCATCGAGGGCTGCGGGCACTCCGGCGGCCTCGATGAGGAGCGCCACGAGACGGTCGTATCCCTGGGCGACGCGGCGGTGTCCCCCGTCGGTCAGCGAGTAGCGGTAGTGGGGGCGGCCGGTTGCCCGTCGCACCTCGTTCGCCCGGACGAGCGTGTCACGCTCGAGGGCCGTGAGGTGCTGGCGGACGGTCATGGAGGCGAGGCCAAGGGATGACGCGATCTCGTCGACGGTGGCGCCATCGGAGCGCTTGAGGAGTGCGAGGATCTCGGTCTTGGTGCTATGCATGCGGCTCTCCCAGTATAGCGCGAACGGGCGCGAGGCCCAGCCTTCCAGCATTTTACCATTTTGTAACGTAGAAACGGTGGATGGCTTGCCACGCGACGAAATCTTGTGCCAGAATGGAGCACGACCCGCCCTCCTGCGACGTATTACCTGATGACGGATGGGCGGGGGCAAGAGGAGAGGACGATGCCAGCAGTAGAGACGCCAACCCGAGAAGCAGCGACGCCGGCGGTATGCGCGCACCACTGGGTGATCGCCAGCCCGAACGGCGCGATGAGCCGTGGGGTCTGCAAGCGCTGCGGCCTGGAGAAGGACTTCCCAAACTCGGCCGAGGACTACCTCTGGGAACGGGACGTGCCGCAGTCGCGCTGGACCGGGCGCGCCGACAACGTCAGCGCGATGGACGGCTATTAGACGGGGAGGCCGACTCCCTTCCTACGCCGGTAACGACGGAGACCGCATGGATGCGGTCTCCGTCGTTTTTCGTGGGTCCTTCAGTCCTCGCCTGTGTGCTGCGCGGCCGGCGTCCCGCATCGGAGGGCGCTCTGCTGCTCGACGAGGGCGCTTACTTCCCGGCGGCCTGATTGCGAGAGACGAAGCGCCGCATGCGGTCGATCGCCTCTTCGAGCAGGTCGTAGCGTTGGGCGTAGCAGATGCGCACGTGGCCGGCGCCGGCTTCGCCGAAGGCGGAGCCGGGGATGACGGCGACGCGCTCTTCCATGAGGAGGCGCTCGGCGAAGGTCTCGTCGTTCATGCCGGTGCTGCCGATCTGCGGGAAGGCGTAGAAGGCGCCCTTCGGCTCGACGCAGGCAAGCCCCATGGCGTTGAGCGCGCCGACGACGAGCTTCCGGCGGCGGTCGTACTCGGCCACCATGCCGCGCACCTCTTCCTCGCCATGCACCACCGCGTCGAGCGCGGCGAACTGGGCCGGCGTGGGGGCGGACATCATGACGTACTGGTGCACCTTCATCATCGCCTCGGTCAGTTCGCTGCGGGCGCAGGTGTAGGCGAGGCGCCAGCCGGTCATCGCGTAGGCCTTCGAGAAGCCGCCGAGGAGGATCGTGCGCTCCTTCATGTCCGGCAGCGCGGAGAAGCAGACGTGATCCACGCCGTAGACGAGGCGGTCGTAGATCTCGTCGGAGATGACGAAGAGGTCGTGACGCCTGGCGATGTCGGCGACGGCGAGCATGATCTCGCGGCTCATGACGGCGCCCGTCGGGTTCGCGGGATAGCCAAAGAGGATCGCCTTGCTGCGTGGCGTGATGCGGCGCTCGAGCTCTTCGGGGCGGAGCGCGAAGCCGTCCTCGGGGCGCGTCGGCACCTGGACGTAGCGGCCGCCGGCGATGAGGACGCAGGGGAGGTAGGCGACGTATCCCGGGTCGGGACTGAGCACCTCGTCCTCGGGGTCGAGGATGGCCTCGAGGGCGATGTTCAGCGCCTCGCTGACGCCGGCGGTGACGATGATCTCGGTGCCGGCGGCGTAGCGCACGCCGTAGAGGCGGGCGAGGTGGCGCGAGATGGCGTGGCGCAGCTCGACGAGGCCGTAATTCGAGGTATAGGAGGTCTCCCCGTCCTCGATGCTGCGGATGGCGGCCTGGCGGATGTGGTTCGGCGTCACGAAATCGGGCTGGCCGACGCCGAGGGAGATGACGCCGTCCATGCTGGCGAGCAGGTCGAAGAAGCGGCGGATGCCCGACGAGGGGATCGCCTGGACGTGCATGGCGATGTTGCCGCGCTGGGTGACCCGTTCGCTCATCGTGCGACGCATCCGCTCCCACGGTGGCGGGCGGGGCACGCCCCGGCCGCTACGGACTGTGTGGCCGCGCCGGCACTGGTGCGCCGACGGGGACGCCGGACCAGAGGTCGAGCTCCGGGACATAGTACACGAGCAGGCGCGAAGCGTCCGCGAGGCGGAGACGGAAGCCGATGCGCTCCTCCTCGCGCCACTGCGATTCGATGGCGGCGACGCCGATCCGGACGCCGCCGCGCTCGACCCACAGGGGGCGCTCGGGGTAGGAGGCGCCGGCGTAGCAGCCGACGCGCAGCGCGAAGGCGCGCAGCCCTGCCTCTTCGTCCCTATCCATTGCGGAGGACGTACTCCTCGCCCTGGCGGGCAATCTCGATGAGGGCGCCGGGGCGGAAGTCGAGCTGGCCGCGGAGGTGGCCGGCCTCGAGATGCAGGTGCTGGTGCGGGGGCGGCACGCAATCGCAGTCCTCGGCGATGATGCGGGTATGGAAGCGGCGGCCGCCGGCGCGCACGGCGAACTCCGCCATGGGCGGCGGGAACATGCGCCAACGCGCTTTCGCGATGAGGATGGTGCCGGTGTCGGCGTCCTCGCGCGAGAGCTTGCGGCGGTAGGGCCGGGGTGGTGCGGCGCTCATCGGTCGCAGTATAGATGCGCGGGCCAGCCGGGAGGACGGACGGCCGGGTGACAGACGAGAGACGGCAGACGGCAGGCGACAAACGAGCGATCTCGGCACGGGGATTGCACGCGGAAACAGGCCTGTTTCCGTGCACTATTATGTCAATAGCGTATCTGGTTGGGGTTTCGCTCTGCATTTTTCATGTCTTCCCCGAGCGAGCATATCGGCGAGTTTCGGTGGCGCGGGCGGGCGGAACCCGTCCCGGCCCGCCAGCATCGCACAGAGGGCGCGGAGATCGAAGCAGCGCGCGGCACACGCCGGGTGTGCGAGATGCGCGCTGCCTTGCCGCGTTGGGGAGGGGCGAGACGGGCGGCCGCCGCCGACCGCCCGTCTCTTCTTACCGCCGCGCGGGAGGTCTCGCTATGGCGCGACGACGTACCAGACGTTCCCGAGGCCTTCGCCCTTCGTGTCGCCGGGGGCGGCGTCGCCCTTGAAGTAGTAGAGCGGCTGGCCGTTGTAGGTAACCCACGTCGCGCCGTCGGGGCCGGTCATGGTGCCGAGGGCGCCGGTGACACCCGAACCGCCGGCCGGGGCACCGGAAGCGAGGGTGAGCGGAGGCCAGTTCGGGAGGATATTCGCGGGCACGGCGCTCTTGCCGCTGTTCGGGACATCGTTCTTGAAGTGGTAGAGCGTCCTCCCGGCGGCATCGGTGAGGTACTGCGTGACGGTGGCGCCGGTCTCGTCCTTCAGGGTCGCGCCGGCGGCGGCCGACATGAGCTTCACCGTGGGACCGGCGCTCGTGGCGGCGGGCGTCGTCGCCGCCTGCGGCGTCGCGGCGGCGCTCGTCGTCGCGGCGGCGGGCCTGCCGGCGGCGGCCGTCGCGGTCTTGTCGCTGCTGCTGACGCTGCTGCCGCACGCCGCGGCGGCGAGGGTGGACGCGGCGAGCGCCAGCGCCCCGATGCGTATGGACCAAGGCTTCCAGGCCGGTGCCTGTCCTGTCACGTGTACCTCCAACGAATGTGCGATTGCTTGCCGACACTGTCAGTACGCAGCGGTGCGGCGCCCGGATGCCATGCGATGGAGGGAATCCGCAGGTTCCGGGGCAATTCGCATCTGCTACCATCAAGTGATCGAAGGGCCCGCGGGCGGGCCGCAGGCGACGACGCATCTGGAGGTCCCCGAATGGCGACGCGAGCGAAGGTGGCGGTCCTGTTCACGAAGCCGGAGCGGGTGCTGGCGGATTACGAACGTCTCATGCACCTCGCGGACGTCAAGGAGCACCTGGACCCTTCGGCGACGACGATCCTGAAGGACAACATCTCGTGGCACTTCCCGTTCCCTTCGGCGAACACGACGCCGTGGCAGCTCGAAGGCTCGGCGATCGCGCTGCGGAACGCGGGCTACCGTGACCTGGTGTGCGTGCAGAACAAGACCGTGGTGACGAACGCCTTCAAGGGTGAAGACCTGAACAAGTACGTGCCGGTGTTCCGGCACCACGAGATCCCGGTGAGGTTCAACTTCCGCGAGGAGGATATGCATTGGGAGGTGTACCGCCCGAAGCGGAAGATGCTGGTGCTGGACCAGATCTTCCCGGACGGGATCCGGATCCCCGACTACTTCCAGGGCAAGAACATCGTCCACCTACCGACGGTGAAGTGCCACATTTATACGACGACGACGGGGGCGATGAAGAACGCGTTCGGCGGACTCCTGAACACCAACCGGCACTATACGCACAGCCACATCCACGAGACGCTGGTCGACCTGCTGGCGATCCAGAAGGAGATCCACGCGGGCATCTTCGCGACGATGGACGGCACGACGGCGGGCAACGGGCCGGGGCCGCGGATCATGGAGCCGGTGCGCAAGGACGTGATCCTGGCGTCGGGCGACCAGGTGGCGATCGACGCGGTGTCGGCGAAGATGATGGGCTTCGACCCCATGCAGATCCAGTACATCCGCCTCGCGCACGAGCAGGGGCTGGGGGTGGGCGACCCGCGCGAGATCGAGATGGTGGGCGACGACGTGTCGAACGAGGCGTGGGGCTTCAAGGTGGGGGCGCACCTGCACAGCATGCTGGGGTACCTGGCGTGGTTCGGGCCGACGAAGTTCCTGCAGAAGATCGTGGTGCGGCCGCCGCTGGTGGCAGGGCCGATCCTGTTCAGCGAGGTGTTCCACGATTACTACCACTGGCCGCTGAAGGAGAAGAAGGTGTACGAGCGCTGGCGGCGCGAGTCACCGTGGGGGCACCTGTTCGCGAAGTACCAGGCGGAGGGCGCGCAGGCGCCGAGCACCGCGCCCGCGGCCGCGCGCTGACGCATCGCGCCCGCGCAGCCGGCACGACGGAGACCAACGAGAAGACCACCAGGCTCGCCGACGTTTGTTCTCTGTTCTTTGTTCTCTCCCGGTTGTTCTTCGCCCGTTGTTCTCCCGTTGTTCTCCCGAAGGGGCTCCCCATGCTCGCGGCGCACGCGCTGCTCCCGGAGATAGCGATCGACGTGCCGCCGTTCGTGCTGGTGCACGGCGCCGCGAACTCGGCGCGGGTCTGGACGCACTGGCAGCAGGAGCTGGCCGCGCGCGGCGTGGCGTCGTACGCGCTGGAGCTGCGCGGCCACGGCGAGAGCCCGGCGATGGACCTCTCGGGCACGTCGATGCGCGATTACGCGGACGACGTGCGCGCGCTCGTGCGGCAACTCGCGGTGGCGCCGGTGCTGGCCGGCTGGAGCATGGGCGGACTGGCGGCGATGCTCGCGGCCACCGACGGCGGCGTGGCGGCGTGCGTGGGGCTGGCGCCGAGCACGCCAGCGCGCGTGCGCGACGGTTTGATGCAGCTCCGCACGGGTGACTTCGGCGCGGAGGAGTACGGCATCGCGGTCGACGATCCGGACGACCAGCCAGCGATGCCCGACCTCGACCGCGAGGAGCGCGAGATCGCGCTGGCGTCGTTGAGTCGCGAGTCACGCTACGCGCGGGACGAGCGCGCGGCGGGCGTGGTCGTGGGATCGCTGCCGTGTCCGCTGCTGATCGTGACGGGCACGGACGACGCGCTGTGGCCGCGCAGCCGGTACGACGGGCTGCACCTCGACGCGCAGCATGTGAGCGTCGACGGCGCATCGCACTGGGGGCTGATGCTGAACCGCCGCGTGCTCCGCACGCTCGTGCCGGAGGTGGTGGCGTGGGCGCTGGATGCCGCGCACGCTGACGCTCGCTGAGCAACGGGCCGCCGTGCTCGCCCCTCGGCCCTCAGCGCGGCGTCAGGGTACCGCGCACACAGTAGACGGGGGCGCGGGAGAGGGGCGACGGCAGGCCGCCCGGACAATCGTCCTTCTCGGGCGGGGTTTGCACGCGCGCCAGCAGGGTGAACGACTGGCCGTCGGACGCGTACCAGTACGGGAACAGGCCGTCGGAAGAGGGGAGCGCGGCGGCATACCTGGCGAGCTGGCAACCGGTATCGGTGGGCAACGAACAGAGTGTCTTGAGCACACCGCCTGTCGAGGGGTACGCGCCGAAGAAGATGGCGTAGGCCGTGAGGGCGTCGCGGACGCTCGCGAGGTCGAGCTGGCGCCGGGCGTCGAGGAGGGTGTCGGCAAGCGTGGGCGTGGGGAGGGGCGCGGGGGTTGGGGCGGCGGTGGACGCGACGGCGGCCGGGCGGGCCGCGTTCGAGCCGCCGGAGCGTGCGAAGGCGAAGGCGAGGACTGCCCCGACGACGGCGAACGAGGCGAGGACGACGGCCAGCACCGTGGCAGGCGGGCGCAGCCGATCGGGCAGCAACCCCGCGAAGAGCGGCACCGTTCGCGGGGGGCTGAACGTCGCGGAGCGCCGCGGGCGCTGCCAGGCGGGTGCGGCACCGGCCGGCTCCAGGGCGGCGTGCGGGGCCGGGCGGCGCTGTGCGCGCGCGGTCTTCCACGCGAGCGCGGTGGCGAACGCGGCGCCGAGCGCGATCTGTGCGGCAAGCCGGCGGGACGTCGAAGGCATGGCACGACTCCTCGCGGTGATTGTCGCGGGCGGCCGGGTGCGCGCTGTATCGGGAAAGGACGGCGTTGCCCGTGCGCGGGGCGCCTAAGGGAACCGGAGGGTGGAGGGGCGGAAGCTGGCGTTAGATCTTAGATGTTAGATGTTGGATGTTGGAGATGCGCAGCCGGGGCGGCGGCGGATTGCTAGTGCTGGTGGGAGCGGGCGGGTTCGGTTTCTTCGGCGGCGTTGAATTCAATGACGAGGTGAAAGAAGCGGCGGTCTACGGTGCGGTTGCGGCCCGTGACGTCGCTGAACGGGACAGGGACGATCTCGAGTCCCTGGCTGGCGGTCATGACGCCGGTGCGGCCTTCGTGCAGGTAGTCGACGGCAGCGACGCCCATGCGCGTCGCCATGACGCGGTCGAACATCGACGGAGAGCCGCCGCGCTGCACGTGGCCGAGCACGGTGACGCGCGCCTCGACGCCGAGGCGGCGCTCGATCTCTTCAGCGAGACGCGTGCCGATGCCGCGCGTGGCGAGCAGGGGGTGGCCGAACTGGTCGACGGAGCTGGAGGTCTGCGACTCGACGCCGACGACGTGGGCGCCCTCGGCGACGACGACGATGCTGAATTGCCGCGTCTCCATGCGGTGCTGGACGTGGTGCACGACGCGGTCGATGTCCATCGGCTCTTCGGGGATGATGATGAGGTCGGCGCCGCCGCCGACGCCGCCGACCATCGCCAGCCAGCCGGCGTCGCGGCCCATCACTTCGACGACCATCACCCGGCGGTGCGACTCGGCGGTGGTGTGCAGACGGTCGAGGGCTTCGCCGACGATGTCGGTCGCGGTGTCGAAGCCGATGCAGTAGTCGGTGTGCGGGACGTCGTTGTCGATGGTCTTGGGGACGCCGACGACGGCGAAGCCGCGCGCGGACAGCTTCGCCGAGACGCTGAGCGTGTCGTCGCCGCCGATCGTCACGAGCCCTTCGATACCGCGGCGCGCGAGGTTCTCTTCGACCTGCCGCATCTCCGCCTCGCTGCGCGCCGGGTTCGTGCGCGAGGAGCCGAGGATGGTGCCGCCGAGGTGGAGGATGGCGGCGATCTCGTCCTGCGTCAGGGGCAGCGAGTCGCCCTCGCCGA
>JADEYI010000762.1_pt1 | contig 35937 bp, 35 predicted proteins | sample 8542331 | NCBI WGS metagenome assembly JADEYI01 (sample SAMN16510988, study PRJNA670497) | mine drainage metagenome | isolation source: biofilm near Copperflume 1 | place: Germany: Marsberg coppermine Kilianstollen | collected 2018-02 | reverse complement strand
TCAGACTGAATTTAAAATCGCGGCATGACTACAATGTAATTTTGAAATACACCCGTTAAAGACTTAGTGTTTAGAAGTTAGGGCAATCAGGCTTAAATTTGCCGAGAACGTTCTACTATCAATACACTAAATTCAACATAATGACCATTCATAAAGAAGGCCGAACATTACTTTTTGTTTCCTTAATTATTTTAGCTGGAATCATTTGGGCGGCAGATTATTCCCTCCATCAACATGAACTTTTGCGAAACATCATTATCGCCATCGGTGCCCTTTTCTATATCCTATTCCTCCAATTTTTCCGCAGCCCGGTATTTGAAATTAAGCGAGACGAAAACCTAGTGCTTGCACCGGCTGATGGTAAAGTGGTGGTGATTGAAGAAACCGAGGAGACGGAATATTTAAAGTCGAAACGGAGGCAGATTTCCATTTTCATGTCACCTATCAATGTGCATGTGAACCGTATGCCAGTGGGTGGGTCTATTTCCTATTTCAAATATCATCCGGGAAAATATCTAGTCGCCTGGCATCCTAAGTCAAGTACCGAAAACGAGCGCACAACGGTGGTGGCTAAAATGAAGAATGGAAATGAAATCCTTTTCCGTCAGATTGCAGGCGCACTCGCACGAAGGATCAAGTGGTATGTGAAAGAAGGCCAGTCTTTGCAACAAGGCGAAGAATTCGGGTTTATCAAATTCGGTTCACGCGTGGATATTTTCCTTCCCTTAGATGCTAAAATAAAAGTAGCCATTGGTGAGATTACCAAAGGTGGCCGTACGGTTATCGCCGAATTAGCGTAATCCATTCCCATAAAAATTTAACACTTCGCTAACGACAGTTATCGCCTGAAAAAATCGTACCTTTATAGGCAAGAAGCCTTATTTCATAATAGATAAAAGAATCAAATAAAGATGAATCTCAATCTAAAATTTGCGCCAGGAAAAGCCGATTTTTTTTCAACGCTAAGCCAGCGCGTCAATTCTTATTTCAAAACAAACAATATTGAGCGCACGGCCAATGCTGAAATGGTGGTGAAAACCATTTTCATGTTTTCCCTTTACTTCATCCCCTATTTCGTTTTAATCAGCGGTGTGTTTACCTCGCTTTGGGGCATGTTGGGATTATGCCTTGTCATTGGCTTGGGTAAAGCAGGTATTGGGCTCTCCGTCATGCACGATGCTAACCACGGTTCCTACTCCACAAAAAATTGGATAAATAATTTACTTGGCATCTCTCTCAATTTAATTGGCGGCCATGCCCTCAATTGGAAAGTCCAACATAATGTATTGCACCACACGTATACTAATGTGCATGATGTAGATGAAGATATTAGCCCGCGAGGCGTGCTTCGCATGGCACCAGGTTCACCGTGGAAGCCTATGCACCGCTATCAGCACTTGTATGCCTGGTTTTTTTATGGCCTGCTTACTTTTGTTTGGGTAATTAACAAGGATTTCTCAAGATTGATAAAATACCAACAAGAAGGATTATTAAAAAAGCAAAAGACCACCGCCTTAAAAGAATGGCTAATTGTTATTGCGTCAAAAATAATCTACATCGGTTATATCTTTATTATTCCATTGATGCTACTGCCAGTCACTTGGTGGCAAGTATTGATTGGGTTTTTTGCCATGCATTTCGTTTCAGGTTTCATCCTCGCCATTATCTTTCAACCTGCACACGTGATTGATGGGACAGAATACCCGGTTGCTGACGAACAAGGAAATCTTGAAAACAATTGGGCGATCCACCAACTTCACACGACCACCAACTTTGGTCATAAAAATCGTCTTCTGTCTTGGTACGTGGGTGGATTGAACTATCAGGTTGAGCACCATTTATTTCCTACTATTTGCCATGTGCACTATCGGAAATTGGCACCTATTGTAGAGCAAACCGCTAAAGAATTTGGGCTTCCGTATAAATCAAAAAATACGTTTAGCCAGGCGATGGTAGATCATGCCAAGCAGATGAAAGCATTAGGTGTGAAACCAGCAACGGAGTCTTCCTTAACGATTGCTTAGAATTATTTTTGCCGCACTTAGTAAATCAGATGCTGTAAAATCAGCCTTTTCTTTTGCTTCAATTTCATCTCCGATTTGGATGGTTGTAATTCCTAACTTTCTGGCTGGGATAATATCCCGACCTCGATCGCCTACCATCCACGACTTTTTTATGTCTATCTGAAATTTGACAATAGCCTTCTCAAACATCAATGTGCCAGGCTTGCGCGAAAGCGATTCGGTCACGGAAGGATGGTAAGGTGAAAAATAAAAATGATCGATTAAATGGCCGCACTGCTGCTGGAAATAATTATGGCATTCTTCCATTTGCGGTTGCGCATATAATCCTTGAGCAATGCCGGATTGATTAGTTACCACAACAAGCAGATAGCCATTAGATTTTAACTGTTTCAAGGCATCAATTACACCTGGTAGAATCTTAAAATCCTCTATGCGAAAGGTATAATTAGGGTTGTCCTTATTAATTACACCATCGCGGTCAAGGAAAACACATGGGCTCATGAGCGAGTATTTTGATAAAAATGGATGTTACCTAAATTAAATTACTAGCGATCTTGCATCCTTTATACTAGTTTGACACAAAAATGATACTTTAGCTTTTAAAAAAATACTGTCTTGTGAGCAATGCCCTTGTCATCGTACCCACGTACAACGAAAAAGAGAATATCGTCAAAATCATTCAGGCCGCGCTTGCGCAACCCAAAGACTTCCACGTGTTGATTATTGACGATAATTCACCAGATGGCACGGCTTCCCTCGTTAAAGATCTGCAAATTACTTACAATACTCCGAACGAAACAAAACTTCACCTTAAACAACGTCCGGAAAAATTAGGACTCGGCACTGCCTATATCGAGGGGTTTCATTTTGCCATTCAAAATGGTTACGATTATGTTTTAGAAATGGATGCTGATTTCTCTCATGATCCGCGAGATCTAAATCGACTTTATCTTGCTTGCGCTGAAGACGGTTTTGATCTTGCCGTAGGCTCCCGTTACTCTACGGGTGTCAATGTAGTCAATTGGTCAATGAGCAGGGTCCTCCTCTCCTATTTTGCTAGCCGCTATGTGCGCCTGATCACTGGAATCCCTATTCACGATACAACGGCAGGCTTTGTGTGCTATCGGAAGCAAGTACTTGAAAAAATACAACTTGACCGGGTAAAGTTTGTGGGTTATGCCTTCCAGATCGAAATGAAATTTTTAACGTGGAAATACGGTTTTAAAATAACCGAAGTGCCCATTATTTTCACTGACCGTGTTCTCGGCCAATCCAAAATGTCTGTTGGGATTTTTAAAGAAGGATTTTTGGGCGTAATTCAGATGACGGTAAGGGGTTGGTTTAGGAAGTTTGACTGAAAAAGGATTTTCTCACTAGGCATCTAACAATCTTCAATCAAACCTAATCGCTTGCACTGGCTGAATTCGGGCAATAAAACGGGTAGGCAATAGAAGCACTAATGACACCACTATAAATACAACCAAATTTAACACGGTCACCGTGCTCCAACTCCATTCCACTGGCACGTAGCACATGTAATAATCGTGGGCATTTAATTTGATAAGTTGGAACTTGTATTGCAGGAAACAAAGCCCCAAACCGATGGCGTTACCATACCAAAGACCTTGCACTATCAAACTCATCCCATTGTAAATAAATACGGAACGCACTAATTTGTTCTGCGCACCCATCGCCTTGAGCAAACCAACCATTGGGATACGCTCCATCACCAAAATTAAAATGACTGAAATCATGTTCACGCTCACTACGATCAAAATTATTCCAAGTAAAATGCGCACCTGTCGCTTCACCAGATCAAGCCACTCAAATACCTGAATGTATTTATCTCGGACTGTTTCGATGTTCAAATCATAATCCATCGATTCCCCAATCTCGCGCTCCACTTTGTCAAGGACTGTCTGGTCATAATCAAATTTGTAACTCCATAATGCCACTGCTGTGCGCTCAATTTTATGGGTTTCTTCAGGATTATTGATTACACGTTCAGAAATTGCCGACCAATATGCCTCAACATCCTCTTTCCAAAGCCGAAAAGAATTAAAAAAACTGAAGTCAATTAGAACTTCCAGTCCACCCGCCTCGTTCGCAGACCATCCATTAAGTTGTTGTACCATCCTTAAATCCCCAATGATTATTTTACTATCGAAATAATCCGAAAGATTGGTTTCGTAGATCCCTACGATTTTTAACTTTCTATACCGCGGTGGGTTTTGAAAAAAATGAAGAATGATGGCATCGCCTACTTTCACTTTTATCTTGTTGGCAATGACGCGGCTGATCACAATGTCGTGCGAATATCCCGAATCTGGGAAAGCAAGAAATTTTCCTTCCACCATATTTTCTTGAAAAGCCGGCAGATTAAAACTTCTCCCAACTCCTTTAAATACGATGCCCATCACCTCATCTTCGGTTTTAATCAATCCGGGTTTATGAGCATATTCCTGAATGTGTTCGATGAAAGGAAATTTTTTAGGATGCTGATAAAGATCGATTTTAAAATCAAAAGGTTGTTCAGCGACCCCATTGTTCATTGTAAATTTCGTGATTAACAAATGATTGCTGAACCCATACACACGTTCTTTCACAGCCGATTGAAATCCGCGCATAATCAAAAAAGAAACAATGGCTGCTGCAAGCCCAATAGCAATGCTGCCTACGGCCACTTTATGGATAGTTGAAGAAAAACTACCCGTTTGGGCAGTGCGAATTCTTTTCGATATGAAATAAGAAAGGTTCAACGAAGATAAGTTACCTTGCAAAATAATGAAAAGGAAAATGATTTTGGCGATGAATCTAAGAATTCCTTTGGTTCTTCCAACACTGCTAGGGTTGCTTTTTACGTTGACTTTTCTAACTGGGCAAGGGCAATCCAAAAGCAAAATTACAACTGGGGCAGAACAGCTTGATGTGCTGTTGCCCTTGATCCAAAATAAATCAGTAGCCTTAATGGTCAACAATACCTCGGTAATCGGTCGGGTTCATTTGGTTGATTCGCTGCAACATCTAAAAATCAACATCAAAAAAATACTTGCTGTAGAACACGGTTTCCGTGGTAAAGCCGATGCCGGAGAAACTGTAGGAGATGAAATTGACACAGCCACGGGTCTTTCGGTAGTTTCGATTTATGGAAAAACAAAGAAACCATCAGCGGAACAATTAGCGGATGTGGATGTGGTTATCTTTGATATTCAGGATGTGGGCGTTCGGTTTTTTACCTACATCAGTTCGATGAATTACCTGATGGAAGCTTGTGCCGAAAATGGAAAAAAATTAATCATCCTCGATCGTCCTAACCCTAATGGCTCATTTATCGATGGCCCGGTACTCGATAAGGAGTTAAAATCCTTTGTAGGCATGAATCCGATTCCCATTTTGCATGGAATGACAGTCGGTGAGCTTGCACAAATGATTAATGGAGAAGGTTGGATTGAAGGAGGAAAAAGTTGTGATCTACAAGTCATTCCCATGAAAAAGTACGATCACAAAAAAAAATATTCGCTTCTGATCAAACCTTCCCCCAATCTTCCAAATGACCATGCCATTGCTTTGTACCCGTCCACTTGCTTATTGGAAGGGACTGTAATCAGTGTAGGGCGCGGCACCCGAACACCCTTTGAGGTCCTCGGCAATCCGCTTTTAAAAAATCAGTCCTTTCAGTTTAAGCCCGAAACCATTGAAGGCATGTCAAAAAATCCTCCGTTTGAAAATAAAATTTGTTTCGGAATTGACCTCCGAAAAGAGAAAACAAACGGTTTGACACTCAGCTACTTGATCAAATTATACCGCTCGTATCCTGACAAGGAAAAATTTTTTACCTCCTACTTCAACACCCTCGCAGGGAACAAAATATTAAAAGAGCAAATCAAAAAAGGAATGAGCGAAGAAGACATTAAAGACACCTGGCGAAAAGAATTGAATCAATTCAAAACACTTCGGAAGAAGTATTTGTTGTATCCGTAACAAATTCAAAATTACAAATTCAAAATAATGTGCCGCCTTTAATCTTGAATTTTGAACAAGTAATTTTTAATTTTTATGACCAAAGCTGAAAAGGTAAACGATATTCTCAAAATTTTAAATAAAAACTTCCCAAACCCTGAAGTGCCACTGCATCATAAGGACGCCTATACGCTTTTAATTTCAGTGTTACTTTCAGCACAATGCACAGATGAACGCGTAAATAAAACGACTCCAGCACTCTTTAAATTGGCAGACAATCCTTATGACATGATGAACTATTCGATCGAAGAAATTCGGGAGATTATCAAGCCGTGTGGTCTCTCTCCCATGAAATCAAAAGGTATCGCAGGACTTTCAAAAATACTCGTGGAAAAATATGAAGGCCAGGTTCCCTCTACATTTGAAGAACTCGAAGAACTCCCTGCCGTTGGGCATAAGACGGCTTCAGTAGTGATGACGCAATGGTTTGGGCATCCTGCCTTCCCGGTAGATACGCACATTCACCGGCTAGCTTTTCGATGGGGCTTATCCAATGGAAAAAATGTGGTGCAAACGGAAAAAGATCTGAAGAAGCTTATCCCCGAAAAAGATTGGAACAAAGCGCATTTACAAATCATTTATTTTGGAAGAAAGTTTTGTCCTGCAAGGGGACATGTCTGGATGGAGTGTCCAATCTGTAAAAAATATTTAAGGAAAAAATTAAGGGATTAATGAATGAGCTAAGAATAATCTTTATGGGCACGCCTGAGTTTGCCGTGCCAAGCCTGGATATCCTTGTTGAAAATAAGTTTAAGGTTGTGGCGGTAATCACTGCGCCTGACAAACCCCAAGGCCGCGGACAAAAATTGACCGCCTCGCCTGTGAAAACATCTGCTTTAAAACATAATATTCCAGTACTCCAACCTGCCAATTTAAAATCACCTGAATTTCTTGAGCAACTCAAAAGTTATCAAGCGAATTTGCAAGTCGTGGTGGCCTTTCGCATGCTGCCGGAAGTGATTTGGTCACTGCCTTCTTTCGGCACATTTAATTTGCATGCCTCACTCCTTCCACAATACCGTGGGGCAGCACCGATCAATTGGGCAATCATCAATGGCGAAAAAGAAACTGGAGCAACTACTTTCTTCCTTAAACATGAAATTGATACCGGGAGTATTATCTATCAGGAAAAAGAACCCATCTATGCAGAAGATGATGCCGGAAAACTTTATGAACGCCTGATGCATAAGGGTGCATCGCTAGTTTTAAAAACTGTAAAAGCTATTGAATCCGGAAGTTATCCATCGCAAGCGCAAAATGAATCAGTTGAAATCAACCATGCACCAAAAATCTTCAAAGAAACCTGTGCGATCAATTGGAACCAGCGTTCTGAACAAGTCAGGAATTTTGTGCGCGGGCTGAGTCCTTATCCAGGCGCATGGACGACTCTGAACAATAAGTTCTTTAAGATATTTCAAGTGTCAACTGTTGACAGTCAGCAGTCCACGGTCAAGCCAGGGGAAATTGAAACGGATAATAAAACCTATCTCCAAGTTAAAACTCAGAACGGCTGGATTTCCATCCATGAGTTTCAACCTGAAGGAAAAAAGCGAATGAACGTGGCTGAGTATTTTAGAGGAAATAAAATTTAGATCCTCGACACTGGCTTCCGATCACTTGAATCCAACATCCAGCCGCGAGAATCTAGAATCCAGCAACGAGTCTCAAACCTTCACCATCTTCCACGTTCCTCTTCTAAACAAGTAAATCCCTGCAATGGCAATAGCCGATTCTGCAATGGCTATAGCAGCATACACACCATTTGGGCCAAAGTTAAGTTGAATCGCCAGCCAGTAAGCCAGCGGAATCTGAAAACACCAAAAGCCAACAAGGTTTAGGTAAGTTGGCGTTTTTGTATCGCCCGCGCCATTGAAGGACTGCGTGATCACCATGCCATACCCATAAAACAAATAACCGAAGGCAACAATCTGAAGACATTGCGTTCCGTAGCCAACCACCAATTCGTCATGCGAAAAGAAACGAAGAATGGGGGAAGACAAAAACAAAAAGATGATCATCACAAAACCGAGGAACAACATGTTATAAAATCCGGTTTTCCATACCGACTTCTCGGCTCGGTCAGGTTGCCTGGCACCTAGGTTCTGACCCACCAATGTGGCGGCTGCATTAGCCATTCCCCAAGAGGGTAAGATCGTAAAAATGATTACCCGAATGGCAATCGTGTATCCCGCCATGGCTGCGCTACCAAAGTGAGAAATGATGCGGGCGAGGAAAACCCAACTTGCAGATGAAATCAAAAACTGACCGGTGCCGCCAGCTGATACATTGATCACTTGCCGGATGATTTTCCAGTCGATCTTAAAATTTCTAGCATTCAACTTCACAATGCCCTTATCGGAAAACAAATAATACAATTGAAAAACCACACCAATTCCGCGACCAATGTTGGTAGAGAGTGCAGCGCCTTCCACACCGAATGCAGGAATGGGGCCAAAGCCGAAAATAAAAATCGGATCAAGGACGATGTTAAACAAATTAGCCAACCAAAGGGCCCGCATGGCGATGGCCGCATTGCCGGCACCACGAAAAATTCCGTTGATCAAAAACAACATCATGATCGTCATGTTTCCTATTAGCATCCAGAAGGTAAACCCTGATCCAATTTTAATCACCGATTCGGTGGCACCCATTAGTCGCAACAGATCATCATAAAAAAATAATCCCGAAAGGGATACCGATAAGGAAATTACTGCCCCAACAATCATTGCTTGCACCCCGGCCACGGCCGCACCTTCAGGGTCTTTTTCCCCCACCCTTCTGGCCACCAAAGCGGTTGCCCCCATGCTCACGCCCCATGCCACCGAATAAACCAACGCCAATAGCGATTCGGTTAGCCCGATTACCGCCACTGCATCACTGTTATTGAGCCTGCTTACAAAAAAAATATCCACCACCGCAAAGACCGATTCCATGGCCATCTCGAGTATCATTGGTATGGACAAAAGGAAGATAGCTCGATTGATACTGCCTTCGGTGAAATTTTGTTCATCACCATTCACGGCCATTTTGAACAACTGAAAAATATATTTAATGCGTAATAAAAATTTCATAATTGAAACTGACATAAATTAAAAAAATGGAGAATTGAAGCCAGCTTTGGCTATAAGGAAAAAGATACCATCTATCGGATTGAGAGATTAGGTATCAGGCGTCAGTTTTCATAGGCGAAAAGCGAATAGAATTACAAAGCTAACCTTTTCTTCAACATCCTCGTTTGCATTAAAATTGGGGGCTACAAAAACGCTTTAAAAGAGAATCCCCGAATCGCTATTTTTGCGCTATGGCTTCGCCAAAATATTCGATCATCGTTCCCGTATACAACCGTCCACAAGAGCTCGATGAATTGCTCAAAAGTTTGACCCAACAGACTTTTTCTGATTTCGAGGTTTTAATTATTGAAGATGGCTCCACCTTAACAAGCGAAAAAGTATTTGAGAACTATGAAAGTCTTTTGAACATCCGGTATTTCTTTAAACAAAATACAGGGCCAGGGCCAAGCCGCAATTTTGGTTTTGAAAGAGCCAAAGGTGATTACTTTATTGTATTCGACAGCGATTGCCAAATACCTGTGCATTATTTAGAAGTCGTTGAAAAACAGCTAAGGCAACATTCTTTAGATGCCTGGGGTGGGCCTGACCGGGGACACGAAAATTTTACTCCGTTACAACAGGCAATGGCCTTTACGATGTCTTCCGTATTGACGACCGGAGGAATTCGCGGAGGAAAATCAAAAAACTTTCAACCGAGAAGTTTCAACATGGGAATGAGCAGGGAGGCATTCAATATAACAGGAGGCTTTCACTTTGACCGCTATGCGGAAGATATTGAACTTAGCATTCGAATGAAAAAACTTGGCCTCCGGGTTGGCCTTATCCCGGACGCCTTTGTTTTCCATCAGAGACGTTCTACGTTTGCTCAGTTTTTCAAACAGGTTTCTAATTTTGGAAAAGGAAGAGTATTGGTTGGGCGAGCGCATCCCGGTGAGGCAAAGTTGGTACACTGGTTCCCTTCGCTGTTTTTAATAGGATTATTTTGCCTTCTTCCTATAAGATTAATAATTCCCTTCTTGGGAAAATTGGCCTTAATTTTCTATTTGCTATATCTTCTTGGCGTTACCATAGACGCCTTTATATCTACCAAATCATTTAAAATTTCATTGCTATCCATACCTTCCGCCCTAATACAATTGACAGGCTACGGATGGGGTTTTTTGCGGGAAAAGTTTAAAATGTAATGTTCAGTTAGGTTAAAAAACTGGAATTGGTTAGAAAAATTGGAATTGTGATTAATTCTTAGATAATTTTGATTCAACCAACCCCAGCCTTTATGAGTAAAATATTTAGTTGCGCTTTTTTTTCAATGGCCTTGCTTTTCCCTCTAAAGGCTATTTCACAGCAAAGCAATAATTCGTTCTTAAACAAGGGCTATTACCTTGTTGTGGCGGCATATTTTTCTAATCAAGAAACCTTTGCCCAACGCTATTCGGTAAAGCTAAACGAAGGTGGGCTTCATACTCAATATGGGTTAGGCCCAAACGGTAAACTCTATTATGTTTATTTAGATAAATATGAAGACTTCAATGAGTCGGTTAACCAAATGCTGAAAGTGAGAAAAGATGGAGTTTTTGATCGAGCGTGGGTTCATATTATAAAAGAAGGAAAGGAAAGAGATGCTCGAATTGCAATCCAAGAAGAACCTATTCAAAATCTTGCAACCACTTCTCCTGAAAAGGCCTCAACAGCCAGTCCATCCAAGGAGACTGAGAGGCCAAAACGTGAAGAAGTAGAGAAACCAGTAGCGAGTGTGTCAACTGAAGTGATTGAAAATCCAACACCCAAACCTGTGTTTGTACCACAGACGTTGAAGAATACGCAAGTCTTTTTAAGTGTTTATAATGCCACCAATAATGAAGTTATCGATGGTGAGGTGGAAGTGGTTGACACAGAAGGATCGAGATTGATTACCAAAGTAAAAGGCAATACTTACTTATCACTGCCGAATCCGGGAACAAAGAGCGGCCAATTGAGCCTTATTGCAACGGTTTTTGGCTTTCGGAAAGAACAGCGTGAGATTAATTATAGAAATACGGAGGCTGACACATTAAAACCCTATGTGGCCTTAGTGGGCAATTATTACATGCTCAATTTTGGCCTTGTCCGTATTCATAAAGGGGACATCTCTACGCTTTACAATGTTTACTTTTATAATGATGCGGCCATTATGTTGCCGGAATCTAAGTACCAACTAAACTCATTATTACAACTCTTCAATGAAAACCCGAAACTGAAAGTTGTGCTGCATGGCCACACCAACGGAAATAGCCGCGGAAAAATCATTTTCATGGGCCCTAGCAAAGATTTTTTTACAATCACAAAAGACGTAGTCAATGGCTCTGGTTCGGCAAAAGAATTATCAAAAGCCAGAGCTGAGGCTATTCGGGAGTGGTTGATGGCCCAAGGAGTTTCCGCAGACCGTGTCAGCGTAAAGGGCTGGGGTGGCTCACGCATGATCCATGACAAAAATAGCGCCCACGCCCGAAAAAATATTCGAGTAGACGTAGAAGTATTTGAGGACTAACTCGTACATCTAACTTCTGCCAGAATTGGAAAATTGAGGCTATACGCTTAATTTGGGCTTTAATCAATTCTCAAGGTATGATTAAAGCTCTCACAAATTTTTTAATCCTCATGGCATCGGTTCAAACCTTTGCCCAAACTGATTCCAAAAATCTTCCAAATGGCAACTATTTAGTAGTCGCAGCATTTTCGCCAGCTCATGAAGATTTTGCCATCCGTTTATCAGCCTCACTAAATAAAGAAGGACACCATACGGCCTATGGTTTTGAAGCAGCCCGCAAATTTTGGTATGTCTATTTCGATCAAATTACCGCGCTAGATGATTGTATTAGTGAATGTAAAAAAATCCAGAAGGATGAGCGCTTTTCAGATGCCTGGGTTCACATCGTTACTGATGCTCCGAATTCAAAAAGCCCAATTGTAGCAACGCCAGAAACGGTTGAACAAAAAAAGGAACCTGCTATCATCATAATAAAAGAAGAGCCTGTAGTTACTGAAGAAAAGAAAGTTGAACCCGTAGTTACCGATGTTGTTGAAAACCCTGTAGCCGCCCCTGTTTATCTTCCTCAAACATTGAAAAACACACCGGTCTTCCTGAGTCTGTTCAATACCACGACCAATGAAGTAATGGATGGAGAGGTTGAGGTAGTAAATACCGAAACCGCCAAACTAATTGCACGCGTAAAAGGGAATACCTACATCACTTTACCTAACCCAGGCACTAAAAGTGGAAATCTAAGTTTGATTAACGACACTTTTGGCTATCGTAAGGAACAACTTGAAATTAATTTTAAAGAAACTGAACGCGATACGTTAAGACCCTACGTGGTTCTGGTCGGCAATTTTTATATGATCAACTTTGGGTTGACTAAGGTCCAGAAGGGCGATATTTCTACACTGTACAACGTTTATTTCCTGAATGATGCCGCCATCATGCTACCAGAATCTAAATATCAGTTGAACAGTCTTTTGCAAATGATGACCGAAAACCCTAAAATGAAAATCGTGTTGCACGGCCATACGAATGGCGGTGGCCGAGGAAAAATTATTTATATGGGGCCAAGCAAGAACTTTTTTGCCGTGACGAGCGATGTCATTAACGGTTCCGGATCTGCCAAAGAATTGTCCAAGGCTCGAGCAGAAACGATACGACAATGGCTGATTTCACAGGGCATTAGTGAAGATCGCATAACCGTAAAAGGGTGGGGAGGAACCCGCATGATCCACGATAAGAACAGTACATTTGCTCGAAAAAACATTCGGGTGGATGTAGAGGTGGTAGAGGATTAATTATCTCTCTTCACCTCAAATGAAACAAAGTTCTTTAATTCATCCTCATGGATATCGAGATTTTCCACACAAGCTGTTCCTGGCCCTCGTCTGCACCACGCTAAGAATCGTTTTAACTTATCCTCTTCTCCTTCCACTTCTATATACACCTCCCCGTTTAATTCGTTCCGCACAAAACCTTTCACACCCATTTGATCGGCTTGTCCCTTAGCAGATGCCCGAAAGAAAACCCCTTGAACTCTTCCAGTTATACGGATGCTTAAATGCTTAATCTCTCCTTCCATTTTTTAAAAAAAATATAATCAGCACGATCTATTGCTGTAACCTAGGAACACAATCCATAGCTTTTGCTTAAAATTAATTCTTGGTTTTGAGTACAGAGTTTGTAAGAATCCAGAATTAGGCGTATGGCTTAATGCCTTATCCCACATTCCTTACAGTAACGCATGGCAAAAGGCAAATGTTTTTTAGGCGGGCGTTTATGTCCAAAATAAGAGAAGTCGGCATATTGTGGTTTAGCCATTTTTCTCAGCATCCGTTGCTTTGCTTTTGCTGCTTTTTCTATCCGCACGTAAAATTCGTACCGTGCCGTATGCTTCACGTTTGGTCTTCTGAAAAGCAGTTTCTGCTTACGCGTAAGGCGCTGCATTTTATAGGCGACATGCGGCTGTGTCTCTGCCGAGGCGGAAGCCCGATCACCTAAAGAATTACTTTGGCCTTGTGCAAAAAAAGGAAATAGCGTTCCTAAAAGGCCAATAAAAAAACCCAGCGTTATATGTTTCATAGCTGAGGTATAACGGTGAGTTTTTAATTTTATTTTAGCTTGACTTGAATTGTGTCATAGTCTGTTGCCTTCGATAAATCCACGGTGGGGTAGGATTCTGTTCTCTCCATAGGCCTTTTCCCTTCTCCTCAGCTTTTTCTCGAATAGCTTCCAGTTTCTGAATTGGGTCTCTTTCAGCCGTCCAGGCTAACCCTGCCTCAAGTAATTCAATTCGTAGATCATTCAACCCCTCTATAATCGGAATTCCTAACCTTGTTCCCCAGCGGTCTTTACCTTGAATTTTGACACGCACTACTTTATCAAGAATTTTTTTTTCCAAAAACTTCTTAGCCTTTTCGCCAAACTCTTGGCCAATCTGAGGACAATCTATTCCATACAATTTAATTTTATACGAATCGTTATCCTCCGCGGTCATTTCAAAGGTGTTACCATCAAAAACTACCGTCACCTTGCCAGTTAGTTCACCTTCTGAAAAACCATAATTCGATACCACCAAGGATATTAATAAAACGGATAGCTTTTTCATTTTCTTTTTTCTATTGATACCGTAAAGTTCCAGCAAGTAATCAGCATTAAACGGCCACAACTGCTGGTTGACTGACAGATGTAAGATTTAACGATGAAAATGGAATGATCGATTTTTTTTTGTCTTTTACTGCCTTAGTAATTCATAATAGGCGTCACCCGAATATCCAAATTGGATTAACGTGCTGATGTTTAGTTGTTTCTTTTTCAGAAATTTTATTAAATTGAAAATTGAAATAAAACGGGTCGATGCCGAAAAACTAATCAATAGACAAACGCTTAAAAAAATTAAGATGAAAAAAATACTCACGTTACTCTTAGCTGTAGGCTTGAGCTTATGGCTTTCTGAAAATTCGTTTGGGCAAGCGGTTAAAGGTCGCCCTTCTAATAGCAGTGTTGCCAAAACCGCAAAAGTCAAAGCGAAAAAAAAGTCAAAGGAAAAAAAGAAAAAGGGAGTAAAAAGAATTCACAAAAGTTCAAAGAAAAAAAAGAGCAGCGCTATCCAAAGGATAATTAACATTAACCATTATGTGATTTTTAACAGAAGAGAAGAAGAATTGATAAGTTAAAACTCCAGGCAAATTGTAATCATTTACAATATTGTTGGATCATCAACTTCGCTTTGGCATCGCCTAACTCTACCGCCTTGCCCCAATCGCTGCAGGCATTTTCCTTATTTTTCAAACGGTAATTAAAGTTACCTCTCTCTTTATAGAACGAAGCATTTTTTCCATCCAGTGCTATGGCATCATCCATCCCTGCTAGAGCGGCACCAAAATCTTCAAGCTCTGCTTTGCAATTGGCACGACCCGCATGTGATGCCGCATCCTTCGGGTTGAGCTTGATGGATTTATCATAGTCCAAAATGGCTTGTTCATACTCTTGGTTTTCTTCCTTAATAATGGCGCTGTTGAAATACACATCGGCATTGTTAGGATCAAGGGCAATCGCTTTTGCTAAATTATCTAAGGCTGCTTTTTTATTTTCTAAGCCCAAATAGGCACGCGCCCGCTCTAAAAATAAAGGAATTGTATTTTCACCAGCTTTTAAGGACTCATCGAAGTCTCTAACCGCAGCCTGAAAATCCTGTTGCTCTAACGAACATTTCCCTCTTTTGAACAGTAATTCCTTATCTTTATTTCCACTCGTTATCGCTTTGTCCAAATACTCAAAGGCCACCGGATAATTTTTTAGTTCAAAATACGATTCACCCAATTTTTGATAGAACTCAGCATCTGGTTTTTCGGTCAGCTTTTCCATTTGCCTTAAATCTTTGACTGCCAAATCGTACTTCTTTGTTTTTAAATAGGTGTTTGCCCGGTTTTCATAAGCCCGCACGTAATCCTTCTTTTTATTTATTGCCACGCTGAAATCTTCAATGGCGTTTTCAAATTTGTCTTGATTGAAAAATGCTTTTCCCCGATTGTTGAATAATACAGGATCAGCAAGTCCTAGTGTGATTGCTTCTGAATAATCTTGCGCAGCCCCCAGGTAATTATTGCTCCGAAAACGGGCGTCACCGCGATGGGAAAAAGCATCACCCAGCTTTGGGTTCTTCTCTATGGCCGTGTTAAAATCGGCCAGCGCACCATCAACGTCTTTAATGTCGAGCTTGCAAAACCCACGCTTATCGTAAGCAATAGCTTCGGTATAACCGCTGTTTATCGCCTTATCAAAATCAGCAAGTGCATTTTTGTATTCTTGTGTATTGAAGCGACAAGAACCACGTTTGTAAAAAACTTCTGAAGATGTTTCGCCCAGTTCAATAGCTTTGGTTAAATCAGGAAGAGCATTTGCAAAATCTGCGGTTTCAAAATAGGAATTTCCGCGCGCCAAGTAAGACTCCTTATCTTTTGATCCTCCGATAATCGCTTTATTTAAGTCTTCTATCGCCCCAGAGAAATTTTTCAAATTGTATTTTGCTATCCCGGAAATAGAATATTCATCATTACCCGCCTGGTTAGAAGCAATCACGATGGCTAGATCTGTAATTACTTTAGGCCAGTCTTTTAATTGGGCATATGCGGCTGCACGATTTTTTAAGGCTTGGGAATAATTAGCTTTTAACTTTAACGACTGATCAAAATCAGCTATTGATTCTTTTGTCAGATTGGAATTTAATTTTGCTTTTCCTCGATTGTTATAAATCACTTCATCATTGGCGCCAAGTGCAATGGCTCTATCATAAGCTTCAACAGCACCAGCAAAATTTTTGTCTTTGAAACGGCCATTGCCCACCTGAAAATAAACGTCCTTATTTTTACTTCCGGCTGTAATGGCCTTTTCTAAGCTGAGCAGCGCTTCCGTATTCTTTTGTTGCTGCATATAGGCCAGACCAAGGTCATCAAGCGTAAGCACATCGGGTTGACCCGCTAGCACCACTTTTTCTAAGTCGGTTACCGCGTTGATAAATTCTTTTGTTTCAAAAAGTGACTTTCCACGCAATTCATGCAATTTCACTTCCTTTTCTCCTCCCATCTCCGCGGTATTCAAAACTTCAATACATCCTTTAAAATCTTTACCTTCGTAGCGGAGGTACCCAAGAATCAAATTCGCTTTCGGGTCTTTTATTCCAGCTTTGATTGCCCGTTCCAAGAAATCCTTCGCGGCTCCGTTCTCTTTCAAGTTGTATTTAGAAACTCCTAGCATACGCAAGAGTTCATTGGACTCTCCCTCTGTACTGCGCACCTTGTCAAGATCTTCTGCAGCCCCCGCATAGTTAGCCAAGGCAAATCGCAACGTGCCCCTATTTAAAATTGCTTTGCTAAAATCGGGCTTTAGAGTGATTGCTTTATCAAAATCGTTAAGCGCTCCTTGTAAATCACCCAATGATGATTTAGATTTTCCTCGATTATTAAATACAATGGCATCAGCTTGAGGGAAAGCAGTAGCTTTATCATAATATTTAATCGCGCTGGCAAAATCATTCTTTAGAAACTTGCTGTCTCCCAAGTTTTTATACGCGTCAAAATCGGAAGCACCAAGCGAAATGGCTTTCTCTAAATCTTTTATAGCGTTATCAATATCCTTTTGTTGATATTCCGCTATCCCTTTATAAAGGAAAATTTCTTTTCCGGTAGAACCCAACGCCACGGCTCGCCCTAAGGATTCAATGGCAGTGACCAACTCTTTCGTTTTATACTGGCAAATACCCAATTGCTCAAAGATTTCCTTATCGCTGACACCCATTGAAACGGCTGCTGCTAATGCGGTAGAAGCGCCACTAAAGTTTTCGCCATTCACTAAGCTCATTCCGAGCATCCGGAAAACTTCTTTATCTTTTACTCCTTTGGCCACCACCTTATTTAATAAGTCCGCGGAACTTTTGAAATCTTGTAGGCTATATTTTGCAGTTCCTGATTTTAGGAAGAGATCGGTATCACTGCGCCCTGAAGATATGATTTTGTCAAAATCGGCAGACGCGCCTTTCCAGTCTTTAAGCTGATACCTGACTTCCGCCCTATTTTCAAGGGCTTTTTCATAATCAGGTTTTAGTGTGAGTGCTTCCGAAAAATCAGTTTCCGCCCCAGCTAAATCTTTAAGGGCCAACTTGGCTTTTCCCCGGTTGTTAAAAAGTATAGGATCCTTTTTTCCACTAGCAACGGACTTATCATAGTTGATAATAGCCTCTTTGAAATTGTTTAACAGGAATTTTGCGTTTCCTAATGTTGAAAAGACGTCTTCATCTTTTGCACCCATTGAAATCGCTTTTTCGAGATCGCCTGATGCACCGGCAAAATCCTCCAGCTTATATCTCGTGAGCCCTCTGTATTCAAAGAGCTCTTCCGTATTGACCCTCGCCTTAACAGCCTCGTCAAAATCAGCTTTTGCTTTTTCAAAATCATTAAGTCTATAGCTGGCCAAGCCCCGTTTCGCATAGGCTTCCTTATTTGAAAAATTGGCTGCAATCAATTGTGAAAATTGCGCTGATGCTTCAGCGTAACTGCCATCTTTCAGTTTCTGCAAGGCTGCCTTGTAAATCACCTGTTGAAGGGAGTCCTGATTTTGTGCATGAACAACCACCAATGAAAAAAGAAAAAGCACTGTTAGGAGCAGTCTATTTATGGGCATGATTAGCATAGTTGGATGAAAAGCAAATTTACAGAATCAAAGGAAAGGAAATTTGCAAAAAAGGACGCAATCCTCACATCATAAGAAATCTGGAGAACTAAGATTATTTGCTGAATAGCTCGATAAGATAAAGGACTAGAAGCACCAAGGCCACCGCAACAAGAAGGTAACCAAATACCTTTGCCCTTTGGTAATAACTTTTTATCGGGATGTTCTTCTTCTTGGACACTATCTAAAATATGGCGCAAAGATACTGAATGCGATATAACCAATGACTGAAAGAACGACCATCCAGCCAAAAACACGCGCCCGTTGATAATAAAATCGAACTGGAATCATTTTCATAACTGACTGATTTAAAATAAATTAATTTAAAAGTACAAAAATATAATTTAACTAAAAACGATTTTCTTTAAAATAACGCAATACGCGTCAAAATGGATATACGATGTATTAACTGCATTGGATCGGAATGGTTTAAAAGAAAAAGTTGAACAGCAACAAGACTGGAAATGGTTTCAGCCTTTTGTTACTTTCCCTGCAACTTGCATCGTTTCCAGCGATGGCATAGACTTTCCACCCCGTGGCTCAATAGTTACAGCAAATGTAACAGCACCCTTAGCAATGGCTTTCATTTTAATAAGGCCCGCATGGTCGCCATCGAAAACACCCGCATCAACTGGCTTTCCATCAATAATAGCCCACAACTGATATTGGTTATTTTGAGACAGGGCACGAAGATTTTGCAGGCTTAAAAACACTTCCTTTGTTTGCTCATTCCAATATACCGATGCCAGTGCATTTGGTGCATTGGGTGTTCCCTTCATCAAAACTTTTGTGAATGCTGGATTATCAACAACATGAAGATCATTCTCAACTTTGTCCAAACGAAGATTCACGCGATTATAATCCTCTACAATCTGTTTATTTTGTGTGGTCAAATCATGCAAAGCAAATTCAGAATCTCTCCATTTCGATCGATAGTCTTGTGCCAAGAAGGATGCTACCAAGGCAACTGCAATCGAGGCTGCCGCGACATATCGCCAGGTTACCAATTGTCTGGATCTCATTTCAACAACCTTACTGTAAGGTTGGATTGATTTCATCAGTTTTTCTTTCACAACTGCAGGTGGCTCAATGGCTAACTCCACAAACAACCTCTCTGAAATGCCCTCCACGAGTGCCAGTTCCTCTCTCAATTCTGGATATTGCAGAAGGTTTTTCTCCACTCCAGCTCGCTCAAACTCAGTAAGCCCACCGAGTAGGTAAGCCTCCAACACGCCACTCAATATGTATTCTTGTATATTCAAGACACCTTTAAAATTTTCCTTAATTCAATCAACGCCAAACGAGTTCGGTTCTTTATCGTTCCTAGCGGGATATTAAATTCTTCGGCCAATTCGGCTTGGGTGTATCCCTTTAAATAAAGAAGTTCAATCACAAATTTCTGATCACCAGACAATCGGCTCAACACTTCCGTTAACCCAATTAGCTCGACTTTTTGCTCAAGCGATTCCTGGCGGTCAACCCTATTTACGAGAAGATCGATGTCATCGGTTTTCCTTCCCTTGCTCATTTCTTTTGAGCGGGTTTTGTCAATAGCCAAATTTCGGGTGAGATTGAGCATCCACGTGAACAATCTTCCTTTTACGATATCGTAAGTATCAATTTTATCCCAGATTTTTAAAAAGGCATCGTGTAAGACCTCCTGAGCAATGTCTTCGTTCCTGACCACGCGCAAGACCACACTGTATAAAGCACCCGAATAATGATGGTATAAATAATCCATTGAGGATTGAGTTTTACTTCTCAATCCTGCGATTAACTCGCTTTCAGAAATAGGGATGCGAGTAGCGATGGTTAGTGGGTCAGAGCCTAAAACTTACAGATGGATAACTTCACCATAGGCAGCAGCAGCAGCCTCCATGATCGCTTCACTCATTGTAGGGTGAGGATGAACCGATTTAATGATTTCGTGACCTGTAGTTTCAAGTTTTCTGGCCACAACTACTTCGGCTATCATCTCAGTTACATTTGCACCGATAAAGTGCGCACCAAGCCATTCGCCATATTTAGCATCAAAAATTACTTTTACAAAACCGTCTGGTGCACCAGCAGCCTTCGCCTTGCCCGAAGCCGTAAAAGGAAACTTGCCGACTTTAATTTGATAGCCTGCTTTCTTGGCAGCTTCTTCTGTATAACCCACCGAGGCAATCTCCGGGGAGCAATACGTACATCCCGGAAGGTTGTTGTAATTCAACGGTTCAGGATTTTGACCTGAAATTTTTTCAACACACAGAATCCCTTCCGCAGAGGCAACGTGAGCCAAAGCTGGGCCTGAAGTGATGTCGCCAATAGCATAAACACCGGGTACGTTAGTCTTATAAAATTGATCCACAACCACTTTTCCTTTTTCTGTTTTCACACCAACTTCCTCCAACCCAATATTTTCAAGATTGGTCGCAACCCCCACAGCTGAAAGCACCACATCCGAATCAATTTTAATTTCGCCTGTTGGCGTTTTAACGGTGGCCACGCAGCCCTTCCCTTCGGTATCAACAGCCGTTACTTCCGAATTGGTATAAATGGTGATCCCCGATTTTTTGAATGACTTATCCAATTGTTTGGAAACTTCTTCATCCTCCACCGGTACAATGCGCGGAAGAAACTCTACAATGGTAACTTCTGTACCCACCGTATTGTAGAAATAGGCAAACTCTACCCCAATGGCTCCAGAACCTACCACCAACAATTTTTTCGGTCTTTCAGGCATTACCATTGCCTCCCGATAGCCAATTATTTTTTTTCCATCAATCTTCAAGGCCGGCAATTCACGCGATCGGGCGCCAGTAGCTAGAATGATATGCTTCGCATCATAATCCACTTTTTTCCCTGAAGCATCAGTTACTTCTACTTTGCTTCCTTTTTTCAGTTTGCCATGACCCGCTAAATGGTCTATTTTGTTCTTCTTAAACAAAAACTGAATGCCTTTGCTCATACCGTTTGCCACATCTCTGCTTCGTTTTACGACCCCTGCAAAATCAACCGAAGCCTCCTTCACGTCAATACCATAATCTTTAGCATGGTGAATGTATTCAAATACATTGGCACTTTTAAGCAATGCTTTAGTAGGGATGCAACCCCAATTAAGACAGATGCCTCCGAGTTCGGCTTTTTCCACTACGCCAACCTTCATCCCCAACTGTGATGCGCGAATTGCCGCCACGTAGCCTCCTGGGCCTGAACCAATAACAATTAAATCGTATGATGCCATAAAATTTGTATTTTAAAAACGAGGGCAAATTAACCTAAAAAATGATGCGGAAAAAAGATTAGTTTTGAGGCGGTTTTTTAGACTTAATTATGAAAGCTAAAGATTCGATATTTCTATTTTTAGGAAGCCTTTCAGTAATCGTTGGAACCTTTTTAAACCTAACGAATAAGCCAGGCGGAAATTTTATGAGCGGATTAGCAACCGGATTAATGATTCCAATAGCAACCACTATTTTATTTTCACTAATAAAAAAGAAAAATAATAATATTTCTAACTCACAATTCTAAAAATATTCTATTCAATCGTAAAAAGAAAAATGAAATTATTACAAAATAAAACTGCGCTTGTAACAGGAGCATCCAAAGGAATAGGTAGAAGCATCGCAATCAAATTTGCCGAACAGGGAGCCAATGTTGCCTTCACCTATCTATCAAGTGTTGAACAAGGTCAAGCGCTGGAAGCCGAATTGGCTTTGAAGGGTGTAAAAGCCAAAGGTTATCGATCGGATGCATCTGAATTTGCCCAGGCCGATAAGTTGATCAATGATGTGATTACTGAATTTGGCTCTTTAGAAATTTTGGTAAACAACGCTGGCATTACCATGGATAATTTGCTGCTGCGTATGACGGAAGAAGCGTGGGATAAAATTATCAACGTAAATTTAAAATCGTGTTTCAATACCGTGAAAGCTGCAACCAAGCCAATGATAAAACAAAAAGGTGGCTCCATCATCAACATGACTTCAGTAGTGGGCTTGAAAGGAAACGCAGGCCAAGCCAACTATGCGGCATCCAAGGCAGGGGTTATTGGCTTTACAAAGTCAGTGGCATTAGAATTAGGATCTCGTGGCATTCGCTGTAACGCAATCGCACCTGGCTTCATTGAAACGGAAATGACCGGCAAACTCGATGAAAAAGTAGTACAAAGCTGGCGTGATGCCATCCCGCTGAAACGTGGTGGAAGCCCTGAAGATGTTGCTGACGCCTGCGTTTTTCTAGGATCAGAAATGGCGAGTTACATTACAGGACAAGTCCTTCAGGTAGATGGTGGTATGCTAACCTAGCCAATATTAATGAAAGCAAGCTTATTCCTGCTTTCGCTACTCGGCCTTGTGGGCCGAGGTCTCTGTCAACATCATGTGGCGGATAGTTTGAGAGAACGGATTAGCGTATATGGTAAAGAGGACACGGTTCGCGTGAACCTTTTTATTCAACTTTCGTCAGAAGAAACATATGACCATCCTACTTTAGCAGGCCATTATGCAATAGAAGCTAAATCTTTAGCCGAAAAATTAAATTATCCAGCGGGTATCGCACTCGGATATCGGTTTATGGGGGCCGCATTTTGGTCACAGGCGAACCATTCATCAGCATTGGCCAATTTTTTAAAGGGGTTAAAGATTGCGGACTCCATTCCCATACCACAAGTGCAGGCTGATCTAACTGGCAATTTAGGAATGGTGTATAGCGACCTTGGTGACTATCGCAAGGCGCTAATGTATTATCGACTTTCATTGAAGAAACAAGTCGAACTTGGAAATGTCCTCCGCCAAGCCGTAATGCATATTAATATTGGAAATGGATTTTATCACCTGAATCAATTCGATAGTGCACTCGCCTTCTACCAAAAAGGCCTAACCATGATGGCACCCTTCATAAAAACTTCAAGATCGCTTATTGACTTAGGTACGATTGGCGTTGGTGATGCCTATGCTGGCCTCGGCAATTTTGAAGAAGCCTTGAAATACTACAGGAAGGCAAAAACATCAAGCGACACAACCCGGCACAATCGTGGGAGAGCTCACTCGCGGATTTCACTTGCTAATTTGTACATTAAGATGCGTCAATACCAAAAAGCGGAAAAGGAACTTCTTGAATGCTTAGCAATCACTAAATCGGTAAACCTAAAAACCTACGTTCGCGACAGCTATGAGCTCCTTGCAAACGTAACTGCGCTGCAAAATAGGCAAGCGCAATCCTATCAATATTTTAAATTGTATGCTGCTTACAAAGACAGCATTCAAAACTTAGCCGAAACTTCAAAAATTGCCTCCCTCCAGCTTGACTACGAAATTCAACGAAAGCAAATAGAAATCAATAATCTAAAAAAAGATGCCGCGCTAAGTGCAAAAGAATTAAAACTCAAGAATACAATTTTACTCTCCGTAGTAATTGGGACTTTGTTAGTAATGCTTTTACTTTTTATTACCATCAAAAATTTTCGGAATCAAAAAACCTTAAATGATTTACTTCACACACAAAACCTTGAGATCCTAAACCAAAAAGCAGAACTGGCAAAACAGCAAGACGAAGTGGTCTATCAACGGGATATTTTAGAGGAAAAGAATCGAAATATCGAATTGTTAAATAAGCAAGTAATTGAAAGTAATCAAAATCTTGAAAAGACAGTTTCAGAACGAACCGCTGCGCTGAAACAGCAAAACAGTCAACTGGAAAAATATGCGTTTATAAATGCGCACAAATTACGAGCTCCTGTCGCCACTATTATGGGCTTAATTAATCTCTTGCAAAAGGAGGTTTCGCCCCACGAGCAAAAGGAAATAATTCAATATTTAAAAAAGTCTTCTAATAATTTGGATCAAGTTGTGCGCAGCATTAGTGATACCCTGCACAAAGGGATCGATCCTAAGAGTAATTCATAGCCTAACCAATTCTGAATTTTAGCTGTATTTGCCCGCAAACGATATTTTAAAATATAGGGTAAAGTTGTAAGTTTATGAGGCTTTAATCCCATGAATCCTGCGAAATCTATTGAAGATCAGACTGGTCAGTTGACTTCCAAGCTAAAGTCAGCTTATGACTTGCGCATCACTGATTTAAAGCAAAGCATTATTCTCACCCAGGAACTCTTAGAGCTGTTCAATGAAGAAGGTTATCATCATTTAGCGGCCACAGCAAAAAATCATTTAGGCCTTTTTTACCTTATCCAGGGGGAATTTGATATCGCTACTAAATTCTCAAATGAGGCTCTTCAATACTTTCAGGACAGTAATGACAGGCAAGGGATAGCCGATGCCAAATATAACATCGGCAGCATTTATTACCGCACCAACAAATACCATCAGGCGCTTCTTTTGCTGGCCGATTGTCTTAAAGCCTACCGTGAGTTAAAGGATTATTACAATCAGGCCCGCACGTTAAAAAGCATGGGCACGATCTATGAGTATTTTAGTGATTATGATAATGCCACTGAGGCGTATGAAAAGTCCATTGAGGCGTGCCGGATTATTGGCGAATTGGGGTTAGAATCCAATGCGTTGAATCCACTCTCGGCTATTTACTTCAACCAAGGCAAACATAGGCTTGCGATAGAGACCATTGAGCGCAGTATTGCGTTGAAAAATGAAACAGGCGACATTCGAGGACTTGCTTTTGCCTTGTACGGACGCGGGAAGCTTTTTGTCAAACTCTGTGATTTTCAAAAAGCGGTTCCGGATTTTGAAGAGACCATTCGGATTTTGCAAGATGCCGGTGATAAACTCGGGCTAAGCATGGCTTACAATAAACTAGGTCTTGCCAACATGGAATTGGGAAATACACAAAGAGCGAGAAGTAATTTCAACCTAGCACTTCAACTTGCAGAGCGGCACCACATCGAATTTATTCTTTTCAAGGTTTATTATAATTTATATTTATTAGCGAAAAAGGAGAACGATCCGGTAAAAGCGATTGATTTTCTTGAACTGCATTTGGCTCACAAAGAAAGGGTCATCAATCAAGAAAGCTACAACGTAATCAAAAGTTACCAGGCCGTGAGCCGAATCGAAACCTTAGAGCGGGAAGCCATCTTACAAAAAGAAAAAAACCAAATTATCGAAAACAAAAATGACGAGCTTGATTCGTTTTTCTATCGTGTATCCCATGACCTAAAAGGTCCGATTGCATCCCTTCAAGGACTTCATAATTTGGTGAAATTGGATGTGAAAGACCCAACTGCATTACGCTATTTCGAGATGCACCATTCACAGGTAAACCGAATAGCCAAAATTGTGATGAGTCTTATTGATCTCACTCAAATGAAGCATCTCGAAACCAATAAAGTAAAAATCGATTTTTCATCTATCATTGACGAATGTATTGACTCTTACAATTACCTTGAGAATTTTAGGAAAATAAAATTTACCAAAGAAATCAACAGCGTAGAATTTTATTCAGAATGGGCAATCATCAACACAATTTTGCAAAACCTGATTGAAAATGCAATCAAGTACGCTGGCTCTTTCGAGCCGTTTGTTAGAATTGCGATTGAGCAAAAAACAGATCACATTCAAATTCATGTATCCGACAATGGGCAGGGGATTGATGATATTCACCAAGTGAAAATATTTAATATGTTTTACCGAGCCAGTGAACGGGCAAAAGGGTCAGGCCTCGGGCTCTATATACTTAAGCGTGCGGTAGAAAGGCTCAACGGCACAATCGAATTGAAAAGCAAATTAAACGAAGGTTCATCTTTTGTCGTAACCCTTCCCTCTGAAACTGATATTCATACGGCAACGAAATGAACGAGAGGACTGTATTCTTCCTCTTTTAGAAGTTACTTCATTGACCAACCTACATTTTACTACGCTGAATTTCACAACACAACCTCTACCCCTTGGGCTCTTTGCTTTGTTAAGAAACTATCTTACCAAACAGTCGTGAGCAATTTTTTTATAGATTTTTTTTACAACTATTTGGAAACTCTACCAAATCACTATACGTTTGTGTTTACATAGTCGGTAAGGCAATCTTGCCAACCGATTTATAAAGAAGCGCTGAGAGACAGGCTCGTAGAAGCGCTAGCAACCCCTTCTCCATTGAGAAAAAAGGTGCTAAATCCTGCCCTAAAGAAGGTCTTTAGGGAACTATAAACCGGTATGTAAAATGAAAAAAACATTCAGCACATCCATCCGAAAAAGCGCTAGAAGCTTTTTTAATTCTCTAATACAGATTCCAAAGCCTTTCAACATGCACGATTGCATGTGCTGTAAAGGCTGTTGCTGTTGATCGAATAAATACTTCCAGCAACAAACTAGCTTAGGGTCTGCCCCACGTGACAGGTAAGGCTACAGCTATGTAAGCATCAAAAAAATTCAAATTAATAAACTCATTACTCATTTAATCTTTAAAATCATGTCTACATTACACTTTGAAACACTTCAACTTCATGCGGGGCAAGAAGTTGACCCTACCACGGGTTCACGTGCAGTACCCATTTACCAAACCACTTCTTACGTTTTCAAAAATTCTGAGCACGGAGCTAACCTCTTTGCATTAAAAGAATTTGGCAATATCTATACCCGTATCATGAATCCCACCTCGGATGTCTTTGAAAAACGAATTGCCGCTTTGGAAGGTGGGGTTGCCGCTTTAGCAGTTGCCTCCGGACAGGCCGCGCAATTCATCGCACTCAATAACATTTTGCAAGCCGGTGATAATTTTGTCTCCACCTCATTTTTATATGGTGGCACCTACAATCAATTCAAGGTGGCCTTTAAAAGATTAGGTGTTGAGGTGCGGTTTGCTGAAGGCGATAGCGCTGCCTCATTCGAAAAGCACATCGATAAAAACACAAAAGCTCTTTATCTGGAAACCATTGGCAACCCAGGATTTAACATCCCCGATTTTGAAGCCATCGCTACGATTGCGAAAAGACATGACCTCCCTTTAATTGTTGACAATACCTTTGGTGCTGCGGGATATTTGTTCCGTCCCCTTGAACACGGTGCTCATGTGGTAGTGGAATCTGCCACAAAGTGGATTGGTGGTCACGGCACTTCTATAGGTGGAGTAATTGTAGATGGCGGTAATTATAATTGGGGCAACGGAAAGTTTCCTCAATTTATCGAGCCCAGCGAAGGCTATCATGGATTGAAATTCTGGGAGGTGTTTGGAGAAGGAAATCCTTTGGGCTTGCCCAACATTGCATTCATCATACGTGCCCGGGTAGAAGGCTTACGCGACTTCGGCCCTGCGATTAGTCCATTTAACTCTTTCTTATTAATTCAAGGACTGGAAACTTTATCGCTAAGAGTACAACGCTCGGTCGACAATGCTTTTGCACTGGCGCAATGGCTGGAGCAACATCCACACGTTGAGACGGTGAACTATCCTGGATTGGCCACAAGTACTTACCATAAGTTGGCCAAAAAATATTTGAAAAATGGTTTTGGAGCGGTGTTGTCATTTACCGTTAAAGGAACGAAAGAGAACACCACCGCATTAGTTGATAATTTAAAATTGGTGAGCCACCTGGCGAATGTTGGTGACGCTAAAACGCTGATCATTCAACCTTCAGCTACCACGCACCAACAACTTAGCGATGAGGAACAGATTACCTCAGGTGTGTTGCCTACTTTGCTACGCATTTCAGCCGGCATCGAGCATATCGAGGATATTAAGGCTGACCTTGCCCAGGCATTTGATAAAGCCTTTAAAAAGGAATTGGCAAAGTGAGCAAAGCAGATCACATCTTTCGCCACGATCAGATTTTTGATTTGGAAGCCGGGGGAAACCTCCCTGGCTTTCAACTCAAGTACACTACCTTAGGTCAGCTCAACCCCGAAAAAAATAATGTGATTTGGGTTTGTCATGCCCTTACGGGAAGTTCTGATTTTACCGATTGGTGGAAAGGTCTATTTGTTGAGGATGGCCCCTATAATCCACGCGACTATTTTATTATTTGTGCGAATGTCTTGGGCGGCTGCTATGGATCAACAGGCCCATTGGCAATCAATTCAAAAACAGGGAAAAGTTATTTTCATGAGTTCCCTCTCCTAACAGTTCGGGACATCATTCAGTCACTGGATTTGCTGCGCCTCCACTTAGGGTTGAAAAAGATTCACACACTTATTGGAGCCTCGCTCGGTGGACAGCAAGTATTGGAGTGGGCTATTCTCCAGCCCGAAGTTTTCCGAAATATCGTGGTGGTAGCATCCAATGCACAACACTCACCTTGGGGCATTGCTTTTAACGAATCTCAACGCATGGCCATTGCTGCCGATAACACGTGGGCAGAGGATGACGCTAGGGCAGGTAGCGAAGGGATGAAAGCGGCCCGTGCCATTGGCATGATTTCGTATCGCGCCTATAAAGGTTATGGGCAATCGCAAGCGGAGCATACGACCGATAAGCTCGATGACTTTCGAGCCGCTTCCTATCAACGCTATCAGGGGCAGAAATTAGCCAATCGCTTCAATGCGTTTACCTATTGGATTTTATCTAAGGTGATGGACAGCCACCATGTTGGCCGAGGGAGAAAAAGTATTGAAGCCGCATTAAAAAGCATTAAAGCAAAAACCCTGGTGATCGGCATCGAAAGCGACATATTGTTTCCAATTACTGAACAAAAATTCTTGGCCGACAACATTCCCCATGCACAATTAAAATTAATTGATTCGCTGTTTGGCCACGATGGCTTTCTGGTAGAAACCGACCAATTCAATAAAATTTTAATGCAGTTCAACGATCAACAAAAACCAATAGCAACGGTCTGAAAATCCCTTGTAAAATTAATTCTTATGGTAATCAATAATTCTAAAATTTACAATCCTACTCAACACAAACATTTGAAGTTAGGGCTTTTTGGTTTCGGCTGTGTAGGGCAAGGGCTGTACCATGTGCTTAATGAAACACACGGCATAAAAGCTGAGATTAAAAAAATATGCGTGAAGAGCAAAGAAAAACAGCGCATTCTTGATAGTGCCCAATTCACATTTGATAAAAACGAAATCCTTCTTGATGAGGAAATTAATGTAGTGGTAGAACTAATTGACGATGCAAAAGCTGCTTTTGAAATTGTGAAAACTGCCTTGCAAAATGGCAAGCACGTGGTGACCGCAAACAAACGGATGATTGCAGAAAACCTGGAAGAAATTTATCACCTGCAACAACAATACAACCGATCCGTATTGTATGAAGGCGCAGTTTGCGGCAGTATTCCTATTTTACGTAATCTCGAAGAGTACTACGATAATGATTTAATCACCAGTATCGAAGGTATTTTCAACGGGAGCACCAACTACATTCTCACCAAAGTTTTTGAAGAAAAGAAAAGCTACACCGAGGCATTAAAAGGGGCGCAGGATTTAGGTTTTGCAGAAAGTGATCCGTCTCTAGACGTGGAAGCATTTGATCCAAAATTTAAGCTGACTATTGCTATTGCCCATACGTTCGGGGTATTCTTAAAACCGGAAGAGATCATCAATATCGGAATTCAAAAAATTTCACCTGTTGATTTAAAGTATGCTCGAGAAAATAACCTGACGATCAAATTGATCGCCCGTGCCTACAAACAAAAAGGAAGAATCTTTGGCTTCGTGGCTCCTCAATTTATTCCCCTTGACCACATGCTTGCGGGTGTGCGCAACGAATATAATGCGGTGCTGGTGGAAGGAGCATTCGCAGAAAAGCAGGTATTTATCGGCAAAGGTGCAGGGGGGTATCCCACAGGCTCTGCTGTGCTCTCTGATATTTCTGCGCTTGCCTACGATTATCGTTATGAATACAAGAAGTTTGCCCAAAGGGAAGGCCTTCCTTTTTCCAATGAAGCACTTGTAGATGTGGTCGTCAGTTTTCCGCTAGGAACGCTCATTACACCTAAAGACTTTGAAATTTTTAAAGGAGGCTATCAAGGCAAAGATTATCAATACATGACGGGCTCAGTGAAAATAATAAAGCTGAAAGCATTAAGTGACTTGAACAATGTGAGTTTGATCCTCGCACCGGAATTGAATTTAGCCGTTATTGATAGCGACAAAAAGGAATTGCTATACGCATAGTGCTGGTAGTGAAATTTCTCGCTATCAACTAACTCCATTTTTCACTATTTTTACTTTATGGATTTAAACGAGTTAATGTTGACTATCGTCCCTGTATTGAAAAAGCATAAAGTGACTAAGGCAGGTATATTTGGCTCATACGCAAAAAATAAAGCCACCGCTCAAAGTGACCTTGATTTGCTCGTTGAACTAACCTATCCCATGAGTTCGATTGATTTTTCTGGACTAAAGATTGAATTGGAAGATTTGGTAGGCAAATCCGTTGACTTGGTTGAATACAAAGCGATAAAGCCGATTATCAAAGACAATATCCTTAAAAGCGAAGTAAGGATTTATGGCTGACTACCGATCCGCTCTTCTTTATCTTACTGACATACTGGAGTCAATCGAAAAAATCCAAGCTTATGTTTAACGGTTTCGATGCTACCGACTTCTATGCAAACTCAGAAAAACAAGATGCTGTTATCAGAAGAATAGAAATCATTGGTGAGGCAACGGGAAAAATCTCAATTGAAATCCGTCAAAAATATCCTGAAGTTCCTTGGAAGCAAATTATTGGCATTAGAAACATTGCCATTCATCATTATTTTGGTGTGTCGCCAGAACTAATCTGGCAAGTTGCCAACAAAGATATTATTGAATTGAAGCTTGTTATACAAGAAGCAATCAAAGATATAGTGCAATAATAGGCTCATGACCTTTCGCATCTACTCTTTTTTGTACCTTGGGGGATAGTTTCTAATGGCCGACATCATCCAACTTCTTCCCGACTCAATAGCTAACCAGATTGCCGCTGGGGAAGTGGTGCAGCGGCCTGCTTCAGCCGTAAAAGAGTTGATCGAAAACGCCATTGACGCAGGGGCAACCTCCATCAAATTAATCATTAAAGAATCGGGGAAAGTACTCATTCAGGTGATAGACAATGGCCAGGGCATGAGTGAAACGGATGCCCGTATGAGTTTAGAGCGGCACGCTACTTCCAAGATCCGCACGGCCGATGATTTATTCCGGCTTCGCACCATGGGCTTTCGTGGCGAAGCGCTTGCCTCTATTGCGGCCGTATCGCAGATGGAAATGAAAACAAGACTTCCAACCGAGGAACTTGGAACATTGCTTCTAATTGAAGGGTCGGAAGTAAAAAAGCAGGAACCTGTGGCTTGCGAAAAAGGAACCAGCATCAGCATTAAAAATTTATTTTATAATATCCCTGCCCGAAGAAATTTTTTAAAATCAAATGGTGTAGAGATGAGCCACATTACAGAGGAGTTTCAACGCCTCGCCTTGGCGCACCCCTCCATTTCTTTTGCGTTGCTGCAAAGCGATGAATTGCTTTATGATCTGCCCGCAGGCAAACTAAGCCAGCGCATTGTGAATTTGTTTGGCAAGAATTACCAAACGCAACTGGCGCCTATTCAAGAAGAAACATCCTTGCTAAAGATTACCGGCTACATTGGCCGGCCCGATCTCGCCAAAAGGAAAAGAGGGGAGCAATTTATTTTTGTCAATCAACGCTTCATCCGCAATAATTACCTGGCCTATGCCGTCTCCAATGCGTACGAAGGTTTATTACAAGAAAACAGTTTTCCTTTTTACACGCTCTTCATCGACATTGATCCGAAACATATTGACGTGAACGTGCATCCCACCAAAACCGAAATCAAATTTGATGACGAGCGGGCGGTCTATGGCGTGGTGTGGAGCGCGGTGAAACAGGCGCTTGGCTCCCACAACCTCGCCCCTGCCATCGATTTTGCTGCCGATGTAAACCTGATGGGCAAACTTAACAGTCAGCCACTTTCGCGCGAACAATATTATGACGAGCAGTTCAGCAACTCCTTGCAACGGTCGAACTTGCAGAATTGGGAAAAAATGTTCGAACAAGAGGCCCCTAGCTCCCGGCTATTCGACAAAAAAATAGTAGAACCCAATACCACACTGCGCTTTGAAAGTGCTATGAACCAAAAGGAAACTCCCATTGGTGAGAACAACGAGAAAGGGATATTTCAATTTCAACAAAGGTACATTGTCCGCGCTGCCCGCAGCGGAGTTATCTTTATCGATCAACAAGCCGCGCATGAGCGAATCCTTTTTGAAAGGTATTTGCTGCACTTAAAGGGCGTTCCAGGCAACAGCCAACAAAGTTTGTTCCCTCAAACGCTGGTGCTGAGTGCACCCGATTTTGCGCTCACCCTGGAAATGGAAAAAGAAATCTATGCGCTTGGCTTTCGCTTTGAAGTATTCGGGAAAAACACGCTGTTGGTGTCAGGAACACCTACTGAGATTGCTGGAAGCGAAAAAGAGTTATTTGAAGGGTTAATCGAACAATTTAAAAAAAATCAATCGGTGCTTCAATTGCCCCTCCGTGAAAACCTGGCCCTCGCGTTAGCCAAGCGTGCTTCCATCAAAGCCGGGCAAAAACTCTCACTCGAAGAGATGGAATCATTGGCAAGCCGATTGTTTTCATGCCCCAATCCAAATTATTCTCCCGAAGGAAACCAAACCTTTTTTATTTTTGACTCGTCTAAGATTGATACTCATTTTACCCGATAATGATCCATTATGTTTAACGTCACCCCTCTTGTTCGCACACTCATCATCATCAACGTTGCTATCTTTCTGCTCCAGAATGTGGCGGAGCAGTTCACCGTCTATCTTTCACTTTGGCCTATTGGATCGCCTTATTTTCAGCCTTACCAATTTTTTACTTATATGTTTGCCCATGGAGGATTTGGACATATCTTTTTCAATATGTTTGCTTTCGTGTCCTTTGCCCCTATTTTAGAGCAGTATTGGGGCGAAAAGAAATTTTTGTTTTTTTATCTGGCAACGGGCATTGGCGCGGGCGTAATTTACGGTGTAGTTAACTATTTCTTTTTTCCCGGCCATGGTGGACCGATGCTTGGGGCTTCGGGGGCACTTTACGGAATCTTGATGGCATTTGGAATGGTATTTCCCGATATGGAGTTGATGTTGCTATTTCCACCAATCCCGATAAAAGCAAAGTATATGGTATTTTTAATGGGCGGCATTACCTTCCTGATGGATCGGACAGGTACCGTGGCACACCTTGCCCACTTTGGTGGTGCATTAGTTGCATTTGTAATTATTAGTTACTGGAAAAGCCAAAACCGTGGCCGTTATTAATGTGCATTAGTCTATTTGGGGATGTTCTATTATTTTTATTTAGGGAATATAACTTATCAAGAGTAAAACCTGTTTAACTGACTGTGCTAGAAGAATTTAAAAATGCATTTCATCGGCCCAACAATGGCCATATCCAGTTGATTATAATCAACGTGGTGGTTTTTGTTGTCCTGTCCGTTCTTCACGTATTTTCAGAATGGTTCGGCTTTCAAGATGTGTTTTATTTGATCCACAAGAATTTTGCAATTCCGGATATGTTTAGTGAATTCATTAAACGCCCCTGGACGCTGATCACCTATTTTTTTACCCATGACCTTAGTCAGTTGATGCATATCCTCTTTAATATGCTGATCTTTTATTGGTTTGGAAAGTTGTTTGTAGAGTACCTCGGAAGTGATAAATTGATTGCGCTCTACGTGCTCGGTGGTATTGCCGGAGCCCTAATTTATCTTGGCGCCTATAATTTAATACCCAATCCTCCTGAATTTATTGTGAAATCATCAGGTGGGGGAATGGTAGGTGCTTCAGGTGCAATATTTGCCGTAATGGTTGGTGTGGCTACACTTTTGCCGGATTATTCCTTTAACCTTCTATTCATTGGTCCTGTCAAAATAAAATACATTGCAGGCTTTTATATTTTAGTTTCATTTATTGGCACCACGGGATCAAATGCCGGTGGCAACATCGCGCACCTTGGTGGTGCCTTGATGGGCTTTATCTACGTGCGACAATTGCAAGCGGCCGTGAACTGGGGCAGTTGGATTACAGCAATATTGGATTGGGTTAAGAACCTGTTTAAGCCACAGGCCAAAGTAAAAGTGACCTATCGAAAAACAGAAAAATCCAAAACATCATCATCGTCTTCTAAAGCCTCTCAAGAGGAGATTGATATAATCCTAGATAAAATCTCTGACCGCGGCTATGAAAGCCTCAGTAAAGATGAAAAAGAAAAGCTGTTCAATGCCAGTAAGAAGTAGTTCAAGGTTCAAGATTCAAGATTCAAAATTTTAAATTTTAATGAATCCTACGAATTATAAATAAGAGAACAATCTTGAATATTAATTTTGAATTTTGAATGTTATGGAATTAATTGACCTGAGTCATTCGATTGAGAACGGCATGATCACCTACAAAGGATTGCCCGCCCCGCTCATCTGCGATTACTTAAGCCGGGAAGAATCTAAAACGAAATACGCCCCCGGCACTGAATTTCAAATCGGGAAAATTGAAATGGTGGCCAACACCGGTACTTACCTAGTTCAAGGTTCAAGATTCAAGATTCAAAATTTTAAATTTTAATGAATCCTACGAATTATAAATAAGAGAACAATCTTGAATATTAATTTTGAATTTTGAATGTTATGGAATTAATTGACCTGAGTCATTCGATTGAGAACGGCATGATCACCTACAAAGGATTGCCCGCCCCGCTCATCTGCGATTACTTAAGCCGGGAAGAATCTAAAACGAAATACGCCCCCGGCACTGAATTTCAAATCGGGAAAATTGAAATGGTGGCCAACACCGGTACTTACCTCGATTGCCCTTTCCACCGCTATACCGATGGCAAAGACCTTTCACAAATTCAGTTGGAAAAATTAGCAGAGCTGGATGGCATTTTAATTGACGCAGTGGACACACTGTCCATTGGAAAGGATTTGTTTGAAGGAAAAGACCTAATCGGAAAAGCGGTGCTAGTCCACACCGGATGGAGTAAACATTGGCGTACGGATAATTACTTTGAAAACCATCCGTTCTTAACAGGCGAAGCGGTCGACTATTTAGTTTCACAAAATGTAAAATTAGTAGGCATCGACAGTCACAACATTGACGATACGCGCACCAACTCTCGTCCAGTGCATTCGGCATTGTTAAAAAATGAAATCCTAATTGTAGAACACATGACAAACCTGAGCAAGCTCAAGGGCAAACGATTTGTTTTCAATGCCGTGCCGCCAAAGTTTGTAGGCATGGGCACATTCCCGGTGAGAGCTTATGCGAAAATTGATTAGGGAGATCTCCCGATAGACTTCGGGCACCCGTAACAAAATATTTTTTTTATGACCCTGGAAGACGCGACACAACAACTTTGGGAAGCTTCTGAAAACAAAAAGAGTTGTCGGCTTCTCTTGCAGGGCGAACCGCTAACCCGTACCGTTTGTCCGTATGGAATCTGTACGACAACAAAAAATCAAATTGTATTAGTCTGTTGGCAAACGATTGGTTTTACCAAAGCCGGAGGCAAAGAAGGGTATCGCAACCTTGTACTTTCCGACATCATCGAAATAGAAACCCTTGAGCCGCACTTCCAAAAACGAAAAGACTTCAACCCTGATGACGGCCAATACAAAGAATGGGTTTATCATATTTAATTACTGGCATCCGCCTAATTTAAAAAACTGTTTAAAAAATGGTTTCATCTTAAA
>JADEYI010000761.1_pt1 | contig 35939 bp, 25 predicted proteins | sample 8542331 | NCBI WGS metagenome assembly JADEYI01 (sample SAMN16510988, study PRJNA670497) | mine drainage metagenome | isolation source: biofilm near Copperflume 1 | place: Germany: Marsberg coppermine Kilianstollen | collected 2018-02 | reverse complement strand
GCCGACTCGAGCACTCTCTTTGTGTCAACAACCTACGTGGGAACTACACCTAGGCAGTCACGATCCCGGCCATCGCGGTCCGATCGTCACCCCCCGGACAGGCTGCTTGCCTCTACACGATGCGCCACCGGGCGTGTACGCTCGCGGCAGGAGGGGACGTATGGCACGCTGGTGGATTCCCGCAGCCGGCGTCGCCGCGCTCGTGCTGGCGATCGGCGTCGCCGCGCTCGTCTGGGCTCGCGGAGGCTCCGCCGCGCCGTTCGCGGCCGGCGACACCACGCCCCGCGACTGCTTCTACCGCATCATCCTTGGTGCGCCGCGCATGGCTAACGGCGCGTCACGCGCCGCAACAGCGCCGCCACCGGTGCGCTGAACGCCTCTCCGGTTCCGCCGCCGCCGGCGCCATAGCCGGTAGGGGGCTCGTGCCGCGCGGCCTGGCGCGCCGCGAACGCCGCCGCCGCCGACCGGCGGCGGAAGCCGAGCTTGCTCAGGATGTTGCTGACGTAGTTCTTCACGGTCTTGTGGCTCAGCGACAGTCTCGCCGCGATCTCCTTGTTCGTCAGCCCCTCGGCGATGAGCCCCAGGATCCGCTGCTCCTGCCCGGAGAGTTGCGACAACTCGCCGTGCAGGCTCTCGTTGCCACCGGTCCGCAGCCGCTCCATCACCACCGCCGTGACGCCGGGGTCGAGCAACGACTGCCCGCGCGACACCGACGCGATGGCCTCCGCGAGCAGGTTGCCGCGCGTCTGCTTCAGCAGATACCCGGCGGCGCCGGCGAGGATGGACGCGATCACCGCCTCCTCGTCCGGATACGACGTCAGCATGATCACCTTCACCGATGGGTGCTCCTCGCGGATCTCCCGGCACGCTTCCACCCCGGATCCGTCGCCCAGCCGTACGTCCATGATGATCACGTCCGGCACCAGGCGCGTCGCCTCCGCCACCGCCGTCTGCACCGAGTTCGCCTCGCCGACCACGCACATGTCTGGCCGGCGATTCAACAGTGCCCGCAGCCCCTCCCGCACGACTTCGTGGTCATCAACCGTCATGACGCGGATCTGCTCACGCATGGCTACACGCTCCTTCCAAGGATCCCGAACGATATGCGCCCTGCGGCGACACCGATGCGCCGCGCCCCCGGCCGGCGCAGAAGGCGCCGATCGGCCCTATCTTCAACGCCGGTCCAGCCGCGACCATGCAGGGATGACGACGGGCGTGGTCCTGGCGGGTGGCGCGGGCTGGCGCATCGGCGGCGACAAGCCCTCCGTTGTGGTGGCCGGCCGCCCGCTGCTGCAGTGGGTGGTCGACGCGCTGGAACCTGTCGTCAGCCGCATCGTCTTGACGATTGCGCCCGGACAGGTGTTGCCGCCGGTCGAAACAACTCTGCCGGTCGTCGTCTGCGAGGACCTGCTCCCGGCGCGCGGACCGCTCACCGGCATCTACACCGGGCTGAGCTGCGCGCGGGCGCCCGAAGTGCTCGTCGTCCCCTGCGACGCGCCGCTGATCCGGCCCGCGCTCCTTCAGCTCCTGCTGTCTCACACCGGCTTCGGCGCGGTCGTGCCCGAGGCGAACGGCCGCCTTGAGGCGGCCTTCGGCGTCTGGTCGCTGCGCTCGACGAGCGCCATCGTCGGCGCCCTCAACGGCGAGCAGCTTTCGGTGCGCGCGCTGCTCCGCCAGGTCGATGCGCGCATCGTCGGCGAGGACGAACTGCGCGCCGTCGACCCCGACCTGCGCTCCTTCTGTAACGTCAACACCCCGGGCGACGTGGCGTGCGTGGAGAACCTCATCCGCGACGGGCGCGAGGCCTGACCGCCGCCCGCATCGCCCTGCTCCGCGCCGCATCATCACTCGCGCACCTCCCCGCACCTCATGCCTGCGAGCCCGGCGAGATCAGCGGGCCCGTCTTCACGTGTCCTGGCTTGCGCTCGAGCGTCCCCGGGTCTTTCGTGAAGCCGCCGAACATGTCCCGCTGCCGGTAGGAGATGAGCGTGTCCATCAGCTCCGACGGCTCGCCACGCTGGCGCTTTTCGATCTCGCCCTTGAGGATGTCGAACGCGGGCCACACGTCGGGGCCGAATAGCGATTCGAGGTACTCGCACGGAATCCGCGGGTTGGCCTCGTCGACGTCACCGTTCGGCAACAGCCGCGGCGGCGCCATCGGCGGCACGTAGTAGAGATTGGGCTCCGTCCCGAACTCCGGGTGGAGGCGGATCGCCACCTTCCACTTCTTCACGAGCTTGTACACCGCGCTCGACTGGTCATCGAGGTAGCCGAAGAAGCGCACGCGCCCCGGGCACTGGCGCATGCACGCCGGCGGCACCCCCTGCTCGACGCGCGCGAAGCACAGCACGCACTTCTGCGAGAGGTGCCGCACGGGGTTGAAGTAGATCCGCTTGTACGGGCACGCCTCCGCGCAGAACCGGTAGCCGTGGCACCGCGCTTCGTCGATGAGCACCGTGCCGTTGTCCTCCCGCTTGTAGATCGCCGTGCGTGGGCACGCTTCCAGGCACGCCGGCCGCGTGCAGTGCATGCACATCCGCGGCAAATAGAAGAAGTAGCTGTTCGGCCACTCGCCCGCGCCCTGATCCTCGTCCCAGTTCATCCCCCAGCCGGTCTCGCGGTCCTTCGTGAGGATGACGTTCTGGTCGCCGTTCCACACCTGGTCGTAGTTGTAGTCCCACGCCACACCGAAATCAGCGTCCGTCGGCAACTGGCTCGGCTTCGCGTGGCCCTCGGCGTCGAAGCCGCCGGCGATCTCCATCCAGTTGCGTGGAGAGCCGGCGCCAGGGAGCGTGTTGACCACGTTCCACCACATGTACTCCATGCCTTCCTGGTCGGTCCACAGCGTCTTGCAGGCGATCGAGCAGGTCTGGCAACCCAGGCACTTATTGAGGTCGAACACCATCGCCAGTTGGCGCTTCGGCGTCGGCGCGCGCTCCGCCATCAGCCCCTCCTCCGCACCGCGGCCGGCGCCGCGAGCACCGCGTACAGCCCCGCCGCCACCACGGCCGACACAACGGTCGCCGGGATCGGCGTCAGCTCACCACCGAGCGGGAACGGCGCGTGCAGCACCGTCGAAAAGATGAAGCGCATCACGACGCGCCACGCCGTCACGCCGCCCGGATCGATCCAGCCGTACGCCAGGATCCCGGCGGCCCACGCCACCCACGCCGCGCTCGTGGGAGCAGTCGCCATGAGCGCACGCACGAGCGCCACGGCGAACAGCGGCACGAGCACCGCGGCCAGCAGCAGCGCCAGATCCTCGACGCCGAGCGCGTCCGTGGCGGCGACGATCACGCCCGCGATCACGCCTGTGCACACCAGAGCCGGCCGGAACCAGCGATAGCCGAAGCGTCCCGCGGCCTGGGACGCCGCGTACACGTTCGCGGCGACCGCGTTGGACTGCAACGCCACCACTACCAGCAGCCCGCCGGCGCCGATCGGCAGCGCCGACATGAAGCCCGCGACGTCGCGGGCGTTCACCGTGAACACCCACAGCACGCCCACGACCGCGTACCACGCCGTCATCACCCCCGCCCCCGCGAACACGCCCACCCCCGCGTCCCGCGCGGACGGCGTGTCGTAGGCGTAGTCGGCCACCACCGGGAGCCAGAGCAGCGGCATCGCCGCGATCAAGTCGAAGCCCTGCGCGCGCGTCGGCCAGCCGCCCAGCCCGTCCGCATCGTGCAGCATCGGGATGCCGTACGTCGCGATGCCGGTGAGCGTCACCAGGACGATCAGGAGCAGCCCCACCCAGAACGCGAACCAGCCGATCCAGCGCTGCACGAAGGTGCGCGGCGGCAGCAGCGCAAGCGCCAGCGCGACGGCGCCGAGCGCGATCGCCCAGATCGCCCGCGGCCCCACTAGGCCCGGCACGTGCGCCGCGACGTTCGCGGCGAACGCGAGCGTGAACACGGCCCAGATCAGGTGCCGCACGACGAGCAGCGCCGCAACGAGCGTCCCCGCCGGCACGCCGAGGGCCGATGACAGCAGGCCGACCGTGTTGCGCCGCCGGGCAGCCGCCGCGGCGGCGACCGCGGCGAGCAGGGCCGCGCCCGCGAAGCTGCCGCCGATCGCGATCGCGATCGCGTCGCGCAGCGAGAGCGCCGGCACCAGGTACGCTGCCGGCACGAACACCAGCAGGCTCATCGAGAGCGCACCCCAGAGCAGCGCCTGGTCGCGCATCCGCAGCGGCCGTTCCACCGTCAGCTCGCTCGGCCTGGACGGCGCAAACACGCCGCGCACCGCCTCACGCGTCGCCATGCTGTCCCTCCCGCACGACGCTCCGCATCGCCTCGAACTGCTCTGGCGGTGGCGCCGGCGCGCGGCCGTTCATCCCGAACGGGCCGGTCATCTCCACCGTCGCCGCGATCACCGCCTCCTCGTCCATCGGTGCCTCCGCCAAGATCGCCGCGTGGGGGTCGGCGTCGACGCGTTCGAGGTTGCGGCAGATGCGCGACTGGCCGTGCGAGCGCACGTCGAATACGGGCCCGACCAGCATCGGCGAGACGCCGTACTTCAGGTGCTCCCGCCCCTGGATCATCGCCGGCAGCCCGTGCCGCACCCACGCCTCGCCCACGGTGATGGAGCGGTCGAAGCCCGCCGCCACGTCCCAGCGCCGCTCGTTGTGCGAGGGGTTGAGCAGCAGCTCGACGCCCATCGCGTCGACGCGCTCGATGAGGCTGCGGTGGAACGCGTCGTAACAGACGAGCGTCCCGAGCCGTCCGATCTTCGTGTCGATCGGCATGATGTCGGTGCGGTGCCCCGGGCTGAACCCGAACCTCGGCTCCGTCGGCGGCGCGAGGTTGACCTTCGGGGTCCGACGCAGGCAGACCCCGCTGGGGTTGAAAAAGTACGACTGGTTGTAGACCGCGCGCCCGTGCAGGTGCCGCCCCCTCACCGCTTCCTCTTCGATGTGCGGCAGGTAGATGCAGCCGGCGCACAGGTAGACGCCGTGCTCGCGCGCCAGTGTCGAGAACGTCGACACGTAGATGTCCTCTGCTTCCAGCGCGGTCTCCAGGAAGACGGTGCGGAAGAAGCCCGTCCGGAACTTCAGCCACGCCTTCGTAAAGCGGGGCAGGTTCTTCGGGACGGCGCGGAGGAACACCTGCGCGATCTTCGTCGCATCGCCGATCTGGTGGTACGTTTGCGGCACGAACGCCAGCGGCAACCCGATGCCCTCCGGGTACGCGACGATCGTCGGCAGCGACGGGTCTACCTCCCGCATCGCGCGCACCATCAGGTCCGCCATCTTCGCGTAGAACGCCTCGCCGCTCGCGTAATCCGACATCCGCGGCTTCGCCTGCACCGCGACGACGTTAACCTTCAACCAGTTTCTCCACTTCCACCGAGGTCGCTCGGTCGACCTGCTGCGGCACCCAGTTCCAGCGGTAGTAGCGCAGGTGGCCGTAGCCGCCCGCCAGGTGCAGCCACTTGATCATCCCCGGGATCGCCTTGTCGTACGACGCGCCCCCCGGGTACTGGTACGGCTCCCACGCGTGGTACATGATCACCTGCCCCGGTCGGCACGAAGGCGTCTCGCGCACGCGCACCGAGAACGACGCGAAGTCGTTCCGCACCTTCACCTGGTTGTCGTCGCGGATGCCCCGGGCGCGCATGTCCGTGGGGTTCATGCAGAGCGTCGGGTGGCCGCGGTGCGTGTGGGAGAGCACCTTGTTGACCGCCCACATCGAGTGGATCGACCAGCGCAGGTGGCCGCTCGTCATGACGAGCGGCAGGTCGCCGCCCATCTTGGGCGTCGGCTTGTGTACCGGCAGCTCCTCGCCCGCCTCCAGGAACCAGTCGTGGTCGATGTAGAACTGGATCCGGCGCGCGTAGGTCGGATATGGCCGCTTGTCCACCACGTGCCAGCTCAGCGGGTTGAGCGTCTTGTCCGGCTTGATGTCGGTCGCCATGTTCTGGCCGACGGCGTCGATGCCGACGTGCGTGAAGCGCACGATCCCCTTCTTGCGGAAGGTGTCCAGGTCCGTGCGCTCGGGCAGCGCGCCCGTGCGCACGGTGTCGAGAATCATGTCCTCGGCGATCTTGTCGCTCTCGTGCGGCCCGACCTGGCCGCCCATGGAGAAGCGGTCGAGCAGCCCGCGCATGTGGTACGGGCGGCCGCGCCGGTCGTGGTAGAGGTCGAGGCCGCGCGCCTTGGCCCGCTCTTCGAGTTTCTTCGCGAGCAGCCAGTTGATCTCCCACTCTTCTTTTGCCTCGCCGGGTGGCAGCACCGCCTGCTCCGTGAAGACCAGGAAGTTCAGATGCGCCGTCGGGAAGCGGAAGTCCGTCTTCTCGTAGTAGGCGGCGGCCGGCAGGAAGATGTCCGACTGGCGCGCGGTGGCGCTCATCCGATAGTCGACCGTCACGATCAGCTTGTACTTGGGCCACGCGTTCTCGAGCAGCAGCTTGGCGCCGCCACGTGTGCGCCGCAGGGTCGACCCGCAGGCGCCGATCAGCACCTGCGGCGTCTGGTCCGGGCCCGGCTGCACCAGCCCGTCCCACCAGCCCTTGTCGAGCGCCTCCTGGAAGTACTCGTCGAACGTGCGCTTCATGCCCACGTCGCCCCACGTCTTCTTGTTCCAGATCTCCCGGTAGCCGCAGTGGTAGTACCAGTAGAAGTGCGGCGGGATCATCATCCCGCTCATCGCCAGCGGCGAGAGCGCGCTGCGCGTCGCCTCGGCGCGCTCGACCTCGATCGCCAGCATCTCCTCGGTCATGTCCGGGTCGCCCTTGCGCACCTCGTTCTCGACGGAAAGCTGCCTGTCGGCGAGCTCCATGAAGCCGGCGAACCCTGGCTTCGCCTTCAGGTTGTTCGCCATCACGAGCTGGCTGCTGTTCCAGCCACGGAGGCCCGTCCCCTGGCGCCCGAAGTTGCCCGTCAGCGCCAGCAGGAGCGCCATCGAGCGCTCCATGAGATCGCCGTGGTAGTACTTCGGCGTGTTGAATCCCTGCAGCACGTGCACGCGCTTCGCCGCCTTCACCATCGCCGCGAGCCGCGCGAACATCCCCGGCGCCACGCCCGTGATCGCCGAAGCGCGGTCCGGCGTGTATTCGGCGAGCCGGTCCCGCAGCAGCGAGAACACGGGGCGCACCTCCACCGACGACCCGTCGTGCAGCTTGACGCTGTGCGTCCCTTCGAGCGCCGGGTCGGCGTCCCCCAGGCGGAGCGTGCCGCGCGACGCCTGCGCGATAGCGTTGCGCCTGGTGTCCCAGAAGTAGAGCTGGTCCTCGCGCCCGCGCCCCTCGACGTCGGTCTGCCGCAGGTAGTGCGCGTTGTCCGTGCGCACGAGCAGCGGCAGGTCGGTCTGCTCCTTGACGAAGGCCGGGGCGTACGACCCCTCGTCGATGAGGATCTTGCACACCGCCAGCGCCAGCGCCGCATCCGTGCCCGGCACCACCGGCACGTACAGGTCCGCGCGGGTCGACGACGCGTTGTAGTCCGGCGCGATCGAGACGATCTTCGTGCCGTTGTAGCGCGCCTCGGTGATGTAGTGCGCCGAAGGGATGCGCGTGTACAGTGGGTTCATGTGCCACAACAGGATCAGGTCCGCGTGGTACCAGTCGTCGATCGAGCTGACGAACTGGAACTTGCCGAAGGTCTCGTAGAGCCCGACGTTGAAGTCGGAGGTCAGCCCGTTGCTGTCGAGCACGGTGCCGCCAAGCAGCCGCACGAGCCGCCAGCTCGGGATCGCGCCGTGCACGACGCCGCCTTCGCCCGAACCGAACTCATGGATGACCGACTCCGGACCCTCGGTCCCGATCGCGTCGATGATCCCGTCCGCGATCTGGGTCAGCGCCTCGTCCCAGGTGATGCGCTCCCACTTGCCGGCGCCGCGTTCGCCGACGCGCCGCATCGGGTAGGTGATGCGCTCGGCGCCGTACATCACGTCGCTGAAGCAGGCGCCCTTCTGACAGCCGCGGGGGTTCATGTCCGGGACGAGCTTCTCGATCTGCGGGTACTGCGCCCCCTGCTCCTCGCGGAAGACGACGCCGTCCTTGGTGTACACCCGCCAGGAGCACGAGCCCGGATAGCAGTCGACCAGGTGCGTGCCCCACGTCACACGGTCCCACGTCCACTTCTGCCGGTAGAGGTCTTCGAACGACGAATAAGTGCGCGCCGCGGCCGCCATCGCGCGTTCGAAGTTGGGCAAGGGAATGAGGCGGCTCAGCCCCAGTCCGATGACGGCGGCGCCGCTCCCCTTCAGGAATGTCCGGCGGCTTACGCGGCTCATCACCCGCTATCCATTCGCTGTAACGAGAAGACCCAACCAACATCCCCTCGGCGTCCGCTGGCACCCGTCCACGCTGGGCGGATCACGCGCTCATCTTCATCGCGGTCAGGGATGCCGGTTGGGCCTTCAGACCCCGGCCTCTTGTCTCGTCGTTAACGCTTGCTTGACGGTTGCGGTCCACCCACCTCCACTGGGTCGCGCGTGAACGGTTCAAATAACGTGTGCCAGCGGTACACGATGAGCGTGTCCAACAGTTCCGACTTCCCGCCGCCGCGCACCTTCGCCAGCTCGCTCTGCATGGTGTGCATCGCCTTGTGCACACGCGGGCCGAAGAGCCGCTCGAGGTACTCGATGGGGATGCGGGGGGTCTCGGTGTCCAGGCTCCCGTCATCCTTCAGCCGGTAGGGGCTGAGCGGCGGGATGTAGAAGATGTTCGGGTCGGTGCCGTACTCCGGGTGCAGCGGCAACGCCACCTCCCAGTCGTAGACCAGCTTGTGGATCGGCCGCTCCGCGTCGTCCAGGTAGCCGACGAAGACGAGCCGCCCCGGGCACTGCCGCGCGCATGCCGGCGCCACGCCCTGCTCCAGACGAGGGAAGCACATGATGCAGTGCTGGCTCACCTTGCGCGCGTAGTTGAAGTAGATCTTCTTGTACGGGCAGGCCTCGGCGCAGAACTGCAAGCCCCGGCACTGCTCCTCGTCCCGCAGCACGATGCCGTCCTGCGGCCGCTTGTACATCGCCACCCGCGGGCACGCCTCCACACACGCCGGATGCGTGCAGTGGTTGCACAGCCGCGGCATGTAGAAGTAGTAGGCGTTCGGGTACTCGCCGGCGCCCTGGTCCTCGTCCCAGTTCGGGCCCCACGTCGGCTTCTTCCCCAGCGGCTGCAGGTGGACCGTGTTCCCCTTGCCCTGGTAGAACACCTCGTCGTAGTTGAAGTCCCAGCCGCCGCCGAACTCGTCCCGCGTCGGCAGCAGGCCCGCCTGCGGCACCCCCTCGCGGTAGCCGCCGCCCATCTGCTCCCAGTCCATCGGGCAGCCCCGCCCCGGCAGGGTGTTGACGGTCATCCACCACATGTAGTCCGTGTCTTCGTCGCGCGTCCACAGCGTCTTGCACGCCACCGAGCACGTCTGGCAGCCGATGCACTTGTTCAGGTCGAACACCATCGCGACCTGGTGGTGGCCCTCACCGCGGTAGCCGTTTGCGCCGTTGCCTGATCTCCCGTTCTTCGCCATGGCGTGCCTCCTATGCTTCCAGCGTCAGCTCACGCCACTGGCGCGAGTACGAGCGCAGGTCGCCGCGCTCATGGTTCTCGCCCTCCCAGACCGTGAACCCCACCTTGACCGACTTGCCGGCGCTCAGCTTGACGTTCTCCGCGCCCTTCACCTTCAGCGGTCGGCTGAGCACGACGGTCCAGCGGCCGTCCTCCCAGTGCGCCTGGCTCGCGATCGGCACGCCGTCCGTCTTGCGGTCCGTGCCGAGCCCGTGCGCGACGAGGTTTTCGCCCTCCGTCAGGTCCGCGCGCCAGTACCATGCGTTGACGGGCGCATCGCTGGTGCCGAACGTCACCAGTGGCGCGTCGCCGCTGCTGGGGAAGACGACGGCGGCGGCGTCCGGGAACTTGCGCTCCGCGAACTCCGTGTTTTTCGCCTCGTCGTTCCACTCCATCTGCACGGCGACGCGCTCGCCGTCGTGTGCCGCCCGCACGGAGATGGCCCGCACCTTGCCGATCAGCTTGTCCGCCCACACCGTCCGGACGTAGCGCGACGTCTGCAGGTGGACCGGCATGCCATAGAGGTCGACGACCTCCCGGTCCACCTTCTGCCACGCCTTGGCGCCCGGGTCGAGCAGGGCGGTCACATTGGGGACTTTCTTCACCAGCATGCTCAGACTGCCTCCTTTGCCGCTTCGATCTTTCTCACATCCAGCCGGATCGCCCGGTCGATCGGGACCGGCTGCCAGTGGATGCCGCGGTACCGCAGGTGCCCATAGCCGCCGGCGAACGCGAGCCACTTCACCATGCCCGGCTCGACGTTCGCGGGGTCGTGCCACTCCTCGAACTGGTACGGCTCGAAGCCGTTGTAGATGATGAGCTGCCCCGGCCGCACCGAAGGTGCGACGCGCAGCGCGACGTTCATCGTGCCCATGTCGTTGTAGAGCTCGACGACCTCGTCATCCGAAAGCCCGCGCTGTTCCGCGTCCGTGGTGTTCATGTAGCAGAACGGGTGCCCGCGGTGCGTGTTGAGCATCACCCGGTTCGTCATGTTCATCGAGTGGATCGACCAGCGCGGGTGCCCGCTCGTGAGGTGGAAGGGATAGTCGCCGCCCTGCGCGGGCGTCTCCTTGTGCACCGGAAATTCCTCCCCGGCCTCAAGGAACCAGTCGTGGTCGATGTAGAACTGCGCCCGGCGCGTGAGGGTCGGGAACGGCATCTTCTTCTCGGTGTGCCAGCGGAACGGCGCGTGCGTCTCGTCTTCCTTGATGTCCGACGCCTGGCCGATCGCCATCGGCGACATCCCCCAGCCGGTGAAGCGCACGTAGCCCTGCTCGCGCATGGTGTCGAGCGTCGTGCCCTCGGGCAGGTTGCCCATCACGACGCTGTCCCGCACCATCTCGTCGAGCACCTTGTCGGAGCTGTCGTAGTAGCCGTTGAGCGTGATCTTCGACGCGATATCATCGAGGCGGTGGGGCATGCCATGCCCGTCCTTGTACTCGACGAACTTCCGCGCCTTCGCCCGCTCCTCGATCTTCTGCGCCAGCAGCACTGCGATCTCGAACTCCTCCTTCGAGTCACCGCGCGGCGGCACGGCCCGGTCCGAGAACGTCAGGTGCATGATGTGCGGCGTCGAATAACAGAAGTTCGGCTTCTCGTAGTGATGCGCCGCCGGCAGCACGTAATCCGACCACAGCCCCGTCGTGCTCATCCGCCAGTCGATGCTGATGATGCAACTGAGCTTCGGCCAGAGGTTCCGCAGCAGCATGTTCTGGCCGCCGCGCTGGCGCCGCAGCAGGTTCGAGCCGACCTCGAAGATGACGCGCGGCTCCTGCGTCGCCGCCGGCTGCACGGTGCCGCTGAACCAGCCCTTGTCGAGCGCCTCCTGGAAGTACTCGTCGAACGTGCGCTTCATGCCCACGTCGCCCCAGGTCTTCTTGTTCCAGATCTCGCGGTAGCCGCAGTGGTAGTACCAGAAGAACGCCGGCGGCACCGTGCCGCCCATCGCCGCGCCGCGGTACGACATCTCGTGGCCCAGCATCTCCTCGGTCATCGTCGGGTCTTCCTTGCGGAGCGCATCGAACATCGCGTCGCGGCCCGCCATCGCCTGCGCGGTGATCTCCTGCCCCGGCATCGGCTTGTTGGGCGCGAAGAATTGCCCGTCGAACATGCCGACCGCCCACGACCGCGCGCCCGTGCCCTTCTTGCCCCAGTTGCCCGTGAGGGCCAGCACGAGCATCATCGCGCGCTCCATCAGGTCGCCGTGGTAGTACTTGCCGGAGTTCCAGCCCATCAGCATCCGCGTGCGCTTCTTCGCCGCCTTCCGCGCGATCGTGCGGACGACGTCCGGGTTGACGCCGCAAATCTCTTGCGCCTTCTCCGGCGTGTAATCCGCGTCCAGCATCTTCTTGAGCATGGCGAACGCCGGCGTCACGCTGACGGTCTTGCCGCCCTTGAGCTTCGCCTTGTACACACCCTCGAGCGCCGGCCGCCGCTTCCCGAGCGCCAGCGTCCCGCGTGGCGCCTCGACGACCGCGCCCGACTTCTCGTCGAACCAGTAGAACTGGTCGTCGCGGCCGCCATCGACGTCGCTGGCGCGCAGGAAGCGCTGGTTGTCCGTGCGCACCAGCAGCGGCAGGTCCGTCTGCTCCCGCACGAACTGCGTGTGCATCAGCCCTTCTTCGATGATCACCTGGCACATCGCGTTCGCCAGCGCCACGTCCGTGCCGATGCGCACCGGCACGTAGTAGTCCGCGTGCGGCGCCGTCGGATTGAAGTCCGGCGCCACCACGACCACCTCGGCGCCCCGGTAGCGCCCCTCGGCGATGAAGTGGTACCAGGGGATCGACGTGTACGCCGGGTTGATCTGCCAGCACAGCATCAGGTCGGTATGGAACCAGTCATCGCAGCTCGCGGCGGGGTCGAACTTGCCGAAGGTGATGTAGATCCCCGGCGAGAAGTCGTTGATCTCCGCCTGCACGTCCGTCACGGTGCCGCCGATCTGGTTCACCACGGCGCTACCGTAGATCAGCGACTGCGTGCCGCCCTCGGCCGGTTCGCCGATGCGGATCACCGACTCCGGCCCCTGCTCCTGCACCGCGTCGATGATGTGATCGGCGATCTCGGTGAGGGCCTGATCCCACGAGATCTCCTGCCAGTTGCCCGAGCCGCGCGGGCCGGCGCGCTTGAGGGGCGCCAGCACGCGCTCCTTGCCGGTGAGCAGACGGTGCCACGACACGCCCTTCTGGCAGCCGGCGGGGTTGAAGTCGGGCACTCCTTCTTCGACGGTCTGGTACGTGCCGGCCTGCTCTTCGCGCCACACCTCCCCGTCGTTGCCGACGTAGACGCGGAACGGGCAGTTGCTCGGATAGCAGTCGACGCAGTGGCTTCCCCAGGTCCACTTCGACCACTTCAGACGCTCGCGGTACGCGTCCTCAGCGGGGCCTGAAACGGCGTGCCTGAGCGGTGCCGCGATGCTCCGGGCCGGCGCCTGCGCCTTCCGCTTCGCCGGCCGCTGCGTTGTCGTCATCGTCGTCCCCTCTCGTGCTGCGGGTGCCCGCACGGATGCAGGCTTAATCTAGCAACCGCTAGAATACGGGTGGCAGGGCCATTCGGCCCCTGAGTTTCCCGTCCCAACGGCCCCTCCCTGCGCCCGGCGCGGCGCCACCACAACGCATACGCGCGACCGCCGCCGCCACCTCCAGCGACCGCTCCTACTCTCCTCCGCTTCCCGCCGCAGGGACAATGCCGCAAGGACAGTGCGTATGGCCCTACCGCTGGCCGCCGCGGCCGCCGTATAAGGTCGGTGACCCCGGCTTCCCTTTGACGAGGAGGAGCCATGGTTCAGGCCGCCCGAACGCCACCGGCCACGCGGCGGAAGCGCCTGTCATCGGACGGCAACGGCGCAGCCGGCGAGGCCTACACCTCGACCGAGTCGCTGTATCGCGAGCAGTGGAGCTGGGACCGCGTCGTCAAGGGGACGTGCAACCAGGCTGACTGCATCTCCGCCTGCACGCTCAACCTCTTCGTCAAGGACGGCATCGTCTGGCGCGAGGAGCAGAACACCATCTACGAGGCATCGGGTGACCACCTGCCTGACTTCAACCCGCGCGGCTGCCAAAAGGGGATAGTCTACTCCGACCTGATGTACGATGCGACGCGCATCAAGTACCCGCTGCGCCGCGTCGGCCCGCGCGGTTCGGGCAAGTGGGAGCGCATCTCCTGGGAGGACGCGCTCACCGAGATCGCCGACAAGGTCCTCGACGTCGCCGCCAGCGACGGTCCCGAAGCGATCGTGTACGACATGGGCACGACGAACATCGACTTCGGGCCCGGCACGCCGGCCCAGTTCCGCCTGATGGACCTCATCGGCACGACCTCGCTCGACGAATGGGCGAGCGTCGGCGACCTGCCGATGGGCGCCATCCAGACATGGGGACTGTTCAACACCGACGGCACCTCCGACGACTACTGCAACTCCGACTACATCATGATCTGGCTGGGCAACCCGGCCTACACGCGCATCCCCGACGTGCACTTCATGCTCGAGGCGCGTTACAAGGGCGCGCAGGTGGTGCTCGTCGCGCCCGACTACAGTCCGACTGCCATGCACGCCGACCTCTGGCTCAACCTGCGCGTCGCCACCGATGCCGCCCTCGCGCTCGGCATGGCGAAGGTGATGATCGACGAGGACCTCTACAAGCCTGAGTACGTGAAGGAGCAGACCGACCTGCCGCTGCTGGTGCGCGATGACGACGGGCGCTTCCTGCGGCAGTGCGACATCGTCGAGAACGGCAGCGACGCGATCTTCTACATCTGGGACGAGGCCACGCGCGCCATCGCCGAAGCGCCGGGAAGCATGGGCCACGCCACCGCGTCCATCGCGCTCGGTGGCCTGCGCCCCGCCCTCGAAGGCCGCTACGACGTGCCGCTACACGACGGCCGCGCCGTCAGCGTGCGCCCGCTCTGGGAGCGACTTTGCGACCAGTTGCGCGACTACACGCCCGGCCAGGTCGAGCGCATTACCGGCGTCCACGCGGACACCGTGCGCAAGGTCGCGCGCGACTTCGCGCGGGCGAACGCCGCATCCATCTTCGCGTCGTGGGGCGCCTGCAAGCACTACCACATGGACCTCTTCCAGCGCTCGATGATCCTGATCTCCGCGCTCGCCGGCCACACCGGCAAGCAGGGCGGCGGCCTGCGCATCGGCGCCTGGTGGAACATGCCGCTGAACTACGACAAGGGCCAGCTCGCGTTCATCGGCCAGGCGCCGGCCGACGGCCAGCGGCCCAAGGTCCGCGACATCGAGAACATCATGAAGACGATGTCCGCCAAGATGTCGAGCAGCGCGCCCACGATGGCCTGGCTCTACGCCCACGACGCCGGCTACCGCGACGTCGTCAACAACCAGGCGTTCCATGACCCCGCCCTGCCGCACCCGGTCGCCGATTACGCGAAGGAGGCGTTCGACAACAACTGGATGCCCGTCGGCCCCAAGCCGCGCATGATGCTCTACACGAGCATGAACCCGCTCCGCCGCTGGCCGGCGCCCCACATCATCCGCGAGAACCTCTGGGAGAGCCTGGAGATGATCGCGACGTGGGAGTTCCGCATGTCGAGCTCGGCGATGCAGTCGGACATCATCCTCCCCGCCGCGGGCTGGCACGAAAAGGCGGGGATCAAGTTCTGCCAGTCGCTCGTCCCCTACATCTGCGTCGGCGACGAAGCGGTGGAGCCCCTCTACGAATCGCTGAGCGAGTTCGACATCATGGCGCGCCTCGCGCAGACGCTCCAGGCGCGCGCCCGCCAGCGCGAGCAGGGCACGTACACCGACGCCCGCGGCCAGGCGCACGACCCCACGCGCTTCTACGAAGACTGGAGCATGAACGGCGAGTTCAACGAGGGCGACGGCACGAAGGCGCTCGACGTCTCGATCAGCATGTCGCAGCCGCTGAGCGGCACGCGCTGGTCCGAGATCGCCGCGAAGGGCGCGATCCGGGTCAAGACCCCCGGCAGCTACGGCCCGATCACCGCCATCTGCTCCGACTTCGAGGATGGCCAGGCCCTCGCGCCGCTCAAGTGGTTCGTTGAGAACAAGGAGCCCTGGCCCACCCTCACCGGCCGCCAGCAGTTCTACCTCGACCACCCCTGGTACCTCGACGCCGGCGAAGGCCTCCCCGTGCACAAGGAGAACCCCAACACCGGCGGCGACTACCCGATCGAGGTGACGGGCGGCCACACGCGCCACAGCATCCACGCGATCTTCCGCGCCAACAAGACGCTGCTCAACCTCCAGCGCGGCGAGCCGGTGCTCTACATGAGCGACCGCGACGCGCTGGAACGCGACATCCGCGACCACGACCTCGTCTGGGTGCACAATGACGTCGGCGGCTACCGCGTGCACGCCAAGCCCACGCCCGCCGTGCAGCCCGGACAGGCGATCATCTACCATGCGTGGGAGCCGTACCAGTTCGCGGGCTGGAACAGCAGCCAGAACATCGTCGCCGGCGCCTTCAAGCCGCTGCACATGCTGGGGGGCTACGGCCACCTGAGCTTCCGCCCGATCCACGGCCAGCCAAGCCACACGCCCCGCGCCCAGAAAGTCGAGATCGAGAAGGTCGCGGCGGACGCCGCGACAGGAGGAGCCGCATGAACGATGTCTTCACCGCGACAGACACCGCCACGGCCGCGCCCGCGCTCACGGTCACGGTCACGTTCGCCGAAGGCACCGACGGCAACGTCCTCGCCACGCTGCTCAAACAGCACATCGAGGCCGTCGTCGCCGCCGACCCGCGCAAGGCCGACGCCGCGGCACGACTCCACGGCAGGCTCGGCATCCGCTCGACGGAGCCGCCGGCGGAGGTAACGCTCGTCTTCGCGCCCGGCGGCGTCACGATCCGCAACGGCATCGAGCCCGGCGTCGACGGCACGATCACCGGCCCGCTCAAGCTCCAGACCGAGACGCTCGTCGCGAAAGCGAACCCCTACACGGCCATGCTGCGCCGCCAGCTCAAGGTGCGCATCCGCCTCTCGCGCCCGCTCTTCACCGCGCAGGCCTACAGCTTCCTGAAGGTGCCGCCCTCCCTCCGCCCGAAGGACTGACCGCCCGGCGCACCGCGCGCATCACATGTAGGGGCACAATGCCTGGTGCCCCTACATCGCCCGAGCGTCACTCCCCGACCGCCGTAAGGACAGGTCTTCAGACCTGTCCGCCCCGCGCGTACGGCACCGCCGCCGGGCGCGCGCGCCCCATCGTCGTAGCGAAGGAGCTTCAGCTCCGCTCCCCGGCGTGGCACCCTGCCCCGTAGGGACAGGTCTTCAGACCCGTCCGCCCCATCCGACCCGCCGTCCTGCTGGCGCAGCGGCACGCACCGAGCGCATCACGCGTAGGGGCACAAGGCGTTGTGCCCCTACATCGTCCAGGTGTCACTCCCCGGCGCACCGTAGCGGGGGCGTTCAGACCTGTCCGTCCATGCGACCCGCCGTCCTGCTGGCGCAGCAGCACGCGCAGCGCACATCACACGTAGGGGCACAACGCCTTGTGCGCCTGCATCGTCCGCCCGAAGGACGTGAGCGTCAGCGCCCGCGCGCCCTACGCCGCCAGCAGCCCTTTGACGTACGCCAGGTCGGCCGCCAGCACCCCGTCGATCAGCGACGCGAGCGCCGCGTAGAACGGCGACGGCGTGCACGACGCAAGCTTTCGCCTGAGCTGCGGCCACCAGCGCCCCGGATGCCGCGCCAGGAAGTCGCGTTCCGCGCGCAGGAGCGGCGCCGCGTCGCCGCCACGCGCCCGCGCCAGCCCCTCCGTGAACGCCATCACCTGCAGGAACTCCAGCTCCACCGTGATGTGGTCCGGCAGCTCGCGTGCGCCCTCATCGACCTTCAGCCCGAAGAAGCGATAGAAGCGCAGCGTCTCCTCCATCGCCTGCTTGCGCGCGCCCGACCACTCGCCCCCGTACAGCGGGCACGGCGGCCGCACCGTGCCGACGTCGAACAGGCGGATGTACTCCGCCTGGAAGTCGACGTACGGGCCGTCGTCGCGGAGGGCGGGGTAGTCGGCCGCTTGCGCGAGCACGTAGGGCAGCGCTTCGAGCAGAGCCTGGATGCGGATGGCAAACGCACCCGTGCTGACGTCGGCGTGGAACTCCGCGCTCGGGAACTCGATCGCGTCCGCCAGCGCCGCGTACACCTCGCTGCGCGCCGCCTCCGCGTCGCCGATCTCCTCGATGGCTTCGGCGGTCATGCGTCGATCTCCAGCGGCTCCCACAGAGGATGATACGCCTTGAGGCCGGCGCGCTCCTTGTTCGAACCCTGCCACACCGCGAACGTGCACTTGTGCGTCATGCCCGGCGCCAGCGGCACGACGTACTCGGCCGGCAGGTTGACGTGGAACGGCCGCGCGATGACGACGCGCCACGTCCCGTTGCCCCACGACCCGTGCCCCGAGAGCGGTGTCTCGGCGTGGCGCACCGTCGTGCCACGGCCCGTCGCCGTCACATAGAACGGCGTCTCGATGTCGGCTCGCCACAGCCACATATTCACTGGCTGCTTTGGCAACCCCATCTCCGCGATCGGCGCGTCGTCCTTGATCGGCAGCATCACGCCGGCCTGGTCGGCGAAGTTCGCCATGTCGTCCGGGTGGCTGTCGTCCGTCGCGTCGTCCCACTCCAGGCGGAAGAAGATCGCCTCGCCGTTGTGCGCCGCCCGCACTCGCACCTCGGGGGTCTGTCCGTGTTGCAGCGACTTCCACTTGTTCTGGATGTACTCAGAGGGCTGCAGGATGAGGGGAGTCGACGAGAGCGTGATGCGCTGCGGGCCGAGCGCCGCCCATGTACCCGCGTCCGGGTCGAGCAGCGCACTCGCGCTCGCGGTCAGGCGCACGGCCTTCACCATTGCACACCCACGCGGTCATCCTCGCCGACCGCCCGATAGTACGCGCCGCCGGCGCACGCGCGGCACATCGGCCCGTCGTCGCCTTCGACCTGGCGGTGGTCGTTGACCTCTTCGCGGCACACGACGCACAGCACCCGCTCGACGGGCTTGCCCGGCCGGTCGTACGCGCCAACCTCGACGCTCACCTCCTGCACCGTGAACAGCGCCTCGTCGGGCAGCGTGCGGTACGCCGCCATCTGTGCGTCACGGCGATCGAGGTGCGGGTTCAGCGCCGCCGCCCGCTCGCGTGAGTCCGCGCGCGCCACGACGCGCACCGCGTAGCCCGTCTCCATATTGAGGAACGTCGCGGCGAGCTTGCCGTAGTCCACGAGCTTCAGCGTCCGCTTCCCCGGCCGGCAGCCCGTCACCGTCTGCACGGCGTCGGCGCCGCAGCGGTCCACCTCCACCCAGGCGATCAGTTGCTTCGACCGCTTCGGTTGCTCGATCCCGACCGCGCGACACCCCAACAGCGCCAGCCGCACGCCGAGCACCTGCCCCGGGCAGATGTGCCCGTGGAACGCCTCCGCCTCGCGCATCGCCCGGTCGAGCGCGTCCTGGTGCGGGTCGCGCGCCGCGAGCCAATCCATGATGTAGCGGGCGACCGCAGCCGGGTTATCGCGCGCGAGCAGCGTGGCGTCGCGGTCCGCCGAGATGACGCCCAGCAGCTCGCCGGGCTCCTCGCGCGGCGACCGCGTATCGCCGGGGCCGAGCAGAAGCAGGTAGGGCGTCGCCGCGCCCTGGAAGCCCTCGGCCAGGATGAGGTCGACGCCGTCGCCGAGCCGCGCCGCGAGGTCGAGCAGCCCCGGCTCGCGCGCCGGCGCCTCGAAGGTCGCGACCTTTCCTGGAGCGACGACGGTGACCGACACCGCACCTGCCTCGGCGTAGCGGAACGAGTCCTTCCCGCGGCGATCGAGATCGACCCGGTGGTGCGCGTGCTTGAGCACGGCGACGCGCACGCCCCGCGCGAGCAACAGGCGCACGACCTCCGTCAGGAGCGTCGTCTTCCCCGAACCGGAGCGACCGATGATGCGGATGATCGGTGCCATCACCACGACGCTACGGCCGGCGGGCTCCCGCTGGTAGGGCCGTTCGTCATGAACCGACCGCCGCGCGCCATCGGGCCCCGGGCCATTTGGCCTATCGGCCACGGTATCCGGCACTTGTAGGCGGCGCGCGGCCCGACGACGATGCAGGTGCCCGGCTGACGACGGAGGAACCATGCCCATCGAGACGCGCCGCCCGCACGCGGCGAGAGACGAAGCCACTGAGGCGACGTACCGCGACCGGTTCAAGTTCGACCGCGTCGCGTGGGGCAGCCACTGCATCGACTGCTACCCCGGCAACTGCCCGTACCGCGTCTACCTCCGCGACGGCAAGATCGCCTTCGAAGAGCAGGCCGGTGTCCTCCCCGTCATCGAGCAGGGCGTGCCCGATATGAACCCCATGGGCTGCCAGAAAGGCGCCCAGTGGAGCCGCACACTCGCCGGCGGCGAGCGTATGCACTTCCCGCTCAAGCGCACGGGCGAACGCGGCCGCGGCGGCTGGGAGCGGATCGGCTGGGAGCAGGCCTGCGACGAGATCGCCGATGGCATCATCGACGCCATCCAGGATCAGGGGCCGGAGTCGATGATCGCGCTCTCCGGCTGCAACATGAGCACGTGGGGCGTTACGGGCCGCACGCGCTTCTACGGCCTCGTCGGCGGTATCACCACCGACCTCAACTCCGAGATGAATGACTTCTCGCCGGGCCACTACCTGACCTACGGCAAGTTCGACCCCGTGAGCAGCATCGACGACTGGTTCCACGCCGACGTCTTCTTCATCTGGTTCTCGAATCCCGCCTACACGCGCATCCCCCACCAGCACTACATCACCGAGGCGCGCTACCGGGGCGCCACCGTCATCACCGTCGCGCCCGACTATTCGCCATCCGCCATGCACGCGGACTACTACCTCGCGGTGCGCCCGGGCGCCGACGCCGCGCTCGCGCTCGGGATGGCGGCGGCCGTCGTCGAAGAAGGCCTCGTGCACGAGCGATTCGTGCAGGAGCAGACCGACCTGCCGCTCCTCGTGCGCGACGACACCCAGCACTTCCTCGTCGAGGCGGATGTGACCGACGGCGGCCACCCGGAGCAGTTCTTCTGGCTCGACGCGAAGACCGGCAAGCTCGCGCCGGCGCCGCGCGGCACCCTCGCGCTCGGCCGCGTCGACCCCGCGCTCAGCGGCAGCATCACCGTGACGCTCAAGGACGGCACGAAGACCACCGCGCGCCCGGTCTACGAGCGCGTCGTCGCACGCCTCCGCGACTACACGCCGGAGAAAGCGGCGCCGATCTGCGGCGTGGACGCGGCGACGATCCGCGAGATCGCGCGCAAGGTCGCGCGCGGCCGCACGAAGACGCTCGGCAGCCTCAACAACGCCGGCAAGTATTACCACGGCGACCTCATCGAGCGCTCGCAGCTCCTGCTCCTCGCGCTCACCGGCAACTGGGGCCGCAAGGGGACCGGCGTACAGGCCTGGATCGCGGCGCTCTTCGATGGCTGGCTCCTGGCCGCGGCGAAGCCCGCGCCGGGGCGCGACATGGCGCGCGCCCTGCACGGCGCCTATCAACAGTTCGTGTCCAACGTCAACGCCGAGGACCCCACCATGACGCGCGAGCTCGCCACCATCGAGTTCACAAAGCGCGCCTCGAACAACGGCGGCGGCGCCTGGGTGCCGCCGATCTTCCTCTGGTACAACCACGCCGGCTTCAGCGACAACTGGAACCGCGCCGACTGGAACGACGAGACCATGCCCCGCCCCTTCGACGCCTATTACCACGAGGCGCTCGACCGCGGCTGGTGGGCCGGCACGCCGAAGAAGGCCGTCGAGCCGCGCGTCTTCATCGAGTGCGGCGGCAACGCCCTGCGCCGCACGCGCGGCGGCCGCCGCATGCTCGTCAAGCACCTCTGGCCCAAGCTCAAGACGATCGTCACCATGGACATCCGCATGTCCGCCACCGCCCTCGAGTCCGACTACGTCCTGCCCATCGCCAGCCAGTACGAGAAGATCAGCTTCGGCATCCCCAGCACGCACACCATGAACCTCACCTTCTGCGACCGCATCGTCGACCCGATCGACGAGGCGAAACCGGAGATCGAGATCTTCGGCCTGCTCGCGAAGGCGCTGGCGCGGCGGGCGAAAGCGCGCGGGTTCGTCTCATACAGGGACGGCGACGGCGCCGAGCGCCGGCTCGACGACCTCTACGAGCGCTACTCCTGCGGCGGCCTGCTCGAGGACGAGGACGCGCTCGCCGACGAGATGATCCAGGACACAACGATCACCGGCGCGCTGCCAGAAGGCTCCACACTGGCGACGGTGCGCGAGAAGGGCTTCATCCGCTTCACCGGCCTCGGCATGAACGCCCGCGCGCTCGGCCAGGCATCGGACATCGAACCGGACAGCACCTTCGCGCCGCTCCGCAACCACACCGAGAAGAAGTACCCGTACCCGACGCTCACGCGCCGCGCCCAGTTCTACATCGACCACGACTGGTTCCTCGAGGCCGACGAGCAGCTCCCGCGCCACAAGGACCCGCCCAAGGCGGGCGGCGACTATCCGCTGCTCATCACCAGCGGCCACAACCGTTGGAGCGTGCACTCGACGAACATCGTCAACCGGCTGATGCTGCAGACGCACCGTGGCGAGCCCCACCTGCTCATGAACCCCGCCGACGCCGCGAGCCGCGACATCGCCGACAACGACATGGCGGAGGTGTTCAACGACCTCGGCGCGTTCCAGACGCCCGTGAAGACCTCGCCCTCTGTCCGCCCCGGCCAGATCATCATGTACAACGGCTGGGAGCCCTACCAGTTCCCGAACTGGGACGGGCCCTCCGACATCGAGCCCGGCATGATCAAGTGGCTGCACCTCGCCGGCGGCTACGGCCACCTCAAGTTCTGGCCGACGCAGTGGCAGCCGGCTCCGGCCTGCCGCGGGACGCGCGCCGAGGTGCGCCGGCCAGCGCCCCACACGGGCCGTACGGCCTGAGCCATCCCTGCGCGGCGCCGCCCGGCGGGGGACGACGACGCGCATTCATGGTCCGCCTAGGCGGCGCTCCAGCCGAGCGTCGCCCGGGCGGCTGCCGACATCCGCGCCGGCGACCACGCCGGCTCCTCCACGATGTCCACGTCCACCGTCTCGACGCCCGGCACGGCCTGGAGCGCCGCGCGCACGTCCGCCTCCACCTGGTCCGCCATCGGGCAGCCCGGCGCCGTTAGCGTCATCGTCAGGTGCGCGTACGCGTCGCGTACCACGATCCCGTACACCAGCCCCAGGTCGACGACATTCACCGGGATCTCCGGGTCGTACACCCGCCCCAGCGCGTCCAGCACTTGCTCGCGCGTCACCCCTGTCTCGATCAGCGTGACGTCAATCGGCGCGACGCCGTCGGCGCGACGCGCCGGGTCGGCCGCCACCGCGGCGTTCAAGGTGTCGACGAGCGCCTCCGGCTTCGCGCCGACGAACGCCGCCGCGCGCGCGATCGTGATCGTCGGCGCCATGCGCGCGCGCATCTCCGGGTCCGCCAGCGGCCCGAAGCCGAAGTCCAGCAGCACCTGCAGCACGACCGGCCCCAGTCGCAGCGCCTCCGCCACCGTCATCTCGGCGTGCACCGGCCCGCCAGCCGAAACAGGCGCAGCGCCCGCGGCCCCCTCGCCGGGCACCGTCTCGACGGCCGGCGCCGCGAAGCGCGCGTACATCGCCGTCGCCAACTCGGCCGCGAAGACCCCCAGCCCGAAGAACAGCAGCACGCCGCCCGCCGTCAGCAGCTTGAAGTCGAGAGGCGACGGCGTCAACGTGAGCGCCACCGGCGCCACGCGCAGCACCGCCGCCGCGCCGACGAGCCCGAACGACGCCGGCACCAGCGTTGGCCAACGCAGCGGTCGCCCGGAGAACACCGGCACCACCCGGTACGCCATCGCCATGATCATCAGCGTCGCGAAGCCCAGCAGGAACGCGTGCCGGACCGCGCCCGCCGCGTACATCGGCGTGTAGCCGCCGTCCAGCTCGCGCAGCCGCCAGTACACGTCCAGCGACACCCCCGCAAGCAGCCACGCGTACGCCACCTGCACCATCGGCCGATACGCCGGCTGCGCCTCAACGGGCGGCGCCGCGCCGTCCGCCGGCTCGAACACCCGCAGCGCTACCACCGCCGCGACGATAGCCAGCGCCGCCGCGAAGGTGCTCGCGTACGTCGCGTCCCGCGCCCAGCCCGCCGCCGTGAACTGCGGCGCCCACGTCGCCGCCACGCGCAGCGGCACCGCCACGATCAGCATGGCGAACGCCGCGTCGCGCAGGCGCGCATGCACCGGGCGAAGTGAGAGGAAGAACGGCAGCGCCCGGAACGACACGCCCAGCACGAAGAAGACCACGAACCCGTACGCCACGGCCTCGAGCAGCGCCGCGTCGCCCGCCGCGGGCAGCAGCCGCTCGCCGCGCACCGCCGCGCGGATCACGAGGTACGCATTGATCGCCAGCGCGAGGACGAGCCAGCCCGCGCCAGCAACCACGTAGCGGTCGAAGCCCTCGCGCTTGTCGCGCGCGCGCCAGAACCCGCGCGCGACGTACCACGCGAAGATCCCAGCGCCCGCGAGCTCCAGCGGCGCTGACGCGCCGAGCATCCATCGCAGGAAGCCTTGCCCGTGTGGCTGCGCGAGCATCCGCAGCGTCACGCCGGACAGCATTAGCGCGTACGACCCCAGCACGATGCGGCGGCCGGGCGGCGGCTGCCCCTTGAAGCGCGGCAATACGTGGTACGCGATCCCCATGATGAAGAGTCCCAGATAGCCAAACACCTGCACGTGCCCGTGTGTCTGCACGAGCGCCAGCCACGCCTCGCCGCGCAGCGCCCCCCAGCCGCCGCCCGTCATCGCCGCCGCGATGCCGCTCGTCACGCCGACGACCAGCGCGATCGCCAGCGACGTCATCAGGAATAGCGGGTACTGCGCGGCCGCGCCGCCGTTCATCGCCGGGTGCTCCGCCGCTTCCGCCGGCCGCTCGCCGATCGACGCCGCGTACGCGTCCAGCTCGCCGATGAGCTGCTGCGGGTCGACGTGGTGCACCGCCGCGAAGAAGCCGACGGGCTCGGCCGGCCCGTCGGGCCCGCCGCAGCCGGTCAGGCCGTACTTGTCGAAGATCTTCTCCGCCCCCGGGTAGCGCGTGACGGCCTCACGGACGGTCGTGCGGCCGGTGATCAGTCCAGGCATGGCGACGCCTCCTCGGATCGAGCCTATCGACGCCGCACCGCGCGCGCTGTAACTTTGGTCGCATGGAGCAGCCGCAGCGGCACGAAGGTCTGTTCGCCGCCATCCCGTACTTCTCCGGGCTCACGGACGATGAGCGCGCGCAGGCGGCGGCCCGCGCGCGCCGCCGCGCCCTCCACCCGGGCGACGTGCTCTTCGTCGAGGGCGAGGAGTGCGCGGGGCTCTTCGTCGTCGTCAGCGGCCTCGTCAAGCTCTACAAGACCTCCCCCGACGGCAAGGAGCAGGTCGTGCGGCACATGGGCGCCGGCGACTCGTTCAACGAGGTGCCGGTCTTCGACGGCGGCCCGAACCCGGTCAGCGCCGCCGCCGTCGAGCCCGGCGAGGTGCTGATCTTCTCGCGCCCGGCTGTACTCGACCTGCTGCGCGCCTACCCGGCGTTCGGCGGCGCTGTCGTGCAGGTGTTCGCCTCCCGCCTGCGCCACCTCGTCGCCCTGGTCGAGGACCTCTCGTTCCGCCAGGTCACCGCGCGCGTCGCCCGCATCCTCCTTCAGTCCGTCGACCCGCACGAGGGCATCGGCGCCGGTGCCGGCGTCCGCGTGCGCGTCACGCAGCGCGAGATCGCCGAGATGGCCGGCACCAGCCGCGAGGTCGTCGCCCGCGCGCTCAAGGCGCTGGAGGGCGCGCACGCCGTCGACATCCGCGCCGGCCGCATCCAGATCAGCGATCCCGCCGCGCTCCGTGCGCTCTCCTGAACGGGAGCGTGACGAAAGTCACAGCGGCGGGCGGCCGTCTGGTGTCAGGATGACTGGCGGGTCGCGGGATCGGCCTGCGCAGCCAGCACGAAAGGGACACATCCGTGAGCTCCATCACCACGACCATCGACGTCCGCGCGATGCACCCGCGGACCGCCACCCGCGCATCTTCTCGACCTTCGACGCGCTGCCCGTCGGCGACGCGATCGTGCTGATCAACGACCACGACCCGAAGCCGCTCTTCTACCAGCTCCAGGCCGAGCGCCCTGGACAGGTCGGCTGGACGCCCGAAGAGCAGGGCCCCGAGCGCTGGGTGATCCGCATCGAAAAGCTGGCCGCATGATGGACGGCGCAGAGACGCTGATCGTCGACGTACGCGAGGACATCCGCGCGGGCCGCGAGCCCTTCGGGCGCATCATGGCCGCCGTCGCCTCGCTCCGCGGCGGCCAGGCGCTGACGCTGATCAACAGTTTCGAGCCCGTGCCCCTGTACGAGGTGCTGGCCGGACAGGGCTTCGAGCACGAGACGCAGCGCACCGCCGAAGGCGACTGGCAGATCCGTTTCTACCGCCCGTAGGCCCCGGAGGGCGCCAGCGCGTAACGGCGCCCCGGGCTCAGCCGGCCGCCGGCGCGCGCGCTGCCTTCTCGATCTCGACGCGGACGCCGCGGTCGATCGGCACCGGCTGCCAGTGCAGCGCGCGATAGCGCAGGTGGCCGTAGCCGCCGGCGAAGTGCAGCCACTTCACCATGCCGGGCTCGACGTTCGACGTGTCGCGCCAGCCCGCGAACTGGTACGGCTCGAAGCCGTTGTACATGATCAGTTGCCCGGGCCGGACCGCCGGCGTCACGCGCGCTTCGACGAACGCCTCCGAGACATCGTTGTACACACGCAACTGGTCGCCGTCGCCGATGCCGCGCGCCAGGGCGTCGCTGTCGTTCACGTAGGCGGTCGGGTGGCCGCGGTGCGTGTTCAGGATCACGCGGTTGGTCATGTTCGTGGAGTTCGTGCTCCAGCGCGGGTGGCCGCCGGTCATCTCGAGCGGGTAGTCGCCGCCCTGCGCCGGCGGCTCCTTGTGCACCGGCAGCTCCTCGCCCGCCTCGAGGAACCAGTCGTGGTCGATGTAGAACTGGGCGCGGCGCGTCAGCGTCGGAAACGGCTCCTTCTTCTCCGTCTGCCAGCGGAACGGCGCGTGCGTGCGGTCCGGCGCCAGGTCGGACGCCTGCGCCAGCGCCATCGGCGAGCGGCCCCAGCCGGTGAAGCGCACGTAGCCGCTCTCTCGCAGCGTCGCGAGCGTGGTGTCGGGCGGGATGGTGCCGGTCGCGGCGGAGTCGGTCACCATCTCGTTGATCACGGTGTCGTCGTCGGTGAAATAGCCGTCTCCCGTGATCTGCTCGTACAGGTTGTCGAGCCGCACCGTCATCCCGAGCCGTGACTTGAATTCAGTAAAGCCGCGCGCCACGGCGCGCGCGGAGAGCGTGCGCGCGAGCGCCTGGGCGAACTGCCACTCCGTCCTCGTGTCCTCGGGCGGGTCGACCACGCGGTCGGACAGCGTGAGGTTCATGACGTCCGGTGTCGTGTACGGAAAGTTCGGCTTCTCGTAGTGGTGCGCCGCGGGCAGCACGATGTCCGACCAGAGGCCGGTCGTCGTCATGCGGACGTCGAGCGAGACGACGAGGTCGAGTTTCGGCCAGAGGTGCGTGAGCAGTTGCTGCTGGCCGCCGCGCGTGCGGCGCAGCAGGTTGCCGCCGATCTCGAACAGCACGCGCGGCGGCGCGTCAGGCGCCGGCTGCTGCGCGCCGTCCCACCAGCCGCGGTCGACCGCCTCCTGCACGTACTCGGAGAAGGTGCGCTTCATCGAAGGGTCGCTCCAGCCGGCCCGCTCCCACGCCTCGCGGTAGCCGCAGTGATTCAGCCAGAAGAAGGCAGCCGGCACGTTGCCGCCGAGCGCCGCGCCGCGATACCCCATCTCGTGCGCCAGAATCTCGTCCGTGAGCGTCGGATCCTGCGCCTTCATGGCGTCGGCCATCGTGGTGAGCGTCGCGTCAAGCGCGCGGGCGGCCTCGGGCCCGGGGGACGGCTTCGATGACCATGTGAACATGCCGTCGAACATGCCGACGGCCCAACTGCGGATGCCGGCGCCCTGCTTGCCCCAGTTGCCGGTGAGCGCGAGCAGCAAGCACAGCGAGCGCTCCATGAGGTCGCCGTGGTACGACTTGCCGAACGTCCAGCCGTCCAGGATGTGCGTCTTGCCGCCGGCCACCATGCGCGCGAGCCGCTCGATGACCGACGGGTGCACGCCGCAGGCCGCGGAGGCCGCCGCGGGCGCGTAGTCGCGCAGCAGCTCTTCGAGCAGCGCGAACGCGGGCACGACGTCGACCTCGCTGCCATCGGCGAGCCGCGCGCGATACGTCCCGCGCAGCGCCGGGCGGACGTCGCCGAGCGCGAGCGTGCGCGGCGCTTCGACGATCGCACCGCTGCGCTCGTCGAACATGGAGAAGATGTCGTCGCGGCCGCCCTCGATGATGTCCTGCTGGCGCAGGAAGCGACGGGTGTCGCGCCGCACGAGCAGCGGCAGGTCGGTCTGCTCGCGCACGAAGCCTTCGTCCATCAGCCCTTCATCGAGGATCACGCGGCACATCGACAGCGCCAACGCGGCATCGCTGCCGATGCGCACCGGCACGAACATGTCCACGTGCACCGCCGACGGGCTGTAGTCCGGCCCGACGATCACGACCTGCGCGCCGTGGTAGCGCGCTTCGGTGATGTAGTGGAAGAGCGGGATGTCACTGTACGCCGGGTTGTTCGCCCAGATCACGATGACGTCCGAGTGGAACCAGTCGTCGTTGCTGGCGCAGGGGTCGAAGCGCCCGAAGGTGACGTAGATGCCCGGGCTCCAGTCGTTGATCTCCGCCTGGACGTCCGTGAGCGTGCAGCCGAGCTTGTTGAACACCGCCCCTGCGAGGGCGATGCTCTGGACGCCGCCCTGCCCCGGCGTGCCGACGCGCACGATGCTCTCGGGGCCGGCGGACTGGATGGCGTCGAGCATGCGGTCGGCGATCTCGCCCAACGCATCGTCCCAGGAGACCTGCTGCCAGCGCCCCTCGCCGCGCGCGCCGGCGCGGCGCATCGGGTGCAGGATGCGCTCCCCGCCGGAGAGGAGCCGGCTCCACGAGCCGCCCTTCTGGCAACCCATGGGGTTCATGTCCGGGACGCCGGGCTCGATGACGGGGAAGGTGCCCGCCTGCTCCTCGCGCACGATCGCGCCGTCCTTGACGTACACGCGATACGGGCAGTTGCCGGGGTAGCAGTCGACGCAGTGGCTGCCCCATCCCCAGCGGTCGTACGCGGACGCGCCGCGATAGGCCGCCTCGGTGGCGCCAGCGTCCCCCGGGTGTGCGTGCTTCGCCTTGCTGACCATGATGCCTCCGTCAACGACCGGGCAACGTCATGGTCGGCAGTGCGCGGGCCGTGCGGCAAGGGCCGGATAGGGCGAGGGCCGGGCCATTCGGCCCCACGGAGAAGGCGTCGGTCGCCGATGATGACGGGGAAGAGGGTACAGAGATCGGCGTGCCGGCCGCCCCGGCACGCATACGGACGTCCATGGCCGCACGGACGACGGACCCGATCGGGACCACGAGGTAGCGTGCGCCCGCGCGACGACGACAGTCTGCCGCCGCCAGCGGGTGGCGGCCGGAATCGGGATGTGGACTTCCGCGGGCAGCGGCGCCGCAACGCGACACACGTCTCGGCGACCGACCCGGAAGCGCGGCTGGCGCGCAAGGGCGACGGACAGGAGCCCCGGCTCTGCTTCGCTGGCCACGTGCTCATGGAGGACCCGGCCGTACACGGAGGACGAGGCGGACGCGTTCTTTCGCGTGCCCGGTATCGTCTTCGGCAACCACACGGAGGTGTGGCGCCGGTGAGCCGCCGGCGCCCTGTGAACGCAGGGCGACTGATATGAAGACGATGGACATCCCCGCCGGGCCGGAGCAGCTCAGCGCCGACTGGTTGACGGACGCCTTGCGCCAGAACGGCATCATCGACCGCGCGCTCGTCACCGCGTTCGACACGAAAGTGATCGGCGAGGGGTCCGGCTTCATCGGCCAGCTTGCGCGGGTCGGCCTGCGCTTCGACCGGGACGAGCCGGGCGCGCCGCGCTCGCTGATCGCCAAGTTCCCGGCAGCGACCGAGGGCGGCCGCGAGATCGGCAACCTCTTCCGGTTCTACGAGCGCGAGATCCGCTTCTACGAGGAGATCGCCGACCGCGTCGACCTGCGCACGCCTCGGCGGCGTGGCCAGCTGCGAAAGCAGCGGGCGCGCCGCGTGCGCGCTGCTGCCGCCATCTGTCAGTAACCTGCCGCGCCGGCAGGCTCCAGGCTGTACTTCGCCACGGCGAGGCGATGGCAGCTATATGACAGTGGAGCGAGATCGGCGAGAAGCTGGAGCTGTCTAAGCATCTCGTCAGCAAGCTGTAGATGAAGAGGGTCCTCCCTTGGGTCTTGGTTCGTCGAACCGCAACCGTTCGGATAAGACCCTCTCTCTGTTAACAACCCTCGCGGGAACCACACCTACCGGCCAAGCCGGCCGTCGTCCGGGTCGCCGTAGTCACGGCCAGGCCGGCCCTGGTCCGGCTTGCTGTAGTCGCAGACTCCCGTTGGGAAGATCGCCTGGAGGCGAGCCTTCTGGGCCGGCGTCGGCACCCAGGCGCCGTAGAGGCCTTCCTCGATGGCGTCGTCCACGGATTGCAGGGCGCACTTGAACACGTTCCCCGTGATCGGCCCACCAGCGACTCTGCGCGAGGTGGAATAAATCGAGAAGTCCTTGGTGCAGGCGCCGGCCGGCCGATTGTCGAGGATGCCGTCCCAGACATGCTCCCCGGCGGCAATCTGCACGCCCGCGGTGGTGAAGCAGCGGTCCACTGCGAGCGGTGGCTTGTTTTCGGCCACGGTCTTAGAGGGGTTGGCCTTGATGTTCCGCATCCAGTCGTCGATGACACGGAACGCCTCGGGCGTTTGGTCGAACTTCGGCCCGTCGGGGCGGGCGTCAGTGAACCAGATGACCTGGTTTTCGGCCGTGCCCTGGCCGTCGATCATGCGCTGGCGCGCTGAGAACGACTGCTGCGTGTTGTGCATGTTGAGATCGTTTTCGAGGTAGTGGCGCCAATCGATGATGGGGATGGTGATCCGCCCATCGAAGACGAGGCCCGAACGATAGGCCGCGTTCATCGCGCTGATGTCGCCCTGGGTGCGCGGGGCCGGGGTGACGCCACCATCAGGGCTGAGGTTCATGTTGCGGGAGCTCCACGGGTCCCACGACGCGGGATTGGCGAGGCACGCGGGGTAGTTGATGAACGGGCACCCTTCCTGGACCATCTCCTGCGGTTTCTTCCAGCCGCCGATGTTAGCATTGAGTTTGAGGAATTCAGCGGGTGTGATCTGGCCGTCGTCGAGCGCCTTCAGCCCGTATTGGACGCCGACGTTGTCCACCGTCCGCCGCGCATAACCGTCGGCGTCGACCCCGTAGATGTTGCGGAGGTCGTCCCAGTAGGTCCACTTGACTGTTGCCATCACGCCCGGCGGGTCCATCAATTCCGAGCCTGAACCTGCTTCGCCGTAGTGCGGGTTTATGGTGAGCGGCGACAGGCCGCGCCATCCCTTGATGCATTCGGTGCTGCCCGGAAGGCGCCTATACGGGTTGAAGACGGTGTTGCTGGCGTTCATCCCCTCGATGAGGCTGCGGTTCGTCCACACCTTCCACTTGGGGTTCGCGCCGTCGGTGACATCCATGTAGTGCTCGATCAACTCGCAGTCGCTGACGTGGATCGTCTGCGTGACCATGTCGGGGTACGAGTACTGCGGCACGGCGGCATCGAGAAGGCCGGGGTGGTTCTGGCCGTACACGTACTGCTGGATACCACCGCCAGAACCGCCGACGCCGACGGTGTAGTATGGGACGCCGTGGCGCTCGATGAAGCGCTCCTTCACCATGAGCGCCGTCTCTCCACCCAACTGGAGGTTGTAGTGGACGCCAGTCCGCGTCCCGGTTGAGTAGACGACGGCGTAGCCCAGGCTGAGCCCGCCGTCGAAGATCCCGTCGCGACCCTCCGGGCGAGTCCGCAGTTCGCCCTGCTGATGCCCGATGGCGACGCCGCCTTCGAACTGATACACCAAGCGTCCGTTCCACGACGAGTGGTCCGGCGGCCCGTTGGGGTCTTCGCCGAACGGGGCCAGCATGGCAATCCGATAGAGGAAACGGTCAATCGTCCCCCGTTCCTGGCGGACGATGTAGTCGACCGTGCGGCCGTCGAGCAGGGTGGTCTGTGCGAGGTCGGCGGGCTTCGTCGGGCCCGGCGGCAGTGGCTTGAACTGGCCGTTGGTTGAGCGATAGAGGTAGTCGATGCGCGTCTCGATGCTGCAATTCTTGCTCCAGCCGGCAACCGTGCTGGTCTTTACCCCACCAACAACCTCGTACACGCGGTAGCCGACCCCGTCGTGGCTGTCGACGAGCGGCTGTCCGAGGCCGGACTGCTCGGTCTTGCAGACGAACGGCTCCTGGTGCGGGCCCGAAAAGACCGGTCCCTCGATGGGGTAATTCGTTACGGCGAGCCGCGCCGCGCGCCCCTCGCCGTTGACGCTCGGCGCCGCCGCGAGCGTGTTGGCGCCCAGCGCGAACCCGCCGACAAGGCCGGCCAGTGCGTGTGCACCAACTTCGGGCCGGAAGACGCCCGTCACGTCGGCGCCATTGCGGAAGACGCGCACACGGCTGAGCGGCACGCCGCCGGGCACATCGACCCGCACCAGCGCGTCTCCACCCGTCACCATGTCGGGGGCGCTCGACAGGATCGAGATTGCAAGCCGGTCGCCGTGCTCGGCGGCTGTCTCTCGGGTGGCCGCGGCCGTCGGCGCGACGAGCAGAACCGCCAACCCGAGTGCGGCGCCCAGCAGTCCGGCCCGGATACTCCACCTTCGGCATCGCCCAACCGCCAACGCTTCCCGATGTGTTCTCAGCATGTGTGTCCCCTTTTCTGCCGCGCCTCGGTCGGCGACGGAGGTGTAAAGGTGGACGCTACGTAGCACGGTCTATCGTCTGTGTCAACCCAGATTGCGAGATACATGAACATGGCCAACCCGTCCTCGTCGAACGGTAGGCAAAGGGTTGGCCACGAGTCTACGCCAGCGCGGGGGTAGCTTCGGAAGGGTTCGCCCTCCCACAACTGGCTCGCCGGGAACATGGAGCGGGCCACGAAGCAGAGGCAGCGTCAGGACGATCGATGCGCCGCAGGCGTCGGCGCCGGCCACGCGCCGGGTGGCGCGGACGTGGGAGGCGGCTGAGCGGCACCGGCCGTCTCGATGGTCACGGTGACCGCGCAGCCGCTCCGCGCGGCGGAGACCAGCGAAAATGAGCCGCCGATGAGATCCGCCCGCTCCTTCATGCCGAGCACGCCGAGCTTGCCCAGGCGCGCGAGCGATGAGACGTCCTCCGGGACGTCGAACCCACGGCCGTCGTCTTCCACCGCGAGGCGCACGTTGTCGGGAGAGAACGCGAGCTGGACGGTGGCCCGCGTCGCCTGGGCGTGCTTCTCGACATTGTGCAGCGCCTCCTGCGCGATGCGAAAGAGGGCCACTTCGACCGCCGGAGCAAGGCGGCGCGGCGCTCCCGAGACGCTGAGACTGGCGCAGTCCGGGAGCCGCGCGTTCGTCTCTTCTACCGCCAGCTCGATCGCCGGGACGAGGCCAAGATCGTCGAGCACGGACGGCCGCAGGTCGCGGCTGAACCGCCGCACGGACTGGAGGATGCTGCGCGACAGAGCGAGCAGGTCGTCGAGTTGCTCCGAGGTTCCCCCGCCGGCGGGCGTACCCTCCCGGAGCCGCTCGAGCCTGCGGACGAGGTGCACGAGTTCCTGGGCGGTCTCGTCGTGCAGCTCGCGGGCGAGGCGCAGGCGTTCGTCCTCCTGCGCCTGGGTGACCTGACGAGCGTACGTCTGGAGGCTCTCTTGGCGCTCGCGGTACAGCCGGGCGTTCTCGACCGCCACGAAGATCTCGTGCCCGACGGCGCTCAGGAACTCCACCTGCTCTTCGGCGAAGGGTCCGGCGATGGCCCACACGACACCCAGGACGCCGATGACGGGCCCTTCACCGGCGAGCGGCACCGCGATGCGGTCGGCGAGCACGACGGGTTCGCGCCGCTCCTCGACGAGGCGGTGCAGCTCTTCATCGGGGGCGCCGTCTGCCGGCTGTCCTTCGCGCGACCTGATGACGACGATCCACTCCCGGTTCCAGGCCGAAGGGGCGAGCCGGAGCCACACGACCTGCGCCGGCAGGACGGCGAGGAGCCGCTCGACGACTGTCGGCAGCACGCGTTCTACGTCCATTGTGTGGCTGAGCCGCTCTCCCACGTCTTTGAGCGTGCTCAGGCTCGCGCTCGTCCGCTCGGCCCGCTGGCGCTGCTTCGATTCGAGGTCGACGCGCCAGGCAACCATGATGCCCGCGGGCAGCGTGATCGCCAGTTGGCCGATCTCTGTGAGCCAGTGGTAGGAGGAGCGATGCCAGATCCACATGCTCGGCGACGTGAGGACGACGAGCCAGAGCGCGGTAAAAATGGCGCCCTCCCAGCCAAACGAGATCGCGGCATAGAGGAGGGGGATCACGTAGAGGGTGATCGCAAGGCCGTGAAAGGTCTCGAACGGGTTCGTGAAGCCCGCGGTCTCGATCGCGTAGTGTGGGACGGTGGCGGCCAGCACCATGAGCTGGATGTTCCAGAAGCGGCGGTCACGCAGCCGGTCCGGGAAGCGGCTGAGCGGCACGATGACGTCCCGCACCAGACGGTCTGGTAGCCAGCGATATGGCGCGCGGGCCGGGGCGGGCGCGAGTTCAACGTTCACCGACACCCTCCGGCGTGAGCCGTGCGATCGTCGCTCGTCGATGACCGCTGCCGCCCGGGGTCGAACCCGCGGTCGCAGGCGCGATGTACCCGAGATGACCCCTGCATGGGTCTGCCGGGGTCACACGCAGCGACATTGTATCGGGAGGAGGGGGCGCTTGCGCTGGGGACGCGTCGAAGCGGGCGGGGCGGCGGGGCCGTCGCCATGACGCGGCGGCCCCGCCCTGCCGAGCGACCGCTTACTGCGCGAGGAAGCTGAAGCGCTGCGCGCGGTCGCTGTGCACGTACTTCGTGCCATCCGGGAGGGTGCTCACGCGGAAGCAGGCGGCGTACCACCAGCCGGGCGTCACGTTCCCGGCCTTCTCGATGCTCTGACTCGAATCCAGGTCTTCCACCAGGAGCTGGCCCTTGATGATGCTGTAGTCCTCCTTGTCGGCCAGGCGCTGGTGGATGAGCGGCGTGATGTCGGTCTGCGGATAGATCACGAGGTCGTGCTTCATGTTGGGCATATTGTTCGTGACCTTGAAGTTGACGCTCCCGGCGCTGACGACGAGGTGGTCGGGGACGAACAGCCAGGAGTCGCTCAGAGCGCCCGACCCGGCAGCCATATCCACGGTGACCGTGTTGCTCGGCGTGATGACGGAGTCGGCCGGGCCGCCGGGGCCCGTGACGGCGATGGTGTTCACCATGCCCATGTCGAAGTGGACGGACGTGCTCCCGTCCGGGTTCTTGGCCTCGACAAAGCAGGCCAGCTCGTAGAAGCCGGGAGTCAGCGTCGCGTTGACGATGGCGGTCTTGCCGGGGTCGATGTCCGTGGCCTTGCCGGCGAGCCCCTTGATGTACTTCGTCTCGTCGACATCCTTCCCCTGCCGCTTCAGCGCCAGGAGCGCGACAAGATCCTGCAGGGGGTACAACCACACTTCGTGGATCTTCTTGCCGGTGTTGGTGAAGTTGATCTGGACAGGACCGGCTGGCACGGCCAGCTGGTCGATGTCGTAGACCATGGCGTCGCCCGCTTCGTGGGCCTTCACGTTGATGGCCGCCGCACCGGCGACGGGGGAACCGCTCCCGGCCGCCGCCGACGCCACCGGGACCGCCACGGTGGGCGGGGGCGCGGCGGTGCCCGTGGCTGCCGCGGTTGGCTTGCTCGAGGTGCCGCTGCCGCAGGCGTTGAGCAGCGGCTGCACGGCGGCGACGCCAGCGAGCAGGCCGCCCATCCGCAAGATCTGGCGCCGGGTCATCCTCCGGCCGGTGAGCCGGTCTGCATGCGACGCGAGGTCGGCGAAGAGATCCGCCTCGCCTCCTTCCCCGCTCTTTCCGTTCTGTGTACCAGTGCTCATGGCTCCTCCTCCTACTTTGCCTGGCTGGATTTCGACGCTGCGACCGAATTGAGGTAGGCGACGAGCGCATGCAGTTGGTCCGGCGGGACCTCGGCGTACGCGGGCATCCCGCCGGGCCCGCTGAGCATGCGCTTGCGAAGCGTCGCTGCATCGAACCCGACGATTGGCGAGGTGAAGGAAGCGCCCTGTCCCTTCAGCCCGTGGCAGGACGCGCAGTTCCATGCCACGAACAGCGAGCGCCCCAAAGCGACCTGGTCGCTGGAAGACGAGGCTGCCGACGCGCTCAGGCCGGGCGGCACGTACGGCGCGGGCGGCCCGACCAGCGACTGCTCGGTGCGCGTGTAGCC